>Ga0163202_1000266_pt1 | contig 10052 bp, 11 predicted proteins | sample PL_2010_300m_FD_113540 | JGI IMG/M metagenome (GOLD analysis project Ga0163202, IMG submission 113540) | Freshwater microbial communities from Powell Lake, British Columbia, Canada to study Microbial Dark Matter (Phase II) - PL_2010_300m | ecosystem: Environmental > Aquatic > Freshwater > Lake ... | reverse complement strand
TTCCGTCGCACAGCCCGATCACCGAGACTTCCTCGCCTTGGAGGAACTCCTCGATGACCACGACCTTCCCGGCTTCACCGAACTTCCCCTCACGGAGCATGTCCGATACCGCGGTTTCAGCCTGCTGCCGTGTTTCGGCCACTACCACGCCTTTGCCCGCGGCCAGTCCGGACGCCTTCACGACGACCGGCAGACGCTGCTGACTCAGGTAGTTGCGGGCAGCATCGAAGTCGGTGAAAGCCTCAAATCGCGCGGTCGGGATACCGGCCGCCTGCATCACTTCCTTGGCAAAGGCCTTGTCGCCCTCGATCCGAGCCCCGCTTTGCTTGGGGCCGAAGACCTTCAGGCCCTGCCGTTCGAACTCGTCGGCCGCTCCGGCCACCAGCGGCGCCTCCGGTCCGACAATCGTCAGGTCAATCTTCTGCCTGAGAGCGAGCCGGGCCAGGCCGGACAAATCCGTGGCTGAGATTGGTTCGCATTGGGCGACGCGCGCGATTCCGGCATTACCCGGGGCGCAGAAAACTTGATGCCCGGAATTGGCGAGGTGCCAGACGAGCGCGTGCTCGCGGCCCCCGCCGCCGACGACCAGCACTCTCAATGCTTAAGCAGCCTCTCCAGTTTCGCAGCCTTCATCGCCGTGGCCCAACTGCCGAAATACCGCACCGCGGCCGCGTGTAGGATGCGGTAGCGCTTGCGCACGGGGATCGTCGTGCCCAGTTCGAGCCCCTGAGCCCGCATGCGCTTGATTTCGGATACGATCTCGGCCTTCGACCATTCCTTCTGGCGCTTGATCTTCGCGTAGTCAAGACCGGCAGCCTTGATCGCCTGCCGCCAGGAGCCGAAGTAAACCGCGGCTGCTCCTACCAGGCCGCCGTGAGTCTTCTCGGCCGCACTCACGTTGAGCGGCTCGCCGGCGGTCTTGAGCTCGCGGATCTGGGCCACGATCTTCCGGCGGTTCCAGAAACTCTTCCGCCGGATTAACTCGTAGTCGAGCCCGGCAGCCTTGGTGGCACTTTCCCAACTACCGTAGTATTTGCGCCCGGCATAAGCGAGCGCGGGGTAGTTTCGGGCGACGTGGCCGGAATTGAGCTGTTTGCCTCCTCGGCTCAAATCGCCGATCACCCGGAGCACCTCTTCTTTGGACCATCGCTTGTAAGAACGCTTCATTGCATCCTCCCACAAGAATTTAGCCCATCCATCTGGATTTGTCAAGCCGCGGTCGCCCCTTGACAACCCGGTCCGGAGCTACGATACCCGAAGGCCGGCATGAAACCACAGAGGTCACGGAGGATTGAAGCGTACGGAGCGAAGCCCGGCCTTCACTCGGCTAGGCGCTGTCTATGGTCTCTCTGGTTGATTCTGTCTCGGTTCTTGAGTAGTATGCTCGCGATGAAGCAACTGCTCCTCGAAATCGGCACTGAGGAAATCCCGGCCTCGTTCCTGGGGCCAGCGCTATCCGACCTCGAGCGCCGGGTCCGGGCTGCCTTGTCGGAGAACGACATCCCGGCCGGCCCCGCCGAGCTCTTCTCCACCCCGCGCCGGCTCGCGCTCCGCCTGAGCGACGTTGCCGAAGGCAAGCCTGCGCAAGTCGTGGAACTGCAGGGCCCGCCCAAGAAGGCGGCGTTCGACCCCCGGGGCAACCCCACCAAGACCGCGGTCGGGTTCAGCGCGGCCCACGGCAAGACCCCGGCTGACCTGTACGTCAAGCAGACGCCGCGCGGCGAATACGTGTTCATCAAGAAACAGGCCGATGCGGTACCGGCAACAAAGGTACTGCGGGAAGGGCTGCCCGGAATCATCGCCGCGCTTCCCTTTCCAAAGAACATGCGATGGGACGCGACCGGGCTCAGGTTTGCCCGACCCGTACGCTGGCTGGTCTGCCTGTTTGGCCCGGACGTCGTCGAATTCCGGCTGGGTGAGCTCGAGTCCGGCGCCGACTCGCGAGGCCTTCGCAACTCACTGCCGCCTTCATTCCGCATCCCGAGCCCGGCCGAATACGAACCCGCGCTCAAGACCCACGGCGTAATCGTCCCGCGCGACGCCCGCCGCAAGACAATCGCGGATGAGCTGAATCGCCTTGCCGCCACCACCGGAGGCCGGCCGGTCGAGGACGACGAGTTGCTCGACGAGACTACGGACATCACCGAGTCGCCGGAACTGCTCCTCTGCTCGTTCAGCCCGGACTATCTCAGCCTGCCCGCCGAAGTACTGACCACGGCGCTCAAGAAGCACCAGCGCTGCTTCGCGATTCACGGGGACTGTCCCCGCACGGGGACTGTCCCCAAAGCCGAATCCTCCCTCCTCCCCCACTTCGTCGCCGTCACCAACACGCCCGGCTGCGACCGCACGACGGTGACAGGCTGGTACGAAAAGGCCGCCGAGTCGCGTCTGCGCGACGCCCGCTTCTTCGTCGAGGCGGACCTGAAGCATGGCCTCGAAGCGCTAGTCGAGGAAGAAAAGCAGGTAACCTGGATTGAAGGCATGGGCACCTACTTCGACAAGACCCAGCGCCTGCGCGAGCTCTGCAAGCACCTCGCCAGCCAGGTCTCTGTTTTCGATGATGCAGCAGCCCTCGACCGCGCCGCGTTCCTCTGCAAGGCCGACCTGCTGACCAACATGGTGCGTGAGAGAGAGTTCACGTCACTGCAGGGACGCATCGGCGGTATCTACGCCCGCAGGGTGGGCGAGCCGCCGGCGGTGGGCGACGCGATTGCGGAACACTACTTGCCCCGGTTCATCGGCGACAAGCTGCCGGCAACCCGCAACGGCGCACTGCTCTCCATCGCCGACAAGCTCGATAACATCGTCGCCACCTTCCTGACCGGCGAGATTCCCACCGGGTCCGAAGACCCGTTCGCCCTGCGCCGACAGGCCACCGGGCTGCTGACCATCGTGCTCAAACAGAACCTGCCGATTGACATCGGCGAGCTCGTGACGGCTGCCGTCAAGCTCTTCCCCTCGGCAAAGGACGAGGATGCCATCCTACAGATTCGCGGCCTCTTCCGTGAGCGACTCAACACACTGCTTGCTGACGAAGGCATCCGGTACGACATCGCGGCCGCAGTCATGGAGACCAGTTGGCAGCAGCCGGCCCAGGCACTGATTCGGGCCAGTGCGCTGGCCGCGTTCCGCGACGAACCGGAATTCCTGAAGCTCGTGGTCGGACAGAAGCGAGTGGCCAACATCCTCAAGGGTCAAGCCGTCGACGGCCTGCCTGCCGAATCACTCCTCACCGAGCCGACCGAGAAGCTGCTCTGGCAGGAGTCACGCAAGGTCGAACCCGACCTCGACCAGTGCCTTGTCGCGCACGACTACCGTCACGCCTTCGAACTGCTGCTTGGTCTACGCCCGACCATAGATAAGTTCTTCAACGATGTGCTGGTGATGGCGAAGGAAGAAGACCTGCGCACCAATCGCCTGCGCCTGCTCGCCTACGTCCGCTCCCTGTTCGGCCGAGTCGCCGACCTCTCCAAGATAGTCATTGAAGGGCAGTAGTGTCCGAGCGATCAAGTGGTCTAGTGGTCCAGTGAAGGCCCTCATCCGGCGCTCTGTAATCTGCATCCTGCAATCTGCATTCTGCATTCTTCTCCTCCTCGCCTGCCGCCCGCCGGCGGTTGACCGTCATACGCCGACCGAGAAGCCTCCGCTGGTCCAGGTTCCCCCAGCCTACGTCCCTCCTCCCCGGCCTACGGTCGCGCTCCGCATGAGAGACGCTCGCGCGCTGGCCGAAGTCGTCTACAAACCCGAGGACCGCGCGCTCGGCCTGATGTTCCGCCGCAGCCTTGCCCCTGACTCGGGCATGCTCTTCATCTTCGAAACAACCGAGTACCAGCGCTTCTGGATGAAGAACACGCTCATTCCCTTGAGCATCGCCTACATCACGCGCGACTCGCTCATCACGGACATACTCGAAATGGCCCCGCTCGACACCACGACACCCTACGCGTCGTCGAAGCCTACGCGCTACGCGCTGGAGATGAACTCGGGCTGGTTTCAGTCCCACGGCATCAAACCCGGCGACACCGTCCGCGGAATCCCGCACAACTAGCCAGGCGCGCGTTTCGCTCAGACCGGCCTTGGGCCGGGCGCGGGCGGCAGGGACGGACGGCTTGCGTCCCAGACCTCAAGCGCGGCGGCAAGCACCCGCGCGAGCAGGCTACGGTCCGTCTCCGGCGGCCAGTCCGTGGAGTGGAAGTCGGCAGCGCTCTGCCTGCGTCGCGGCGTGTCCGGGGCAGTGGTGCTGGCGATGTTCGTGGCCCTCATCGCTGCCTGCTTGTAGCGGACCAGGGTACGTGCGTCGCAACGGGCAGAAGTGGCCACATCGAGCGCGGCCTTATGCGCGCGTTCGTAGACAGCCTGGGCTGCACGGAAGTACCGGCTGCTGGCCTCGGACCACTCGGCCAAACACATCTGGGCGTCGGTCACAACCCGGTGTTTAGGCTTCACCGACATGATGGCATATGCCTCATCCGGCGGCGGCATCCAGTCGAGCTCGTCGTGAGCGGCCATGTCCTCGAATACCAGCCCGACGGCCGCCTCCATGTACTCCGGGAGCGGCGCGACCAGTTGCTGCTTCTCCGCCCACTCCCGCAGCCGGGCCAGCCGTTCCTGCCGCTTCGACTCCTTCTTTCCGCGCGTGCGATAGAGCGCGTTGAAGACCTTCCGCGCGTACTGGGCCGTCCGGCGCCTGAACCATGAGGCAGGTGATATGCCCAGCGAGGTCAACTCGGTATACAGGAAATGCTCAAATACCCTGCGCAACACCCAGTACCCGGCTCGTCGCCGGACGCGCAGCGTCTGGATGTCCGGTTCCTCCTTTGGATTGCGGAAGCGTAGCTCCCGCTTTTCAGTATCCCCCGGTACGCACATCAAGGCCCGGCTCCCCGTCACCACGCGCGGCAGCGGTGCGGCCTCGGCCAGCCTCCGCGCCGGCTCCGGAATCGGGAGCGACGTGTAACGGTCGAGCACGTCCTTCAGGTCACCGAACCCGGCCCGCACCGCGCGCAGGTACTCGGCTACCGTAAACAGGCCTGCATTCTCCACTGCGCCGCGTTCCAGCCTGCCTGCGAGCCTCTTGCCTGCCTGTGCCTTGCCCATCGCGTCGGCCACGCCCTGCTGCGTCATCCCCGCTCTTCGCCTCAGCTCGACGAAACGGCGAGACAGGTCGTCCACCAACTCCTTCCGCCCGCGCTCCTGCTCAGTCCTGTTCATGCTTCAAACCACGGAACGGAATTGAACCGCCAAGACCTGCCCTGCTCGTTCCTACGGTGGCGAAGCCACACGGACCGCGCCGCAGGGCGAGGTTCCTCGACAATCTCGGAATGACGGAGCGGCGGCGCGGGGAGCCGAACGGAACGCCAAGTCCGCCAAGAGGACGCCCTCGTCCGCCCCTTCGTGTCTTGGTGCCTTGGTGGTAATACTCCGACGTCTCGTCCGCCACTTCTGCCTTCTGCATTCTGCCTTCCGACTTCTGCCTTCGGTCGGACCTTTGTGTCTTCGTGTCTTTGTGGTGACAATCCGCCGTCCCCTCCGCCACTTCTGCCTTCTGCATTCTGCCTTCTGACTTCTTCCTTCGGTCGGCCCCTTGTGTCTTCGGGGCTCCAATCCGGTTGCCCGTATCGACTGTGTATCCGTTTCGTGGCTTTCGTGCTTTCGTGGCTCAATTCCGGCCTCAGTCCAGCGCCCCTGCCCGTTCCATCTTCTCAAACAGCTTCATCACCGCTTCCTTCATCCGCCGGAACGGCTCCGGTTCCAGCTTCCTTCTCACCGGCCACTCATCCAACCTCGCCAACGCCTTTCTCCGCCAGCCTGGCTTGGCCTTGCGCACCCGCCGCAGCGTCGCGAACACCTGCCTTCCATACGCCCGCAGGTGAGACGCATACGTGTGCTTCCAGGCAATGTGCAACTCGTTCAGCACGTCGTTGAACAGACGCCGCAGCCGCAAGTCCCACATCTCGGCCCGGCCCCGCGCGGTAGACTGCCTGACTCGCTCTGCCGCAGCTACGGCGCTTCGCACACGCAGCTTTGCCTTGTGTTTCAGGCCGACGTGGTAATACAATGCCCGACGTCCAAGCAGTGGCGGCAAGGTGGCAATCGTTGTGAGCAACTGCCTGGATGCCTGCTCCTCGGATACAGTCTCCCTTGACGTGTACCGGTCGAGGATATCCAGAAGCGACTCAATCCCGCACCCGCATGCCCGCAGATAGTCCAGCAGCCGCACGAACCCCGGCCCGGACTTCAGATACCCGCGTTCCACCTGGCAGACGTAGGACCTGCCGCCGGGACCTTCCAGCCCGATGAGCGCGGCGACGGCCTCCTGCGAGAGCCCGGCTCGCTCCCGCAGCGCCCGCAACCGGTTCCCTACTTCCTCCGGAAGTAGGGTAGAATCCGATGGCTCATTTGAGGCGGGCAGCATGACTCCAGTTTAGTATATGTCCCCAAGGAATCAAGCCCCGAAATTGCCTAAGTTCATCACTCATCGCTCATTACTCATCGCTTCCGTATCTCCCCTACCCCACTCCCCCAGCTATTTGGTGAAGTATCCGGTGAATTATCTGGCAGGCAATCGGGCAGACTATTCCCCACGCTATCCGGTGAGGAATCCGGCGGGCTATCTGGACGGCTATCCGGCAAGCTACTGGGCAAGCTATCTGCCCGAGAATCTGGTGAGCTACTCGGTCGGCTATCCGGACAGCAATTCGGCAGGCTATCCCGCAAACTGCCCGGACAGCAGTTCGGAGAGTAATCCGGCAAGCAATTGGGGAAACAATCCGCCCGACTACTCGGAGAGCTATTGGGTAGATTCTCTGCCCGATTGCCTGGTGAGCCATCTGGGGAGCTTTGAGCCCAAACCGCTCTGCCGCGAAGCGACAGGCGGACCGCTACGCGCTCCGCCGGAGCCTTCGCCCAAATCCGCAAACACGAGTCGGGCACGCCCGGTGGCTACACTCTCGCCCTGAGTTCGACATTCGTACCGCAAGAGCCTATGAACGCACGTCGCCGGGTTGGATAGCGCCTCACCAAATGGGTGTTGTCATTCCGAGCGAAGGCGTCGTCGCCGGAGTCGAGGAATCTCGCCTGAGAGACCCTTCGACTCACGGAGCCTGCCCTGAGCCAGCCGAATGGGTTCGCTCGGGGTGACAGACGAGAGGTCTGTCGGTTCTAGGGTCTCCGGCGGTTCTTGACTTACCTCTGTCTCACTGCTACTCTCGCTCGGTGGACACCGACGCCATTGTCAAATACAGCAGAAAGGCACTGGAATGGCTGAAGTCACAATCGCGGTAGTCCTCGATTTCCTCCGCTCGGCTCTGCAGTCGCACGGCTTGCGAGTCGAGAAGCTGGTCATTTTCGGCTCGCAGGCCAAAGGGACCGCGCGTGAAGACAGTGACCTCGACGTGGCTCTCGTTTCGCCGGACTTTGCCGGAAAGGACATTTTCGAGCGCGTCGAGATGACGGCGCGGGCCGGCCGCGATACCATCCGCCGGTTTGTAGTGCCGCTCGACCTTATCCTGCTCGCGCCCGACGAATACGAATCCCGCTCGTCACCAGTCGCCGCTTTCGCCCGCGAGGGCCGCGTCGTCTACGAAGCGCAACCCTGAGTTACCCGGACCGAATCGGGCCGGATTCCGTCACTTCAGCTTGACGACCTTGACGCGGAGGCCGGGACCGGCTTCCAACACATAGACGCCGGGCGGGAGAAGAGCGCCGGAGTCGTCCCGGCCGTCCCAGACCCAGCGAGTCTCGCCCGGCCGAGTCCGAGCCTGCCTGACCATCCTTCCGTCCTGCGCATATACTCGTGCGACAGAACCGCTTCTACTCCTCAGTTCTTTGCCTGAAGATAGAAGATGTCGGTGTTGCCTGTATTGACGTCCACGTAGTCATCATAGGCCACGTGGACATCTCCTTGAGGTCCAACACCGACTGCCGGATAGTTGGGCAGGCAGTCCGTAAGCACACGTCGCTCCCACCAGCTTGCTCCGGCTTTACTCGCATAGCAGAGCGGGTTCGTCTTGGCATAGCCCGCAAGGACGTCAGACCACACCATATGCAGGCGGTCGTCTGGCCCGACAGCGAGACTCAGCGGCCCGCCCGGCAGCCCGCCAGTGATGGTCGAACATGGCATCACGTCAGACCATGTCCCATCCGCGTACCGTTCTCGATACGTAACGCACCCGTGTTCTTTGTAGTTGTCAATCCAAACGAAGTGGGCATTGCTGTTGTGGTCAACCGCCATCGCGACGTCAGAGGTCGCTACATATCCCGTGAGCGATATCGGTTGCCAAGGCAGCCAGCACCCCCCCGGAGCCTTGTAGCGGTAGTAGACATAGTGTCGGACGTCATCAAGACTGTCGGACCCGGACCAAGCAACGTGCATCCCACCTTGCCGGTCGCAGGCAATCACCGGCGTCAACACAAAGCTCGGCTTGGGTAGAACCGCGACGGGCGCAGACCAGCCGGAAGACTGGCTTCTCGTGGCATACCAAATTCGGTAGTCATAGCTACCGGTCAGCCAGACCAGATGGACGTCAACGGCACTATCGACCGCAATCCAAGGCCTGTAACGGCCCTCGGCGCCGGATAGCGTCTCAGGTACGGACCATTCGGCTCCCAGTGACTTCGAGACGTAGAATATGGCCCAGTGGCCCGCCGGCGAGCAATCCTGCCAGACCGCGTGTAGCCGGTCTTCTCGGTCTACTACAAGGCAGGGAAACCGTGAAGCTCCAACGTTGCGCGTCAGATTGACCGGGCTCGACCACGTATCCCCATCAGGCTTGCAGGCGTAGAATATCTCCTGGTTCGAACGATGACCTTGCTCAAGGCCCGGCGTATTGTCGGTCCAAACAAGATGCACGGTGCCCTTCGAATCAACCGCCATTGAAACGTCCTCTGAACACCCCGCATTGTTCGAGACGTTCTCCGGGACCGAACTGGGGTCCACGCGGTGACAGCAGACACTGGCAACGGTCAGGAGTGAGACAAGCACCAGCAGATACTGCACAGGCCACCTACTCAGAGTCGACCTGACGGCACTTCGTAGTATCGAAGACATCGCATTCACTTCACCTCCACACGCGGGGGGCTGCGCTGCTATCCTCGTCGTACTGCGCCCGAACTGCCCCTGCCGCGATGCAGAGGGCGGCAATCGTCGCCATCAAGCCGGGTCTGAGTTTCATCCTAGCGCCTCTCGGCTACCGCGAGTCTAGGCCCTTTCCGTCTCCGAGTCAAGCCCCTTCTGTACGAAGGACTGCAGCAGCGGCTGTCGACGGCGTTTGACGGAACTCGCGGTACGACTATACTGAAGCATGGCCGCGAAGCAGAGGCCGCTGCTGTATCTTGAGACCTCGGTCTTCGGCTTTTGCTTCGACACCGAACCGAGGAATACCCTCCGACGAGAATCCGCCGTGGCGCTGTTCGACCAGGTCGGACTCGGCATCTTGGATGCGGTGACATCTGCCGTCACCTTCGCAGAGCTGAACCAGAGCGCCGAGCCGCTTCGCGGGAAGCTCCTGGCCCTGCTCGGCCCCATCAGGTTACTGGAGGTTGATGAGGCCGAGGCAGCACGGCTGGCTGGCCTGTACTTGAATGAGCTCGTCATTCCGCGCGAACATGTAAATGACGCGAGACATGTAGCTTTTGCCACCGTGGGCAAAGTCGACGTGGTGGTATCCCTGAATCTGCGCCACTTGGCAAACGAATGGGCAGAGCGGAGAATCGGCGCGGTGAACCTGCGCGAAGGCTATCACCTTCTGCACATCAGGACTCCTGAGGAGGTTTTGAGCTATGAAGATTGACGGTTTGGATTGGATGGATTGGCTACACAAGACCCGACAGGACATGGAGAATCAGCGAAAGCGAAGGGGTGAAAGCGAAGTGGAGTGGCTGAAGGAAATCCAGGCCGATGCCAGGGCCTTCATGCGCGAACGACCGACCCAGCCAGCCGTCATGGCCCGCGACGGCAAGAAAGACGCATAGCCGCGCTCCTGGCGCTCCGACCTCGAAGAGACCCCGACCTGCGACTGAATCTGCCAAGGACGACGCCCACTCCCCACCCC
>Ga0163202_1000262_pt1 | contig 10090 bp, 11 predicted proteins | sample PL_2010_300m_FD_113540 | JGI IMG/M metagenome (GOLD analysis project Ga0163202, IMG submission 113540) | Freshwater microbial communities from Powell Lake, British Columbia, Canada to study Microbial Dark Matter (Phase II) - PL_2010_300m | ecosystem: Environmental > Aquatic > Freshwater > Lake ... | reverse complement strand
GGGCAGGCTCTTCGTCGCGCTTCGCTTGCACGGAATGACAGTGAAAAATCTGTTTTTGTGGTAACGACAACAGCGGACATAAAAATTATTTGTCAACATCATGCCAGTAAATACCGGGAAAATCCTTCGTGAAAAAGGGGGCGTGGTTGGAGGTGAAAACCGGCGGGTCTCTCCTCAGAATGGGCGCGATCGCGGGATGGCGCCTGAACTCCCGGTCCAGGAACATCCGGACCTGCTGCCGGTTCCATCCCATGGGGTGCGAAAAATCGGTGTAAAGCGACAGATCGCCTTCGTAGAAATCCCTCGTCTCCAGCTTCAATGAAGGAGCCGCAAAGACAGGCAGATTAAAAACGGCGACATTGAGAAAATCGACACAATCGCCATGCTCCACGATAAAATCGAGCGTCCGGCGGGCCGATTCCTCATCCTCCGCGGGTGTCCCGAAGAGGAAGTACACGTAGGCGGGGATACCCGCTTCTCTCAGCGTCTTCAGCGCACGGGAGGCCTCAACGAGACGGATGCCCTTCTCCAATTGGTCGAGCACGTCCTGATCGCCCGATTCGAGTCCCAGTTTGAGCAGGACGCATCCCGAACGCTTCAGCGAGCTGCAGAAATCCGGATCCGTGAGATGAGGCGTGATCCTCGCAAAGCCATACCAGGGCGCACCCGGAGGATTCTTTGCCATCGCCTCCAGGAGGGACGGGCTCACGGCGTTATCCAGGAGATGGATGAGAACAGGGCTTGTCTTTTCACGGAGCGCGGCAAGATCGGAGGTGACGCGTCCCGGAGAAACGGGAACGTAAGGATTCATCTCCGCCCTCTCGGGGCAGAAGACACATTTGCGCCACCAGCACCCCCTGGAAGCGCTGTACGGCAGGATCGTTCCGGGAGACAGGTAATCGTGAAAGGGAAGGCCGTCGTAATCAGGAGGGGCATCCATGTGGCGCGCCCTCTCCTCTTCATCCCCTCCTTTTGAAGATCTAATCAGAGCGAGCAGGGGGCCTTCACCGGGCCCTGCTATCACGTGGTCCACCAGGCCTTGAAAGGGATTTTTCCAGCCGGGGCGGCTCATCCACGATGTTACGAGCCCGCCGCCGAGAATCAGGGTGAGACCCGGACAGGTCCTTTTCAGGAAACCGATCATGGCGAAGGTCGTGAGGACCTGGCTGAGGTAGTTGAGAGAGAATCCGACGAACGACGGATCTTCCCGCTCCAGGCATTCCTCTACGCGCGTCCCGAACCAGGGATAAAAGGGATTTTCTTCCGGCGTTTCCGCGGCACGGATGAGGTCGCCGCTTCTCACGGGCGAAAGACCCGGGTGCCTGAAATTCCCGAGACCGAGGCGGGCTGCTCCGTTCACGGCAGCCCTGTCGAGAAGCCGCTCCAGGTCCGAAACCGCCCTCCGGTAGCGAGACGGGTGGCGATAGGAAGGGAGGTCCCTCAGGGTGTCGAGATGGCGGGAAAAGTTCCGGCGGGCCCTTGCGGTCCACCGGTCCCCAGGGTGATTCTCCGCGCCCGCGGAATCCACGAGAAGACCGAGAAGCCCTTCCAGGTTCGCGTCCAAGACGGAAACGTGAACGCCCTCCCCCCGGAGGACGCCGCAGAGCTGCCCGATGCCCGCTGGCGGCTCGCAGGGCTTGACGACGGGTGGATGGATGAGAAGAATCATGTCTCCTTCGGGTCTTCGGCGCCGCGTTCGACGGGGCAATACAGGCCTTCTCCCTTCATGGCCGGCCCGAAGCACTTGTTCACGGAGATGCAGGCCGCTTTGCGAAGGTCCCCGGACTTCCAGCGATTGACGAGAGCGGGTTCCCGGATGAAGGGGCGGCTCATGGAAATATAATCGGCAGATCCTCCCATGACGATTTTTTCCGCCAGTTCAAAAGACCGGATGCCGCCCACGAGGAGAACGGGAAGGTGAGTCATTTCTCTTGCCGCCCTCGCGGCTGGCTGGAAGTAAGCTTCCCGCTCCACCGTATCGATCCCCGTCCGGGAGGGACTGAGTTTCCCCGAAGCAAGGGTTCCCCCGCTCACTTCGATGGCATCCACTCCCGCGTTCCTGATGAGGACCGCCGCCTCCAGGAAGTCTTCCGGTGTGAGACCCCCTTCCAGGCCGTCTTCGGAATTGAGTTTGATGAGAACAGGATAATTCCGGCCCACGGCGCCTCTCACCCTCTCAACAACCTCCAGGAGAAAGGCCAGACGATTCTGGAGATTCCCGCCGTACTCATCAAGCCGCTTGTTGAAAACCGGCGAGAGGAACTGGCTTAGCAGATATCCATGGGCCGCGTGGATCTGAACGCCGTCGAACCCCGCCTTCTTCGCGCGTCTCGCCGCCTGGCCGAAGTCCTCCACCACTTCCCGGACATCGTCCACTGTCATCTCCCTGCGCGACGTTTTCGAAAGGCCCTCCACCCAACCCGTTGGGGCAATGGGCATCCGGCCCGTCACTTTTTCGCTCGCGTAAAAACCCGCGTGGGCAAGCTGAAGAACGATCTTGCCGCCCCGGCTGTGCACGGTCTCCGCCATCCCTTTCAGCCCCTCCACCAGTGAATCATCGTAGATGCCGAGCTGCCGGGGAGTCGCCTTCCCGTCCTCACGAATATAACAATGGCCCGTGATGATGAGCCCCACGCCGCCCCCGGCAAGGGTTCCCATCAGTTCCGCGAGTTTCACGGTGCAGGCCCCGTCATCGGCGGCCATCCCCTACCAGGTGGCAGAGCGGACAAAACGGTTCGCGAGCGTCATCCCGTTTATTTCCGTGGATTCAAAAAGAATGGACATCAAAAATCTCCCTCCGGTCGGGTTTTTAAAAGGGTTCGAGGTTTCCCCCTTGAACCCTCTTCTTATTTCAGTTCCTCCGCGAAATCCGCGATGTTCTGGCAGTGATCCGATATCCGCTCGAGGTGGACGAGCATCCCCACGTAAATCGGTCCCGCCTCGGCATGGCAGATCCTTCGGTGAAATCTTTCCAAGTGTCTTTCCCTGGCCTCCATCACCTTTCGGTCCACCTCTTCTTCGCGCCGCGTGACATTTTTTATCTTTTCCTCGTCCCGCCTGTCGATGAGCGACAGGGCGTCCGCGAGGTTCTCGTCGAGCAGTTTCCCGATTTCTTCAAGGTCAACGAAAGCCCACCGGCTGAAATCGACATTCCTCTGGTGCCTGTGACGGCACAGCTCAAGGACGTTTACGGTGTGATTGGCGATACTCTTGATATCATCCACGATGGCCGCGTACACGAACAGCTTCTTGGAATGCTCTTCCGACAGCGGGCCGCTGGAGATCTTCCAGAGATAACGGGCCACCTCGTTCCTCAGGTTGTTCACCACAAACTCGACATACAGGATGTCCTTTCGCTTTCCTTCCCTGAAATCCTCTATCATGCGGAACGTGTCCGCGTACATGCTTTGCGCGAGAGTGAATTCCCGCTTCAATTCCTTTTGTACGCACCCCAGGGCCTCTTCAGGGTTGGACAGACTGCGCTCATCGAGATATTCCGGCCAGATCGGCAGGATTTCGGCTTTTCCCGGGATGAAGCGCTCAACCCAGTAGGAAAAAGGCCTGAGCAGAAAAATGAAAACGAAGACGATCACGAGGTTGAAGAGAAGATGCCCGAGGGCGATCTGCTGGGCCACATCGCTTGAGAGGCCTCTCAGCACCTCGATGAAAAGGGGGAAGATCAGGAAACAGATGATCGTGCCGAAGAATTTGAAGAGAAAATGGGAGAGGGCGCTTCTCTTTCCGTTCACATTCGCCACGAAGCTGGCCAGGACCGCCGTGATCGCGGTCCCCACATTGGCCCCGAAAACGATCGGGAGTGAATTCTCCAGGGTGACCCAGCCGTACTGGGCCAGAATGACCAGGATGCTGATGGGGATCGCCGAGGAATGGATCAGGGACGCGAAGACAAGGCCGACAATGACACCAAGAAGCGGTTGATTCGCCTCCCGAAAGAAGCGGATGATTTCCGGGTGGTCTTTCAAGGGAGAGGCGGCCTGCGAGACAAGGCTCAGCCCGAAGAACATGATGCCGAAATAAAAAAGGGCCTGGCCCGCCGATTTCCAGCGGCCCTTCCCCATGAACCAGAGGAGGCCGCCGAGAATAATAAAAAGGGGCGAGAGATCCGTGATCTTCCAGACGACCAGCTGCACCGTGAAGGTGGTGCCGATGTCCGCGCCCAGGAGAATGCCCAGGGAACGGTAGAAGCTCATGAGCCCTGCGCTCACCATCCCCACGACCAGAACGGACGTGGCCGTGCTGCTCTGGAAGAGGATCGTGGAAACGATCCCCGTGATGAGCCCGTAGAGTGGTTTCCGAACGGCGAACTTGAAATATTCACGTATCCGCACATTACTGAAGTGCTCACGCACCTCCGCGCTCAATTCGATCATGCCGAAAAGAAATAGCGTCAGTCCCGTCAAGAAAAGAAGAATGGCGTTCATAATCAAAAGGGTTCCAGTGGTCGAGGGTTCAAGGGTTCAAGGGTTCAAGGAAATCTCCTGATCCTATTTTTTCTCCTCTGGTTTATGGGATTCTTCCGTCTTCACTGCCGGCGGTGTTTCCTTCGTCTCCGTTTTCTCCACGGCCTCCGGCTTTTCCTTTTTCTCCGGCGTCTCCAAGCCTTCAGGCGCTTCGGTTTTCGTCTCCACCTGGGGCTCGCTCATGACATCTTCGAATTCCTCGATGACGATGCCCCTCAGCACCATGATCTGATAAATCCGCTCGGCCCGGTTCTCCACGTAGGAAGATGTTCCGGTGGGACTCAACCGCCTCGGGTTGGGAAGGACAGTGACGAGCTTCGCGGCCTCCATGGGTCCCAGCTCCGACGCGGGTTTCCCGTAATAGCGATGGGCGGCGACACCGATGCCGAATATTCCTTCCCCCCACTCGGCAAAATTCAGGTAGAGCTCGAGAATCCGCCGCTTCGAAAGATTGTTCTCAATCCGCCAGGTCAGAATGGCTTCCTTGATCTTCCGGAGAGGATTTCTGGAAGGCGTGAGATAAAGATTCTTGGCAAGCTGCTGACTGATCGTGCTGCCGCCGGCCTTGAAGCTCCTCTTCTTGATATCTTTCGCCAGCGCCTTCTTCATGGCTTCGAAGTCAAATCCTTCATGGCTCCAGAATTTGTCATCCTCGGCAATGATCACGGCCTTGACGACATAGGGCGATACATGGGAGAGGGGCACCCAGGCGTGCTGGATTTTCCTTTTTTTCCCCTGCTTCTTCCACTCCTTCTCCCGGTATTCCATGAAAGACGTTTTCTTCGGGTTCGTCTTCTTGAGCTTCGACACATCGGGGAAGACGAGGTAATAGGCGATATTCAGCACAAACGCCACGATCAGAAAGATCGCGGCGCCTGAAAGGATCTGCTTGCGGGTATAACGGGAAAAGATATTCTTCAAGGATAAAACCCGAAATTACCTGACCCGCGTCCAGGTGTTCGTCTTCCCGAAGAGAGAAATCCCGATGAATCCCCTCACGTCCAGGACATCATTTGTCTTCAAGGTCATTTTGCACTTGTAAGTTTTACCATCCCTCGGGTCATAGATGAAACCGTTCTCCCAGAGGTTGTCCCCGGAATAGGTAAAGCCCCAGACCATGAGCATGCCCAGGAGCGGATCATTCCTTTTCGATGCATCGGGATTTTCACGGTCCACCTTGGGTTTTCCGGCCATCCCCTTGGAGTCATCGGCGGGATAAAGAGGTTCCTTCAGCCAGACAATCTTCCCCACATACTTCCCCTGGTACTGAAATATGTCGATCTGGGAGGTCTTCTCCTGATTCCACCACTTCCCCACTATGTCATTGGGGCTTGCCGCATAAACGGATGCCGCAAAAAGAACCGCCACAAAAATCACCGCGAACCGCAATCCTTTTTTCATGGTCTTTTCTCCTCCTCCGGTTGATCATTTCTTTGACCTGTCTTTGCCTGCAACTATAGCGTAAAGATTGAAGAGTTACAAGTTTGGAATTTCAAGTTATTATATCTTGACAGGTCCTCGGGAAATCATCTATTAAAATTGCCTATGAAACCGGTCAAAACCATCGGGAAACTGAAGTCCGGCACCAGGACCACCATCGTGGCCCTCGGCGATTCACTCACCCAGGGCTGGATGGTCCGGAAGGGATACATCGACTTCCTCGAAGAGATGCTCCGGGAGACCTTCCCCGAAAGCCGTTTCCAACTCATCAACTGCGGCATACCGGGAGATACGGCCCAGGGGGGGCTCTACCGCCTGAGAGACGATGTCCTGGACCTCAACCCCGACTGCATCTTCGTCCAGTTCGCCCTCAACGACGCCTTCTGCGGCTACAGCGCGGCCCAGTTCAAAAAGCACATCCAGCACATCATCAACGAGATCCGGAACGATTGCGACGCCGAGATTGTGCTCATCACGTCGGGATACGTGGGAAACAGCCCGGACACGGATTTCGTGGGTGAATTTTACCGCCAGTTGGAAATCCTCGGTGAAGAGAACGGGCTTCCTGTCGCACGGGTCCACGATTACTGGAAAAAGAGAATCGACGAGGATGTGGATTTCGAAACGCTGGTGTTCGGCGATCTCGTGCATCCCACGGTGGCGGGCTACAGGCTCATGGCGGAGGCCGTCATGCAGCTCTTCGACGGGAAAGATGGAGGTTCCTGATGAAAGGATCAAACCACAGCAAAAGGACGGTCCGCGGCGGATTGCTTTTTCTCTTCGCCCTTTCTTTCTTCATAACCTCCTGCCTGAGCTGGTTTCTGGAAAAACCATCCATCACCGTGCGTGAAATTATCCTAAGCCCCCGCTCTCTTCTGGAGATGAACCTCCTTCTCGGCATTGAAGTGCAAAACCCGAACCGTTTTGATCTCACGCTCACGTCCTTCGAATACACCGTCCATCTCAACAACGAGGAAATCGGAACCGGGCACCTTGAAAAAGAAATCCTGGTTCCAGCGTCGTCGACCACCCGCGTTCAGGCTCCCGTCGCCGCGACATTCAAGAACCTGGGCGGAAGCCTTAAGACGATCCTCACCGGCGAGGACCTGCCTTACAAAATAGCGGGAAAGGCCGGCGTCAAAACGGCTTTCGGGAGTCTGAGTTTTTCCTTCTCCAAGGAAGGACGCATCCATTCGAAAAGTTAGCATCGATATCACCGTATGCATTCTTAAGGAGGACCAAAATGGACGCAAAGGAAAAAGCGGTTCTGGACGCCATGAAGAAGGAAGGAAAACCCATGCGGCCGGGCGATATCGCGAAGAAGGCGAAGATGGAAAAAGACGCCGTCTCAAAGATCATCGACAAATTGAAAAAAGAAGGGAAAGTCTCTTCGCCCAAGAGATGCTTTTACGCCCCTGTGTAGCAGCCTGCTGAAAAACACGCTTTTCATCAGGCTGTTCAAAAATGTTCAGATGCAAGGCCCCCGAAGTCCTGAGGAATGAGTCGTACTTTTACGTACGTCGCAGTGACGAAGGACGAGGGAAACGCCGCAGATGGGCGTTGTTGAACAGCCTGATAGAGTTTTCTTGACGGATTGCCAGCCATACCATAACATGAATGCGGGGGTGACAACATGACCATCATGAAAAAACACATCTTAGGCACGGCACTTGTTTTTTTGATCCTGTGCATGGCAATAGCGTCCCCGCTCCACGCGGCCCAATCGACCATCACGGAGTCGGAAGGGTACGCCTGCATGGGAGACGACAAGTCGAGGAAGCAGACTGAGAACGAGGCTTACGCCAGCACGAAGAGAAAAGCGGCGGAAAACGCGTCCACCTATATCAAGAGCGAAACACAGGTCAAGGACATGGAGCTGGAGAAGGACCTGATCAACGCCTACGCGAACGCTACGGTAAAGGTCATACAGGTTCTTGAAAAGGGATGGTTCAAGGACCCGTCCCTTGGCGAGTGCTACAAACTGAAAATCAAGGCAGAGGTGATTCCCGACGACAAGTCCATGGCGAAGCTGTCCAAAGAGGAAAGCCTGGGCGATGATCCCTCGGCACCTCTTAAAGTCCGCCTCTGGACCGACAAGAAGGAATACGGCCAATCCGAAAAGATCAAGATTTTCATCAAGGGGAACAAACCTTTTTATGCCCGCATCCTTTACCGGGACAGCCGCGGAACGCTGCTGCAGCTGCTTCCCAACCCCTACCGTTCGGACAACTACTTTCAGGGAGCGGTCATCTATGAGATCCCCTCCGGCGGTGACCAGTTCGAGCTGGAGGTGAATCCGCCTTTCGGAGAGGAGAACATCATTGTGTACGCCAGCTCCTCTCCCCTCGGCGAGCTCGGCCTGAAGCACGAGGGTCCCGTTTACAAGGTGACGACCCGGGCAAAGGACGTGGGGCAGAAAACCCGGGGAATCAAGATCCTGCAGAAAAACGACGTCAACGAAAAACCGGCCTCCGAGTTTTATGAAGAGACGCTGGCCGTGAAGACGATGAAGAAATAAAACATTCCATGCGTGATACGGAGAAACCCCCTGAATTTTTTTCTCTTCATTTCCATCTGAGGTTTTTCCCTGCGCTTCTCTGGAATATCCTGAGCCCCCGGAAAGAGGAGTACCGCTCTCCTTTTGCCGATCACCTGCCTTTGGAGTACACGGTTGCCGCGGCTCTTTGCATGATCGCCATCGCCATCGGATTTCCCGTCCTTTACGGAAAAGGAGCCTGGTGGGGATGGGTTCTGCTGGTCCTGGGCGCTTTAGGCTTCATCGCTCTCCTCGCTGCCAGCATCCGCTCGGTATGGGGAGAGAAACCCGATTATCAGGATTTCCGTCCCGCTGTCTTTTTCTTTTTTGTCGTTCTTGGACCGACGCTCGGACTGACGGCCGGGACGATTGAACACTCCCAGGGGCTGAAAATGGCGGGCATCGCCGGCGGACTCCTGGCGGGTTATGCCCTCGGCATCCTTGCGGGTCTCTGGATACAGGTCCTCGGGTGGATGGGCCGGTTTCTCGACGTTTTCGCCCTTGGAGGCATCGCGGGGATGATCATTCTGGATTTGGTGCTCCTCATATGATGGGGAGGGAAAGGTGCTGAACATGAAAATAAGAAAAATAGTCTGCCTGTTTTTGATATTGGCTCTGATTCCCGCGTTTTCGGGCTGCTGGTATGCGGCGGCAGGGGGCGCAGGCGCCTATGGAGGATACAAGGCAAAGGAAAAGGGTTACACGATACAGAATCCCTTGAAAAAAGAGGACAAGAAAAAGCAGACGAAAAAGACAGAGAAAGAAGAATCCGCAAAAGAAGAATCAACAGGGGAAGAGGACAAATAGCCTCATGGATCGAGGATGATCAGGAAGGCAACATGTGTTTTTTTGTTCGCGCTGGCGGCAGGTGTTTCATTTCACTTGGCGGCGGCAGGCCATGCTCACGCCCAGTGGAAATCCATCGCCCGGGGCGTCGAATACGGGCGCTTCAACGTCAACCCCTCTGCCGGGACCGGAAATGGGGAAATCCATGTCGTCCGCATCGACCCCGCCAAGGCCAGGCTGAAGCTTCTGCTCGCATCGGAGCATGACCGGAAGAACCGCACGACCGCCGAGTGGTGCGAGGAATTCCATCTGATCGCGGCCATCAACGCGGGGATGTTTCTCAAAGATTACCTGACAAACGTGGGTTATCTTCGGAATGGATCATACATACAGAACAGGCGCTGGAACAGGAAATACAAATCCGTCCTGGCTTTTGATCCTCAACAGACGGAACTTCCTCCGGCGGCCATGGTCGATCTCGACGAACCTTCCGCGACGCGAAAGGTGGCGGGCTACAGGGCCGTGGTTCAGAATCTCCGCCTGATGAAGGACAGCGGGGTCAGCGTCTGGCAGACATCCGAAAAGAAATGGAGTGAAGCCGCGGTGGGCATGGACGGGATGGGGCGCGTTCTTTTTCTGTTCTGCCGGTTTCCATTCCCCATGAAGGAATTCAACGAAAGGATCAAATCCCTGGCATTGGACGTGACCCGCCTGATGCACATGGAAGGCGGCCCCGTGGCAAGTTTATCCATCCGGACAAAGGATGTTTCTCTCGATCTCTCGGGCAGCTTCGAGACCCTCCTGCAGGAGAATGACCTGAACCTGCAGCAGTGGCCCATCCCGAATG
>Ga0163202_1000261_pt1 | contig 10093 bp, 8 predicted proteins | sample PL_2010_300m_FD_113540 | JGI IMG/M metagenome (GOLD analysis project Ga0163202, IMG submission 113540) | Freshwater microbial communities from Powell Lake, British Columbia, Canada to study Microbial Dark Matter (Phase II) - PL_2010_300m | ecosystem: Environmental > Aquatic > Freshwater > Lake ... | reverse complement strand
GTCCAACCACGTACATCTGATTGCGGTACCCGAGACTGAATCCGCACTGGCGCGGGCAATCGGCGAGGCGCATCGTCGCTACACGCGAGCGATCAACTTCCGTGAGGGTTGGCGCGGCTATCTATTTCAGGGACGATTCGCGTCATGTCCGATGGATGAGCGGTATCTGATGGCCGCGGTGCGCTACGTTGAACTCAACCCCGTGCGTGCCCAGATGGTGCAGAATGCCGGGGACTACCCTTGGTCAAGTGCCGCTACGCACATAAAGGGAAAGGATGACCGACTCGTGAAAGTCGGACCGATGCTCGAACGGGTAGCCGACTGGCGCGAGTATCTTGGGCAGGAACCAAGTGCGGCAGAACTGAGAGCGTTGCGTCGGCACAACCGCACCGGCCGGCCCTTAGGAGACGACCAGTTCATCGCACGTCTCGAACAGGCGACCGGACGCGACCTCAAACCACAGAAGCCCGGCCCGCACGGGCCTTGGAAACACAGGCAAGGCGATTTGGATGGATAATCTTTTATTATGTCCCCGGAATTCGCCCGGAATTCGCGGAATTCGCGGAATTCGCGGAATTCGCCGGAATTCGGAATTCTGGGTCCAAGCTGTGCCGCCGTTGGCGTCAGTCTTGACAAGCCAAACGTCGTCCTCGCCTGCGCCGTAAGACCAGGTGTGTCCCGTGACGACATACCCACCGTCCTGCGTCTGCTGAACCGAGCCGCCGGCTTCGCAGACAGCTCCTCCAAATGTCTTGCTCCAAGCCATGTTGCCCAATGCATCGGTTTTGATGAGCCAGACGTCGCCGTCGGTGTTCCCCGCGACGATGTACCCGCCGTCCTGTGTCTGTTGGACCGAGTTGCCCCGATCCAAGCCAGCCCCACCAGAAGAGAAGGTCTTGTCCCACACCTTGTTGCCAGCGGCATCGGTCTTGATGAGCCATACAGCGCCGGTAGGATATAAGCCGGTGGTTCCGATGATGATGTATCCCCCGTCTGATGTTTGCTGGACCGAGTTACCGCAATCCCAGCCAGTCCCACCAAAAGAAAAGGTCTTGTCCCACACCTTGTTGCCAGCGGCGTCGGTCTTGATGAGCCATGCAGCGCTGGTGCTCGACGTGGTGTCCGACCACCCGGTGTTTCCGGCGATGATGTACCCTCCGTCCTGCGTCTCCCGGACCGAGTTGCCCTCGTCGCGCTCTGCCCTATCGAAGGTCACGTCCCACGTTTTGTGGCCGCCGGCATCGACTCTGACAAGCCATACGTCACTTCTGCTGCCTGAGCCGTTGCCAGTGAACCCGGCGACGATGTACCCGCCGTCCTGTGTCTGTTGGACCGAGTTGCCCCACTCGAGATCTGCCCCGCCAAAGGTCTTGCTCCATCTAAAGTAGACGAGCATGGTGTGGCCGTCTGACCACGCTGAGGCCGCGCCGTCATAGTCCTTCGACTGAGCTCTCACGTTGAACGTGCCAGGCAAGGACCAGCAATGGGTCAACGACAGAGTGTCGCCGAAAGCTACGTACGCGCTCCACGCCGAAGTATCGCCGTTGCCCCAATCGAACCGATAGCAGACGCTGCCCCCAACCGGACCTTCGCTCGTGGTCCAGAAGCTGCATGTGCTATCAACAAAGCCCGCAGAAGTGCCGGACGGGACTCGGGGCGCGTCTGGGACGTGGCTATTCTTGCAGCCCGGACACAGGACGATGCCCACGGCAAACAGAGCAACTACTGCTCTTCTCACGATGCCTCCTCTGAGTCGGGCGAATCTCACGCTCCTGTTATACTCCGTGTGAAGCACCGTGTCAAGGCGAACCCGACCACGCCTAGGGAACTCGCGGGGGGGGGGGGATTCGGGGACGATACTTATTTCATTCCGAAGCGGGTCAATGTCGAACGGACATCCGCGTTCATCGTCAAGAACATAGTCGGGCCGGGACGGAAGTCAAGCGGACGCACGCGCCGCGTGCGAGTTGCGGGTTACGAGTTGCGAGTTCCAGGTTGCTGACGGCAGGCAAAGGCAAGAGAGGCCCGATGGAACAACATCAGACTCTGGCGCACGAGGAGTCGAGGGGTCAAGGAATCAAGGGGTCGAGTGCGCAGGGGGTGATAGCCGACGGCTCACGGCTCACAGGGCCGAGGCAGTGGTTTAGCGGGACCGGCGTCTGTTATGTCAACACGCGGGTCGACGGGGTGATTACGCTACGCTTTGGAGAGGGTAGGCCGGTGATTCAGCGCTTCTTCACCCGGCTGCCGTTGCCGGGTGAAGAACTGTTGCCGGGCGAGTAACGCAGACCGACTGACGCCCGCTCGGAACCACCGAGCAGCCCATAGGACAGATACACCACATCTAGGCTGAGGAAGAGGTTCGTCGCCAGGTTGTACTCATAGCCGATGCCGAGCGAGAATCCTGACCACGTTCCCAGGTGAGAGCCCGACTGGTACCCACCGCGAGCGTAGAGTGCTTGCCCGGCTGCACTGCCGGACAAGGGGACGCATAACTCCGCGCCAGCCGACAAGATCGGGCCGTAGTCCGGGTACAACGAGAGGTCAGAACTCAGGATGAGGTGATTGCCGGCAAAGGGTATCTTTCCCGCGACCCCGGCCCGCAGGTTGACCGGCGGGTATTCCCATTCAGAGATGAACCTGCGCGGTGGCCCCAGGTGAAGCAGGCTGGCGCCAACCGTGATGTACTTCACCGGCTCGTAGATGGCACCACCGTCAAACGAGAAGGCAGAGGCGTGAAATGAGTCGATTCGGCTGTAGACGTACCTCGCGCCAAGGCCGAACCCAAGACCGGTCAAAGGCTGCCAGGCTACTCCCGGGCCTACGGCGATATCTGACAAGCCGAAGGTGCCAATCTCCTGTCCCAGTTCGTCTCGCCTCGTGTCGGAAGCGCTCAGAAAGCCTCCGGCAAACCCGACCGCGAGTCGTCGGCCAATCGGTGCGACCAGCCCGGCCGACGCGTACGAGACGGACTGCAGCAGCTTCATCATCGTCACGCTTCCGCCGTATGTCGGGTTGAGCGCCAGCCCGGCCGGGTTCCAGAACAAGGCGTTTGCATCGTCGGCAACCGCGGTGTATGCGCCGCCCATACCGACCGGCCGGGCGCCGACCCCAATCTTCATGAACGTGAAGCCGGTTGCCGAAGGCCCGAGGAATCCGAACGCGGTGCCAGTTGCCAGCACGGCCAGGGCCAGAGAGCCACGGAACATCACAGCGAGTATAGGCGCGGCCGCTCGGCGGTCAAGCGGTCTTGCTTGACAGCCGGGCTTTTGCGGCGAGATTCTAGCGATGGCAATGTCGCGGCTGCGCGTCCTTGCCGGTCTTGGCGCCGGCGTTGTGGTGCTTTCGTTCGCCTCGGTGCTCATCAAGGTTACGCCCGCGCCCAGTGCGGTGATTGCCGCCGGCCGGATGGTCGTGGCAGTGGTTGCGCTGTCGCCGTTCGCCCTCGCGCGCTTGCCCGCCCGGAGGCAGGAACTGCGCGGTGTATCCCTGTGGCCCATGCTCCTGGCGGGTTTGTTTCTTGCTGTCCACTTCGCGCTTTGGATTGAGTCAATCCGCCGCACGTCGGTGGCCAGTTCAGTCGTGCTGGTCGCTATGAACCCGATCTTCGTGGCTGCGCTGTCGCCCTTGGTCTTGCGCGAGAGAGTATCGTGGCGACTCGGACTGGCCGTTGTCCTCGGCGTGGTCGGTGCCGCCATCATCGCCGGGCCCCAGCTCAAGTCGTCGGCGGCCACGGTCGGCAACCTGCTGGCCCTGGGCGGGGCAGCCTGCGCGGCCGGGTACCTGATGGCCGGACGCAGCGTGCGGCCCCGCCTGTCGCTCGTCTCCTACATCTACCTGGTCTACGGTATCGCGGCCGCCGTCCTGCTCGTATATGCGCTGGCAACCGGGACCCGCCTGACCGGCTATACGGGCCCGGCGTGGCTGTTCATTGTTTTGCTCGGGTTGGGGCCGCAACTGCTTGGCCACACGAGCTTCAACTGGGCGCTCAAGTACGTGTCCGCGCCCACGGTCGCGATGGCCGTGCTGGGAGAGCCGGTCGGTACGACCTTCCTCGCGTGGCTGCTCCTGCGGCAGGCCCCGACGGCGTATGAGGCGGTCGGCGGCGCGGTTGTATGCACGGGCATCTACCTGGCCGCGGTGGACGTCCCGCGCCTGTCCGAACCGGCAGGCTGACGCGATAATTGACAATTGGCGATTGACAATTGAGAATTGGGCCAGTGGATAACTACGTTCAGGCACGGAAGCGGATGGTCGAGGAGCAGATTGCCGCGCGGGGCGTTCGCGACCCGCGGGTGCTCGCGGCGATGGTCGCGATACCCCGTCACGTTTTCGTGCCGGAAGGCCAGTGGCACCACGCGCACGAGGACCATCCACTTCCTTTGGCCGAAGGCCAGACTGTTTCCCAGCCGTACATCGTCGCCGCGATGACCGAGGCGCTGGAGCTGACGCCGGAGTGCAAGGTGCTGGAAATCGGCACCGGCTCAGGATACCAGACGGCAATTCTGGCCACCGTCGCCAAGATCGTCTACACCGTGGAGATAATCAAGACTCTTTCGGTTCAGTCACGGCTCGCATTGTTGCGGCTGGATATCCGCAATGTCCGTTTCCGTATCGGGGACGGTCACGATGGCTGGCCGGAGTTCGCTCCCTATGACCGGGTCATTGTGACTGCCGCTGCCGATACCCTGCCCTACCCGCTGGTCGAGCAGATGGCTAACGGCGGAAAGATGGTCGTGCCCGTGGGACCGGCAGGCTCGCAGGTTCTGGTCATGGGGACTAAGCACGGCAAGAAGTTGGTCCAAAGGCACCTGATGAGCGTGGCCTTCGTGCCGTTCGTCCGCGGTGGCGCGGGACTAGGGACCAGGGACTAGGGACTGGAATATGTTGACTGCCTCTGGTTTTGACCTATGATATGGCGCGTTTCAGCGTCAAGCGTGGGGCGCGTACCGCGCCCATGGTCATATCGGCGAGAGGCATGAGGCGCTCATTCCGGGGTGTAGCGCAGCTGGTTAGCGCGCTTGGTTCGGGACCAAGAGGTCGCTGGTTCAAATCCAGTCACCCCGACTTCTCCAACAGGAGATCCACAGATCACACAGATTACGCGGACCGAATCTGGAAAGGAATCTGTGGCATCTGCGGAATCTGTGGATAGCAGTTCCGGCCTTCCGGCCGTACTTCTTACCAAAGAACAAATCGCCGATCGCGTGCGCGAGCTGGCCGAGCAGATTTCGGCCGAGCACGCGGGCCGGGAGTTGCTGGTCGTCGGCATCCTCAAGGGTTCCTGGATCTTCCTCGCCGACCTGGTCCGTCTGATGACGGTCCCGGTCACTGTCGATTTCATTATGGCATCGAGCTACGGAGTGGGCACCGACAGCTCGGGCGTGGTCAAGATGGTGCTGGACCTCAAGTCTCCAATAGAAGGCCGCGACGTCCTCGTGGTCGAGGACATCATGGACTCCGGCCTCACTCTTAAGTACATCATTGACACCCTGAGGCTCAGGAAGCCGGGCAGCCTGAAGGTCGTGGCCCTGATGGACAAGCCTGCCCGTCGAAGCGTTGACGTCCGAGCGGACTACGTTGGATTCGAGGTGCCGGATAGGTTCGTTGTCGGCTACGGAGTGGACTTTGCCGAGCGGTTTCGTAACCTGCCGTATGTCGGCTATATCGAAGAGCCGAGGACGATAGGAGATCCACAGATTACACAGACTACGCAGAAAGAGTCCGGAGGAGAACCTGTGGAATCTGCGAAATCTGTGGATAGAACCGGAAGGAGGGAGCGGTATGAAGGCTGAGGGCGGAAAGAAGAACTCCAAGGCAGGCAAAGGTCTGCCGGCGCTGTTAGCCGTGGCGCGGGGCGATGAGCCTGCGGACCTGGTCCTTGCGAACGGCCAGGTAGTTGACGTCTTCACGGGTCACATCAGACGCGCCAACGTCGCCGTCAAAGACGGCAGAATCGCCGGAGTCGGGCCGGAGTACGCCAAGGCGCTCGAGGTCTATGACCTCGCCGGCCAGTACGTCCTGCCCGGATTCATCGACGGCCACATCCACATCGAGAGTTCGCTTCTGTCGATGCACGAATTCGCGCGGCTGGCCCTGATTCACGGTACGACCACGGTCGTCGCCGACCCGCACGAAATCGCCAACGTGCTGGGTGTTCCCGGCGTTAAGTACATGCTGAGAGCCAGCGAAGGCATGCCGCTCGAGGTTCTTCTGATGGCGCCGTCCTGCGTGCCGGCGACGAGCATGGAGACTTCGGGCGCCTGCCTGTCGGCAAAAGACACGGCCGGCTTGCTCAAGCTGCCGCGCGTCATCGGTCTGGCCGAGATGATGAACTACCCGGGCGTCGCTTTCGGGGACACGGAAGTGCTGGCCAAGCTGCAGATGGCGAATGACGCCGGCAAGCCGATTGACGGACACGCGCCGGGCGTGGTCGGCCAGCTTCTGCAGGCATATGTCGCAGCCGGCGTCGGCAGCGACCACGAGTGCATCGGTCCGCACGAAGCGCTGGAGAAGCTGGGCGCGGGCATGAGGGTGATGGTGCGGGAAGGGTCGGCCGCGAAGAACATGACCGGGCTGCTGCCGGTCGTCAACGACTTCAACCGACGCCGGTGCTGCTTCGTCACGGACGACAAGCACCCCGAGGAACTGCTTCACCACGGGTATCTCGATGCCACGCTCCGCAAGGCGGTTTCGCAGGGCATGAGTCCCGCCGCAGCGGTCCAAATGGTCACGCTCAACCCCGCCGAGTGGTTCGGGCTCAAGGACAAAGGCGCAGTCGCGCCCGGCTACGTTGCCGACCTCGTGGTTGTCGGGGAACTCCCTCGCTTCAACGTCCGGATGGTGCTCAAGAACGGCCGGCCCGTCGCGCAGGACCGGAAGCTCCTGGTCAAGCTGCCTGACTTCAAGGACAAAGCCGTGACCGGCACCGTGAATATCGGCAACCTCACGGCGAAGAGCTTCGCCATCAAAGTGCAGGGAGAGCTTTGTCGAGTCATCCGACTTGTGCCCGACCAGATTATCACGGAGAAGCATGTACTCGCCCCGACGGTGCTGAAGGGAATGGTCGTGGCCAACCCGGACCGCGACATCCTGAAACTGGCCGTCATCGAGCGGCACAAGGCGAGCGGTCGCATCGGACTCGGCCTTGTTTCCGGGTTCGGCCTCAAGAAGGGTGCCCTCGGCACCACGGTCGCGCATGACTCTCACAATATCATTATCGTCGGCACGAACGATGCCGATATGCTCAAGGCGGCAAGGGAACTGAAGCGGATGGGCGGCGGGTTTGTGGCGGTTGCCGGCGGCAAGGTCGCCGCGGCCCTGCCGCTGCCCATCGCCGGTCTGATGTCGGACCGGCCAGCCGAGGAAGTCGCGGAGAACCTGACGAAGCTGCTCGACAAGGCGCACGTCTGGGGTTCGCGCCTCGCCAATCCCTTCGTCACACTCTCTTTCCTGGCTTTGCCGGTCATTCCGGAGTTGAAGCTCACGGACAAGGGCCTGGTTGACGTGGCCCAGTTCAAGACGGTCTCTCTGTTCGAGTAGCCGGTGCCGGGACGAAGATACACGGGTGTCATCGGCGCGGGCGAATGCGACGCGGAATTCAGGATGCTGGCTGAGGCGGTCGGCCGGGGCATTGCCGAGGCCGGCGCCGTGCTTGTCTGCGGCGGAATGGGCGGCGTGATGGAGGCGGCGTGCAGGGGCGCCAAGGCTGCAGGCGGCATGACCATCGGTATCCTGCCCGGCCCCGACCGCAGCGGGGCGAACGAGTGCGTGGACATCGCCATCGCGACCGGCATCGGCGAGGCGCGCAATCTTGCCATCATCCGGACGTCGGATGCCCTGATTGCCGTCGGCGGTTCGTATGGTACACTATCCGAGATAGGATTCGCACTGAAGATGGGGAAGAAGGTGGTCGGGCTCAGGACATGGGACATCAGAGGCATGGTCCCGGCTGCCACCGCGGAGGAATCCGTCCGACTGGCGGTAGAGTGAAAGCAATTCAACCCTGGAGGAGAGTGCATGGCTGAGTACAATAACTTCATCAACGGCAAGTTGGTGCCCGCGAAGTCGGGCAAGACGTACGAGAACCGGAACCCGGCGGATACCGGTGACCTGATTGGCGTGTTTCCTTCGTCTGACGGGCCGGACGTGTCCGAGGCCGTTGCCGCGGCCAAGGCAGCCTACCCGAAGTGGAAGGCGATGCCGGCCCCGGCGCGCGGCGAAATGATGCGCCGGGCGACCGAGAAGCTCATCGCCCGCAAGGAAGAGTGCGCGAAGATAATGACCCGTGAGATGGGAAAGGTGCTCAAGGAGACGCGCGGGGACGTGCAGGAGGCAATCGACACCGGCCTGTACGCGGCGGGGGAGAGCCGGCGACTCTGGGGCACGGTCGTGCCGAGCGAACTCGCCAACAAGATGGCCTACGTCACGCGCCAGCCGATGGGCGTCTGGGGCATGATCTGCCCGTGGAACTTCCCGATGGCGATACCCTCGTGGAAACTCTTCCCGGCTCTCACCTGCGGCAATACCGCGGTCATCAAACCCGCGACCCTGACCCCGGCTTCGACGCACGAGTTTGTCTCGGCGCTGGCCGAGGCGGGCGTGCCCGCGGGTGTAGTGAACATCGTCTATGGAGCTGGCGCGGACGTGGGCGAGGCGCTGCTGCAGAGCCCGGACGTCAGCGGTGTGTCGTTCACCGGCTCGTCCGAAGTCGGCCGCCGCATCGCCGAGGTGTGCGGCAAGAGCCTGAAGCGCTGCTCGCTCGAACTGGGCGGCAAGAATGCGGAGATAGTGCTCGATGACGCGGACCTGGACCTGGCGCTTGAGGGCGTGCTCTGGGGTGCGTTCGGCACTACCGGCCAGCGGTGCACCGCGACCTCGCGGCTCATCGTGCAAGCCGGAGTCTATGACAAGCTGGTTGGGATGGTGGTCGAGCGGGCGAAGAAACTGAAGGTCGGCAACGGACTCGACGAGAGCAACGAAGTCGGGCCGTGCGTGAGCGACGGCCAGCGAAAGACGGTGCATGGCTACGTCGAAATCGGCAAGAAGGAAGGTGCGAAGCTGCTCTGCGGCGGCGAGCCGCTTGCGGGCGGCGCGTACGACAAAGGCTACTTCTACAAGCCGACCGTGTTCGGCGACGTGACCCCGACGATGCGCATCGCCCGCGAGGAGATCTTCGGGCCGGTGCTGTCCTGCATCAAGGTCAAGGACTTCGACGAGGCCGTGAAGGTGCTAAACGACACGCCCTATGGTTTGTCGTCATCAATCTACACGCGGAACGTGAACCTCGCGATGAAGGCAATCGAGACGATTGAGTCTGGCATTACCTATGTCAACGCGCCGACCATCGGCGCCGAGTGCCACATGCCGTTCGGCGGCGTGAAGGATACTGGCAACGGCCACCGCGAAGGCGGCTGGACCGCGTACGATATCTTCTCCGAGCCGAAGACCGTGTACATCGACTACTCCGGCGCGCTCCAGAAGGCGCAGATAGACAACGCGGAATACTAGAGTCCAACGCGAGTATGAACCGGGGCGGCTGGTCCGCCCCGGTTTCTTAGTGTGCCTTGACTGACCCGTTCAGCCGCTCATGATCGCCAAGCACGTCAGAAGCGTGTCGTTCCGAGCGAGTTCGACGAGTCGAGGAATCTCTCAGTCCGCGCAAACCGGCAACTGGACACTGGGAACTGCTCACTTTTCACTCGTGCCCGCAGTGCGCGTCCGATCCCTACCTGCTATCTGCTAACTGACTAACTTCGCCGTCCTACGGCGAATTGCGCTGACGGCAGGGGAGACGCCGCCCGCGCATCGGTTCTGCCTAGGCCTCGGTGACATGCATTGACGTACGGAATCCCGATTTGTAATGTCCCCGAAATCCCCCAAGAAGAACCGAGAGAATAGCGGTCGCGGGGCAGGAGACCTAACCTCCTCATTGTCCGCAGGTTGACGCCTGCCGCAGACCGAAAAGTCCACATATAGGGGTCGTATGGTGGGTAGTGTCTTGAGAAACGGCGCGAGAACAACCTGAAGAGACAATGACCGGTACGTGAAGTCCTACAACCACTGCAACGACGACGGGTTCGGCTTCTGGAAT
>Ga0163202_1000260_pt1 | contig 10100 bp, 10 predicted proteins | sample PL_2010_300m_FD_113540 | JGI IMG/M metagenome (GOLD analysis project Ga0163202, IMG submission 113540) | Freshwater microbial communities from Powell Lake, British Columbia, Canada to study Microbial Dark Matter (Phase II) - PL_2010_300m | ecosystem: Environmental > Aquatic > Freshwater > Lake ... | reverse complement strand
GCTTTCTCCGCCGCCGTAATCGCCGCGTCGATGTCGCTCCACGCGGGCTCGAAATACTCGCCCCACGAAAGTTTGACGCTCGGCCCGATCCATGTCCGCGCGCCGTCGACGACGCCCCAGCACCGCGACAGCGCGGGGCGCGCAGCGGGCCACGACGGGAGGTGCACCGACTCGACGAAGGCGCAGAGCTGAAAGAACTGGTCGACGATCGCGAGCAGCGCGTCGCCGTACTCCACGCGAAGGTTGTCGGCGGTGTCTAGCTGCGGCCCGAAGAGCAGCGACAGCGCGCGAGCGCTCAGGTCGCCCTTGCCGATCGACTGCGGGTCAACGAGCACCACGCCGAATGAGTCCGCGATGGTGCGCCGAAGCTCCGTCACCGCGCCCGCGATGATGTTCGCCCCGGCGCCGGTGCTTTCGACGAGCTTGACGTCGCCGCCCGCCGGGATGTCCCAGATTTTCCCGGGCGCCTTCTGCGTCGCCGTCTGCCCGCCGCCGACCCACCCGCGCACCGCACCCATGGCGCTCGACGCGGTGTTCAGCCACGAGAAGCCCGCTGGCGGCGCACCTGCGGTCACGCCCGGCGCGCCCATGCTCGCCTGCGTGTCGACGCCGATGCGCGCGATCTGCGGCTCGCCGTTGTAGAGGGCGTTCCGGTAGAGCTGCGATAGTTCCATGTCGAGCGCCTCGACCTCGGCCTCCATGCCCTCTGCGAGCGCGTGGCCGTCGTCGGAGACGCCCTCTTCGACGGTCTCCGCGAGGCACGCGGTCCAGACTACGGCGACGATCGGACACGGGATGTCCGACGCGAGCGGGAGCACGTCCCACGCGGGCTCGACACCCGCGCGGTCGATCGGCACCGGCTGCCACACGCGGTCACGGCCGCCGCCGATCTCGCGCCGGTACCAGGTGAGCGCGTCGCCGGTGCCGGACTTGTACCGCACGACGAGGCGCACGACGCGGCCTGCGGTGTCGCGCTCCGCGCAGCACCACTTCGCGGGCAGGATCTGCATGCGCGGCTTGCCGCACGCGATGCTCTGCACCGCGACGCTCGTGCCGGTCTTCAACCCCTCGATCAGGTACGCCCGCGCCCGCGCCGAGAGGCGCACGCTCGCGATGATGTCGTGCAGCAGCGCGCCGAGTGCATCGCTGTCGCCGTCGGAGAGCATCGCGCCGAAGCCGCCGCCCTCGACGGCCATGCTCGGGAAGCTCCGCTCGCCGAACACCATGTGCGCGAGGCGTAACCCCGCGGTGCGCGCAACGCGCGACTGGATCGCTGGCGCGCGCTGGCGCAGCGGGACCGTCGAGTCCCAGAACGACCGCCGCCCGTCGAGCGTGTAGTGGTCGCCGTTCCAGAGCGCCTCGAGGGCGTTCATGCGACGGAAGCGCTCGTCCTCGCCGAGCGCACGCACCTCGCGCATCGTGGCTTCGGCGGCGGTAGTGCTGGCGTTGGTGAACATCAGAAGTCGTAGGAGGATTCGGTGAGTACCCGCGGGAGTTCGCGCGGGCACATCAAGTCGGTGAACGCCCACACGAGCGCGTCGAGGCGATCGGGGCTCTTGCGCCCCGACGTGGCGTCCCAGGTCGTGAGCTGATCTTCCAGCGGACCGAAGGCGCCGACGTGCGACACCTTGCCCTGCTCGTACAGCGCCGCCACGGGCTCGGCCCGCGTGAGCTTGCCGCGCGACGCATGCACCGTGCGGACGTTCGCGTTCGGCCGGTGCGATCGGATTACGGTGGGAATCCAATCCCCCCCGTTATTGACCTCGGCGACGATGGCATCCGCGCCGTGCAGGTCCGCGAGCGACAGCGCGATGCGCGCCGTGTCCTCGGGCCGGTGCTTGCCGCTGGCGTCTGCGAGCACGTACCCGCGGCCATCCATCCCCACCGCGGCGACGACGATGCCCGTCTCGTCGGAACCCTCATTGCTGCTCACCGCAGGGTCGATCGCGACCACGACGCGGCGCAGGTCCGGCGCCTTCACAACACGCGCAGCGTCGATCCACTGCCACCGCCAGAGCGCGCCTGCGGTGTCGTCGAGCACCTCGCCGTCGAGCTCCTGACGGCCGAGCCGCGTGCCGGCGTACCGGCGCTCGAGTTCTTCGACGATGCCCGGCGCGAGATTTGCGAAGTTGTCGCGCGTGCGGCCTCGCGTGACGATGGTGCCGGGCGCCGCGAGCAAGTCGCGGATGATCTTCGTCGGGCGCGGTGTCGTCGTGACGATCACTCGCGGGTCTGTGCCGAGGCGCAGCCCGAAGCGCAGTTGGTCCCACGCCTCGGGACGCGACCACGACGCGAGCTCGTCGCAGAGCGCCGCATCGTGCTGCGGCCCGCGGAGTTGATCCGGCTCGTCGGCGCTGTAGGTCGTTGCCTGCGCGCCGTTCGGCCACGTCAAGCGGCGGTTGCTGGGGTTCCACCGCGGCCGCTCCCCATCGGGATGCACCGCGAGAATGCCGCTCTCGCCCTCGACGATGACGTCTCGCACGTCGGCGGCGGTGCGCCCCACCAGGGCGACCCGCCGGTATCCCGCGGCGACCCACGCGCGCACCGTCTCGGCGCCCGTGCGAGTCTTGCCCCACCCGCGCCCCGCGAGCACCAGCCACACGCGCCAATCGCCCGGCGGGAGACCCTGCTCGGCGCGGGCGTTGCGCGGCCAGTCGTACCGAGCGCGCGCGGCCTCTTCGATCGCGAGTGCCCTCAGCCGCGCTTCGATGCGCAGCCGGGCGACCTCACTCGCCAGCGTCGCGACCGAGTTCGGCGAGGAGCGCGGCACGTTCGGCGCGGAGCTCGTCATCGCTCATCTTCCCGAGGGGCTTGCCGCCCGTCGTCACGTCGATCCGCTTCGGCGCGGTGCAGCCGGTGACGTCGGCCAGCGTCTTGGACGCAGCCACCATCCCCTTCGCGTCGGCGCCGCGATCGGGCGTCCCGACTTCCGCGGTGCGGTACGCGCGCATCAGCATCGCGCGGATCATCTCGCGATCCGCTTCGGGGTCATGCGCCTTGGCGCGCTCCGCGAGGCGGGCACGGACGCGGGCGACATAGTCCCACACCTTGCGCGGGTGACGCCCAAAGCGCTGCGCCAGTTCGGGCACGAAGTCGGCGGGCGCTTCGGCGCGCAGCATACGCTGCTCAATCTCGTCGAGCCACGCCTTCGGAATCGGCCGAACCGCGCGCGCGATGCCAGCCCGTGCCGGGACGTCGTCGCTCATTCCGGCCACTCCACCGCGAGCACCTTGCGTCGCGCGCCGTTGCCGCCGTTCGGCGCATCGACCGCGGTCACGCGGAGCACGTCGGGGTTGGACTGCGCTCCGCGGATCTGCTCCATGCGCCGGTAGGCCGTGGCCCTCGACACGCCGAGACGTGCGGCGAGGTCGCGAACGGTTGCGGCGCGGCAGTCCATCATCCTCAGCACAGCGTTTGTGAGACAACGTACAGAGTCAAGGGGCGCTCGTACGATTTCCGAACCACGCATCCGCGGCAGCGCGGAGCATCGCGTCGCCCCACGCCACGAGGACATCCTCGGCGGTCTGCTCCGTCGTCGTGGCGCCGCGCATGGCGTCGTGGGCCTTGGCGCCCTCGACGGTGAGCGGCTCGCCTCGACGCGGGCCGGCGACGGCGTACCGACGCGCCGCGGCCTCCCGATGGCGCGTGGTGGCGTCGAGCCGGTCGCGCAGGCCGATGGGTCCAAGCTCCCCCGCGAGGAGCCGTGCGGCGGTCCTGGGATCGGGCCGTGAGGCTCCGCGGTCCGAGAGCCAGAGGAGCACCGGGCGAACGGCGAACGGCATGCGCCCCAGGCGCCGGTACACCTCGCGCCCCCGGGCCAGCGTCCCGCGGTCGTGGAGGCGGTCTGCGGCGGCTTGCGGGTCGCTCGCGCCTCCCTGGCCGTCCCGCCCCTCGATCGGCGCCGCACGGAGCCCCCCAGCGGCGGCGAGGCGGGCGTAGGGCTCGAGGTCCGCGAGGAGCCGGTGGAGCACATCGGGCGCGATCACAGGTCACCCGCTTCGATGGCGCGGTCGAGGTCTGCGTCGGCGACGGCGGCCGGATCGGGAGCGCCACCCTCCCACGCGATGGCCTCGCGTTCGGCCCATGCCTCGCGCCATGGGGTGGGCCAACGCGCCGGAGGGGCCGTCCGTGCCACGGACACCCCGTCAACGTACGATCTACCGTCGCGCGTCGTCATCGCGCCTCCTTGTGGCCTTGGAATGGCCGAGCTAGCCGCCGTGTATCTACCTCCCCCGGAGGTGGAGACAGAGGTGGAGACGCCAAAACCCCTAGTTTACAAGGGTTGTATCCACCGTTACTACCGTATCCACCTTCCCAAGGGAAAGTATATAGAAGGGACCTCAGGGTAGAGGAACCGTAGGGGTGTTGAAAAACGCTCCGCGAGGTGGAGACGTGGATACAACGCTGCGTTTCCAGCGTCTCCACCTCGTCTCCACCTCGTCTCCACCTCACCCCGAGGTGGATACAACCACTGCGCGCGTAGCGTTTTCGCGTTCTAGGGCGGTCGCTGTGCTGGCGCGGGTCGTAGCACTGCCTCCGGGCTACCATGGCTCGTCACCGCCGGTCAACGGCTGCTGTTCGGTCCGGTGCCATGCCCACTGCGGCGGCGTGCGGGTTCCGTCCCTCAGGAGCCGGGCGCACCGGCGCTCCCACTCGGGTGCCCCGTCGTCGCGTAGGAGGCGCCGCAGGACCTTCGCGGCGAGGCGCATGGTGTGGACCTTCGACTGGTCCTTGCGCGGCATGTCGAGGGCGCCGCAGAGGATCTCCTCGGAGGTGTGATCGTCGCGCGTCTGCACGGCCAGCCACCGGCGCACCGGGCCTACCCACGGGTCCTCGACCTGGTGTTGCTCCGCGTCGGCCTCGCGCCCGGCGTCCTCGGCGCGGTCGAGCCACCATGGCTCGCCAGAGTCGAACGCGGCGACGGCTTCGGCGAGGAGCTGGCCGCGCCAGTCGCGCAGGAGGTCGATATCGACGATGCCCGCGTTGATGCACCAGAACCTGCGCGAGCCGGACTCGTCCTCGAGGAACGTCGCTTGGTTGGTGGTCCCGACGACGACGCAGTGCCGCGGGACCTTGGCCGATGCGCGAGCGTAGGGCGCACGGTAGAGGTCTGCGCGGGACGAAAGGAACGCCTTGACGTCGCCGGCGTGCTTGCGCGTGGTGATGCCGTCGATCTCCGCAAGCTCGAAGATCCACGACTCCGCGAGCTGCTGGTAAATGTCTTTATTCGTGATGTCCGCGTGGCTGTCGCAGAAGTAGCGGCCCGCGATGACGTCGAAGAACGACGACTTGCGCGCGCCTTGCACCCCGACGAGCACAAGCGCGGTGTCCACCTTGCAGCCCGGCCGGATCATCCGCGCGACGAGCGCGACGAACCATCGGCGGATGAGCAGCGCTGCGCGCGGGTCGGTGGAGCGGAGCACCTCGTCAGCGACGCGGTCGATGCGCGGCGTGCCGTCCCAGGCGATGGCGCGCAGTACGTCGCGGACGGGGTGGAACTTGTGCTCCTGCGCCACGGACACGAGCGCGGCATTGATGGCTTCGGGGCCGGGGTCGAAGCCCCATTCCAGCTCGATCGCTTCGCGGATGCGCGAGTGGTCGACGTCGACGATGGAGCGGAACGTGCGGTCGCCGATCTTCTCGAAGATGCACGGCGCACCGGCCATGTCGTTCCAGCCGAAGCGGCCCACCCACTCGGGCGCGTGGCGCAGGATCGCGCAGGTGTTCGCAAAGCTCTTCTTCGCGTCGCCACTCTTCGTCGTGCGGAGCGCAAGGCGCCAGTCGTCGGGCTCCGCGGGCACGTCGATGCCGTCGGGGCCGAGCGGCTCGTCCTCGGACGCGGGCCGTTCGGCCGGCGCCTTGCGGGCCCGCACCGCGTCGGCCATGGCCTGGTACTCTGGCGACAGCCCCGCGGGCACGGAGCACGCCGAGCGCGCGATGGTGTCTACCTCGCGGGTGTCGAGCGGCGGGACGCATCGGACCTCATTCTCGGCGTGGAGCGCGGCGGTGACGGCGGCCTCCGACAGCCCCTTCGCGCGCAGGCTCCGCGCGATCGAGAAAAGCCCCGCGTTGCGACCGCCCTCGAGGATCGCCGCGGGCTGGTCTCCCGCTGGCGGCACGACCCGAAGCGCCGGTCGCTTGATCTTGTCGAGCCACGTCGCCGGGAGCGGCGCGACTTCGACGCCCTCGCCCGGGTCGCTCGACGACTCCCACATGTACCGCCGCCCAGAGACGTGGAGCGACGGAGGCGCGACGACGTAGCCGCCATCGCCGCGGATGTCGACGCCTGCACCGAGCTGCCCCGCGGAGCACCGGACGGGCGTCGCGGGGTCGACGGCGAGATAGACGTGCCGCCCGCCGCCGCCGGTGAGCACCTCGACGGAATCGGGGAGCTTGCCGAGCGCGCGGCGCAAGTCCTCCATCGTGTCGTTGCCGCCGTGCCCTGGGTCGACGTCGACGACGGCGAGACCGGCGCCGGTCGCAACGCCGATAGACGCGTCCGGGTGCCTGCGCCACCACGCGCGGATGGTGTCGACGTCCGTCGTCGCATCCTTGCAGCCGTTGGCGCTGCGCGGGTGCTTGCCGGGGCTCGCGCAGGTCTTCTTGCCGCAGGCGCACTGCGTCCCGCGCTCGCGGATCTCGTACACCGGGAACACGCGCCATCCGCGGGCGGCGTAGGCGAGGGCGTGGTCAAGCATCGTCGGGGCGTCTGCAGGCTGCATGGTCACGGCTCACCTCGGCGTGCGGCCTCGATGGCATCGACGGCTTCGTCAACGCTGTGCACGACCGCAGAGTATCCGCCGACGGCGCGCACGAGCGCCAGCCACTGCACCTGCTCAGGACTCACGCGCCCGCGCGCGGCCTTCAACTCCAGTGCGACGAAACGGCCGGTGCCGTTGTTCGCGCGCACGATTCCGACGAGGTCCGCGGATCCCTTCGCGAGCCCGTAGACCACGCGCTGGACGTTGCGTCCGTTCCAGTGCTCGGCCACGCCGCAGTTGTTCCGCCAGAGCACGACACCTTCCATGGCTCCGACGGCGAGGCGCACTTGCTTCGTGAGGTCTGATTCGTTCATGTCGTCCACTCGCTCGCCGGGGTTTCGCTGTAGCCGTTGGGCCAGAATCCGAAGCGCTCCTTGAACCGCACGCCCACCGCCGCGGGCTTCCACCCGCGTTCGCGCGCGAGGCGCGAGACGTGGTCGAAGTAGCGTTGCATCTCGGCGCGCGGGATGGTGCGGTCGATGACGCCGAGGTCCCGTGCGACGACGCGCTTGCGCTTCGCAGCCGGGAGTTCGTGGCCGTTGGGGCACAGCCGCGGGTAGCGCGCGCCCTCGAAGACGGCGCCGCACATGCCGCATTGCCGGATCCACAGCTTCTTCTCCTCGGCGTCGCGCGCGATGCCGTCGAGGGAGAACGTCCGGTTCTCGTCGGGCATCCCGTGCTCATGGACGGCGCCGCAGAGGTCGACGAGGGTGCAGCGCTTCGCGGGGTTGCGCACGTCGGTGCGCCTGCCGCGGCCGATGATCTGCAGGAACGTCCCTGCGGCGGTGCACCCTCGGCCGAGGATGATGGTCTCGACGTGCGGCGCGTCCCAGCCTTCGGTAAGCACAAAGACGTTGCAGAGGGTGTGCACCTCGCCGCTGTTGAACGCGCGAAGCATCTCGGCGCGGTCGCGAACGGACGTCGCGCCGTCGAGGTGCACGGCGCCGGGGCCGATCGCGTCGGCGAGGTCTTTGGACGCCTCGATGGAGTCGAGAAACGCCACCGTCGGGCGCCCATCGCCGTGCCTGCGCCATGCGTCGAAGGGCTCCATGGAGAGGTCGCTCTGGCGCTTGCTCGGCCCGATGACGTCCACGGGCGCGATGACGCCGAGGTCGCAGAGTTCGCCTGTCGTGGCGCCGACGACCATCTCGTCGAAGGCGTCGCGAAGCCCTCGGCGGTCGCTGCGCTCTGGCGTCGCGGTGAGGCCGAGGTGGAACGCGTCGGGGTACTGCGCGGCGATGGAGCGGTACGTCTCCGCGGCGGTGTGGTGCGCCTCGTCCCACACGATGAAGCGCGCGGGCGGGTGTGCGTCCCGCGCGGCGACGGTCTGCACGCTGGCGACTTGCACGGGCGCGTCGGTGCGGGGCTCGCCTGCCATGATGACGCCGCAGGGTACGCCGGCGTCGCGGATGCGCCGCAGGGTGTCGAGAACGATCTCGCGGCGGTGCACCAGGAACAGCACGGGCCATCCCTTGGCGTGCGACCCGGTGATGAGCACTGACGCGGTGGCGGTCTTTCCGCCGCCGGTGGGCATGACGAGAAGCACGCGCTTCGTGCGCCGGAACGCCTCGCGCACGCCGTCGATGGCGCGCAGTTGGTAGGGCCGGAGTTTCATTGACGCGCACCGCGCGTCGTGGCATTCGTGGCGTTGTTCATCGCAACGGTCCCTCCAACGGACCGCGGTGGATGCCTGTCGCGGTCGTCACACCGCGCTGGGCACCTATGCTCTGCGCTCATTCCGCGCCTGTTGTCAACCGTTCTACGACGAGCACCCGCGCGCGCTCGATCCCCGCGAGGTGCTTCGCCGCGATGCGCGCGGCGCCCTCGGCGGTCATGGCGCCCTCGGTGAGGCGCGGGACCGTCGGCGTCCAGGACACGCCGGTCCACCCGACGGTGACGGCGTGCTCCGTGCCGGTGTCGAGCTCTACCCGGAACCGCGTGAGGTGCCGCGGGGCGCTCACCTTGCACCCCGCTGCGCAGCGTGGCGCGCCCTAGCATCGCTCTCGGCTCGGTACTCCGCGGCCCGCTGACGCACGCGCTCCTGGTTGCGAGCAACCGCCACCCGCGCGCGCTCCGCGGCCTCGGCCAGCGCCGGGCTCCGGGCGAAGAGCGGCTCCTCGACGTCGGGCAACGGGAGCGTGGGCTGACGCGGCGCGAAGGCGCGGCGCACGCCAGTTTCCAGGCGCGGGGAGAGGGTTTCGACTCGCGCGGTCATGCCGCGGCCCCTCCCGCCGGGTCGGCGTCGAGGTCGAACAGCGTCGGCACGGAGAGCTTGCGCTCGATGGCGGCGCAGTAGCGGAGCGCTTCGGCGAAGTACGCCTGCGAGAGCTCGACGCCGAGCCCGCGCCGTCCGAGCTTCAGCGCGCAGTAGGGTACCGTGCCGAGACCAGCGAACGGGTCCAGGATGACCTCCCCCGGCATACTGAATCGGCTGATGAGCCGCTCGACGATATCGAACTGCAACGGGCACAGGTGCTTCGCACGATCCTGCGCGGCCTGCAGCGTGTTGAGTGTCCGCATACGCGCAACGTCGGTCCATACGTCCTGGGAATGCGACTGCGGCTGAAACAGCATGAACCCGCTCGGCAGTTCTCCCTTCGCGCCGATCGCGTCGCAGAGAGCGACGTGCTGTTCATGGTCGTACACGTTCTCCCGCGACCACTTCGTGAACGCCTGGAACATCTCGGCATGCGTGAGACCGTCGAAGTCCGCAGGGGAGAGCAGCCTGTTCCCGTTGGAGCGGTGGAACGCATGCGCGTCCACCTGCCACCGACCACGGGTGTAGGCGTCCTTGCTCTTCACCACGGGCTCGTCAGCGGACGCGCTTTCATTGGACGTCGGGGGGCGTCGAAAGAGCAGCACGTACTCCGGCATGCCAACGCCCTGCTTCGTGCCGTCCTTGCATTGCTCCGTCCAGCCAAGCCGGTAGGTCTGAGCATTCTCTCGCACCACGTCGGTGACAACGGTAATCATCCCCATGTAAGCGAACCCGTGACGGGTGTAGTGCTCGATGCACGCCGCGTGGAACGGGTAGACCGTCTGAAATCCAAGCCCCGTGAGACCGCCCGGCACGATCCGGTCCTTAACGTGAATGGCGGCAATGCGGCCCGGCGCGAGCGCCCGAAGAAGGTTCGGCGTCAGGTAGTCCATCTGCCGGAAGAAGTGCTCGTTCGTGTCGCTGTGCCCGAAGTCCAGGTAGGAATCCGAGTACTTGTACTGCGTGGAGAACGGGATGCTCGTGACGATCATCCCAACGCTCGCATCGGGCTGCCGCCGCATCTCGCGAACGCAGTCGTTGTGCACCATCGTCCAGCCACCGCCGGTGACCTCGCGCCGCTC
>Ga0163202_1000259_pt1 | contig 10103 bp, 9 predicted proteins | sample PL_2010_300m_FD_113540 | JGI IMG/M metagenome (GOLD analysis project Ga0163202, IMG submission 113540) | Freshwater microbial communities from Powell Lake, British Columbia, Canada to study Microbial Dark Matter (Phase II) - PL_2010_300m | ecosystem: Environmental > Aquatic > Freshwater > Lake ... | reverse complement strand
TCATTCTTTCTTCATCCATTTTGTATCTCTCTTTCTTTTTGATTTGGCACCCAACAAGGTGGGTGCAGTTTACCTCGTACCTCGGAAACTAACCCTTGGCGTTAGCTGTTTTAAAATCATCGTTATCCAGCAGCACCTTGCTCTTAATCTTAACCTTCATCTCAAAAACCTCCTGTTACTGCGGAGCGGCATTATTGCCGCTCACCCGCTTATCCCTCTCGCCCATAACATCCACCAGCAGCCGCTGCACGCTCACGCCCAGCGCATCCGCCACAGCCCACACCGTCCACAGCATGGGCTCACCCGTGCAGCTCTCAATCCGCCCCACAGTCATATGCGTAAGCCCGGCCCTTGCCGCCAGCTCCTGCCGCGTCCACTCCCGGCGCTCCCGCAACTTACGCACATTGAACGCCAGCAGCCACACCAGCTCAAAACTCTGCATCTTGCTCTTGCCCATAAAGCGCCCCTTTTTACCCTCTTCTTTGCAACCACTCAGTGGTTGCAAAAACCCCGCTGCCGCCATATCAATCAGGATTACTCGAACGTAACCGACAGCAGCGGACCCCGCACAGAACACGCGCACCCACGCGCATCCACACGGGGAGAACAAACCTATTACCGCGCAATCATCTTACGCACCCAGTCCCGCATAGCATCCACCTCGGCATCCCACCCGGCACCGCTCACCCGGAGCACCACAAACTCATCGAACAGCCTCAGCCACGCATCCACAAACCGGTTCAGCTTCCTCATCCGCTCCGCAAACAGCCAGCGCGCCGACATGAAATCCTCCCTGGTTTCATCACTCTTCGGCAGCTTCAACCCCCGGAAAGCAAACCCGTCATCCACCGTCACCCCGTAAGTTTCACCATCCGCCACCATCACAAACTTAACCCGCTTAATCTTCTTGCCCGCAGCCAGCGCCGCCACACTCTCATCACACCCCAGTGGAACCCCCTTGCTCAGCTTCACCTCATGCGCTCCCTCACCCTCCCGGAAGAAAGTCACCGGCCCCTCCATCATATAAGCAAAAGCCGCATCACCAGCCTGCACCATGCCGCCGTCCCGCTCCCAACGGAACCACAGCCAGGTTAGAAAATCCATACCCGCCTCATCACCATCCGCAGCCACCACACTCAGATCCGGCGAAAAACACACCGGAGGCAGCTGATTAAGCACCGCATCATTTCTAACCACACCCAGCTGCACCGGCCCAAGAGGAAACGGCCCCGCCCCCGTACTCTCCCGCCACCGCGCCGCAAAACAATCCAGCGCCGAATTATTCAGCGCCGCCGCAAAAAGCCGCGTGCCATCCAGCACAAACGGAATTGAACTGAACACCACCGGCATATCCGGCAGCAGCGTATCACTCACCCGCTTCGCAACCTCAGCCCGCACTGCCCGCGGCAGATACTCAACCCCCCGCGCCCTCATCTCAGCCTCAAGCTCCTCCTGCACCGTCACCGCCAGCAGGCTCTCAGGAATCTTCCTCTCAGCCTTCCCCAGCTCCATACACACCTTACTCCCGAAAACACACCGCTCAGCCGTAATCTCCCGCCCGAACAGCCGCTTACTCTCAACCCAGCCACTCACCGGATCAGCGCCCATCCCCTCAACCGGAGGCATAACGCCCCCGGCAAACTCCTCAACCTCAACAATCCCGCATTGAAACAGCCGGAAACTCACCGGCCCGCTACCAAACATTTTCAGACTCATCTCATTTACCTCATTTCATTTTTGTTTAACCAGGCAGAGACTACCCCCGCCCTAAATCATCACATGTTAGACCGCCGCGCAACCCGCATCATCCGCTTGCACTTACTCTTAAAATCCCGCTTCCTCATCCCGGTCCGGGCAGGCCCCCTCGCCAGCCCACTCCCCTTAAAAACAGGTCTCCACCGCCTTGAAATCTCCAGCCTCAGCCTCCGGTCCTCGCGCTTCCACCAATCACATACAACCCAATAACTAAAAAGCCAACCCACCTCAACCTCGGCCGGAATATCAAAACACAGCGTCACGCCAACACCTCCATTTTTACCCTCGCAGCTGCAACCACTGTGTGGTTGCAGCAACCACCACCAGCCACCCTAAAGAAGCACCACCCGCTTGCCGCAATACTTAGCCACCGCCCACTCGATCCGCGCGGCGCTCACATCATCCTCATCCCAGCCGCGCAGCATCACCACCACATCCGCCATAAAAACCATCTTCGTGCAGCGCTCCATATACCACTGCTCACTCTTTCCCGCCGGCAGCTTCGCCGGGTTCATCACAACGCCCTCCGGCGCCCATCCCCGCATCAGCAGCTCAGCCTCCGCAAAACGCTCCTTGTAATCCGCAACCCCTGTAATCCGACCAGCCAGATAAATTCGCATCTCAAAACTCTCCAGTTACCGCGCAGCGGCATTATTGCCGCTCACCGCTCACAAAATCCTCACCGCTAAAAACGGTGACCGTCACCAGCTGCACCAGCGCCTCAGCCGGCTGCGCCGTCCCCTCCGATCTGCTTTGCTGCCACGTACCGCCGCCGCTTCCAGCCGCGCCTTCATAGCCTCGCCCAGCTCCCGCGCCACGCTGCGCCCGTTATCAGCCGCCAGCTTCTCAAACTCAGCCGCCAGCTCAGCGCTTACCCGCGCCCCGATACGCTTCTTTTGCGCACCGCTTTCACAATCACCAATAAACTTCACCATTAACTTATCGTCCTTTCTGGCCCTTGTCCCGGCCGTATTTTTCAAGTCTGTCACGCATTGCCCGCTCGATGAAATCTTTCACCGTAATCCCGTCCCGCTCGCATTGCTCCATCATGGCCGCGTGCAAGCTGCTAACGTATAAACTCCATTTGTGACAATGGTAATATCCCCCCAGACTCCGCTTATCCTTGTTTCTTTTACTCGGCATAATAACCTCCGTTCAAACTCATCTTCTTTCAACTTGCCGCCACCTTAGCACGGTGACGGGCACCATGTCAACGTCAAAATGATACAAAATGAAACAAGTTTATTTACGCCCCGTCAAGCCTTTAATCCAGCTACAAAAGCCGCCCCGTCACTTGTCCCGGAGCTTCACTCGCCTCCGGCCCTTTATCTCCCCCGGACCGCCGTTGTCCATCCTCCACCATCCGCTGCAGCCCGGCGGCCTCCTCGATCACCCGCACCCGCTGCGCCGTCCGCACGCCCAGGTCACTCTCCCGGCTCAATCCGCCCCGCAGATCCACAATCACAATCCACGCCAGAACCAGCGCCGCCGCCATCACCGCAAGACAGATACCGAAAACCCAGCTTAAACCCTTTGAACTCATAGCCCTCTCCAATCTTTGCAAATACAATACTCCCGCTATCTTCGAAAAACAAGCACAAACCGACCCTTATTTTTGCTGCCCGTTTCACCCCCTGTTTTACACCACCCCCAAAACGCCCGCAAAAATCACCGTCAATCAATGCCCAGCCGCTTGCGGCGCCTGAAAAACAACGCACATGAAAAAAACACCCCGCTTAAATAATAATATTTTTAAGAGTAAGAGTAAGAGTAGGGCGCGCCCGTACCACGCCCGTACCACGCCCGTACCACGCCCGTACCACGCCCGTACCACGCCCGTACCACGCCCGTCGCAAAAACAGCCACCAACATGGACACACCACCCGAAAAACCGCCCGTTCACCCCAAAAAACACCCTTGAAACGCCCCTCAGCCCCAGCAAAACCACCCCTCCGGTTACCGCGCAGCGGCATTATTGCCGCCCGTTTCACCCCTCAACCGCCTCGCCGAAAAAACACAATCAACAGCTTATTAACAGCTTATTAACAACTTATCAACAACTTGTTAACACGCCCTCGCGTAAACCAGAACGCCACCCGGAACACCGCTGCGCATAAATATCCGGGCAAACTCAGGGTAAAATAAATCACTTATTTTAATACATTGTAGTTGACAGCCCTCACAACATTGTAGTAATATACCCACATCAGCCGGAGATAGAACTTCACCGGCGAACGCGAAAGGAAAACGCAAATGACAAACACAACAACAGAACCAATCCTAAAAACAACCATCCGCCACCGCTGCGGACACACCGGGCAATACGTCATCACCAAACCCCGCGCCGTCAACTGGCTGCGCACCCAGCCCTGCCGCGCCTGCGCCGCCGTTGAACAGCAGCGCCAGGCAGCCACCTTTGAGCGCACCCACAACCTCCCGCCGCTCATCGGCACCGAAAAACAGATAGCCTTTGCTGCACAGATCCGCTGCCGCATCATCCACGAACTTCTCCAGCTGCGCCGCAAGATCCCCAACCCCGTCCCGCCGGGACCCAACCAGCCGCGCGCCCGCGCCTTCCTGCGCCTCCTCGAAAAAACCAAACGCTGCACCAGCGCCCGCGCCTGGATTGACCGCAAAGATTTTAAAGCCACCCCCGAAGCCATAAACGCCATACTCAGCAAAGGAGTAACAGCATGATAACAGAAAAACAAAAACAACTGCTCCGGCACATGCTTGGAGCCGACAACCGAAAACACAACTAGCACCCAGCGCCCCGAACGCCAGTGAGGCAAGCGCACCAACCCCGAAAGCAAAAACCCCATGAACGCACACAGCGAAGATCCCGCCCCTTACGGCAGCATCCCGACCAAAGCCGAACTGCGCCGCCGCTGCTCAGCCGCCGCCTCAGTCACCGGCCCCGACGCACCCACCTCAAAACTCATCAGCGCCCTCGGTGGACACGCCAGCTTTACCGCCATCATGCAGCGCCTGGGCATCACCACCCTCAGCCGCCGCACAGCGGAGTCCTGGGAATCCGAAGCGCGCCGGCCGCCGCCCTACGTCCGCCAGTTAATCCACCAGCTTTTTAAATCCTGGTCAAACCGATAAAAAAAAGAGAGCCGGAAGCAAACGCCTCCGGCTCTCATGCTTTTGATCCGCGAAAGGCATTTCATGGAACTAAGCAGGCCCACAACATACCACAACCACCGCCCACACCGCAACCCCTAAAACACAACCTCCGGCACCGCCCGCAATGTTTTTCATTTTCACCTCAGTTCTAACCATAGTTCTAACCAAGACAAACAATAGCACACTAATATGGACATATTCAACACAAACCCACAAAACTGTCAACCGCCATCCCAAAACAACCTAAGCACCTACAACAAAACACCTTGCAAACACCAAAATTCACAAGCCCGCAGTTCTAACCAAAGTTCTAACGGCCCACAATAATGGTCATACTTCTTATCTCTCCCGGTTGCGCCTCGGCCTCGCATTCTACGTTAGAGGATAACGGTTAAAAAATAAAGCCGTTGCGCCCCCGTAAATAAAGGCCATGACAAACCAAACGCTTGAAAAACTCACCCCGTTTTGGTACGGTATTGGTACGGGATTACTCGCAAATTAAGGATTGATATGAATGGTTGTCTGGTTAAGAGAGGTAAATATTATCATGCTCGCTATTGGTATAAAGGGAAGGAATACAAAAAAACCACGGGAAAGACAAACCGCCCGGAGGCACAGAAGGAACTCGAAAGGATTATAGCGCCGCTTAATGCAGAACTAAGCGCCGGGGCTCACCTCGATGCTGTTAAACTGCTTATCACGGAGGAGAGCGAACTTCGAGGACTTGCCACACCCCTGGCAGAACTGTGGGAGAAATTTGAAACCGCCCCGGAGAGAAACGACTGCAGCCCCCGGTCCCTGAATGATTACCACGGAGCTGTTAGAAAACTCCTCACCTGGTGCAGCGACCAGAAACCGCCCCTCACCACGCTCAACCAGGTGACCACCTTCACCGCCCGGCAGTATGCTAAATATCTCAGCAGAGCAGTGGGCGATAATACCTATAACAAACACATCGGCATCCTGCGCCTGGTGTGGAAGATAACCGCATTCTCAACCGGCTGGGAGGTGAACCCCTGGCAGAACATCAGGAGAAAGCAGTTTGAAGTGGTGAACAAAAGGGAGTTGACGCTGGACGAACGCGGCCGCCTGCTCAATGCAGCAGAGGGAGAGTTTAAAACCCTGATCACGCTGGGGATCTACACCGGGCAGCGCCGAAAAGACCTCTGCCTGCTCCAGTGGAAGGACGTGCATACCAGCCGCCGCCTGATAATGATTAAGCCATACAAGACCGCGCGGCGCAAAAACAAGCTGGTGCATATCCCGATCCACCGCGACCTGCTCCCGCTGCTCACCATCCGGCCGGCCGGCCAGCGCTATGTATTGCCGGAGATTGCCAAGCTGTACACATTGAAAGAAAAGCAGCTGACCGGAAAGATTGCGGAGATTTTCAACGCGGCCGGCATAACCAGACAGGCAGCCGAAACCCCGGACACACACCGCCGCCGGCCGATCACAGCCGGGTTTCACAGCCTGCGCCACTCGTTTGTTTCAATCTGCCGGGAGGACGATATGCCGATGGCCGTTGCCCAGAGCATTGTCGGACACAGCAACCCGGAGATGACACGCCATTATACCCACGTAGGAGCAAAGGCGCTGCTTAAGGAGATGGACAGCGTGCACAGCTTTACCGCCGATTCTCAACCGCCTGACTAGCGTGCCTGTAAGGAGCGGCCAGCCGCTTGCCCAGTCGGTTGAGCTCCGCCAGCAGATCCTCATAGGTCAGATCCGTCAGATCCCCCGGAGTAATCGCGTCCGCACCGGTCAGCCCTGCCACCCGCAGAACCTCGGCCGCCTGCCCGACAATCCCCACAGCGCTCTCAGCCGGAAGCAACCCGCCCCGGCCATATTTTTCCTTCTCGCCCAGCAGCGTCCTGATGCCGCGCTCACTCATTGCTCCCAGCAGGAACACCCTGTTAGCCGGACCAAGCAGCGCCGCCGCCATAAACTCCACGAACTTATCATCCGGCGGCTCATCCTTGCCCAAAAGACCGCTCCAGAACAGAGAAATGGACCCAAACAGGAACGGGAGTATAAGATTATTGATCACCAGCGCCTTAATCAACCGCCCTTTTGCCCCCGGAGTCCCGGCCTTAACCTCCCGCGCTGCCTCCATTGTAAATTGCAACTGCTGCAGCGGACTGTTGGCAAACTGGGTGAGCAACTTCATGCCGGCACCGCCCTCCCGGATAAAGCTCACCGTATTCTCAACGCGGCCGCTCTGCTGGGTCTGCTCCAGATAGTTCCAGGTAATTGTCTGCGCCCGCTCTTTGGCCTCATCTTTGGTATAACCCTGATCCTCAAACTTAGCCTTAAGATCCCGATAGAGCCCCTGCGCAATCCAGACACCCGGCACAAAGTCAAACACGCTGTTGACAATCAACCCCTTATCATAAATCTTCTGCAGCAGGTTCTCCCCTTTAAGCTGCATGATGTTAGTTGTCTCAACCGACCAGCCGCCCCGATACCGCGCAATGTAGCCGTCACTCTGCATCAGCTCTTTAACTGCGCCCATATCGATATGCGTCATGTATTTGAGAACATCGCTCACCGGAAGCACACACGCCCAGACCGGCGCAGATGCCAGCTGCTTAAGCGCGCTCATCATATTGCCGCTCAGCATAATCCGACTGATCCACCCCCGCACCTCGTTGATAGTCCCGGTATAACGCGAATCCCGCGCCACGCTCTGACCGCCCCGCAGTGTTGTCCCGATCTGATCCATCAGCTCATTACGGTAATGTTTCCCGTGAAACCGCACCAGCGGAACCTGGAAGGATGCCGCGCCCAGCACCTCGCTCAGAAAAAGACCGGTCTGACCATAGGCCACCGTCAAAGCCGAATCACCCAGCCGCGAGGTGAACATGCTCACAATGTCCGCCTGCTCGTCAAAATCCCGCTGGTTTTTAACACGCGGCGTCAGTGTCCGCAGCAGCGGAGTCCATGCCACATGGCGATCATCCAGCCCGCTGCTCTCGATAAACATCTTAACCGGCAGATAAAAGAAGTCCGGCGAAAGTATCTTAAGCCCGGTAATCTGCTCCTGGACCTCGGAGAGACGCGCCCGGTTATCCCGATACCACCCCACCATCCAGTTATAGAGCGCCATATCCTGCGCACTCAGCACCCCGCGCAATATCGCCAGATCACCCTGCCGGCCGTGACTGCGCACGTTCTGCACATAGAACTCCTGCAGAATAGAGCCATACAACTGGAGCGCCTGGCCATAGGTCAGCTGCACCCCCTGCGTTGACAGCTGGACCTGCGCCGCATCCGGTATCTTCTCGTCAAGATGCTTAAGCCCCTTCTTGGCGGCTCCGTAAATTCCTTTCAGCGCATCATGCAGCCGGGCATGACCCTCCACCTGGATCTTGCGGTATTTCTCAGCGCTCCGGCCCAGCTGAAACATAATCTCCTCGATCACCGCCAGCCCGTCCGCCCGCTCCTGCCCTTTGGAAAACCGTATCAGATGCTGCAGCCGCAGCTCAACATTGCCCATCAGACTATCAACCAGCTCCGCGCCATAACCCACCTCCGGCTGCTTCACGCTCTTATCCCGCTCAACCGCCTTCGTAAGCTTGCTGCGCATCTTAAGCGTTTTTTCTTTCCACTCCAGCCGCGCCTCCTCAAACTCGGCCCGCCGGCCCAGAAGATCCTCGGCCACGCTCTCAGCCGCGTCCATGATCCGCCCCGGCATCCAGCGCACCATCCCGCCGAACTCGCCCAGCACCGCCAGCTTGTCCAGCGACTCCACATACTTCTTATCGTCATCCAGGCTCATCCCGGTCCCGGTGGATGTTTTATGTGCGTCCTCGATGTCCTTCTCCAGCTGCCGCTTAAGCACCTCGATCTTTTCATCACTCAGATACACCACGCTGATAATGTTACGCGCCCACACCTCAACCAGCGCCGCCGTTTTCCGGTTCCAGTTAACTTTGCGGGCCTGAAAAGCCTTGCCGTCCAGCGCCTGCTCTTTCAGCAGATCCACCAGCTCGCCCACCAGCTCCTTGCGGCTCTTACGCAGCGCCGCCTTATGTATCCGCCCGTAAATATAACCGATCTCTTTGTAGACCTTACGCGCATCCCGCAGCTCGCCCATCCGGGCAATATCTTTCTCAGCGTCAATCCGCCCCGCGCTGGTCCCCACCAGATCCACAGCCAGCTTGCCCAGAATATGCTGCACCGTCTTAATCAGATCCCGCACCGCCGCCGGATTTTTATACAGCTTGGCCCGATCCGGCTCACCCCGCGCCGCGCTGATCTTCCTGGTTGCCCACTCCAAAACAAACGCCGCAAACTCATCCGGGTCACTGATCACCGGAGCCAGCAGCCGCACAATCTCCGCCGGCCCGGAAATCTCCGCCTCATCCTCGCCCTCAACCGCAGCGCCATCCAGATCCAGCGCCGCCGCATCCATCTCCTGCAGCCGCTGCACTGCATCCATCTCGCGCTCACCCTTGGCCGCGCCGGCCTGGACCTTCGCAATCCTCAGCAGCTCATCCACCAGCGCCCGCACCTTACCATCCGGGTCCGTCACCGCCGCCGGGTCAACCCCCTCGGCCGCAGCCGCCTCAGCTGCATCCCGCGCCACTCGCGCCTGATCCGCAATCCGCCGGCGCAGCTCCGCCTCCTCAGCGCTCAGCTTCACATCGCTCATTTGCAGCACAATGCCGCTTAAGTCCACCGCCAGCTCCGCCATCATCTCAGCCGCGCTATACCCTGCCGCCGTGTCCAGCGCCCGCTGCGCCGCTTTGGCCACCGCCTGCTCAACCCGCTGCGCCGCCTTCACCCCGCGCCCGGCCGCCTTAGCACCCTCACCGAAACTCTCAACCACCCGGCCCAGATAATACTCACGTTCAAACTCGCCGGCCAGCTTCTCCAGGAAAGGACGGTCAACCGCCGCACTCTTAGCAATCACATCCTTAGTTGCCCCGGCCGCCTTCTCCTGCGCCGCACTCAGAATAACCGGCGCAGCCTCCAGCGGCTCACCCACGTTTTTCAGCACCTTCTCGACATCACTCACCCCGACCTTGACACCCGCCATAATCTCAGCGCTCACCATTGCCGCAATATACCCCTTGGGATCACGCCCGAACCCCACCGAAAACCGCCCGGAACTTCCACCGGGATTAGGAACAAAGTTTTTAGCCTTGTTATCTGTAAAATTATACCGCTTTTGCCAGTCTGAAAGTTCTTTTTTTGCGGCCATCTGTTTTGTT
>Ga0163202_1000258_pt1 | contig 10116 bp, 9 predicted proteins | sample PL_2010_300m_FD_113540 | JGI IMG/M metagenome (GOLD analysis project Ga0163202, IMG submission 113540) | Freshwater microbial communities from Powell Lake, British Columbia, Canada to study Microbial Dark Matter (Phase II) - PL_2010_300m | ecosystem: Environmental > Aquatic > Freshwater > Lake ... | reverse complement strand
GAGGTGCGGGTTCTTCACCGCGGCCACGTAGCCGCGGAGTTCAGTCATGAGTTGCGCGCGGTCATAACGGGAGGCGGCGATGAAGTCGTCGCGCGAGATGTCGGCCGGGTCGGCCGGGTAGACAAGGCTGACGGTAAACTGGGGCTTGCCCTGGTAGTCTCCCATCCGGCCCACGACACGGTAGAATCCGCCGACCTCAACGCAGCGCAGGGCGTCGTCAATCCGGTCCCACATGATGGCGGCGACCGAGCCGGTCCGGTCACGCAGTTCGAGCGTGAGGAAGGCGCCGCCGTCGCGACGCTCTTTAACATCCCGGCGCGAGCAGTAGAAGACGTCGTCGACCTGCGTGCCGGGTTTGATGTCCTTGAGGAATTGCCTTTTCATCGGCAGTCGGTGACCGCGAGCGGGCTAGAGCGAAAACGCCAACGAGAGGCGGTGGGCGACGCCCAGTTCGACCATCGGGATGAAGCAGTAGTCGAGTTGGTATCCGTGCCAGCGGAAGCCGAGACCGGTGGTCAGACCGGCCAGGATGTCCTCGCCGCCGCCGGCCTTGAGGTCGACTCCGTCGGTTGAGTATCCCACGCGCACGGCCATGAGGTCGGCAACCCAGCCTTCAACACCGGCACGGACGATGACGCGGTTGTCAATCGGTTTGTGCACGTCGAGCACCAGGTTGAGCGACGGATTGGGCTCGTATCCGAGTCCGAGCCCGAAGTCAATCGGCAGCGGGTCGCGACCGGCCTGGAAGGCCTTGAGTTGGTAGCCGACGTTCTTCACCGCTAGGCCGACAGTGAGGCCATCGAACGGCAGTTGATAGGTCGCGCCGATGTTACCGGCCAGTCCCAACCCGAAGAAGGTGTCGATTGAGCCGTAAAGCCCCTGCAGCGCGGCGCCGAACGAAAGCGCATCGCCGAGTCGCATCGCGCCGCTCAGGTTCAGATTAGCATATGAGACGCCGAACGTGCCGAATTCCTCGCCTCGCTCATTCGTGCGTTTCATCGTGCCCGAGTTCAAGTAGACCACACCGAACCCGATGCCCTTGTCGGTTCCGACCGGCTGGGTGTACGCGGCGGAACCGGTTTGGATGCCTGCCACGTAGTTGAGGTAGCCGACGTGGGCCCGGGGGCCTTCGGCCGACAGGGCGTGCGCCGGGCTGAACCAGAAGCCCATCGGGTTTGGGGCGCTTCCCACCCCGGCGCCACCCATAGCCGCCTCGCGGGCAGTGGGCGTCAACCTCAGGAAATCGAAGCCGGTCGTGCCGGCATTCGGGTCAATTCCGACGAGAGTGATGACCAGTGTCAGGGCGAGCATGGTGCTTTTAAGTTAAGGTCGTTTGCCGCAGTTGTCAAGTTTATCCGCACGGCACGATGTTGACATCGGTGCCTGCGGCCATAGAATAGGAAAGAGAACACTAGACGATGATTTGAGTCCGGTGTCGTGACGAGACTGGCATTGAATTATTTGACGACAATCGACGCTGCGGCGTCGGTTGCTTAGGAGGATAGTTATGTCCGGACACTCTAAGTGGTCAACAATCAAGCACAAGAAGGGCAAGACCGACGCGGCCCGAGGCGCGGCCTTCTCCAAGCTCATCCGCGAAATCACCACGGCCGCGAGAATCGGCGGGGGCGACCTCGATGCCAATCCGCGACTGCGCTCCGCGGTCGATTCGGCCAAGGCAATCAACATGCCGGCCGACAACGTTGACCGGGCTATCAAGAAAGGCACCGGCGAGCTGCCCGGCGTTACCTACGAGGAAACCGTGTACGAGGGCTACGGCCCGGGCGGAGTGGCCCTGTTGATTCGCGCGCTCACCGACAACAAGAACCGGAGCACTTCGGAAGTCCGTCACGTGCTCGACAAGTACGGGGGAAATATGGGCTCGGCCGGGTCGGTAGCGTGGCAGTTCAAGCCGCAGGGACTGATTGTCGTTTCCAAGGATAAGGCGGATGAGGACGCGGTGCTGACTGCGGCACTCGAGGCCGGGGCCGACGACGTAGAGACCGAGGCCAACGCCTACTCGATTTTGATCCCGATTGGTGCATTCGAGAAAGTGAAAAAGCAGCTCAAGGACTCAGGTATTCCGTCCGAGAGCGCCGAACTGACCATGATTGCGGCTAACTCGGTCAAGCTGTCCGAGCACGACGCGCCCAAGGTCCTCAAGCTGGTTGAGATGCTTGAGGAACTGGAAGAGGTGCAGCAGGTCTACGCCAATTTTGATATCTCGGACGAGATACTGGAGAAGATCGCGTCCGCGGACTAGCCGGACTTGAGGATTCTGGGGATTGACCCCGGGCTGAGCGCGACCGGATACGGGATAGTCGAAGACGGCGAGGCCACCGAGTTCGGCTTAATCACTACTGATACCCGTCAGCCCATGCCGGAGCGGTTGCGGTCCTTGGGCGAGGGGATGGAGGAAGTGGTCCGGCGTACCCGGCCGACACATTGCGCGCTCGAGACCCTCTTCTTCAAGTCGGTCGGGGCGCGGAGCGTGATACGCTCGGCCGAAGCGCGCGGCACGATTGTCTATGTTCTGGGCCGGAACCGCATCCCGGTAACTGAGCTGACTCCGGCCACAATCAAACTCTCAGTGACAGGAAGCGGCCGGGCCTCAAAGCACCAGATGAACTACATGGTCAAGCGGCTGCTTTCGCTCGGAGAGCGCGTCTCCGAGCATGCGGCAGATGCCCTGGCCGCGGCCTACTGCCTCAGTCGTAGGCAGACAAAGAGTGCGGGGCGGCGTTGCTAGCCCGGCTGCGCGGCGTCCTGGTCGAGAAGGAACCGACGCGCGTCGTCGTCGAGTGCCAAGGCATCGGCTTCGGTCTGAAGGTCCCACTTTCGACATCACGGAGGCTGGCCGAGGCCGGCAGCGAGGTTGCGCTGCGCGTGCATACTCATTTCACCCGGGACGGCGTGGAGCTGTTCGGGTTCATAGACAAGGAAGAGATCACCGCATTCCAGCGGTTGACATCGGTGTCGGGCATCGGTCCCAAGGCCGGGTTGAACCTGCTGTCCCGGTTCACTCCCGAGGAGATAGGTTCGGTCATCGCCACCGGCAAGGCCGACGTTCTGCGGACGGTCCCCGGCATCGGGCCGACCAAGGCCGACAGTATCATCAAGAAACTGCAGGCCGAGGCCCCGCCACCCGAGGCCGGCTCGGGATTGCTGGCGGATGCGGAATCGGCGCTGGTCTCGCTGGGACTGACTCACCGTGAGGCCCGTGACCGGCTGCGACGAGTTGGTGCGGCCGAGAACCTGAGCCTGCAGGATCTCCTGAAGCTGGCCCTGGCGCAGCGAGGCTAACCGGGCGTGGTCCAGGCCGAACGAATCTCATCTCCTCAGCGGATGCGGGGAGAGGAGGCGTTGGACGAGGAAATCCGACCCCGGATTCTCAATGACTTCATTGGCCAGGACCGTCTGAAGGAAAACCTGCGGGTCTTCATCGAGGCGGCCAGGCTGCGCGGGGAGCCGCTCGAGCACGTCCTGCTTTTCGGCCCACCCGGTTTGGGCAAGACAACTCTCGCATACATCATCGCCGGTGAGATGGGCGCCGCACTCAGGGTGACTTCGGGCCCGATACTCGAACGGCCCGTGGACCTGGCCGGCATCCTAACCGGACTCGCGCCGAAGGACGTGCTCTTCATCGACGAGATACACCGGACCAACAAGTCAGTGGAGGAGTATCTGTACCCGGCAATGGAGGACTTCTCGCTCGACGTTCTCATCGACAAGGGACCCGGAGCCAGGTCGGAGAGAATAGGCCTTCATGGTTTCACACTGGTAGGTGCCACGACCCGGTCGGGTCTGCTCACCGCGCCATTGCGTTCCCGCTTCGGCATGTCCTTCCACCTCGACTACTACCCGGCTGAGGACTTGGTTCTTATCGTCCGACGTACTGCGCGCATCCTAAACGTGAAAGTCGAGGACGACGCCGCGGTTGAGATTGCGAGAAGGTCTCGGGGTACCCCGAGAATCGCGAACCGCCTGCTGCGCCGGGTTCGCGACTTTGCCCAAGTCGGCGGTAAGGCACTGGTAGACAAGGAGATAACTCGCTACGCTTTGACTCAGCTTGATGTCGATACCCTCGGGCTCGATGAGATGGACAAGAAGGTACTCCTCACCATCATCGACCGTTTCGATGGCGGACCGGTGGGTGCGTCATCGCTCGCCGTGGCGGTCGGAGAGGATGTCGGTACGCTGGAGGAGGTCTACGAGCCCTTTCTGGTGCAGCAGGGACTGATCCAGCGGACCCCGCGAGGGCGAATAGCCCAGAAACGGGCCTACGACCACTTCAGCCGCAAGGCCGCGAACGCCCGGCAGAGCGAACTGGACATCGGGTAGGGCCGGCCGCTCGGCCTCTCTAAGTCACGGGCCTGTTTGGTGGCCGCTAGCTGACAAACAGCTGATTCGTGCCCAAACCCGCTGGAAGGTGCACCAAAATGAAGGTCGAAGCTCCGTCTTCCCAGCCAGTATCTGGGTCGTGTAGTTTCTAAGTAGCTACATCACAATAGCTTAGGCCTAGGGCGTTTTCAGCGCGGAAATGCCATCCGAGGATTTTCTTGACAGCACACGTCGTATTTGGACGATATTGACGTGAGAAAATGGGCCGTAGGTCTGTTTCTGCTCGTGTCGGCCTGTTTCCTGCCCAGGGCACAGACCACGAGCAGCGTTGTCCGGACAGGAGTCCGGCCACCGGAGTTCATGTTCGTCGGACAAAGGGACAGCGCCGGCGTTCCGCAAGGGCGCTATCTGGGACGCTTCAAAGTCACCTATTACTGGGCGGTCGAGGAGGCCGAGTACCCGACCAGCCGGTCTTCGCCTCTCTACCTTGCCGATGGCCAGCTTCTCGGCCGGTTCTCTTCAGCTTTCGTAAAGGCGTTCCGGGTCGAGGCTGCGGCCTGCCTGAAGGACGGGCGGCGCATCAGCTACCTCAAACGGGCCAACCGGGCCAAAGTCGTGGACCAATTCCTCGGCTACGGCGGGCACATGCTCACCGAGCTCAAGTCCATCGCAGTTGACCCGCGGCTGATTCCGCTGGGTTCGGTCGTCTATGTCCCGCAGGCCGAGAACGTCACGGTTGACGGCCGGACCTTGAGCGGCGTCTTCTACGCCCACGATGTGGGCAGCGCGATCAAGGGCAAGCACATAGACATCTTCGTGGGCAAGAAACAAAACATGGACGCCTTTAGATCAGCGGGAATGGGGGGTACGAGTGGCGTCGATATCTACGTCCTCGAATAGCCGGGTTGGGCCGGAGTCGGCGGTCGCTTCCAGCAGCGCCCGGTTGAGCCTTTCCCGCCACCAGTCCCGATAGAGTTCCGACAAAGTAACCACGCGTACCCGGCGCCGGTGCAGCCAGTCGAGCAGCGTTTCGAAGTCGGCAAGCGGCCACTCGGTAAAGACCTTGGGCGAGCGGACGATTCGGTGCAGCAGGAGAACGGTCGTCTGGTGCCGACGGATGTGGCTGATTATCTCTGGCAGCGAGGCTTGAATCCTGAGTTCGACTTCCGGTATCTGGTACGGCTCCACCCAGAGATTCGGCGTGCCGGGCCGAACCGCCCGGGCAAGCTTGTACCCGGCGCGGCGGACCATTTCGCGGACCCGGCCGTTCATGTCACCATAGGGATAGACGAACGTGATGACCTCGGTGCCGAAGAGCGATTCGAGCCGGCGTTTGGAATCGGCGATTTCCCGCCAGGCCGACGCGCTGTCAACCTGGGTGAGCCACGCATGGGTCAGGGTGTGGCTGGCGATCTCGATGTCGCAGGAGTCCATCATCTCCCTGATTTCACGCTCGTTCAGGAAACGGTTGGACGGGCTGTAGGACGGTTTGCCTTCGGTGATGCAGCCGGTGATGAGCGCAAGAGTCATGGTCATGCGGTAGCGTTTGAGCAGCGGGTAGACATTCTCGTAGACTGAGTGATATCCATCATCAACTGACAGGACAACGGTGTGGTCCGAGAGGTCAAAGGTATCGAGCCCCGGCGGGACCGGTAGAGCCGACCGCGTGAGCTGCGCCGGCAGCAGCAATAACATTAGAGTGAGCACGGAGATGAGATAATAGACGAATCGCGCTTTGTTGACAAGGCGTGCGGGTTTGGCAGACTGCTACCAGTAAGCGATGACCGATGAGTGCTGAACGATGAACGATAGGCGATGAAGGTTGTCCTAGCGCAGCTCAACCCGATGGTAGGTGACGTGCCCGGAAATGTCCGGCGCGTGCAGAAGGCGCTTGAACAGGCCCGCGGATTCAGCCCGGACCTGGTCGTTTTCTCTGAGTTGATGCTGACCGGGTACCCGCCGCGCGACCTGCTTGCCCGCAACTGGTTCATCGACCGGGTGGAGGCCGGCTTGGCTGATGTTGCGCGGACTTCAGCGCAATTCCCCGGGGTTGGAATCATCATTGGCGCTCCGGTCCGTTCGCCTCGCTCTCTGGGCAAGGGGCTGCTCAACGCCGCGATTCTTCTGGCCGGAGGCAAAGAGCAGTTCCGGCAGGCCAAATCCCTGCTCCCGACCTACGACGTCTTTGACGAGACCCGGTACTTCGACCCGGCCGACAAGGTGCGGCTCGCGAAGTTCGGGGGCGAGACCCTGGGGATATCCGTATGCGAGGACGCGTGGACCTGGCCGACAGGAGCCGCCGAGACCAACTCACCCGAGATGTGGGAGCGAGCGGCGTACGACCGCGACCCGGTGGCCGAACTCGCGTCAGCCGGAGCGACCGTGCTCATCAACATCTCGGCTTCGCCGTTCACGGTCGGCAAAGAAGCGGTCCGGAAGCCGCTGATTGCGGGTCACGCGTCACGGCACGGGTTGCCGTTCGTTTTCGTCAACCAGGTCGGCGGGAACGACGAGCTGGTCTTCGACGGCCGGAGCATGGCATTTGACCGGCAGGGCAGGCCCCAGCTCGTCCTGAGACCTTTCCAGGAGGAACTCGCCGTGGTCGAGACCGGCGCAGTCGGCGCGGAGAGCAACTACGTCGAGATTGACCCCGTTGAGTCAATCCACGACGCACTGGTGCTCGGCGTACGCGACTATGTGCGCAAGTGCGGTTTCGAGAAGGCGGTGCTGGGGCTTTCCGGCGGCATCGACTCCGCAGTCGTCTGCTGCCTGGCTGCGGCAGCCCTTGGCCCGGAGAACGTCCTCGGCATCACGATGCCGTCTGAGCATTCATCCCGAGGCAGCGTCGAGGACTCACGCAGGCTGGCGGAGAACCTCGGGATCGAGTTTCGAGAAGTCGGCATCACCGAGGCGTACCACGCATACCTGGCGTCGCTTGCCCGCGAGTTCGCGGGCCGGAAGCCGGATACAACCGAGGAGAACCTTCAGGCGCGGGTCCGTGGTAACATCCTGATGGCGGTCTCCAACAAGCTCGGTCATCTGGTGCTCGCGACCGGGAACAAGAGCGAGATCGCGGTCGGATACTGCACGCTGTACGGCGATATGGTCGGCGGCCTGTGTGTGCTGGCCGATGTGCCCAAGACTACGGTCTACGCACTGGCGAACCACATCAATCGCCTTCATGAGACGATACCCTTGTCCACCATCCGGAAGCCGCCGTCGGCCGAACTCCGGCCCAACCAGACCGATCAGGACACCCTTCCGCCCTATGACGTGCTCGATGCGGTCGTCGCCGGCTATGTGGACGGGGGCCTTTCCGTGGATGAGATTGTCGCGGCCGGGCATGACCGGAAGGCCGTGGAATGGGTCATACGGGCCGTTGATAGGAACGAGTACAAACGGCGCCAAGCCGCGCCCGGGCTGAGAGTGACGAGCCGGGCGTTCGGAACGGGCTGGCGGATGCCGATCGCCGCGCGCTATTGAGAGGGGACTGTCCCCGAACGGGGACTGTCCCCAGGGACCGGCGCGGGGCTGAGTTGCTCGTGGAGTTCTCTCACCGCCTCAAGGTCGGGCCGAAGGCGAAACGCCCGTTCGGTCAGGACGCGGGCCGCAACTGACTCGCCTCTCGCAGCGAACAGCACCGACTGATTGTACAGCGCCGGCACAAACGTCGAGTCGAGCCGCAGAGCCGTTTCGTAGCACTGCCCGGCGCGTCCCGAGTCGCCGGCGGAGATAAACAGGCTACCCAGGCGGTTGAAGTTGGCGGCTGACGGCCGGCCTTTGGCTACTCCCTGCACCAGGGCAATAGCGCTGTCGTATTGCCCGCGCAGCTTCAGCCGGTCGGCGAGCAGCAGCCGCGCTGCCGGCAGCGAGCTGTCCAGCGCCACGGCGCGGTGGAGTTCGGCGTCAGCCTCGTCATTTCGGCCGGCGGTGATGAGTGCGTTCGCGCGGTTGAGGCGGAGCAGGGCGGAGCCGGGGTGGGTGGAGGTGGCGCGGTCGAACGTCGCCAGTGCGCTGTCGGTTTCGCCCGCGGCGAGGAATGCCAACCCCAGATTATTGAGCGCGAGCACCGAGTTTGGTTCCAATTCGTTGGCAAGACGCAGGTGATGAATCGCGCGGCGATGGTCGCCTTTCTCACTGAGCAGAATGCCGGCGTGAAGGTACGCGTGGACATAGCCCTGGTCGAGCCGGAGCGCGCGGTTGTACAGAGCGAGCGCGGAGTCCGGCCGTTGCCCGGCAATGGCGTCGGCGAGGTTGGCGTACGCGCTGGGCGCGTCCGGCGCTTCGCGGACCATCGCCGTGAAGAGTGTCTCGTTGTTTCGCCAGATTCGCGTGCGCGCCACTGTGTCGGCGCCGAGCAGCACGACGACCACGCCGATTCCGGCACCCACTACCTTCCGCGTTACCACTCTGAATGTCAGCAGGCGCGAGAGCGCGGTGACCAGCACCATCACGATCCCGGCCGAGGGCAGGCAGAGCAGTCGTTCTGCGGCCAGTGGGCCGATCGAGGCGATGTTTGCGACCGGCAGCAGGAAGGCGATGGCCCAGGCATAGCCCCACAGCGTTGCCGCGAAGCGGCGCTTGAGCGCAAGGAGCGGAACCGAGACGATGAAGAGCAGGGCGAACAGGGTGTTCGGCGTCGGGATAAAGAGCGTGTCGCTGGCCGGGAATTTGGCGCGGTGCTCAAACGGCCAGAAGAACATCCGGATGTACAACCCGAGAGTGTTGGCTACGGCCACGAGCCGGCTGCCAAGCCCGACACGTCCCTCAATCGGAATCGGTACCGGGACCGCGGCGGCCCGGAGCAACAAGTAGCCGACAAGGACCGCCAATGTGGTGAATACCAACAACCAGTAGCGGCGGCCATACCGGACCCCAACCAGGAGCGGAGCCAGGGCGACAAGTAGGGGGAAAAGGACCGCGGTTTCCTTGCTGAGCAGTGCCAAGCCGAATGCCGGAGGAACAACCAGCCACCACCAGCGGTTGTGCTTGCGGAAAGACCGGAGCAGGGCGAAAGCGGCGAAGCCGATGAAAAGGGTCAGCACGATGTCGGTTCGTCCCGACACGAACGCGACCGACTCGACGTGCGACGAGTGGGCGGCGAAGAGCAGGCCGCCGAGCAGGGCCCAGACTCCGGAGTGGAGCAATTCCCACAGGACGAGGGTTACCGCGACAGCAGCCAGTGCGTAAAGCAGCAGGTTGACCGTGTGGAACCAGTGCGGGTTGTTCCGGGAGAGACTCTGGTCCAACCAGAAACTCAGCGTTACCAGCGGCCGGTAGTAGGCGGCAGCCGGCCCGGCAACCGGCTCCGGGCTGCCGGCCCAGAACCCGCGCGAGAAGATGTCAGCCGGGCGGGAGTGGGCCAGCAGCGAGTTGCCGGCGATTAGCGTGTCGTCGTCCCAGACGAAGCTGTAGCGCGTGGACGGCAGATACATCGCAGCTGAGAAAAGGGCGACTGTGGCCAGCACCACGGCCATGCCGGCAGGGGTGCGCAGTTTTTCCTGGAGTGGGTTGCTGCCCATCGCCCAAAGTCTTGCCGGAAACAGGCGAAATGTCAAGCAGACGGACGATCAGAGAGACGGGGACCAAGGAACCGAGTCCACTGCCGCGGCATGTCCCTGTGAATGGTGCTACCCGCCTCGGATACGAGCAGTACAGACACGGGATAGGCTCAGATCCCGAACTTCAGACTCCAGAGAGATGGCAGCGCGGTCGTCAGGCAACCACTTGGGCATCGGATTCGCTTGGGGTTCGGGGCTAGGGATTGGGGCGGGG
>Ga0163202_1000257_pt1 | contig 10136 bp, 9 predicted proteins | sample PL_2010_300m_FD_113540 | JGI IMG/M metagenome (GOLD analysis project Ga0163202, IMG submission 113540) | Freshwater microbial communities from Powell Lake, British Columbia, Canada to study Microbial Dark Matter (Phase II) - PL_2010_300m | ecosystem: Environmental > Aquatic > Freshwater > Lake ... | reverse complement strand
CGAAGGACGAAGGACGAAGGACGAATGAACGAACCGACAATACCTGGGCCGCGATTTCGTGCCAGGCGAGGTCGCGTTTGAATCCCAGCGCTCCGGTGTAGCAGAAGGAGCAGCCGAGCTTGCATCCGACCTGTGTAGAAACGCAGACCGTCCGTCGTTCGCTGTCCGGAATGCATACCGACTCAATGACGTTTCCGTCTTCCAGTTTGAAGGTGAACTTGGTGGTGCCGTCATCATCGTCGAGGGTGTGGAGCAGCTCGAGTCGGCCGACCGTGTAGCGCTCGGCAAGCAGGGCGCGCCGTTCTTTGCTCAGGTTGGTCATCGCGGCGATATCATCAACGCCTTTCGGCCAAAGCCAGGTGAATATCTGCCCGGCCGTGTAACGCGGCCAGCCAAGCTCGGCGCAGAGTGCTTCGAGCTGGGCGAGTGTCAGCGAGCGCAGATCAGGCATGAGGGAGTTTAACCACAAAGGCACAAAGATACAAAGGGCAGAAGCCGGACAAATCCGTGTCCGGACTTGGTGTCTTGGTGTCTTTGTGGTGAGCTTCGGGTCATTCGGGTCTGGAGACGACGTTGAGGACGAGGCCGACCATGATGAAGTTGAGGAGGAGCGAGGAGCCGCCGTAGCTGAGGAACGGCAGGGTGATGCCGGTGATGGGCAGGAGCCCGAGCAGCATGCCGATGTTGACGAACATCTGGTAGCCGATGATAGCCGCGAATCCGACGCAGAGCAGCGAGCCGCTCGAGTCGCTGGACTGGCGTGCGGCCAGCAGCATGCGGCGCAGGAGCCAGAAGAACAGGCCGAGCAGGACCAGGCAGCCGACGAGTCCCAGTTCCTCGCCAAGCGAGGAGAAGACGAAGTCGGTGTGGCGGTTGGGCAGGAACCCGAGCCGCTTCTGCGTGCCCTGAAGAAAGCCCTTGCCGATGAGACGGCCGGAGCCGATGGCGATTTGTGACTGGATTGCGTTCCAACTGATACCGTGAGGGTCGAACCACGGCGCAAAGAAGCTCATGATTCGCGCGCGCTGGTAGCCTTTGAGCGACCCGAGCACGACCGGCGAGAGCAGCCCGAACGCGGCGCTGACCGCGAGGCCGATGAGCGTCTTCCTGACGCCCGATCGGACGAGCAGGATGATTGCCAGCACCACGAAGAACGGTATCCAGGTGTACAGCGAGAACCCGGCCGCGAACGACAGGGCGGGCGAGAAGAGCAGCAGGATATGGAGTGGCCGCATGCCCTGCCAGTAGAGCATGGCCGCGAGCAGCGCCGCGAAGATGAGGGAGGTGGAGAGGTCGGGCTCAACCAACACCAGCAGGGCCGGCACGATGGCAATGAGCACCGGTGTGAAGAGGTCGCGGAAGTTGAACTCGATACTGCGTTTGATGCTCAGGTGCTTGGCCAGAAGCAGGACAGTGGCCAGTTTGGCGAACTCGGACGGCTGGATGTACACCGGCCCGAGTACGAACCAGCGGCGAGAGCCGGGGCCGGTGCCGGCGATGAGGACTGCTACCAGCATCAGGACGGCCAGGCCGAAGATGGGCTCGGCCAGGCCGTAGAGGATGCGGCGGGGAATGAAGACGGCGGCCGCCGCGGCACCGATGGCCACCGGGAGAAAAATGAGCTGTCGGAAGAAGAAGTATGAGCCACCAGCGGAGTAGATGGCAAGCGCGCCGAAGGACGCGAGCAGCAGGGTAGCGGTGATGAGTCCGGGGTCGAAGCGCTTCATAGGAAGGGGTTCAGGGGTTCTGGTCCGGCGTTGCTGAAGAAGTGTCCGTCGCCGCAGGTTGCTCTGGTTCTGGCTCCTGCGGTGAGAAGTATGCGCGGATGAGCTGGCCGGCAATCGGCGCGGACACGACGCCGCCGTGGCCGGCGTTCTCGACCAAGACCGCGAATACTACTTCCGGTTCGTCGGACGGCGCGTACCCGACGAACCATGCGTGGTCGGGCTTGGGCGGGTTCTGGGCCGTGCCGGTCTTGCCGGCGATACGGATGTCCTTTATCCGGGCGCCGGTCCCGGTTCCCCACTCGACGACCCGCTCCAGTCCGAGCTTCACTACATCGATGTCCCGCTGCCGCATCGGCAATTGATGGATTCCCGGCACGGTCGTGTGAATCGTGCGCCCGGCCGAATCGACCCGGGCGACTAGATAGGGGCGAACCGCCCGGCCGTCGCCGGCGATTGCTCCGTAGAGCACGGCCATCTGCAGCGGGGTCGCGGTGACCTCACCCTGGCCGATTGCGAGATTGAGGACGGACCCGGCGCCCCATTTGTTCTTGCCGTAGCGCGTGTCAAGCCACTCGCGCGATGGGACGTTGCCGGGTTTCTCGCCCGGCATGTCGATACCGGTGACGCGGCCGAGGCCGACCGCCCGCGCGTAGGCGGTCAGGCTGTCGAGCCCGAGCCGGAGCCCGGCCTGGTAGAAGTACGTGTTGCAGGACTGGGCGATGGCGCCGACGAGGTCGAGGTTGCCGTGACGGGCAGTGCACTTGAAGTTGCGGTTGCCGTACTTGTAGCTCCCGGTGCACGGCTGGAACCGCGTGGTGCGGGTCAGCGCGCCTTGCCGGAGCGCACCCAGCGCCACGACCGGCTTCATCGCGCTGCCGGGCGGGTAGCCGGACGTTACCGCCCGGTTGAAGAAGGGCTTTGATGGGTTGGAGATGAGCGAATCCCAGGTCGCGGGGTCGATCGGCGCCATGAAGATGTTGGGGTCGAAGTCCGGCTTGGAAACGAGGCAGATGATGGCGCCGGTTCTGGTTTCCATTCCAACCACCGCGGCGCGGGCATAGGGGGCCAGGAGCGTACGGGCAAGCCTCTGAATGCGGTCGTCGATGGTCAGGACCAGGTCCCGGCCCGGGATTTCGGGTTCCGGGCGCTTCTCCGGCAGCGGGCCGATTTCCTGCCCTCGGGCGTCGACCTCTGCGTACTCAGACCCATCGCGGCCGCGCAGCAGAGATTCGTACTGCGCCTCGATGCCGGCCCGGCCGACGAAGTCGAGCGGCCGTAGCGAGGTGTCGCGTGCTAGCTCGTCGTGGCTTGCCTCGCCGATATGGCCGAGGAGGTGGCAGTAGCGGTTGGCGGCCGGGTAGTTGCGTACCGGGTCTACGCGGATGTGAACGCCGGGCAAACGGAATCTGCTTTCTTCGATCCGGGCAACCTCTTCAATCGACACGTCGCGTTTGACGTTGACCGGCGAGTAGTACATCGCGACCGGCCTCAGTTGTTCCCGCAGGTCCGTCTCCGAGATGTCGAGCAGGCGAGCGAGCAGCGGCAGGACCGAGTCCGGGAGCTCAGTCGGGATTACCGAGGCAGTGAACGATGGCCGCGTGTCGGCGAGCAGCACGCCGTTCCGGTCGAGGATGCGGCCCCGCGGTGCCGGCAGAACCAGCTTGCGGATTCGGTTGCGGTCGCTCAGGCGTGCGTTGCGGCCGCCCTGAAAGACCTGGAGCTGGACGAGGCGCAGCGAAAGGATGCCGAGCAGGAGAAGCAGGACCTGCGTCAGCCGGGTTAGGCGGGCTGCCATCCGTGGTAGAGGAGCCGGGTCAGGCCCAGTTCGGTCAGCGGGGCGAGCGCCAGGGTCAGCGCGGACGACACCAGCAGGACCGGCAAGACGGGAAGGCCCGCACCAAATGCGGCGACAGCGATCCACCTGAGAGCCAGGGCCATGGCCACGAACAGGAGTGTGGCCCAGCGTGCCCGGTAGAAGTGGGAACGCAGCAGAGCCACGCCGTAGCCGGTTGCTGCCAGCGTGAGCAGGTGAGTGCCGGCGAAGGCCGGGCTGGTCATGTCGAGGCAAAGCCCGGCAAAGGCCCCGGCCAGTGTGGACGTGATTCGGTTCTCGTGCAACGAGACCACAATCAGCCCAAGCAGGACCAGGTCAGGCCACCACGGGTTCACGCTGGCCTGTACCAGGAAGAGCAGGTACAGCAGGAGAAATGCACCGAAGGTTCTCATTGGCCGGCCGGTTGGTCCGGGATGCTGACCTCGGGGCGGGCGGTGTTATCGAGCCAGCCGGTTCCGGAGTCAGGGGAAGCGGCTTCGGGTATCAAGATAACGAACACCTGCTCGATGCGGCTGACGTCGGCGAATGGACGGATTGTCACCGGCTTGAAAAGGGCTTCCGGTCGGTCCGGAACGGCGACGACCTCGCCCAGCCTGAGCCCCTTTGGAAAGACCGTTCCGATGCCGGCGGTCACGAGAGTGTCACCGGGCTTGAAGTCGGATTCCTTCGGTACGTAGTCGAGGAACAGCCGGCCGGCACGGTCGGGCCGGGCCAACGCCGGGACCCGGGACCGGAGGTTGAGCACGGCAATCCGGGACTCGGGGGCGAGCAGGGTCTGAACCAGTGACTGGTGCGGGCCGCAGGCGACTACCTTGCCGCAGACGCCATCCGGGGTGATTACCGGAGCGCCCGGCCTGACGCCGTGGAGCGAACCGCGGCTGATAGTGAGCCAGTGCTCGAACGTTGTCAGGTCGCGGCCGATGACCGGCGCCCGGATCAGCGCCAGGCCGACTGGCGGTTCCGCGCCGGCAGCCTGCGAGGCCGATTCGAGGCGCGCATTCTCCACCGCGAGCCGAACGGCGAGCATTGAGAGCCGCTCGTTTTCTGCCCTTGCTTCGCGGAGCGACTGGCTGACCGCAGTGCCGAGGCGCAGCGGCGCGAGGAGCGCGACCTGCAGCGGCTGCGCAGCGGCGATGCGGAGCCGGTGGGGAAAGAACAGCAGAACCAGCCCCAGGAGAATGACCAACCAGGCGGCGCGGTCCTGCCAGGCGGTGACGATTGGCCTGAGCAAGGCCGGATCAGCCGCGCAAGGCGGCTGCCACTGACATCGGGTGAGACACGATCATCGGTCCTTAGAGGTTCTGCTACTTGGCGCGAAGTACGAGTTTCTCGTTGACGCTGATGTTCTCCAGGATGCGGCCGGCGCCGCGGACCACGCTCTCCAGCGGATTCTCGGCCACGAACACCGGCAGGCTGGTTTCTTCCTTGATGAGCAGGTCAAGCCCGCGCAACAGGGCCCCGCCGCCGCACATGTAGATGCCGCGGTCGACGATGTCGGCCGCCAGTTCCGGCGGTGTCTTCTCCAGAGCGAGGCGGACCGCGTCGACAATCAGTGTAATCGGCTCTTCCAGCGACTCGCGCACCTTGGTGCTCGTTATCTTGATGATCTTCGGTATCCCGGAAACAAGGTCCCGGCCTTTGACTTCCATTGTTTCCTCTTTGCCGGTCGCGTAGGCCGAGCCGACGGCGATTTTGACGGACTCAGATGTCTGCTCACCGATGATGAGGTTGTAGTTCTTCTTGATGTAGTTGACGATCGCGTCGTCCATCTCGTCGCCGGCAACGCGGACCGAGGCGGCATTGACCACGCCGGAGAGCGCGACGACGGCGATCTCGGTGGTGCCGCCGCCGATGTCGATGATCATGTTGCCGGTCGGTGCCTCGACCGGCAGGCCGACGCCGATGGCCGCGGCGATGGGTTCGGACACGAGGTAGATTTCCCGAGCGCCGGACGCCTCGACCGAGTCGCGCACGGCGCGCTTCTCGACCTCGGTGATGCACGATGGCACGCAGACGATGATCCGGGGCCGGACGAAGAGCTTCTTGCGCTGGACCATGCCGATGTAGGTTTTGAGCATGATCTCGACGATGCCGAAGTCGGCAATGACGCCGTCCTTCATCGGCCGGATGACGCGGATTCCTTCCGGGGTCCGGCCGAGCATCCGTTTGGCCTCGGTGCCGACCGCAACGACCTCGTGGGTCAGCTCGTCGATCGTGACAATCGAGGGCTCGCGCAGCTCGATGCCCTTGCCCTTGACGTAAATCAGGGTGGAGGAGGTGCCAAGGTCGATCGCTATGTCGTTGGTGAAGCGCTCGGTGATACCTCTGAACAGGGAGTTCACTGTCACGCCCATAGCGTAGCCTAAAGCGCTCTTGTGTCAAGCGCAGCCGGTCAGAGTTCGGTAAGGAGCGTACAGCCGAGGGATGAAGGATGGGGGATGAGTGGCCGAAACCCGGCTTTCCTGCTTCAGCCTTTTCCGTTTCATCCCTTCCTTCGGCTCGGTCGCTTGACTTGCCGCGCCGCGAATCTAGAATGGGCATGATGATACAACCCGGCGAATACGTGATCCTCTACCACTCCGACCGCATGAACTACCTGGTAGCGGTCCATCCCAAAGGCAGCTTCTCAACCCATCGGGGCCAACTTCCGTTCGACCAGATCGCCGGGCGGGAGTTCGGCGATAGCGTGCGGACGCATCTCGGCTTTCTCTTCTATCTGCTCAAGCCGGGCCTTGCCGACCTGGCAATGAAGGTCAAACGTTCCACCACCATCGTCTACCCGAAGGATGTGGGCACGATGCTGCTTTCGGCGGCGGTCTTTCCCGGGGCGCGGGTGATCGAGACCGGATCCGGGTCGGGAGCGCTGACCACGATTCTCGCGAACTTCGTGCGGCCGGACGGCAGGGTTTACTCGTACGAGCGGCGACCCGAGTTCAGCCTCAATGCCCGGGCCAACGTCGAAAGGTACGGGTTGGGCTCGTTCTGCGAGTTCTTCGTGCGGGATCCGGAGCAGGAGGGATTTGAGCAATCGGACGTGGATGCGGTGCTCCTGGACGTGCCGGAACCGTGGACCCTGGTCGCGCCCGCTCACAAGGCCCTCAAGGGCGGACACACTCTCGTGTCGATAAGCCCGACGGTGGAACAAGTGCGTAAGACGGTGTCCGCCATGGAGATGCAGGGATTTGCCAGAATCCACGTTAAGGAAGTCCTCGAACGTGAGATGCTCGTACGAACAACCGGAATCAGGCCGGCGGACCGGATGGTTGCGCACACGATCTACTTGATACTGGGTAACAAGGTGAATCAGCCGGGCCTGGCGAATGTCGCGATGCCGGAACCGGACACAGACCGGCCGCGGGATGAAGCTTAGTCCGGGGTCTCTGGGTTCCAGGGTTCCGGGGTCCTGGCCGGAAGGAGATCTGCGCCATCCGCGTCATCTGCGACAGCTTTGTACTGTCACACTGGCAATCGTCATTCTGGTCGCGGGCTGCGGGCATCGGCCGGCACCGGAACAGGGGTTGAAGGTGGTGTCGCTGGTCCCGAGCGTGACCGAGATTGTATACGCGGTGGGGGCAGAGAAGATGCTCGCCGGCAACACGAATCAGTGCGACTTTCCGGGAGCGGCAAAGAGTGTCTACAAGGTCGGGGATTTCATGAGCCCGGATCTGGAGCGAATAGTCGCGCTCCGTCCCGGCCTCGTCTTTGTAACCCTGCCCATGCATCGGCAGTTGCTGGAAAAGCTGAACGAGATGAAGATACCGGTCTACGTGTCCCGGCCCGCTGGTATCCCGGCGGTGCTCAAGGAGATAGACACGGTGGCGCAGCTACTCGGAAGGAAGGCGTCGGGCGAGAGCCTTGTAGCGGCTATGCGACGGCGACTGGATTCGATCCCGGCGTTTGCCGACACACCTCGCGTCTACGTCGAGATCTCCGGAACGCCGTTGATGACCGCGGGTGGTGGTACGTTCATCAATGAACTGCTTGCTGGGGCCGGTGGAAAGAACGTCTTCGAGTCCTCGGTGCAGGAATACCCGGTCGTCGACCCGGAGGCCGTGCTCAAGGTTGACCCGGAGGTGATACTGCTGTTGCACCCGGACATGAGCGCACGGGACGTCACCTCCCGTGTCGGCTGGGGCGGCATAGATGCGGTCAGGCACGGTCGAATCTACGACAAGCTCGACGAAGACCTTCTCTTCAGACCGGGACCGCGGATTGTCGACGGTGTAGTTCTCCTCGCGAAGCTGCTTCATCCCGGGCACTGATGATGCAGAGGCGTCTCCTGCCGGGTTGGGTCGGTTTGATTCTGCTGTTCGTCTTGGCCGCGGCTCTTTCGGTTGCGGTCGGGCCCGGTGGCTTCAGCGGCACAAACCTGAGTGCAGTGATGAACCTGCGGCTGCTGCGGCTGGCGCTGGGAATCATCGCCGGCGGCGTGCTTGCGGTTGTAGGCGCCTCGCTTCAGGGCCTGCTCCGGAACCCACTCGCCGACCCATTCACGATGGGCGTGGCGAGCGGGGCGGCCTTGGGTGCGAGCCTGACCCTGGTGCTGGGCAGGACCGCTGGAGCGTTCGCACCGGTCGGCGGTTTTGCCGGGGCACTTGTGACGATGCTCGTGGTCTACGCGCTGGCCCGCGTCCGAGGTCGGGTTACCGCTACCGGTTTGGTACTTGCCGGCGTCATCATGAGTTTCCTCTTCTCGAGTCTCGTGATGCTCGCAATGATCCTGGGCCGACGAACGCTCGGCGAAGCCGTGTACATGATGATGGGGCACTTGGGCGCGGTATTCACCGGGACAACCGTCTGGCTGTTCGGCGTGGTCGCCGTGCTGTCGGTCGCCGGCTGCGCCTGGCTCTTCTCCATGTCGCGGTCGCTCGACATCATGTCGTCGGGTGAGGAGGCGGCAGAGACACTTGGTGTTGATACCCAGCGTGTCACCAAGACCGTGTTCGTGATTTCGTCGGTGCTGGTCGGGACGGTCGTGTCCTTCACCGGGGCAATCAGCTTCGTGGGCCTGATCGTTCCGCACCTCGTGAGGATGCTGTTCGGGCCCGAGCACCGCCGGGTCCTGCCCGGGTCCTTCGTTGCGGGTGCGGGAATCCTGCTCTTCTCGGATGTGCTGGCACGAAACGTCGTTCCCGGCGGGTTGCCGCTTTCCATCGTCACCGCGCTCGTCGGCGTGCCCTTCTTTATCTACCTCCTGAGGAGCCGGTTGTGAACGCAATCGAGCTTTCGGACCTCGCGTTCGGATACAGCGAACGGCTGCTCTTCGACGGATTCAGCCTGGACATCGCGGCCGGCGAGTTTCTCGGCGTCATCGGACCGAACGGCGCCGGCAAGTCCACCCTGCTCAAACTCGTGGCCGGGCTGCTCAGACCTTCGCGGGGTTCGATTCGAATCCGGGAGCGGGACCTGGATGGGCTGGGCAGGCGTGAGATTGCCCGGACGGTCGGCGTGGTCCTGCAGGAGAACCCGTTCGCCTTCGACTACAGCGTATCCGACGTCGTCATGATGGGGCGGAACGCCTACATGGGGAGGTTCCAGAGTCCGGGCAAACACGACCGGGAAGCGGTGAGCTCCGCGCTGGAGTTCGTTGACGCTCTTTTCCTGCGGGACAAACGCATCAACTCAATATCAGCCGGCGAGCGGCAGCGGGTCGTGCTTGCCCGCGCGCTTGCCCAGGAGCCGGGGATTCTGATGCTGGACGAGGCGACATCTCACCTGGACATCGCTCACCAGCAACTGATAGCGCGCATACTGCTGGAGCTCAACCGGCAGGGGAAGACGGTAGTCTTCCTCTCGCACGACCTGAACCTGGCCGCGCTCTACTGCTCGCGAGTCCTGCTGCTCGACCGGGGCAAGGTCGTGGCCTGCGATGTGCCGGAGCGGGTCATCACCACTGAGTTGATTCGATCGGTCTATGGGGTGGAACCGATTGTCACCCGACACCCGGAGAGTGGCCGGCCCCAGGTTATGCTGCCGGGCGAGAGGCACCAAACCCCAGTCTCGAAACCCTAATCGCGGTCGGCCGCGGGCCGTCAGCCGTCGGCAGACAGGGGCTTGGGTTTGTGCTGGACGCCTGAGGCCTATGGCATGAAGTGGACGCGGTCAACTGCACCTGCTGAACGTGCTCTGGTCGAACGCAGGACTTGACTTCCAGTTGCCCGGGATGACAATCTCGCAGAGGTCGTAGGTGAAATCACTCGCGGCTGTGCTCTTGGGTGTAGTGCTGGCATCGCCGATGCCAGCACGCGTGCCCGAGTTCGGCGAGTTTCGGGCCGTGCAGGAGTCGCTGGCGCGCGTGCATCCGAGGATGTGAAGGATGGCCGTTTGACCGGACGGGGTCTCGGACTATGATGGAAGCATGACTAGGCTAATCATAGCGCTGTGGGTGATGGGGTTGCTGGCCTTGGCGGCGGAGCCGGACTGGTATTACGCTAATCTCGACACGATGCCGAGGCTGCCGACCAACAAGCTGTTCTACCTTGAGCAGAAGGCCGGGTTGTGCCCGAAGCCACGGGACGACGGGGAATCGCTAAACGTCAAAATGATTGGTAAGTGGGGCGGAGGTCCGAGTTGGG
>Ga0163202_1000256_pt1 | contig 10144 bp, 7 predicted proteins | sample PL_2010_300m_FD_113540 | JGI IMG/M metagenome (GOLD analysis project Ga0163202, IMG submission 113540) | Freshwater microbial communities from Powell Lake, British Columbia, Canada to study Microbial Dark Matter (Phase II) - PL_2010_300m | ecosystem: Environmental > Aquatic > Freshwater > Lake ... | reverse complement strand
TTCAACCTCCCGGTTTCGATGGGCACAAGCGGCCACCTTGTCGGTGGAGCACTTGCAGCAATCGTGCTCGGGTCGCCATTTGCGGCGGTTTTTATCCTCACGCTCGTGCTGATCGTGCAGGGGGTCCTCTTCGGTGACGGTGGCATCACGACCATGGGGGCAAACATCATCAACATGGGTGTGATTGGCGGCTTTGTCGGTTTCTATTCCTTCAGGGGACTCATGGGAATGACAAAGAGTATGCCGCTCTCTGCATTCCTTGCCGCATGGCTCGCGTGCCTGATCCCGGCACTTGCAGCCTCGTTTGAACTCTTCTTTGCCGGCACGTTCCCCCTCGTTGCAGGAATGATTGGGATGGGGATCTACCATGCAATCATTGGCGTTGTTGAAGGCATTGTCACGGTAGCGGTTATCTACCTGATCATGAACGTCAGACCCGATCTTGTGGACGCGGGAATAAAGACCCCGGTGGGGACCTGATCATCATGATCGACAACAAAACATTCATCATCGGCGGCATGATCATTGCCCTGCTTATAGGTGTAGTAGCGGTGTTCATGGCTTCCGCAGACCCGGATGGGTTGGAAAGCACTGCCCTTGTTGTCCAGGGAAACAAGGAACTCACCGGCCCCACCCCGCCCGATGCAGAGATTGCCGAAGATCTCAACGGGAAATTCTCGTACACCTCCCCGATGCCTGACTATGCACTGGGCGAGGAACTGGGGCCATTGGGCGGTATTATCGCGATTTTTGTCGGCACCATCCTTGCATTCCTCGTGGTGCTCGGGCTTGTCTATGGCATCAAAATTGCCGGAAAACCGGCAAAATGAAACCAACAGGACTATAATTTTTTTCAACCTACTGTACAAAATCCATGCACCTGATTGAAACAAGAGACCTGTGTTATTCCTATTCGGGCAGCATAAAAGCGCTGGACAAAATCAATTTTATTGCTCCCCGGAATGCGAGGATTGCAGTCATCGGCTCCAACGGTGCCGGCAAGAGTACGCTGTTCAAACACTTCAATGGAATTTTCAAACCCACGTCCGGGTCTGTTCTGATCCGCGGTGAACCCATCACCAAGGAAAACATCCGCGAGGTGCGCAAATTTGTCGGGATCGTATTCCAGATTGCCGACGACCAGATCTTTTCCCCCACGGTTGAGCAGGACGTCGCGTTCGGCCCCACCAACCTCGGGCTCGATGAAGAGACTATCCATCACCGGGTGCATGAAGCGCTCAGGATCATGGGCATCGAAGACCTTGCCGGGCGCCCCCCGCATCACCTGAGCGGTGGCGAGAAGAAACGGGTGGCGATCGCCGGCGCCATTGCCATGGAACCTGAGGTGCTCGTCCTTGATGAGCCGACTGCCGGGCTCGACCCGAAGGGAATACGGGATCTCCTCGGGTTCATCAGTGACCTGAAAAAGAGTTCCGGTATGACTGTAATCTTTTCCACGCATGATGTCAGCCTCGTACCCGAGATCGCAGATTATATCTATGTCATGAACAAGGGGCGGATTGTTGCACAGGGGACGGTTGAAGAAGTATTTGTCCAGACAGAGCTGCTCAGGTCAGTCCGGCTTGATGTCCCGCTGTACCCCAAACTGATCCAATCACTCCAGGAAAAGGGGATTAAGGTCTCGATGGCATTCACCTTTGAAGAAGCGGAGCGTGCATTTCTCGAGGCCTTCAAAGGGCAATCATGATAGAAGAACTCTTTGATATCGAAAAACATGCCTATAAGGACAGTGTCATCCACCGGCTGGATGCCCGGGTGAAAATTATTCTTGCCTTTACAGTCATCATTGCCATTGTGGCAGTACCCTACTCCCCGATGGTGTACACGGTGGGTGCGATTTTTTTTGCATTCTTCCTTTTTTTATGGGCGCTCACCCGGTTGTCCCCTTTTGTATATATACAGCGGCTGATCGAGATCGTTCCGCTCTGGGGGATTGTGATCTTCTTCCAGATCTTTTTAAAAAACAAATACTACACGGATTACCATGCGATCATCAGCTTCCCGTTCGGTATCGCAGTTTATAGTGAATCCATCCATTTTGCGTTCATATTGCTCGTAAAATTCATCGTATCAATATCGTTCATTATCCTCCTTTCGTCAACCACAAAAGTCCAGGATATGCTGGAAGGAGGAACCCGTCTCGGGCTTCCTGCCGATTTTGCACTGGTCCTCGGGATGATGATCCGGTATCTCTTTGTCTTCGGGTATATTTACCGTAAAGTCACGGACGCACTGGTGACACGGTGCTTTAATGCATTTGACCGGCGGCTGCCGTACCGGTACCGGCTCCGGCAGATGGGGTATATTTTCGGCACACTGTTCATTCGGGCATACGAACAAGGTGAACGGGTGTACATCAGCATGGTATGTCGTGGCTATGGAAGACACAGTTTCCTGTATGTCAGGAAAAAAACGGTGGCACAAAGCGACCTTGCATTCCTTTCCATTTCGATGATTTTTGTCATCACCGTTCCTGTTGTTGTCTGGATAACACGGTTTGCCCTGTTCTGAGTAGTGACAATACCCTTTTGATACCCGCCACCAACCCTCTGGTATGGAGAGCACATTTGGACACGGGTTTATAACAACCATCATGCTGATCGCAAAACACTTCGCCCTGCCCCCCGGACAGGCATGGTTCGGTGCCGCCGACCACCTTGAGGGACTGGTTGTACCTGAACGGTTCAAAGGCACAGAAATTGACGAACTGGTAACCCTGCTGCGCAAGAAGGTGGTCTGGCACCAGCCGGGCACGATGGACAATGAGGACGCCCGGGATGTGATCGCAACGCTCAACCGGCTCGTGCTCACGATCGACCGGGAACTGGGGATAAAGGAACCGGACATCGGCAAGTATCACTGAACACAGGCAGGATTTTTTAAGGTTCTTTCAATGCCGGATCAGGAAACCGGCACCGTGAGCGATGCGGCCTTTGAAAAAATCCTGTTTTATCCCTGATTTTACCCTTCATTTCACGTCGGTGCAACATGCTTTTATTCTATTAAAACCAATAGTTATTGTGAAACGCTCAGATATTGGCGCGACTTTTTTGAAACAAAGTCCTATTTCTTTGACGGAGGTTTTCTTTGAACGATACATATGATGCGTCCCACATCACGGTACTCGAGGGGCTTACGCCGGTGCGGGAGCGTCCCGCCATGTACATCGGGAGCACCGGCAGCCGGGGGCTCCACCACCTCGTGTATGAAGTGGTCGATAACTCGATCGATGAGGCGCTCGCCGGGTTCTGCACGTTGATCAATGTCGTCATCAACACGGACGGCTCCATCACGGTCGATGATAACGGCCGGGGCATTCCGGTCGACCGGATGGAGAAAAACGGGAAGAGCGCTCTCGAAGTGGTGCTCACGGTCCTGCATGCCGGGGGAAAGTTCGACAAGGCGACCTACCAGGTCTCAGGGGGTCTCCACGGTGTCGGCGTCTCGGTGGTCAATGCACTCTCGGCATCGCTTGCTGCCCGTGTTTTCCGCGATGGCAATATCTACGAGATGCGGTTTGCGAAAGGAAATCCGGTTGCACCAATCTCCCAGCGCGAGGAGACGCTGGACGAACTCCTCATCCGCTACCAGGTGTGGTATGGGAGCCCGCCAGCATTCAACCGGACGGCACCCCGGCAGAACCGTCCCGGCCAGCAGGATGTCACGACACCCCCTGCCACGCACAATGAGATCGAACGGGAGAACCGGCGCCGGTTCCTCGCTGAATTCGGATACCGGATGACCGGGACGAGGATCACGTTCCTCCCGGATACAACCATTTTCGAGACCACAAATTTCGATTACGATACACTCGCCCACCGGCTGCGTGAGCTCGCGTTTCTCAATTCAGGGGTCACGATCCGGATTACCGATGACCGGACGGGTGACCGCGCCGCGTACTGCTATGCCGGCGGGCTCTCCGAATTCGTGAAATACCTCAACGAGGGAGCGGAATGCCTTCACCCGGAACCGATTGACATCACCAGAAAAGACGAGGAGAACAAGCTCGAGCTCGAGGTGGCGATGCAGTATACCACGGGCTATGATGACAAAATCTACTCGTACGTCAATTCCGTCAACACCCGGGAGGGCGGAACACACCTCGAGGGATACCGGCAGGCAATCACCCGGGCCATCAACACGGTATCAAAGCGCAACAACCTTATCAAGGAAAGTGCGTCTGCATTCGCAATCCGCGGTGAGTACGTGCGCGAGGGGCTCACATCGGTCATCTCTATCAAGATGGCAAATCCCCAGTTCGAGGGCCAGACCAAGATGCGCCTCGGCAACAGCAACGTTCGCGGGATTGTTGACTCGCTTGTCTATGCAGCGCTCTGCGAATATTATGACGAGAACCCAAAAGTGCTCGCGATCATTGTCGAAAAAGCGCTGGCTGCGGCAAAGGCACGCGAGGCTGCACGCAACGCCCGCGAGCTTGCCCGGCGGAAGAGTTCCCTTGAGAGCGCCGGGCTCCCGGGAAAACTCGCCGACTGCTCGGAGCGTGATCCGAACAAGAGCGAGATCTATATTGTCGAAGGGGACTCAGCTGGCGGCTCTGCCAAGCAGGGGCGGGACCGAAAGTTCCAGGCTATCCTCCCACTGCGCGGCAAGATCCTGAACGTGGAAAAAGCCGGTGAGCACCAGATCCTCAAGAACGCAGAGATCCAGACGCTCATCTCCGCGATCGGAACCGGTGTCGGAGAAAAGTTCGATACGGAGCGGGCACGCTACCACCACATCGTCATCATGACCGATGCCGATGTGGACGGCGCCCATATCAGGACGCTCCTGCTCACGTTCTTTTACCGCTACATGGTCAAGCTGATCGAGCTGGGCTATGTCTACATCGCCCAGCCCCCCCTCTTCCGGATCGCAAAAGGCAAGGACGAGAGGTACGCGTACAAAGAGGATGAGATGAAGCAGATCTCGGCGGCGATGGGTGAGAAAGGAGTCACTGTCCAGCGGTACAAGGGCCTTGGCGAGATGAACGCCCACCAACTCTGGGAAACGACGATGAACCCGGAACAACGGATCTTCAAGCAGGTGAACATCGAGGACGCAATGGAGGCAAACGAGATCTTCAAGACGCTGATGGGAAAAGACGTGGAGGCGCGCAAAGACTTTATCAAGCGCCACGCCAGGGAGGTAACGAACCTTGACATCTGAAGGCACCCTGCCCGTGAACGCCGGCAGCACGCTCACGCACCGCGTGGAACCGGTGAGCATCGAGCACGAGATGAAGACCTCCTACATCAACTACGCGATGAGCGTGATTATCGGGCGTGCGATCCCCGATGCCCGCGACGGTCTCAAACCCGTGCACCGCCGCTCCCTCTTTGCGATGTGGGAGATGGGCAACACGAGTGACAAGCCCACCAAAAAGAGCGCGAGAGTGGTCGGGGAAGTCATGGGTAAGTTCCACCCGCACGGCGACACCTCCATTTACGACACCATCGTCAAGATGGCGCAGCCGTTCTCCTACCGCTACATGCTCGTGCAGGGGCAGGGAAACTTCGGCTCGGTGGACGGCGACGCTGCCGCAGCGATGCGGTACACCGAGGTCAGGCTCACCCCGGTCGCTGAGGAGCTGCTCCACGACATTGACAAGGAGACGGTGAATTTCGTCCCGAACTTCGACGAGTCGCTGAAAGAACCGGTGGTGCTGCCGGCAAAGATCCCGAACCTGCTCGTCAACGGTTCTGATGGCATTGCGGTGGGTATGGCCACAAAGATGCCGCCTCACAACCTCCGCGAGGTCTGCGCCGCGGTGACACTCTATCTCGACAACCCGCAGGTTTCCCTCGATGACCTGATGCGGGTCCTGCCGGGCCCGGACTTCCCGACCGGGGGCATCATGATGGGGACGGAGGGCGTCCGGAATGCATACGCCACCGGGCAGGGGCGCGTGATCGTCCGCGGCGTCGCGGCGATTGAGGAGTCCGAGAGCGGGAACCGGGGCGACCGGATCATCGTCACCGAGCTGCCGTACCAGGTGAACAAGGCCCAGTGGATCGCGGCCATTGCCGACATGGTCAAGGAAAAAAGGATCGACGGCATCACCGACATCCGCGACGAGTCCGACAAGGAGGGCATCCGCGTTGTCTTCGAGCTTCGCAGGGGCACGATGTCACCGGTGATTCTCAACAACCTCTACATGCACACCCAGCTCGAATCCAACTTCTGGGTGATCAACCTCGCGATTGTCGATAACCAGCCCCGCGTGCTCACGCTCCACGGGCTTCTGGAGAGCTTCGTCCAGCACCGGATCGAAGTGATCAGGCGCAGGTCTGAGTTCGACTTAAAAAAAGCGCAGGAGAAGGTGCATATCCTCAACGGGCTGCTCATCGCCCTTGCAAAGATCGATCAGGTGGTCGCCACTATCCGTGCATCCGATACGGTGGAAACCGCACGCACCGCGCTCATTGCGAAGTTCGGGCTTTCCGAACCGCAGGGAAATGCGATCCTCCAGATGCAGCTCCGCCGGCTCGCAGCACTCGAGCAGCAGAAGATCACCGATGAGAAAACCGGGCTCGAGGCAGAGATCCTGCGGCTTGTGCACCTCCTTTCAAGTGAGAATAACATCCGCGATGAGATCCGTCGTGAGACTGCAGAGATCTCCGGGAAATATGGCGATAAGAGGAGGACGCAGATCGCTCTTGGTGCAGGTGACCTGTCGACCGAGGACCTGATCGAGGACAAGACGGTGCTCGTCTCGCTCACCACGGCAAACTACATCAAACGCACCGACCTCGACACCTACCGGAAACAGCGGCGCGGCGGGCACGGTATCGCCGGCATGATCACAAAAGATGAAGACGTTGTCGAATCGGTCTTTGTTGCCGGAATGAAGGATTACCTGCTCTGCTTCACCAACACCGGCCGCATCTACTGGCTCAAGGTCTACCAGATCCCCGAGAGCTCCCGGGTTGCAAAGGGCAAACCGATCGTTAACCTGCTCAACTTAAAAGACGAAGTGGTGACGACAGTCATCCCGATCCGCGAGTTCCGCAACGACCATTACCTGCTCTTTGCCACAAAGTTCGGGCAGGTCATTAAAATCCCGCAGGACGAGTTTTCAAACCCCCGCCCGTCAGGGATCTACGCGATTACCCTTCGCGACAAGGACCAGCTCGTCGATGTGATCCAGACCGATGGCACAAAAGAGCTGGTCCTCACCACACGGTTCGGGAGAAGCCTGCGGTTCCACGAAGAGACCGTGCGGATTGTGGGCAGGAACGCGCAGGGTGTACGGGGTATGCGCATGAGGGAGGCAGACGACACGATCCAGGCGATCACGCTTGTCGAGAAAGACCATCTCCTAACCGTTTCTGATGCGGGTTTTGGCAAGCGGACCGAGTTTGACGAGTTCCGGGGGCACGGGCGGGGAACAACCGGCGTGAAAAATATCCTTCTGGAACGAAACGCCGTCGTGATCGAATCGCGCGCGGTCTCGGACAGCGATGAGATTGTCGTGATGACCGCCTCGGGGATTGTCATGCGGACCCGGGTGGACGAGATCCGGATCATCGGGCGCGGCACAAAAGGCGTCCGGATCATACGGCTCGATGAGGGTGACCGTGTCATCGGCGTGGCATTTGTACCCGCTGACATGGACAATGGTCAGGTGCTCCCCGCGGAAGAAAAGAACGGACAGGACGCGGATACTCCCTGACCTTTAAGAAAAAACCATCCCTTTTTTCATCCCCCCTGACAACACGGGTACACGTTCTTCCCGCTCTCATTGGCGTATTTTCACCATGAATCTCATACGTGTGGGGGAGAAGCGGCCACAACCATCGTTGTAGCTTCCGTTCCCTCTGTTGAATTATACTGACATGGTGACAGGAACTGTTTTTGTCAGGAAGAGAAGATCCTTTCTTTGTGAATCTCATGTTCCGTACATCCATCACTCTGGCATCGCAACAGGAAGGCGACATCATCAATCTCACTCCAGAAGTAAAAAAAGTCGTCAGCGATAGTGGCGTGAAAAATGGCCTTGTCCACCTCTTTGTCCGGCACTCAACCGCAGCGCTCACCACGATTGAGTATGAGCCAGGCGTTCTATCAGACCTGAAACGGGCACTTTCCGTACTCGCCCCGGACGATGCCAACTATGCCCATAACACCCGCTGGGGCGACGGCAACGGGAGGTCGCATGTCAAGGCGGCGCTTGTTGGCCCCTCGCTCACGGTGCCGGTTGAGAGAGGGGATCTCACCTGCGGAACATGGCAGCAGATCGTATTGCTGGAACTTGACGTGAATGCGGGGAGGGAGCGGACGGTTGTCTGTACCGTGATGGGGGAATGAGTGCCTTTTTTTAATTTTTTGGAGAACTGCAAAAAAAAACCGGTGATCCGGTGCCCCTTCTCATTGGGTGCCCGTCTCCCTGCGTGAACGCAAACGAGATCTCGTTCCATGCCTTCTCCAGCAGCCCGCGGTAATAGGAAACATCGAATGACCCGGCGTCCCACGCGGGATCGACCTGGTACTTCCGCGCGTCCCTCACGACATAGCTGATCTTCATGCCCGGTGCGATACCGATCCCGTTCGTGCGGTACGCGTCCACTGCCGCCCCCTCAAGGCAGCAGTGCGCGTACGTGAGCCTGCTGATCCGCCGGTTGATTGCCAGGTCGCTCACCGGTGCATGGGGCAGCTCCTGCACCGCGTGCCGGTGGATTGCGCTGACCCGATCCCTCACGGTTAAAAGATCCGCCATCGTTGCTGCCCCCGACATCACGGCAAGCATGTCGCGCTGCATGGAGCGGATGTACTCCGGGGTGTCATGCCGCCGTGCAGCGATCCCCCTGACCTTTACACTGCCGTCTGCAAGCCTGCCATAATAGTGGCTGTACGAGCCGGACCCGTCGTTCTGCGGCAGGAACACGATCCAGTCGAAGTGCTCGATCTCCGTGAGCAGCCGGGTCGCCTGTTCGACACGGGCTTTCAACGCTCCGACGGGCGACCCCTTCACCCAGAGGCTGTCCACGATCCCGTGCAGGACGTTAAAGCCCATCGCCTCCGCGATATCCTTCGTGTGCAGGAGAATGTCGCGGGATCGCCCGGTGATCCCTTCGTGCACCTCGATCCGCCCGAATTTCGCGTCTTTATACCCGGTGTACCCGAAACAGGTCACAAGCATCCACTTGAGGATCGAATCGATGCCGGCATACCGGGGATCCTGTTTCTTTGCCTGTTTTGTCCTGATCCGCAAGCTGAGCAGGGGGTCGAGTACAGCCGGTAAAAACCCCGGCCTCTCCGGGTGATCGATGGTCTCGGGCGAGAGGTTCGACTGCACGATGATCGAAGGGTACAGCGATGTGAAGTCGATCTCGTCCACGTCCTCGTAGACCCCCGGCGCAGGCTGGAACATCATCCCGCCGCGGTCTGCAGATCTGAGTTCGGCAAACCGGCGCACCTTCTCCGCGTCGCTTTTCCGGAACGGGACCGCAATGCCCCGTGTTACCGCCTCGTACACTTCATACCCGGAGATGAGCGTGCCCGGCGTGAACCGGGACGCGAGGTTCGGGGAGAGCCCGGAGAGCCGCGCCGCCATGAGCACGCCTGCAAGCCCCCCCTCGCGGTACACGAAGCTCTGCTCCGTGTCGATCAGGATCCGCCCGTCAGGGATGAGCGCCGACCCCTTGTGCTCGACACGCCCGTAACTCCAGTACGACCGTGCGTCCATTGTGCGGTACTTCCCGGTCCGGGAAAATGGCAGCACAAGGCCGCAGGCCCGGGCCTGCTTCTGCAGCTTCGGCATCCATGCATCGGCATCCGGCATGAGGATCACGTCGGGGTCAGACGCGGTGACGAGCGCAAAGAGGTCGGCGAGCACATCGCGCCCCGCCCCGTGCAGCCGTTCGGTGCACCCGCAAACGACATCGATATCAGAGCAGACCGGGGGGCGTGCCGGGTTGTCCCCGATACGAATTTCCATCCGGCGCAGGTCGCAGGAGAGGTCCGGTGAAAACCGGGACCCGCGATCAGTGCAGCAGGGGGATATGCCGCGCTCTGCCATGAACCGCTGGTCGATGCGCACGTCCACGTTGAAGAGATGGGCCTCGTACCGTGTCTGCTGCTCGATCGCTTCTGCCACCGTGCGGCCGGCAAAGACCTTGTATCC
>Ga0163202_1000255_pt1 | contig 10147 bp, 19 predicted proteins | sample PL_2010_300m_FD_113540 | JGI IMG/M metagenome (GOLD analysis project Ga0163202, IMG submission 113540) | Freshwater microbial communities from Powell Lake, British Columbia, Canada to study Microbial Dark Matter (Phase II) - PL_2010_300m | ecosystem: Environmental > Aquatic > Freshwater > Lake ... | reverse complement strand
TGATTTATCTCTTGAAGCGCCCTCATTTGTAGCGCCTGGCCACTTAGGCGCTGTGAACTCACCATTAGATGTGTAGGTTGATTCTGTAAGCATAAATAGCGCCTGATGGTATACGGCGCGGTCAGGATAGTAGTTGCTCTCTGAATCGGTTGTTTCGTCAGTCACGGCACTACTTAGTGCTCTCGTTATAACATCTGATGCACTCTGGATTGCCTTTGTGCGTATACCAGTAGGATAACTCGACCACAAATCATTTTCTAATCTAGTGGCAAAGTATACATCTGCAAGGTCTTTTGTTATAGCAACTGACATAATGAACTCCAGAAAGAAGGGAGGCAGTCGGAAAGGACGACCACCCCCCTGGTGAACTATTGCGCAACAGTTACGACATTGCTATTAGCCCACAGACGACCAGCAGCAAGGCCGGTTGTAGCTGTAGGAAGAGCTGTCATAGATATTGCTGCATTCGACATAACAACCACACCACTCAGGGTAACGGCTGACTCTGCGGAAGCTGGTGTGTAATCAGCAGCGCCAACGATGCTGCCACCAAACACAACCGCAAGACCGATTGCACAGATTATACCAACAAAGACATTCTTCATGTTATTTTTCCTCTTTTTTGATTTTCTTTACAGGTTTTTCAACGGCTTCGGCTTTGACTTCAACCTTCGCCACTTCTTCTTTTTTCTGTATTGCTTTTGGTTTGTACATTGTACTCTCCGTTAGAAAGGGGTGCAGGGATCACCCACACCCCAATTTAATTAAGTACCTACAACGGTGCTGTTCAGGTTGATGTCAACCAGTGCAGCAGAGCGATAAACCTTATATCCAGCACGCATACGACCACGGTACAGGTCAGCAAAACGACCTTCCGCCCGCATCTGTTCGATGCTGTCAGGGCTTACCTGTACTCCAAGTGCAATACCATCGCCAACCAGACCGCAAAGACCATGAGTCGTTGTGGAAACAGTCGTGAGGTTATTGCTGATGAAGCAGTTGAATCCGCCGTACACAAACGCATCCGAGCGACCAGCAGTCAACGTGCTGTCACCAAGAGCGGACTCGCGCCCACCTGTGTATGTGAGGATAGCTTCTTTGAAGCCAGACGGAACAGCCAACCACTTCGGCTGCGACTCAGGCCAATCCAAATCCTTTACAGCCTTTGCAAGCTTACCAAAGAATACAGGGATCTCGGCACAAGTTGCCGCTGTGAACTGAATGTCAGTAGTTCCAGACAGATAGAAGTTAGAACCTGCATCACCGTGAACGCCAAAAACTCCCTCATCCAGAGCATCTGTGAGTTTGTAAGCACCGCGCTTGATGTACGTGGACATATAATCCATGTCGGTTTCAACTTTATTTGAATCGTAATCAACCAGAGTGAAAGCCTTGTCAAAGTTGACAGTCACTTCGGTTTCTGTATCTGTTACATCGTCATACGACAGGTCAGTTGAATCGCTAACGTCATCAACACTAACATCAGAAGCGGCAACAATTCTCCACTTATCAGCACGTGTATCAGCAATAACATTACGGTTCACAACTTGACCAGCAACAGTCGTCGTCTCAAAAAGAGCGATTATTCCATTCGCCCATACTTCTTTTTGCACATATGATAGAGCCATTTTATTTCTCCTTTGAGGAAGCAGCAGCCCATGCTGCATCCAGGTTATCTACTAAGTCTTTACCCCTCAAACTACCGACGTTCTCATGGGTAATCTTGTTATTATCAGAAACATTAGCCTTCTCTTTGCCGGAAGTACCAGCCCCACTCGGTGTTGTTGCAGCTATAAAACTAGCTTGCGATTCCACTAGACCCTTGAGGATTGGAGCTACAACAGCCTTATCCATCAAATCGGAAGTGTCTATATCTGCAAATGCTTCCTGCATCACCGTATCCCTATACTTACCCGACACGCTCGGTAACCAATCGACGGTTAACGACTTCAGCGCGTTTGAACGTAGTGTCTCAGCGTGTGCTTTCTGTTCCGTCTGGAGTTGCGCCTCAAGAGCCTCGGCTTTCTTTGCCGTCTTCTCCATTAGCTTCTGTATCTTCTCCATTTCGGACGACCCAGCGCTAACCGTTTCTATCTCAGTTTCTTTTTCATCAAGGGCTGCTTGTAATTCGGCAATTTTCTTTTCGTGTTTTAGCCGTTCTTTTTTACCCTTGGCGTTTGCTGCTGCATCCAGATTCGGTTCTTCGTAGCTTTCTAATGTTGATTTCTCCTCATCAGTTAAAGCCTCGCCAGCCACCACTTTTGCCAATATCTCTTTTATTGTCATAGAACTTTACTCCACCACTTTTAAGGTATGGCTTAACCTCCCTACAAGTTCTGCTCGTAGTCACAGTCCCAGCAGAAATAGCTGCTTTGCCTATTAAAATTATTCTTCGTCAACCTGTGCGCCTGATTTCCTTATACCTTCACCATCGTCGGTCGCCTGGTTTATTACGCCATTTGTAACCTTACCAGCCATGCTCGCTGCGTCTAACATCACCGGCTCGTCAAACTCCATCTCTGCAATCTGATTGTTAATCTCCGCACGTTCCTCCGCAGTCAGTTGCATATTCGTTATTTCAAGGATAGTATCAACAACGCCGTGAACCGTTAGTTTCTTAACGCTGTCAGGAAGATTCATGTTGTCAGCCAGCACCAGACTCTTAAAGTCCTCGTATATGTTCGACACGCGGAACTTGTCGGAGTACACCGGCTTGATAACCTTAATGGAGGAATCAAGCTTATTGGTCAAGGTCCACGCCTTTTCCTCGCACTCTGATATTTGTTGAGCGTAATTCCTCAAGACTGCTTGTGGGTCAAGATGGTCAAAGTGTTTCGCGTCTGCGGATTCGCTGAAGTTCTTTGTGAAGTTGAGATGCAACCCAACAACGTCAAACAATTCCTCACGCTTCCGGCTCAGTTCCGCTTGCATCGCTGCCAATGCCGTTGCATCCGGTCCGATAAACCGCGTTATTCCCTTATCTTCTGGGCTTTCAGTGATTGCGTTTGATAGTCCGACAATAGCCTCAACAGTCTTGGCTATGGAATTACCGCTATTCTCGCTTGTGGCTTCCTCTGTAATTGAAGCCGGTAACACCATCTGCGCGAATACGACCTTGTGCATGAGCGTATCCAGTGAACTCTCTAAATCCAAACTCGCTGCCTGTATGTCCTCAACGTCGTCGTACCAGTGCGGTTTATCAGATATTTCGCCACACGCCACAAAAGGCACTTCTTTTAGATTCAGAACAATAGTGCTTTCGCTCTTGATTGAAGACATACCGCTTGTGTCGATATCTAAAACGTACTCTGTAACGCTCCCACGCCTCCACAACCGCCTGACAACGTGTGCCTCATTGTAAACAGTAGGTTCGCTATTGTCCCACTTCTCGCCCTGTGTCATAATCCATACAAGCTCGCCCTTATCGTCAAAGTTCCAATCAACCACCTCACAAGCCGAATACAAGCGCCAGTATGGTCTGATTTTCTCCTTTTTAGCCGTTGCACGCGACACCTTCTCAGAAATAAATGGAGCATCAATGCCAATCCAGCACCACTTCGTAGCAACCAACTGTTTCAGCACCTCGCCCATGAATGAGTTAATGGAATCACCTTGGCGCGTGATGTCAGACAATAGGTCAAGGTTCTGTTGTCCGCGCTCTGGCGGTTTCGCATAAACGTACTGCCTTATCTTCTCAGCAACGCGACCAGCGTTATTTATTAGGTACGCCCTATGCTTCCGACCAGCAACACGATTAACCGTGTCACCAAACCGGCTTTTATTCACTGTCGCACTTGTGCCTGACCAATCAATAGTTGATTCGCCAGGAAATTTATTTAACCGCGCATCGATGTAAGGTCTGCCACCATTTAAGGCAAGCAAATTGAGTATTAGCTTTTCTCTGCGGTTTTCGTAGGTTACGTGTTGTCTATTTGCCAAGACCTTGTTTGGCTCGGCATTAACCAGTTTATTAGGCATTTGCACCCCTCGGATAATTAAAGTTAACTTCAATTAAACGAAATGTGCGTCAACTTGCTACAGAATAAACGCCTTTGATTTTGTCTTACCGTCAATCTCAGCAATCATGTATCTAAGCGCATCCATCGTGTGATTGCTCTCGTCTTCCGGCTCGTCCTTGCCTTTTGCCATCATATAACCAGAAAACTCCTCAATCACAGGAGTCGCATATTGGCAAACCATAAGACCTGGTATTCCATCACGGCAATTCAGCCTTTGCTTGACCCTATCTACCCCACCCATAAGCGGGCTGTCCTTATGCGCGTTTCTGTTGGGTATTCCATTCTTCTTGAACTGTTGCCTATGCTCCGGCTGATGGTCTGCAACCGTCCACTTGATCGGCTCGAATTTCTGTTGCATCGCAAGAATAGATTTGGCATGTTCCGTCATAACTTGCCGGTTGGAGAAATAGCACCGGTATATTATCACCTGACCGCCCACCATCCCACCCCATAAGCAGACGGTAGGGTCATTCCACCCAAAATCCAGTGACCGGCATAGAGTAGTTGCTTTGACTTGGCTCTTATTTGCCCCGAACACACGCTTGCACCGCTTACCGTCGCACATCCGGCACACATGTATGTCTTCTTTGAACTCCTCGTATACCGCACCCTCGGCATCACACCACTCTCCGTCAATGTTTCGCCTACGCTTCGTCCCCGTCTGTGAGTCCATACCGTCAGTATTGACATTGGCGCTGTTGTCCCACGGCTTCCACCCACCAATACGGCAGATACGGTCTGAATAAGGCAATATTCCGCCCTCCTCTGGGTCAACCTTCAGTACGCCGAATTTATAGAGCCAGTGGCGCTTACCCTTCGGATTGGTATCAAATAAAATCTGCTTGTTAGCGCTCGCAGGAAACCAGCCGTATTCACTCTTTACTACATCCTCAACAGCTTCACACTTCTGCACCGCCCTATCCCATATCGCATTAACAGTCTCATATTTCTGGTGTACAGCCTCATTGAACCACATTGTGATATACTCATCACCCAAAATACGCCCAAAATTTTCAACAGTGTCTACACCCTCGCACCTTATCTCGCTACCATTCCAAAACACAAGCTTCAAATCGGTCTCATACATCTTGTAAAGCGATTTAAGCCCATTATCATCAAATACCTTACGCATATAACGCCCAACCGTTCCGGCAGAACCCCAGAACCCACGCTTGTGTTGCGCCCGTTCTTTCCTTATGACAATCTGCTTGCTGCCAGGATACACTATAGCCCTCGCAACAATCCACGCAAATATTAGCTCAGTCTTACCAGACCTAATACCACCATCAAACACATAATAGATGAAATTTGGATCTCTTAGCGCCCGTAACGCTTCTCTCTGCTTCACGTTAAGTATCATATCCAAGCAAGCTGTCATTTTGCCTCGAAGCCGGTATATTTCCCGTTAATCCTTACACACTTGTCACATTTACGCTCTCGGCAGTCTTTCCTGTCACCACAGAACCCTATCGGATAGTTCCCACGGCTCTTGTAAGTCTTGCCCTCAGGATAATTCTTGTCTAACGCCATATTCCACCTCTTTCTTAACGCATTTAATCAAATTAGCCATTTCCAGCCGGACATCAAGCAAATCGTCAATCTTGTCTTTGATTATCCCGACCTTTATGCCTTTATCCCATAAATTACCCAGAACCATCAGAACACAGTCAATACCAACTATGACCGTGTAGCAAATCGCACCTATACGCTCTAATTTAGATTTGTCCACATATCCTCCAGTACACACCAATCAGGTATCTCGAACTTATCCCTAACCACATCACGCTCAGACTTCAAGCACCACGAAAACCACCCACTAACGCACGCATCATCAAAATACGGGCATTCCTCGCACACCTTAATCTCTAACTCAAGCCGTTTCATCTTTCGCCCCCCATAATCTTGCACATATCCGCGCCCAACCGTTGCGCACTTCTCCACTCCTTCCGAATACTCACAAACAGGAATCCTACAAGCAAACCAACAACATCCCAAATCATCACAAATGGCGTTAATATGAATACTATCACTGCGAATATATGTTTCATCCTATTCTCCTATATCCTAATCTCCACAAAAACCGCGCCAACCGTTCCGTATCACTACACCCATCCTCATTATGCAGATACTTGTCTGGTATCCCCTCAGCGTGCATACCCTCATGTAACGCACTATTCAAAGCCTTAAAGTCGTTGCTCCCAAGTATTAGCATATTCATCGCCTCGCCCTCAGTTCCAGGAACATCACATACCCCATCAATCCTGCCACATTCAAGCACCTTATACCGACCCAACCTGAATGTGTGTGACCTCATTTACCTAACATCTCCATGTTTATCAGCACCACATTTGCCAACGCATACAATAACCACAATATCCCATAAGAACAGCTACCATTAACCATATACCACAAACCAGCCAAACTCTGCAACCCAACCAACGCCACAGCAAACCAGTTCATTTTAGCTCCGTAATGTCTTCCTCGGTAATCGTCCAGCACACAACCTTCTCCTCAGCATTATAGTACACCGCATGACCCTGGCGAACCATGCACACTACCAGCGCATCCACATAACCCTCGTCCAATATATCAACTTTAATCTCGTACCGCTTCATAGTTCACCCGTTCATTTTTAATGTACACCAGCCATTACTGAACAAATGTTCGCAACGGGCAGTCGGTCTGCAATAAACCTCCGAACAAGCTTTACGGAGATATACTCCAATAAGAGGCTCCAGACGTTTCATCAGGCTACCACGCCACCGTTGCTATTAAATTGTCAAATATCAATCCCAATTCACTATCACCAAAATACACCACATTAACACATAAATGCACTCATATCCGATTCCCGCACTCGTAGCACGCCACAGCATCCTCTGGTATCATTACCCCACACCACGGACACTGCTTGTAACGCTCAACCTTCCCATCACTACCAATAGTTGCCATTATTGTCTACTTCCCGTATTAATCCACTATTCTTTCCATTACTCACCAATATGTTCAACTTATACCTAGTTAACCAGACATCCACCCCAGCCAAACTTGTATATTATAACTATCACCCCTTTTTACCACACGGTGGCGACATGTCATTTTTACCCCATAAACACTGCACTTCATAAATCACCATCCTTGTATATTATCCGCATCAGTACGCTACTAAACCCGATTTTATCAAAAATTGTGGGCGTGGAGTGGGGGGACGGATTACACAAGGGGGGTGTCATGGGGGTGGCCTGTTTCCCGTCCAACGTCGCATAATAACACTTATTGGAACTAACTCTCATCCGCTTCCCCAATGTTTACGGGCATTTCTGCGTGCCGTTGCCGATCAAGCCTCTTGTTTGTGCCTCCTACCACTACATCTTGTGGTACGCATGCCTCCATGTAGTCTAACTCGCTCTCAGGCATGAATGACGACAACAGCACCTTCCTCACCGTCTTCTCAATGATGCCAGCTTCCTTCTTTTTAAGCAGATATGTCGCGTAATTGTTGGCTCCCTGGCTTGATACCTTGCTAAACGCCTTAAGGTTTTTCTCCGCCTCCTCCATCTCGCTTGTGGTATCCTCAGGCTCTGGTTTAATGCCGTATTTGCTCTCAAGTATGCTTGCAATCTCATTCCTGATATGCCTCTTCTTTACCTCTTGAGCCGCCCCACAATCAGGATATTTCGAGTTATACCCCGCTTGCAGGTACAGTACACCCCTTGCAACTTGCTCCGTCCTATGCCTTTGCTCGTTTTCGGCTATGAGTTCACAGAATCGCAGCTGCCTGTCTGTTAGCTGTATAGGTTTTCTATTTTTCTTTGGCATATTGTCCTATTTGCGTTTGCTAGTGCATACAGTTGTATGCACCCTTGTTTTACCTGTATACAGTTGTATGCACCCCTGTAATTTTGACCAACAATGCTGCCCATATAGCTGGTAGTGATATGCATAGTATGACCTTTATCACTGTTAGCGGTCTTATGATTTCGGTTAGTTGTTCTGTATTGTCCATTACTGTTCCTTGGTTGGGGCTTCGCCCTTTGCTCTCTCTCTTTCTTCCTGTCTTGATATATAAGCCAACTTGACTATTTCGTCTGGTTTAGTCCCTGTTACAAGCATCAGTCTGGCCCTATATGGGCTTACCCACTTTCCGTTTCCCTGTAGACCGCCTCTTTTGCGTTTCCTGTTGTTGCTCATGCTGCGTTCCCCTCAAAGTCCATTACGTCCTGGTCGCGTTCAAATACAAGTACCCTCATGTTTCTGTCTAGTAGCAATAGCTGTTTTTTGAGTGGAGCTATCTGGTCTTGCTTGATTTTGTCTATTTCTTCGAGTATTTCCACGCGCCTGATGGCATTTGCTACAATGTCGTCTTTACCGTTCATTTACCACCTCCGATTATTGATTTAAGTTCAGGGCTTAATATTGAGATTCGTTTAACTAGCTTATGTACTGCCTGTTTGCTCTTTTCGGTGTCGGATTTGCGACCTATGCTGGATAGCGACATATCCCAGCTGTTTTGTGCCAGGAGCGCAAGCACTTCCTCCTCTGCCCTTGAAAACATGAATATAAGCTTTCTCATGGATCTTGTGCCTGTTCCTGTGGCAGATATAGCCCTTATGGAGCTACGCTCTTTTTGAGGCGCTAGTAAGTACTGCCTATAGTCGCTTGACGCGTTGCTCATTTCGTCTGGCTCTCCGATATCAAGTATCTTCCATGTTGTATCGCTTGGATGGTCGAATTGGCTTCCATACGACACTATGTTTGACCGGCTCGGCTCTTGGACGCGACATTTCGAGCATGGCGTATCCTCAAATACCATGTCCAGATATATCGGATTCAGCTCTGCTCTATTGCTACATCTTGAGCAATCTCTCATTTCGTTAACTCCTGTAAAATGCTTTCTCTGTAGTAAGGCCAAACCATCTGAATCTCTTTATGGCATTCCCCGTTCAATAAGTCAATACAATTCTTTGTTTTTCTGAAATAAGGTAGCGACTCGATTGGATCCCTTTGAAATAACACCTTTGCCATGTTGAAATTAGCCCGTAGCGAATATGGGTATTGCCGTAATGTGTGATGCCATAATCGCTCTTGCGATGCTAGTATCTCCTGATACGATATGTTGCAGAATATGCACCATGCCATAAATGGGAAATATATCAAAGTGTACTCCTTTCCACACCTTGGCATGAATAATGCAATGTATGCCAGAGGAACATATAGCCTATGCTCGAACATCAGCTCCAGATTCATTATAGTGAACTCAGGCACTAACAAACAGGACAAACCTACACAAAAGAACGTCTTGTGCCTGTTAGTATTCAGTAAAATGAATAATGTAGCTATGATTACCAAACAAACAAACGGAAATGGCGATGTGTATGGTAAAACGGCATGGTCAAGCGTGTATCTGTCCACGTGAGGCAATATCACCATTCGAGCGTATTCTGGTAACAGCGCTGCTTCCGTGTATAACCGCGTTAATGGCGAGAATAGACGATTTGCAAAGTTTGTATTCAAGTCGTGCATCAAAACGTACCATAATGCAAGCGATACCCCCATAAATAACGGAATTGCCAGTGATTTCTTTCTATTCACAAGCCACTCATACAGCACCAGAACCACCGGAAACACATACGCGTTCTGCTTGCACATCATGGCTAAGACCGTTAACGTACCACATACCACCCATTGCCTCCGCTCGTACATGATGAACGCCCAACACATCATAAAAGCGCCCAGGATGACCGAGGATTGAATAACGTACCCTACGGTGCTTGCTAGTACCGGATGAACAGCAAAGAGCCAAACCGCCCATTCTCCGCGTTTGTGAGCCTTGCATATCCGTAGCATGGCATCTACTACACCAATATGCAATAAGGCGCTGATTATCTTGTATGGAATCGGATTGAGTCCGAATATGGCGTATATAGACCGTAGTAAACAGGTTTGCATCGGTCTACCAGGCACAAACGGCAGTAATCCGTCCATAGTCTGTAGATGTATCCATTTATAATCATCAAACTGGAACTCGCCCGTGAACCCGACTGAGTACAGGGCGAATATTCCAGCGTATAGGATTAGGCGGTTGATGTTCATTAGTACCAAACGTGAATGTCGCTTGTAACTATATC
>Ga0163202_1000254_pt1 | contig 10151 bp, 8 predicted proteins | sample PL_2010_300m_FD_113540 | JGI IMG/M metagenome (GOLD analysis project Ga0163202, IMG submission 113540) | Freshwater microbial communities from Powell Lake, British Columbia, Canada to study Microbial Dark Matter (Phase II) - PL_2010_300m | ecosystem: Environmental > Aquatic > Freshwater > Lake ... | reverse complement strand
GTCTAAGAATGCGCATTTTCATTTTTTTATTTGTTGATAAATAAGGGTTTTTGGAAGATTAAGTGTCAAAGTCGGGATAAAGTAGCAGCCGCAGCAACCATCAGATATCCCTTGGTCTGTTTTTTCAAATTTATTTCCCCGCTTTCCTTTTAATTATTCTGTTTAGTTTTCTGTAAAATCATTTAGTCATAATTCTACCATAATATTAATACCGTATCTACTTATACTTCTTTCTCTTTTGCGTAGAGGTTCGATTCATCGAACCCGTCTTTTTCCTCCTCTACATCTCCTCCCCCTTCGAGGGGGGAGGATTAAGGTGGGGGTGAGTATTATTGTATTAATCTTACACTTACAGCCTGCACCTATACGCTATTATGCAGTGGGGGTGATTACTTTTTTAATCTTTATTTTAAAAATATTTTTTTAAAAAAAAGGATTTTCTAAAGTTTTATCGAATATAAAAATATAACCATAAAACCCCACCCTAACAAAAATTTCTTTAAGGAGATAAAAAAATGAATGCATTAATAAATTTTATTTCAATAGCAGGACCAATAATATTTGCTGCCTGCCTATTTACACTAAAAAACATTTCCACCGAAATGAAAATAGTACTGTGGGTTATCTCTGCCTTGATACTCATATTTGACCTATATTTAATAATAAAAGACAAAAAGAATAAAGAAGAAAAATCCAAAAGAGGTGAGCTTTATAACCGCTTATACCAAAGGCAGGAATTATTCGACCGAAGCTTACCGGGAACCGTAGCCGATGCTCTGGAAAGAAATCCTTTGCTAAAAAATTCTTTTCTCTCGGGACAAAAGTATGAGAAAGAATATAAATTTGAAGAAGCTGTTAAAGTATATGAAAAGTGTCTGCATGATTTAAGTATCCCCGAGGAAGATAAAATTGGCTTTAATATCCTTATCGGCAACTGCTATTATTTTTTATCTAATTTAAATCAGGCGGAAAAATATTTTAAAGATTCATTAAATATTTTAAAAAGAGCAGAAAATAAAATTACCAAATTGCCAGCCAAATCAACTGCCCTCGGCAACATTGGAAACATCTACCATAACTTGGGTAAACCCGATGAAGCATTAGAATATTATCAGCAAGCCTTGGAGATTAACCGAAAGCTCGGATACGAACAAGGTGCTGCCCATAATCTAAACAATATAGGTACCCTGTACAATGAATTGGGTAAATATGATGAAGCATTGAAGTGTCAAGAAGAGGCCTTAGAGATTAGCCAGAAATTCAAAGATGAACAAGCCATAGCCAACAGTCTGACCAGTATTGGAATAATATATACTGACTCAGGAAAACCCGAAGAAGCATTAAAACTTTTTCAGGAAGCATTAGAGATTAATGAAAAGAATAAATTCCAGGAAGGAATAGCCAATGTCTTTAATAATATTGGTCTGACCCACAGCAATTTAAAGGAAACTGATCAAGCCCTGAATGATTATCAAAAAGCTCTAAAGATAAATAAAAAAATAGGATATAAAGAAGGTGCAGCAACTAATCTGGGAAACATCGGTCTGATTTATATTACTTTAGGCAAGCCTGAAGAAGTAATAAAATATTATCAAGAGGCCTTAGAGATATTTATATCTATGAATGCCGAGCCGCGAATAGAAATATTATTAAAGCTGATTAAAATTATCGAGGAAGAAAAAAAAGAAAAATAAAACTATTTTATTTTTCCTAACGTAGGGGCTTGATTCATCAAGCCCGTCTTTTCTCTTCCTCATAGGAAAGGAATAGGGGTCAGGTCTTCACATTTGACATATAAAAAATAATATCTTATAATAATAGCTATGAGTAGACCATTAAGAATAAGTTTTAATAATGCAGTTTACCACATAACCGCCCGGGGAAATAGAAAAGAAAAAATATTTTATTCAGATGATGACAAGAGGATATTTCTCCGAAAGATGGATCAAACCTCCCTCAAATATTCCTTCATTTGTTACGCTTATTGTCTTATGGATAATCACTATCATCTATTTATCAAAACCTCTTTGGGTAATATAAGCCAGGGGATGCATTACCTGAATGCCTCTTATGCCAACTATTTTACCGCGAAATATAAAACCAATGGTCCTTTATTCCAGGGCAGATATAAATCATTATTAGTAGACGAGGATAATTATGCTCTTGCTCTATCTTCTTATATTCATCTTAACCCCCTTCGAGCAGGGATAGCTAAAAATCTAGATGAATACGCCTGGAGTAGTCTATTAGATTATTTAGGCAAAAGAAAGAAAGAGTTAAATAAATTGGATACCTAATTTATCCTTGCCCAACTTCATAACAACTCGACTCAATCCCGCGCCATATATAAAAGATATATTCTAGAGAATCTTACTATGGATTTCCCGGTAAAAGATATCTATCGTGGTATAGCCCTGGGGAAGGAAAGTTTTATCAAAAAGATAGAAACAAAAATCAAGGCAGTAGGAGAGAAACGAGAAATTCAGACAACTAAATATCAGGATTCCCATTCTCCCGAGGAAATTATCCAAAAAGTTTCCCAAGCCTTTAATCTGAACAAAGGAGAATTTCTAAAAAAGCAAAGAGGGAATCTATATCGACAGGTAACCCTTTATTTAGTTAAAAGATATTCATCTTTATCTTTAAAGGAAATTGGCAAGATGTTTGATATGGATTATACTGCTGTTTCCCAGGCGACAAGAAGGTTTGATGATAAGATTAGAAAGGATAATAAAATAAGAACAATGGTAAATTCTGTTTTAAAATTACTGAAAAATTAAGAAATGTCAAATATAACGGAAAGTTTAATGAATAGAAGCAAAGCTTAGATTTTAACTTAACAAAAAAGCCAGGCTTAGTTTAGATTGTTAGGAAATTTTTCCAATGCAATCACATTCCAAGTCTGGCTTTATTTTTACAATAATTTTGACTCGGGAATGTATTATTCAACATCAGGATGTGAAAGATCCTTTTCAGTAATCCTATCGCAACATCGCTCTTGGTAGCGAGCCATTTATCGAATCAGGTAGTGCACCTCACTTTCTTTAGCCGGGATTGCCACGTCGTTTCGCTCCTCGCAATGACATATAACCCTTTGTTTACAAGGCTTTCAGACCCCCTTCAGGAATGCCCTAAAAACGCACGGAGAGTGCCTTTAAACGCACGTAAAAATATGAAAAATCGGCAATTACTACCCTGATTTTGGGGTATTTTTGCTCTTTCAGAATCACCAAACCCTTATAAATAGCCATTTTCATTTTATGAACATCTGAAATTTTAGTTAAAAAATGGTGCTTTTCGAGGGGTAAAGTATGGGTCAACTCAAAGAAACGCGACTACGAGCGTCCTAGTCGTTTTTCTCCTGAAACCCTTATGGCATAAGGCTTTCAGGAGTGTGATTTTAGGTGGATTTTGCTTCTTGGGAGAGGTAGATTATCTAATTTACCCTCAGACGGGTCGAATGAATTCGACCCCTACATTAATAAGAGCATATAGTAACAGATCACTTCCGTAAGAATAGGGTTTTTACTTGTTTTATAGAATAATAGGACTTGCGGAAAAGCGCTGATATAGGTAATAGAATTACTAATTATTACACATTTTTGCAAGTATAATATTGTTTAGTTGCAGATTCGATAAATTAAATCCCTATTTCTAGTATATTCTATAAAGACAGGCAGGACGCCTGTCCTACTCCCCCTCACCCTAACCCTCTCCCTCCGAGGGGAGAGGGGATAAAATGACAAAAGAAAAATACGGGTTCGATAAATCGAACCCTTACAGGAAATTTTTTAAAGGGTTAGCACTTAAAAAATATTGTTAGATTTCATTAATCTTTTGGATAAGATCTTCGTGGGTTTTGGTAAGAGTGGCCAGTTCCTGGTTATATTTTTTTAAATCAATCATCAAACTCCGTACTTTTTTTGAATCTTTAAGGATTATCGGGTCGCATAGCTGGTCTTCTGCGTCAATTTTATTCTTCTCCAAAACTCTTATCTCTTCTTCGGTCGACTTTAATTTATCCAGAGCATCTTTATTTTGTTGATAGAGACGATTTCTTTCTTTAGCTTCTTCCTGTTTTTTTAATTTATCCAAAGTTTTTGTTTTCGGTTTTAATGATTGTGTATTTTTCATAGCCACAGCACTGTTGCCGTTTACCGATAACAATTGATTTCTTTTTTCTATAAAATAGGAATAATTTCCGGGAAAATCATAAATTTTTCCGTCGCGTATTTCAATTACCCGGGTTATCAGATTGTCCAGAAAGAAACGGTCATGAGAAACGATTAATATAGTCCCCGAGTATTTCAATAAAGCCCGCTGAAACAATTCTTTGGTTATTATATCCAGGTGATTGGTCGGCTCATCGAGTATTAAAAAATTGGATTTCTGCAGCAGAATCTTTGCCAAGGAAAGACGGGATTTTTCTCCTCCCGAGAGAATACTAATAGGTTTATAAATATCGTCACCGGAGAAGAGAAATGCCCCTAATAAACTTCTCCTTTCTCCGGAAGTCATAGAACTTGATTCGGCAGATATTTCCTCCCAGATAGTGCGATTGTAGTCGAGATTTTCAGAGCTCTCCTGAGAGAAGAAAGCCAGATTTACTTTATGTCCTAAATCTACTTTTCCGGCAGTCGGTTCTTCTCTTTTGCTGATTAATCGGGAAAGGGTAGATTTACCAGCCCCATTTACTCCTACCAGGGCAACTTTTTCGCTGCGGTGCAGGGTAAAATTTAATCCGCTGAATACAGGAATTTCCTCATATTCTTTGGCCAGGTTTTCTATACTCACAACTTTATCTCCACTGCGTGGACATTTGGGAAAATAGATGGCTGCTTTTTTTGGTGTTTTATCAATTTTTACAATCTGCATTTTTTCAAGCATCTTTATTCTGCTTTGCACCTGGGTTGCCTTGGTGTTTTTATAACGAAACCTGTTGATAAAGGACTCGGTTTTAGCTATCTTTTCCTGTTGGCCTTTAGCTTCTTTTTGTAATAGATCGTGTCGGATTTCTTTTTCTTTCAGATAGTAGGAAAAATTTCCCTGATAGATGGTAAGTTTTTGATGAGCAAGTTCTGCAATTTGGGTCATAAGTTTATCCAGAAAGTAGCGATCGTGAGAGATTACTATTATTGTTCCTGAAAAAATTTGCAGCCAGCCTTCCAGCCATTCCAGACTTTCTGTGTCCAGGTGGTTGGTTGGCTCGTCAAGTAAAAGTATATCCGGAAAAGAAAGCAGTATGGATGCCAGAATTATTCGCATTTTCCATCCGCCGGAAAATTCAGTACATTGCCGGTTGAAATCTTTTTCCCGGAAACCTAATCCCTTGAGCACTTTATGAGCCTGAACAGAAAAAGTATAACCGCCCCGATACTCAAAAAGGTTGGATATCTTTTCATATTTTTTCAGAGCTGTTTGATAATTATTCGATTCAGCAGAGAGAGAGGTCAGATGTTCTTCGCATAATTTCAGGGAATGTTCTAATTTGGCAATACCCGATTTTTCCTTTAAATAGGAGATAAGGTCGATATTGCTTGTAAGTTCGATTAAATCCTGAGGCAGGTAGCCAATTCGCTGGTTTAGTGGTAAAGTAATATTACCTTTATCCGGTTGAACAAATCCTACGAGAGCACGAAATAGGGTAGTCTTTCCGGTACCGTTATTACCCACCAGACCGATGCGGCTGCCCATGGGGATTCTCCAGTTTAAATTATCAAAGAGAATTTTCTCCTGGAATCCGATGCTGATATTTTCAAGGGAAATCATAGAATGTATCTCCTGCGTATCTTAATTGTATAGGAATTAACTTTTTCTGTAAGCCCTAATTAGCATATAGTGAATAACGATAAAACTAAAAACGAAAAGCGTAAAACGTAAAGCCATAGCTCAAAATTTAAAATTCAAATATATCGTTTTATCTATTGAAATTCCTCTTTCTTATCTCGTATACTATATAGTAAAAATTAAAAGATATAGAAGTAAAAACAGAACTATTGAGAGAAAAAGTTTTAAGTTTTGAATTATGGTTTTGCGCTTTTAGCTCTAAATTTTTAGCTACATACTGAAAACTGTCATCTGAAAACCTGTATTTAATACTAACGACTAATTTATTTGGCGAATTAATAAATCTTGCATCCTGTATCTTTAATTGGCCAATTGGTGAATCGGTCAATTGGAAAATTAACAAATCTATTATACACGAAATTTTAAGTATTTGCCGTGAATTAAAATTAAATTATTTTTAAATAGTATTGTATAATATAATCTGAATTAAGTGTTAATTTTGATTTTTAAAATCGTGTCAAGAGAACCGTCCCCTTGACAATTTTATTTAGGTTTGGTGAAGATGGAAAGATTTTATCCTGATAAACAGAAAGAAAAAAACCTGCCAGAGAACCGTCCCCTGGTATGTTTTTTCGATATTGCGGTGATAGGCGGGGGGGCAGCCGGGATGATGGCAGCCGGCCGGGCGGCAGAATCGGGAGCAAAAGTCGTTTTAATCGAGAAGAACGAAATTTTGGGAAAAAAATTACTGATTACCGGCAAAGGGCGATGTAATTTTACCCATAACGAGTTTGATATAAGAAAATTTGCCGAAAAGTTTGGCAGGAATGGGCGTTTTCTCTACGGAGCTTTGTCGGGATTCGGTGTGCGTGAAGTGATTGATTTTTTTGAATCCAGAGGAGTAAAAGCTCAGGTAGAGCAGGGGGAGAGAATTTTTCCGGAGAAGGGTAATGCCCAGGACATAGTGAATGTGCTTATAAAATATTTAAGGGAAGGGAAAGTTAATATTCTGCTTAATTCCGAGGTAATCGGTTTTCAACAGGAAAAAGGAAAATTATCTCAAGTTTTACTTAAAGACCGTAAGATAAGTGCCGATAAATTTATTATCTGTACGGGAGGAAAATCTTACCCCCAGACCGGTTCTACCGGCAATGGATACCAATGGGCTGAACAATTAGGGCACACTGTAATTCCACCTGTTCCGGCCTTGAACCCGGTAAAGACCTCTGAAGGTTGGGTGACAGAACTACAGGGTTTATCTCTTAAAAATGTTTCACTTAAATTATTTCAGAATGGCAAGAAGCAGGATGAACGTTTCGGCGAGATGCTTTTTACCCATTTCGGAGTAAGCGGTCCCATCGTCATGGATATGAGTAAAAATATCGGTGAGTTATTAAAGCACGGTCCGGTTATATTGACCTTAGATTTAAAACCAGCCCTTGATTTTAAAAAATTAGACCAACGCATCCAGAGGGATTTTGAAAAATTTAAAGGGAGAATGTTTAAGAATTCATTGAAAGAATTATTGCCTTTGTCGATGATACCGCTGATTATAAAACTTTCCGGTATAGAGCCGGATAAGCAAGTGGATCACCTGACTCGGGAAGAAAGAAATAAATTGGTTCACCTGCTAAAAGAATTAGAATTGACACCTACCGGACTGTTGGGATTTAAGTGGTCGGTAGTGACCAGCGGAGGAGTTACCCTTAAAGAGGTAGACCCGAATAATATGTGTTCCAAAAAAATCAAAAACCTTTATTTTGCCGGGGAAATTTTAGACCTTGACGGGCCATCAGGAGGATATAACCTGCAGGTATGCTGGAGCACCGGATATCTGTCCGGTGAAAGCGCAGCCAAGAAAGATTAAAATTTTATGTTATAATTAAAGAAATCATTCCCCTTAATTTAGAGGATCATATAGATATAACCATTTTAACTGGAAGAAAACAAGAAAGGTAAAAACCGGATGAAATTTCTTCACCTAGCCGATGTTCATTTAGGAATGGAAAATTACGGACGGATAGACCCTTCCACCGGCCTGCATACCAGATTAAAGGATTTTATAAAATGTTTTAGTTTTGCTGTTGATATTGCCCTGGAAGAAAAGGTGGATTTGGTAATATTTGCCGGCGATGCTTACAAGAATAGTAATCCTAATCCTACCCATCAGCGTGAATTCGCCCGGCAGATTTACAGGTTAAGCGAAGCAGAAATTCCGGTGATAATGATAAATGGGAATCATGATAATCCTGTATCTTTTGGTAAAGCCGCTTCCTTGGATATCTTCGATACTTTAAATGTTTCCGGGATAAGAGTGGTAACCAAACCTGAGCTGTTAGATATTGAGACCAGGTCAGGTCCGGTTCAGATCTTCGGTCTGCCCTGGCCCACCAAGAATTTATTTCTTACTAAAGAAGAATATAAAGATTTTAATGACGAAGAAAGTACCAAAGAAATCCAGAAAAGAGCAAGTAAAAAAATTAAAGAATATGCCCGGATGATGAAACCCGGGACTCCAGCGATTTTTACTGCTCACCTGGCTGCCGCAGAAGCATCTTATTCCGGTTCAGAGAGGTCGGCAATAATTGGAAGGGACCCGGTGTTTTCCACTCCAGCATTGGCTCAAAAGGAATTTGATTACGTAGCTTTGGGACATATCCATAAATTTCAGGATCTAAATCTTAACAATCATCCTCCGGTAGTCTATCCGGGGAGTATCGAAAGAATAAATTTTGGTGAGGAGAAGGATGACAAAGGGGTTTGTTTGGTGAATATTGAAAATGGCAAAACTTCTTATGAATTTATCCCTCTCCCCGCCCGAAAGTTTGTTACTATAGATGTGGTAATTGGCGAAGAGCAAGACCCTACTAACACTTTAATAGGAGAAATTGAAAAGTATGATTTATCCGAGTCAGTGGTGAGGTTATTTTATACTATGCCTGCAGAGAGGGAAGACTTACTGGATTTTAAAAGGATAAACTCTGCCCTGGAAGGAGCCTTTTTAGTCAGCGCTATTGCTAAAAAGTCAAAACCGGTAGAGCGGCTTCAAAGAACCGAGATTTCAGAAGATTTAGGGATGTTGGAAGCTATGGATAAATATATTCAGAATAGTCCCGGTCTAATTCCTTTGTCGGAGGAATTGAAAACTTACGCCCAGGAGTTAGAAAAAGAATTAGAAGATAATAAATATATACCGTGACATATGTAAGATTTATCACTAAATAAAATGGTGGAATAATATATACTATTACCGGTGGGGAATTTAAATAAAAATAAAGGAGCATAAGTTATGACAATTGTAAATTTGAAAGAAATACTTAAAGATGCAGAAAAAAAGAAATACGCAGTCGGTTGTTTTAATGTAGTAAACTATGATTCGGTTAAAGGAATCCTCTTGGCTGCAGAGAAAATGCGGTCCCCGGTAATTTTAGGTATTGCAGAAGTGCAATTGAAGGATGTTTGTTTTGAATCAATAATGAATATACTTAAATTTGAATGTAAAAAAGTGAGTGTACCGGTTGCAATACATTTAGACCATGGGTTACATAGAGATATAATTGAGAAAGCAATTTCTCTTGGATGTAGTTCGGTTATGTACGATGGTTCAACATTACCGCTTGAAGAGAATATCAGAGAAACTAAAAAAATTATTGAATTGGCACGATCTAAAGGAGTGTCTGTGGAAGCAGAAGTTGGAGAAATGACTACAGGAGAGAAAGGCTCACAAAAACTAGAACAAAATGCGATACCTCTTACTTATACTGATGTCAATAAAGCTAAGAAATTTGTTGAACAAACTGATATTGATGCTTTGGCAGTATCTTTTGGTACAGTACATGGTATATTACCTATGAAACCCGCATTAGATTTACATTTATTAAATGAATTAAATAAACAAATATCAGTTCCATTAGTGATGCATGGAGGTTCAGGATTAGATTCAAGTGACTATGAACAAGTAATTGATTGTGGTATACGAAAGATAAATTATTTTAGTTATGGATATCAATCTGTTGCCAAGAAAGTTACAAGCTATATACAAAAAAATAATGTTTTATACGATGAAATTTCCTATTTTACTATAAAGACATTTACAGAGGTATTTAGTGAAATTATGGTACAGTTTAAAAGTGCAGGAAAAGTGTAAAGCAAATGATTGTTTTAGGAATTGATTTTGGTACAACAGTTACGAGATTGCCGCGTCCTGATAAATCAGGACTCGTAATGACAGAAGAAATTGCTTTGTGTGAATATGTGAATAAAAGAAGAAAGGATTAAAAATTGATACCGGTAAAATTAACCCTGAAAAATTTTTTGAGTTATGGCGAAGATGTCCCCTCTCTCGATTTTACCCAGTTTCATAT
>Ga0163202_1000251_pt1 | contig 10222 bp, 10 predicted proteins | sample PL_2010_300m_FD_113540 | JGI IMG/M metagenome (GOLD analysis project Ga0163202, IMG submission 113540) | Freshwater microbial communities from Powell Lake, British Columbia, Canada to study Microbial Dark Matter (Phase II) - PL_2010_300m | ecosystem: Environmental > Aquatic > Freshwater > Lake ... | reverse complement strand
CCTCCTATGCCTCCCCCGTAGCTACCCACATAGCTTCCGAAGCCACGATCCGAGGAATATCCCGGGGAACGACTCGGGCTACTTCGTCAGCTACCTTCACCGCTACTTCGTCTGCTACCTCGCAAGCAACGACCAGAGCTCCTTGTCCGGTTCCTCGCCGGGCAACAAGCACCGTTCCCTCCCAAGGTCAACTCTGAGTCCCAGTCCATATTCCCGTCCAAGTTCCTTCCCGGAATACTCAACAGGTAACCTTGAGACCAACGTGTGGAGCTTCTTGGAGAGGAACCAGGAAGGTTCCGGCGTACGCCGAGGCACGAGCTACGCCGACCCCGGCTCAGTGCTTTCCGCGATAGGTCAGTAGCTCCTGTCCATGCCCGCACAGCTCGCCTACCCTTGGCGCCATGCCCTGCCGGACGGTCTCACCCGGAAAGTGGAGCGGCGCCGAAGCGCCGCTCCGATACTGATTGGGTTACGGACTAGCGGGACAGGACTACTTTGCCCCAGGCTTGTCCGTTCGCGCTCTGCGCACGGTAGAAGTAGATGCCCGGTGCGACGACCTTGCCATCGTCGTCCCTGCCGTCCCACGTGAACTGCGCGTGGGCCATGACGGCAGCACCTCTGGCCAGCGTCCTTACGACCCGCCCGCCGTTGTCGTAGACTCGCAGGTCGATGTTGCCGGCGGCGGGTAGCTGCACCGCGAGGTTCGTTCTGCCCGTGAACGGGTTAGGCTGGGCGAGCACCGCGAACCGTCCGGCAGCCTCCGGCAACCGGGGTGACGGCTCTTCGACGCCGACTTTCCCATAGTTGAACCCGGCTACTTTCACAATCATGTTGTTGGTTGCGCCGCCCTTCTGGATGGTAATCCAGTAGGAACCGTCGCGCGGGTCGTACTCGATGCCACGGAGGTCCCACTCCGTTCTCGGAAAGACGTAGCCGTTGAGTACCGTGTGCCCGACGCGGTCGATTTCGTACATGCCGCAACTGTCGACTATACCGCCGGACGCATTGTACCAGGCCCAGATGTTGAGCAGCGAAGGCGGGTTGGTCTCCGTCCGGCCGTCGAGGGCAAGGCACCGCGTACCGTACGGCCCCACGAGCGGATGGGTGAAGGAGCCCTGCGGGTAGTTCAGCGTGTCGGAGAGGTAGATCATCTGCGGCGAGCTGGGCGACAACCGACGGTCCGAAAGGTAAAGAACGTGTGCGGCTTCGTCCTCGGTCACGCCGATCGGGTAGGCCACCGTCAGGTCGAACTGGCGGAGTACCGCACCGCTCGTGCTGATCCGGTACATGTCCTTCTGCGGGTTGCAGACCACCCAGAATGCGCCGGCATAGGCACTGTAGTCGATGTCCATGCAGGAGTCCTGCGGCGCAGGAATAGTGCCCAGCGGCGTCAACATGCTGTCCGAGGTGTACTTGTAGATGGTCGATTGGAGGAAGTTGGTGCAGTAGATGACATTTTCACTGGTGTTGTACGCCACACCGTACAGGCCGGCGCTCGTGGGCATACTATCGCAGGTCTTGGGACCCCAGATGATCTGGCCCGGCTGCATGCCGACGGTAATCAGCACCTGCATCTTGTTGACATAGTCAACGGCGCTGTCGCCGCTGACGAAAAGCGAGCAGGTGAACTCCGTGCCCGGGACAATCGAAGCGTCGGCATGGAGCATGAACGGGTTCGCGGTGTTGGTCGCCGAACCGCCGGGCGGGATGCTCGGCCACGCGCCGGTCGAGTCGGTGACGGTCAGCCGCGCATCGTAGGTGCGGAACTTGCCGGTAACGTTGCTGCAGGTCGCCCCGCCGCTATTGCGGAGGGTGGCAAGCAGCTTGGCCGTCTCGCCCGGGTCCATGGCTCCGTTGTTGTTGCCGGTCGAGTCAATCACCTGGGTTGAAATCAGCTTGAGCACCGGCCCGGTGGGCAGGGACACGTAGTTCACGGCCGCGAGCGCGTCGATCCGGCCCGCGCCGAAGTCGTTGTCCTTGCCCGATGCCCCGAGCTCAACCGCGGTCATCTCGAGGATTGAATCGACCTCAGCCGGCAACAAGTCCGGGTTCTTTGAGAGCATCAGGCAGACCGTGCCCGCGACATGCGGGGTCGCCATCGACGTACCGTCCATCTCGGTGTAGCCGCCGCCGATCGCGCAAGACTTGACGGCAACGCCCGGCGCCGACACGTCCGGGCGGGTCAGACCCGGAAGGTACGGGTAGTCGTTGAATGGCGAGACGCTCGCCCAGGTCACCGGGCCGCGGCTGGAGAATGTCGCAATCACGTCACCCACGTCGGTCGCACCGATTGACACGATGCCCGACAGCGCGCCCACGCCCGTGTTCTCCGGGTTCCACCACGGCGGCGGAACGTTGCCCGGACAGCGGCATGAGTTCGGCGGCGAAATCGAGCGCTCGTTGCCTGCGGCCACAATCTGCGACAAGCCGGCAGCGTTCACGTTGTTGGCGAGTGTACGCCACGTCGACTGGTCCGGACCCCATGAAATCCGCCAGCCCATCGACATCGTGTAGAGGTCAGCACCGTTCGCCGGCGACAGCGGCGGCGACACGCAGAACTGCACGGCGGCCCACATCTGACTCTGCCCGGCCGAATCCACCGCGTTTTGCACCCGGCAGATCATCATCTTCGCGTCCGGCGCGACTCCGCACTGGCTCCCCGCGGTACCGTCGCTCGCAACCGTGCCGGCGGTATGCGTGCCGTGACCATGCGCGTCCATCGGGTCGTCGTCGTTGTTCTCGAAGTCCCACCCGTGGTGCGGGTAGTTCGGGTCGGTCCACATATGGTCGGCCAGGTCCGGGTGGTCGTACTTGCACCCGGTGTCGATATGGCCACAGACGACGTTTTGGCCGGTGTAGCCGAGCGCCCAGACTGCCGGGGCGTTTATCTTGTCAACACCCCACGTAATCTCTTCGGTCCCGTCACGCTGCTCCGGTTCCGGCAGGTCCGGGCAGTACACCAGGTCATAGTCGACATAGCTCACCTCGGGCCGCTCCGAGAGATGCTGGATTACCGCCGACGTCGCCTCGCAGTACACCGCGTTCACAATCCAGAGCGACTGGACGTTCTCCGCGTACGTGGTCGCGAGATACCCGAGCACGCCGGCCTGCTGCTCGGCCGAGAACTCCTTCAGTATGCGCGCAACTTCGACCCGGCGCTGGACCTTCGGCATACCGTCAACCAAGCTGTTGAGCAGGGCTTGGTCGAACTGCTCTTTCAACACGATATGCACCGGCAGTTTCTGCTCTGCCGGTGCCTTGGTCAGGTGCTCCTGCAGGCTCGGGCTGACGAGCCCGAAGCTCATCCCGGCCAGCACCAGCACCAATATCACGACCACTCTCCTCACGAATACCTCCCGTGGTTATTACGCCTGCCGTATCGGTCAAGGACCGCGGCCAGTTCGCTGCTCGAGAGACGCGCCGTCCTAGATTCAATTGTAGTCCGCGAGTACCGCAAGTCAACACGGCCTAGGAGGCGGAATTGATTGACAACCCATGCGTTTTCGCTATCGTTTGACTCCAGATAAGGAGCAAACTTTGCTTAAGATTCGACTAAGGCGCATGGGACTTCGGAACCGGCCTGCCTACCGGGTTGTCGTCATTGACTCGCGCAAGGCGCGCGACGGCGAATACCTCGAGTCCGTCGGCCACTATGACCCGCGTACCAAGCTGCTGGACATCAAGACCGAGCGCATCGAGCACTGGGTCTCAAAGGGCGCCCAGACTTCGGACACGGTCGGCAGGCTAGTGAGCCGCTACGTCCGGGCGCACGCCCCGGCGGCCGAGGCCGTGACCTCTGACGAGAGCATGGCGGCAGCGCCCGAATCCACCGAGCCCGTATCCACCGAGCCCGTATCGGCCGAGCCCGCATCCGCCGAGCCCGTTTCCACACCGGAGAGCACGACACCGACAGATACACCGAAGGAGTAGGCCATGAAAGAGATGATCGAGCACATCGTGAGGGCACTCGTCGACCACCCGGACGAAATCAAGGTCACCGAACTCGCCGGCGAGCGGACGCTCACCTACGAAGTCAAAGTCATGCCGGGCGACCAGGGGAAGGTCATCGGCCGGCAGGGCAACACCATTGACGCAATCCGGGCGATTGTCAGAGCGGCGGCCCGCAAGCTCGACAAGCACGCCATGATTGACGTAATCGGCTAAACCGCCCGCGGACGCGACCGTCATTCCGACCGATGCACGCAGCCGTCATCACCCTGTTTCCCGACTACTTCCGCGGTCCGTTCGACTGCGGCCCGACGCGGGTCGCGCGCGCTGACGGCAAGCTCGAGCTCAGTTTCGTCAACCCCCGGGACTTCACAACCGACGCCCACCGCACCGTCGACGACTACCCGTTCGGCGGCGGCGCCGGGATGGTGATGAAACCCGAGCCCCTCTCCGCCGCAATCGACAGCGTGCGCCGGCCCGGAAGCCTGGTCGTGCTACTCTCTCCGCAGGGCGAGCGCTTCTCCCAGCCGATGGCCGAGGAGTTCAGCCGCGCCGACCACCTGGTGCTCGTCTGCGGCCGCTACAAGGGTGTTGACGAACGCGTGCGCGAGCTGGCGGACCGCGAGGTTTCGGTCGGCGATTATGTACTGGCCGGCGGCGAGGCCGCGGCCGTGGTCATCATCGAGGCCGTCGCCCGGCTCCAGCCCGGCGCAGTCGGCGACGAGGATTCGGTCGCGACCGACTCCTTCTCGGTCGGCATCCTCGATGCCCCCTATTACACCCGGCCGCGCGAGTTTCGCGGCCATGAAGTCCCGGAAGTGCTGGTGTCCGGCGACCACGCATCGGTCGGCCGCTGGCGCCGGGAACAGGCTCTGAAAACAACTGCCCAGCGCCGGCCCGAACTCCTGCGCAACGAAGTCCTGACCGAATCCGAGCGCGAGTTCCTCTGCCGCGAACTGGAAAAGGAGATTGTCAATGGCTAAGAAAGCAGCCCACAAAGGAACCAAAGCAACCCCGATCGCTCCTCGTCACGCCGCCGAGATACCGCCGCTGAGGCCCGGCGACACGGTCGCCGTCCACGTGCGAATCGTCGAAGGCGACAAGGAGCGCGTGCAGGTCTTCCAGGGGACCATCATCCAGATTCGCGGCGCCGGCCCGAACCGGAGTTTCACTGTGCGCAAGCTAAGCCGCGGCTACGGCATTGAGCGCATCTTCCCCTATGCCACGCCCGCCATCGCCAAGGTCGAAGTGAAACGACACGGCCGAGTCCGCCGGGCCAAGCTCTACTACCTGCGCGACCGGACCGGCCGCGAGGCAATGCTCCACGAGGAGCGGAGTGAGGGAAAACCTCGACCTGAAACTGTGGCAAAGTAGCACCCTCTTCTGCGGCGTGGACGAAGTGGGAAGGGGCGCGCTTGCCGGCCCGGTTGTCGCCGCGGCCGTCATCCTCCCGCCGCACTCCGAAATCGACGGTGTCGATGACTCCAAGAAACTGACGTCGCTTCGCCGCGAACGGCTCGAACCTGAGATAAAGCGCCGCAGTCTGGCCTGGACCGTCCACTCGGTCGGCCTGCGCTTCATCGAAGAGCACAACATCGCCAACGCCGCCTTCCACGCAATGCGGCAGGCGGTGCGGCGGCTGCGAATCCGACCCGAGCTCGTTCTGGCCGACGGCTGGGCAGTCCCCGGCATCGGCCTTCCCTGCGAGGGCATCATCGCCGGCGATACCAAGAGCCTGTCAATCGCCTGCGCCTCAATCATCGCCAAAGTCTGGCGCGACCGGCTGATGACCCGCTTGTCCGGACGCTATCCCGGCTACGGCCTCGACCAGCACAAAGGCTATGGCACTGCGGCGCACCTGCGCGCCCTGAAGGAACTCGGCGCCTCCCCCATCCACCGCCGCACGTTCGCCCCGGTACGCGATGTCATCGCCCCTCCGCAGTGAAACCAAAGCCGCTGGGCCGGAAGGGCGAGAACCTTGCCGCATCCTATCTCCGCGACCGGGGCTGGGAAATACTCGAACGCAACTACCGGACCCGGCTCGGCGAGATCGACCTCGTTTGCCGGGACCACGAATCAATTGTATTCGTCGAAGTGAAGACCCGCGCCAGCGCCGACTTCGCGCGGCCGGATGAGTCGGTGACACAGCGCAAGCAGGCAAAGCTGCGCCGGCTGGTGGAAGACTATCTGGTGAAGCACAACCTCGAGTCACGAGACGTCCGGTTCGACGTGCTCGGCATCACGCTCCGCGAGCGCAGACCCGAGTTCGATCATATCGTCGGAGCCCTCTAGTGCTGTCGCGCGTGCTTTCGGCCGCGGTGTACGGGGTCGACGGCTACATCGTGACCGTCGAGACCGACATCACCCACGGCCTGTCGGCATTCAACATCGTCGGCCTGCCCGATGCCGCGGTCAAGGAATCCCAGCACCGGGTTCAGGCTGCAATCAAGAACTCCGGTTTCACATTCCCCAATCGCAAGATTACCGTCAACCTAGCGCCGGCCGACGTCAAGAAAGAAGGCGCTGCTTTCGACCTGCCGATGGCGGTCGGCATCCTCGCTGCCGGCGGAACCATCCAGCCGGGCGCGCTTCGTGACCTTGCCTTCCTCGGCGAGCTCTCGCTCGACGGCTCGGTCCGCCCCATCAAGGGCGCGGTCTCGATGGCGGTCGCCGCCAAGCTGGCCGGGCTGCGCGGACTTGTCGTGCCGACCCAGAACGCGACCGAAGCCGGGATGGTCGAAGGCCTGGAGGTCTACGCCGTCGCCTCGCTTATCGAAGCAGTGAACTTCGTCAATGGTCTGGCCGTCATTGAGCCGACGCGCACCGACATCGCCACGCTCTTCGCCAAGGCTGCCATGCAGCCTGTTGACCTTGCCGAAGTCCACGGCCACGCGCACGCCAAGCGCGCTCTGGAGATTGCCGCGGCCGGCGGCCACAACGCGCTGATGATCGGCCCGCCCGGCTCCGGCAAGACCATGCTCGCCCGGCGCCTCCCGACCATCCTGCCGCCGATGACCCTGGCCGAGGCGCTGGAGGCGACGCGGATTCACAGCGTTGTCGGCGCGCTCTCCACGGACCGGCCGCTCGTTGCGACCCGGCCGTTCCGCTCCCCGCACCACAACGTCTCGGAATCCGGCGCCGTCGGCGGCGGCACCGTGCCCCGGCCCGGCGAAGCGTCGCTCGCCCACAACGGCGTCCTTTTCCTCGACGAGCTGCCCGAATTCAGGCGCGACGTGCTCGAGTCCCTGCGCCAGCCGCTCGAAGACGGCGAGGTCACCATCGGCCGGGCCCGCTCGACCTTCACCTTCCCGGCCCGGTTCATGCTCGTCTGCGCCATGAACCCGTGCCCATGCGGGTTTGCCGGCGACCCGCGTCACGCCTGCGCCTGCTCGCCGCAGAAGATCCGCCACTACCGGAGCAAGATTTCCGGCCCCCTGCTCGACCGGATCGACATCCACATCGAAGTCCCGGCCCTGAAGTACGACGATATCTCGACCAAACGGGCAGGCGAGAGTTCGGGCGCAGTCGCCGAGCGGGTCGCCCGGGCGCGCCGAACCCAACTCGCCCGGTTTGCCGCGACCGGCCCGCGCCACCCGGTCTATTCGAACGCCCAGATGGGGCCGCAGCTCATCCGCCGATTCTGCCCGGTGTCGGCCCAGAGCGACGAAATCCTGCGCGCCGCGATCGACCGGCTCGGACTTTCCGCCCGCGCCTACCACCGCGTGCTCAAAGTGGCAAGGACCATCGCCGACCTGGAAGGCAAGGAAGATATCCAGCCGTCCCACATTACCGAGGCCGTGCAATACCGCACCCTCGACCGGACGGCCTGGTAGCAATTTTCCATGAGAGGAGACAGTATGGACCTGGCAAAGAAGATTCATGACAGAAGAGCAAAGGTCGCGGTCATCGGCATCGGCTATGTCGGCCTGCCGCTCAGCATCGAAATCGCCCGCGCCGGTTTCACCACCGTCGGCATTGACGTCGACAAGACCAAGGTGGCCGCGGTCCGGAAGGGCAAGAGCTTCATCGGCGACGTCAAGGATTCGGACGTGAGCGAGGTCACCCGGAACGGGAAGTTCACTGCCACGACCGACTTCAGGGTGCTTGCCTCCTGCGACATCGTCAATATCTGCGTCCCCACCCCGTTCACCGCCAGCAAGGACCCGGATGTCTCCTACATCGAAGACTCGGGCCGCCACGTGGCGAAGTACTTCAAGCCGGGCCAGCTCATCATCCTCCGCTCCACGACGTACCCGGAGACTACTGAGAAAGTACTGCAGCCGATTCTGGATTGCGCGGGCCGCAAGGTCGGCCGCGACTACTTCCTCTCATTCGTACCCGAACGCATCGACCCGGGCAACCACAGGTTCAACACCAAGACCACGCCGGTCGTGGTCGGCGGAGTCACCAAAGCCTGCACCGACCTGACCGTCGGCTTCTACGACACATTCGTCGAGCGAGTCGTCCGCGTCTCCTCGCCCCGCGCGGCCGAGATGTCGAAGCTGCTCGAGAACATCTTCCGCAGTGTCAACATCGCTCTCGTCAACGAGATGGCAATGATGTGCGAGCGGATGGGCAACATCGACATCTGGGAGGTCATCAATGCCGCCTCGTCCAAGCCGTTCGGGTACATGCCGTTCTATCCCGGGCCCGGCATCGGCGGCCACTGCATCCTGATTGACCCGTACTACCTCGCGTGGAAAGCCCGCGAGTACGACTTCCACTCCAACTTCATCGAACTCGCGGCCGAGACCAACGAGTCGATGCCCTTCCGCGTCGCCGACCGCATCCTTGAAGTACTCGGCACAAACGGCGTGGCCGCATCCAAAGCCAACCTTCTTATACTCGGCGCCGCGTTCAAGGGCAACGTCGAAGACACCCGCCACTCTCCGGCCATCAAAGTGATGGAGCTGACTCAAGGCAAAGTGAAGAAGATTGACTACCACGACCCGTGGGTACCGGAAATCCCAATCAACGGGCGCCGGTTCAAGTCAGTGCCGCTCACTGCCCAGGCGCTCAAGCGGGCCGACTGCGTCGTGATACTCACCGACCACAAGTGCTTCGACTACGACTTCATCTTCAAACACAGCCGGCTGATTCTCGACGCCCGCAACGCCATCAAACGCCGCGGCTCGAAGAAACTCTATACGCTGGGGAACCGGCCACGCAAGTAGGTAGAATGTAGAAAGTAGAATACGGGGCGTGGCAGCAGCAGGTAGAACGTAGGAGGTAGAATGGAGGGAGGAAGAAGGCTGGAGCGGTTTGAGGACTTGGACGTGTGGCAGAGGGCGCATGCGCTGGCGCTTGAGGTGTACCGCCTGACCGGTGGATTCCCCAACGACGAGAAGTTCGGCCTCGTTTCACAGATGCGCCGGGCAGCAGTATCGGTCCCGGCCAACATCGCCGAGGGATTCAAGAAGCGCGGCAGCAAAGACAAGGCCAACTTCTACAACATCGCGCAGGGTTCACTCGAAGAACTGCGCTACTACTACATTCTCTCGCGTGACCTCGGCTACCTGAAGTCTCCCCCGGCCGAGCCTGATGCCTTCGAGGTGATCGGTCGCATGCTCCACAGCCTTATCCGCGTCACCCTCGCCCGCTGCCGCTGACCTACATTCTACATTCCGCCTTCTGTCTGCCACCTTCTACATTCCACCTTCTGTCTACCACCTCCTACCTCCTTCTTCTGACTCCCACCTTCTACCTCCCGCATTCCACCTTCCACGTTCCTCCTCCCGTCTCTGATAAGCGCCCGGTCAAACGCTAGCCGCGTCGAACCGCTGACCGCTCTCCGCTGTCGGCGCCTGCAAACTGCGACCTGCAGACTGGGACTTCGCCCTACGCTCCTCGTTTATCGCTTCGCGCTCAGCACTCATCGCTTTCCTCAAAGCTCCTCTGAAAGCTCGTTTCAGGGTTCGCTGGAAGGTATCGTAGAACGCTTATTCGAAGGCTTACTTCATTGCTTCTTCCATCGCTCATCTCAGTGCTTGTCACATCGCTCCGCGCATCGCTCGTCTCAAGGCTCAGCGCATTGCTTCTCGCATCGCTTGCTTCAAAGCTCAGTCGAAAGCTCGCGTTGAAGCTCTTCTGAAAGCTCAACTCAAAGCTCATTTCAAGGCTTGTTTCATGGCTTCTTCGAAAGCTAACTCAGAAGCTGCTTAGGGGGCGACCCCTACCCTTGGTTTGCCGGGCATCGATTATCGCCCAACCCGCTGGCAATACGAGTGTTATGCTCGATTCGCCGGGGTCGCCAAACGGCCGTCTCGTGTATCGG
>Ga0163202_1000250_pt1 | contig 10254 bp, 9 predicted proteins | sample PL_2010_300m_FD_113540 | JGI IMG/M metagenome (GOLD analysis project Ga0163202, IMG submission 113540) | Freshwater microbial communities from Powell Lake, British Columbia, Canada to study Microbial Dark Matter (Phase II) - PL_2010_300m | ecosystem: Environmental > Aquatic > Freshwater > Lake ... | reverse complement strand
TGCTTGTGGTCGGCCGGGAGTCTATGAGTCAGGTCTGTATGTCCTACGTGCCCGCACCCGTAGTTCCGTAACGAGCCCCAAGCGCAAACCTGTCGGAGGTAGATACATGGGAAAGCGCGTGTTTGTGGGGAACCTTCCCTTCAGCGCGACCGAGGACCAGCTGCGCGAGCTGTTCAGCCAGCACGGCGAGGTAGCCTCGGCTGAGATCGTTAAGGACAAGTTCACCGAGCGTTCCCGCGGATTCGCATTCGTGGAAATGGCTACGGATGAGGCGGCGGCAGCGGCCGTCGCAGCTCTGAACCAGCACCAGATGGACGGCCGTCCGTTGACCGTGAACGAAACCCGCGCCCGCACCGAGAGTCGCGGCCCGCGCGATGGTGGAGACCGCGGCGGCGGCGAACGCGGCAATCGCTGGTAGAACTGTCCTGGTTGACTACGGGCGGGCCTTGTGCCCGCCCGCTGATTTTGTCAGGAGTTGATGCGGGAGAAGACGATGGCCAGGACCATGGTCGCGCCGATCGCAATGGTCCAACCGATGAAGGTGCCCATCACGCAACCGGAGTCGCGGCGGTACGTCCTGAGCACATCGGCGTGCGAGAGCTTGACCTTGACCGTGTCTTCCGGCGTCACGTAGACCCAGTCGGTGCCCACCCGCACCGAGCCGGCCTCATAGCTTGAGAGCAGGCCGGGCTGGTCCGGGATTGCCCCGAGCTTGCGCAACTTGTCCCAGAACTGCTCCGGGGCCTCGCGATAAGCCGCTTGATAGACCCTCTTGGGCGGGAACAGGATGACGAAGTGCTTGCCCGGCAGCGCCTCAACCACCACCGGCGCGACGGTCATCGGTACCGAAGTAGCGTCGAAGTAGACCTGGTCGGGCAGGGAGTCGGTCTCGATCGAAATGTAGCCGACCGTGGCCGCGCACGCGACAGCCGCGATGAAAGCAAGGACACAGGCGATTCGTTTCATCAGAGGGTGGCGGGAATCATACCCGGCAACTCTCTGCAGGTCAAACAATCCGCAGAGGAAAGGACGAGTTGACAAGGACAAAGGACTAGACAATGAGGAAAGTGCAAAGGGACGAATCGGTTCCGGGTTGGTACTTGCTCATTGCTTTGTCCTTACGACTTTGTCCTTTGTACTTGCATCGGCCGGGTTCGGATGCCTGATCTCTTGCTCGGACGATGCGGTGTTGACACTGCTGACTCGAACCGTATGATGGATTGTGACCGTCAGAAACATGGTATTGCGCGAGGGCAACGCCCCGAACGCGCGGCCGGCCGTTAGCCCCACAGAAAGGTAAAACGATGAGTGACCCAGTCGGTTTTCTCTTCCCCGGTCAGGGCTCGCAGTTCGTCGGCATGGGCGCCGACCTGTACGAGAAGTTCGGACAGGCCCGCGACGTGTACGAGCGGGCCGAGCAGGTACTCGAGCTGCCGGTCAAGGCGCTGTCGTTCGAAGGCCCGGAGGACGAGCTGCGCCAGACGCGCTACACGCAACCGGCAATTCTGACCCATTCGCTCGCGGCGCTGGCAGTTCTGCCGAAGCTCAGCCCGGCTCTGGCCGCAGGCCACAGCCTCGGCGAGTACTCGGCGCTCTACGCTGCGGGCGCGCTCGACTTTGATTCCGTGATGAAGCTCGTGAAGCGCCGTGGCGCGCTCATGTATGCCGAGGGAGAAAAGAACCCGGGCACGATGGCCGCAATCATCGGCATGGAGGCAGCCGCAGTCGAGCAGCTCTGCGCCGAAGTAAGCGGCGTGGTCGTGCCCGCCAACTACAACGAGCCCAAGCAGACGGTCATCTCCGGCGAGGTTCCGGCAGTCAAGGCCGCTGCCGAACTGGCCAAAACGCGCGGCGCGCTCAAGGCCGTGCTCCTGCCGGTCTCCGGCGCATTCCATTCGCCCTTGCTCAGGGAATCGGCTGCCGAGTTCGCCGACTACCTGGGGGAATTCGAAATCCGCTCCCCGTCTTTCCCGGTCATCGCCAATGTCACCGGGCAGCCGGTCACGACTGTTGACCAAGTCCGCGACTGCCTGGTAAGACAGCTCATATCGCCGGTCCGTTGGGTCACGACGATCGAGAACGCCAAGGGCCTCGGCTGCAAGCGATTCCTCGAAGTCGGACCGGGCAACGTGCTCGCCGGCCTGGCCCGCAGGATTGACCGCGAACTTGTAGTCTCGCCACTCGGCAAGGTAGCGGACGTGGAAGCACTTACCGGAACCGCAGGGTAAAGGAAAACCCCAATGGACTGGAGATTACTGGTCACGACCTTCGGCTCGATCTTCCTGGCCGAACTCGGTGACAAGACGCAGCTTGCCACGCTCAGCTTTGCTGCCGGCAAGAACACGCTCGTGCCCGTCTTCATCGGCAGCTCGCTCGCCCTGGTCACGAGTTCGCTCCTCGCCACGCTACTGGGCAGCAGTCTGGCAAGGGTATTGCCGATTCGCTGGGTCCATCTCGGGGCCGGCATCATCTTCATCGTGCTCGGAGCGCTGCTCGTAGTCAGAACAATCCGGGCTTCGTGAAAATCAAGTGCATGCCCGAGGACTTCCAGGTCTTCGAGCAGCTTCGGATTCGGCTGAAGCGTGCGGGGCCTTTCTCAATCTACCGGCTGCAGAAGCGCTTCTGGAACACGCTGGATGTCATCCGCGAACTGGAGCAGCGTCACGGCCTGCGCCGCATCGGCCGGGCGGGCTTGAAGGACCGCTATTCGGTCTCAACTCAGTACATCTCCATACCCGGCCGGGGCCCGGGCTCTATCCGGGAGAAGAACTACTCGCTCGAATTCGCAGGCATGGCCGATGAGCCGGTCAGTCGCGAACTGTTGCTCGGTAACAACTTCGACATCACCATCCGTGCCCTCACTGCAGACGAGACCTCGGCCATCGAACAGGCCCTGCCGTCGGTCATCCGCTTCGGGTTCCCCAACTACTACGACGAGCAGCGCCTTGGCTCGGCCCGTCACGGTCAGGGTTTCATCGCCCGCAGACTAATAGACGGCCATTTCAACGGTGCGCTCAAGCTCTACCTTGCCACCCCGTCGCCAGCCGACGACCCGAAGACAAGGCGCACCAAGAGCCTGATTTCCGAGAACTGGGGTCACTGGGTTGAGTGCATGAAGCTGGTCCGCCCTGAGGCGCGTCCGGTCATCCAGTACCTCATCCGAAAGCCCAGGGACTTCAAAGGCGCGGTAGGGCTCATCCCGCGCAACCTGCTCGAACTCTTCGTCGGCGCATATCAGGCCTGGGTCTGGAACGAAACCATGTCAGCGACCCTCATGAGTCTTGGTGTTCCGACCCGCACTGTGGAGTACTCACACGGGAGCCTCGCGTTCTGGAACAAGCTCTCACCCGAGCACGAGGCGTTTCTCAGTCAGCTCGTCATCCCGGCGGTCGGTCCGGGTGCGGAATTCCCAGGCGAGCGGATAGCACGGATTGCCGCCGAAGTCCTCAGCCGCGATGGACTGACGCTCGAAGCCCTGAAGATGAAGGTCCGGGTCCACGGCGTCTTCTTCAAGGCCTACCAGCGGCGCGCCCGCATCGTCCCGGAACGCGTCAAGGTGACAAAGCCCGTGCCGGACGACGTATACCCGGGCCGGAGCATGCTCACGCTCAGCCTGTTCCTGCCTGCCGGCTCCTACGCCACCATCCTCCTGAAACGCCTGTCCCTGCTCTGATGTCCCTGCTGCTCGCACTCCTGTTGCTGCCGGCACAGGTTCCCGGCAGTATCAGCATTGACCCACGCCTGAGCTGGTACACGCTTGAAACGGACCACTTCGACGTTCACTTCTCCTGCCGCGGCCGCCCGGACAGCTCCGACATCGGACTGGCCCAAGAGGTCTCGGACATCGCGGAGGAAGTCCATGCGACGGTGACGCCGGTCGTGGGCTGGACGCCGCGGGCTCGAACCCAGATTGTCATCGCCGACTTCTACGACTACTCGAATGGTTGGGCGGCACCATTCCCGAACAATGTCATTACCATAATCCCGACCCCGCCCGGTGGCAGCAAGTCGAATGAAGGCGACTGGCTGCGCACGCTCATCCTCCACGAATACTCCCACATCCTGCAGATTGACCGGGTCGCGGGCGTGCCCGCGGCGCTGCGCCACGTGTTCGGCCGCATCAGCATGCCGAACGCACTCGCCCCGACCTGGCTTAACGAAGGTTACGCGGTCTACAATGAAACGAGGTTCTCCGACTTCGGCCGCCTGCGCAGCGCTGAGTATGACATGATAGCACGCGCCGCGGCCGACGGTGGACGGCTCCTGCCCGTCGACCGATGCGGCACATATGAGCTGCGGCGCTACCCCGGAGGAACCGCGCCCTACCTGTACGGTTCATGGCTGCACGGCGACGCAGTTGCTCGTTCTGACTCCGGAATCTGGGACCGGTACAACCGCAGCCGCTCGTCCGGCTTCCCTTTCTTCGAGAACCTTCACGCCCGGCGGACGCTCGGCCGGAGCATCTACCGTTCCTGGAGCGAGACCCGTGCCGACCTCATCGCCACGGCAACCCGGACTGCCGCACGGCTACGGGAAAAGCCGCTGACCCAGTTCCGGCAGGTAACGCACGAAGGATTCTCGACCAGCTCGCCGTTGTGGTCGCGGTACGGTACGCGGCTCTACTACATCTCGGAAACCGGCATGGAATTCGCGGCAATCAAGCTCGTCGAAACCGCGACCGGCCGGACGTACGTACTGCACCGGGGCCTTGTCACGGGCAACATGTCGCTCTCCCCGGACGGCCGGCTGCTGACTTTCGCCGAGTTGAACCTCGACGGCAACTACTACGAGCATACCGAGGTATTCGCTCTCGACCTCACCTCGGGCAGCGTGCGTCAACTCACGCACGGTCAGCGGGCCCGCGACCCTGACTTTGCCCCGGACACGTCCCTGCTCGTCTTCGTCTCAAACGGCCACGGCCAGAACGATCTGAAGCTGCTCGACCTCGCGACCGGTGAAGTGTCGCGGCTCACCGAGACCGACGACCATACCGCGTACCACAGCCCGCGCTTCTCGCCCGGCGGCAAATGGGTCGCGGTCGGCGTCAGTCGTCCCGGCGGGTACGCTGACATCGAACTGGTTGACCGCCACACCGGCTGGACGATTCCGGTGACTCACGACCGCGCCAATGACCTGTCGCCGGCCTGGTCGAGAACCGGCAAGTTCCTCTTCTTCGTGTCGGACCGCACCGGTGTCTACAACCTCTACGCCTACCAGCTTGCGACCGGCAAGACCTTTCAAGTCACCAACGTTCAGTATGGCGTGTTTGAGCCGGCCATCTCCCCTGACAACCGTCACATTGCCGTATCGAGCTATTCGGCTTCGGGCTATGACATCTCAGTCACCGACCTGCGCTCGGCCGATTGGCAGCCCGCCCCCGAGTTCAACGATACGATGCCTGGACATACTGCGGAAACGGGGACTGTCCCGCGCGCCGCGCGCTCCGAGGGACTGTCCCCTGTTTCCGCCACTGCCGCTCGGCTCTACTACTACAATCCGTTCCCCGGCCTCCTGCCCGCGTTCTGGCTGCCCTGGGCGTCGCTATCCGACCAGCCGGAACTCGCGGAACTCGGCGCCTTCACGCTCGGTTGGGACGCGCTCCAGTTCCACCAGTACCAACTCATCGGCGGGTACCGGTTCAGTCGTTCCTCTCCGTTCCTTTCCGCCGCGTACACCCTGCGCCGCTATCGCCCGATTGTCAGCCTGGCGACCGACCTCGACCTGCACCGACAAGAAGGCAGCATCAACCTCGAATTGCCGTTCCATGCCACGAGGCAATCTAACTGGTTGGACCTCGGCATGACTGCAGCCAGGGGACTGTCCCCGGATGGAGACTGTCCCCAGGGCCTGGTGAACACACGCGCAGACCTGGACTGGACGTACTCGGACGCTCACCAGTATCGCTTCTGCGTCGCACCGGTTGAAGGCCGGGTCATCGGCTTTCACACGGACGCGGAATCGAAGTCCCTATTCTCTGACCGGGACCTGACGAGAACGCTCGGCTACTGGTTTCAGTATTTCGGGAACCCGCCACAGACGTGGAGCCTTCGCGCAAAGCTGGTGCTCGGCTACTCATTCGGAGAGGCTGCACCAGACGCCTTCGGACTCGGCAATGAGCCGGGGCTGCTCGGCGTGCGGGGCTACACGGAATCGTCTGAACCGGAACGCACAGTCCTTGCGGCCGGACTGCAATTCCGCGCTCCCCTCTGGTGGGTCGAACGTGGAATTGGCACCGGCCCGCTGTTCCTGCAGAACATCAACGCTGCCGTGTTCGCGGACTTCGGGGCGGCTTGGGACACGATACGAATCGAGGACGATTCGTTCATGTCCCGCGCGCGAGTCGGGATCGGGGCCGAACTCCGGGCCGACCTTATCGTCTCTCACCTTCTGCCCGTGAGCATCTTTGGCGGATGCGGGTTCGGTATCAATCCGCTCTGGTCCTATCGTCTGTACTTCGGGGTATCAAGCTCAATGTTGGCAGGCATCTTGGGGTCACAGAACACAAGATTCCCGAGCCTCCGCCACCTCCCAGAAGCTCGCTAGGCGCACTCGGGACGCGCCGACCTCCACGGCGAACTGGGTTTGACAACAGGCCTGAGGGTACCTACAATGGCGGCAATCAGGGCGAGGTGATGACATGATGAAGTCGAGATTCCGAGCGTCCGTGGCCTTCGTGGTTCTCTGCCTTGCGGCAGGGGCCTTTGGCGGCAGGCTGTCGTTCGAGGAGCACGCGGTTGTGCAGGAGTCGCTGAGCCGCGTGCATCCGAGGATGCGGGCGAGTTGGCTGCGAGAGCGCGGGCTGGACGACTCCTACTACACGACATTCCACAGGCCCGCGAGCGCCGGACTTGACTTCGACTGTTCAGAATCCACAATGTCGTCGAGGTTGTAGGTGAAATTCCTAGCCGCCGTGCTTTCGGGCCTCGTGCTGGCATCGACAGTGCTTGCCCGCGAGCCGGGGTTTGGTGAGTTCCGGGTGGTGCAGGAGTCGCTACGATACCTGCCGCCGAACATCCGGTCCTACTATCTGGACAAGGCGGGGTTCGACATATGGCCGGCTGCGCAGCCTCTGCCTGAGTCAACCGGACTACGACTAATCGGAAAATGGGGTGGCGGTCCAAGCGTCAGAGTCACGGGACGAGACTCATTCGTCTATCTCTCCAGAGGCAGCGAGGTCGTGGTCATCAACTTCGCCGACACCGCCAATCCGCGCGTGTTGACCTACATTCAAGCTCCGGGTCTGGTTGCCAGGTCAATCCTCGTCGGCAACCGGCTCTACATTTCGTCCGGCTACATCGAGACCTTCGACATCTCTGACCCGGCCAATCCGGTCAAGCTCGGCAGTATTCTTGCCCGCGCGCCTGCGATAGACGTTGTCGACACCCTGGTCTACACGCTGTACGAGGACTCCTTCAAAGTGTTCAACTTCTCCGACCCGACGAATCCGCAGCTCCTTGGTGCCTGCCGCGACTCCGGCTACGACCTTTCGGTCTGCAACGGCTACGCGTACATCGGCGACCGCTGGGGGTTGTACGTTCTCGACGTTACCAACCCGGCAACGCCGCACCGGATAGCCTCTTGGGGTTCTGACGTTATCAGCGTGAAGGCGCGCGGCAACATCTGCTGCGCGACGACCGACAACTCCAGCAACCCCGGCGTGCTACGGTTCACGATTCTCGACGTGCGCACGCCGTCAAATCCCATTCCTCTCGGCTCGCTCGACAGTTGCGGTGCATACGATGTGTTCCTCGACGGACAGCTTGCTTTTCTTTCGGGCTACTACATCTTCAACGAATTCCGCATCGTGGCCATCAGCGACAGCACGCATCCACAGCATGTCGGCACCATCGCCACTCCCGACCAGAACTTCGGGGTCTGGGCGAATCCGACGGAAGACCTGGCATATGTGGCGGACTGCCTTGGCGGGCTGATAGTGATAGACATCACCAATCTCAACGCACCGGTGGTACGCGACACACTGCTGAGGGCCGGGATTGCGTACGATGTCAGTGTGCAGGACGGATTCGCGTTTGTAGCCGATGACGGAGTCGGTCTCGTGGTGCTCGACGTTTCGATACCGAGCTCCGTACACGAAGTGGCTTCTATTGACAGCACGCGAGACATGATGACCCGGACCATTGCGGTGCGCGACAGCTTCGCGTTCATGGGCTGGCTGACCCACCCCTGGCTTAAGGTCGTGGACGTGACCGACCCGCTGAATCCACGGAAGGCCGCGTCATGCGACCTGTTCAACCCCGCGGAGGACATGGTCTGGCGGGATTCGTTCTTGTACGTTGCCGAGGGCTACCGCTTCCAAGTCGTCAATGCGGCCCGTCCGCGTGAGCCAGTGCTGGTGGGGAGCTGCAACTTGCAGAACGAAGTTGTTGACTTGTGGATGACCGACACCTTGGGCTATGTGGCGAGTTACCCAAGCCCCATCGTCGATGTGAGCGACCCTGCGCATCCGACGGTCGTAGGCAGCATCCCGGTGGCTGCGTATGGCGTCGCGGTCAAGGACAGCATCGCGTATGTGGCCGCAGTCTATGACTCCGTGCTCATCTACAATGTGGTCAATCCCACGATGCCGGTGCGCCTGGGAATCTGGTTGCCTTCGGGCGGGCATCAGTGGCACGGCGACATCGAGATAGTCGACACGCTCCTTGTCGTAGGAGGCGATTGGGTGCACATCGCCAGCATCGCCGACCCGCTCAGCCCGAGGGAACTTACTCGTTGGTCGCCACCCAGAGACATACGTCGGCTTCAGTATGCCGCGCCGTTTCTGTATGCAGCCTGCTGGGACGCAGGAGTCTGCATCTTGGACATGGTCACGACGGCGCTTCACGAAGCTGGGCCGAAAGAGCCGAGACATACGGGCGTCCGGCTGATGCCCTCGCCGACCCATGACCGATTGACGGTGGAAATCCCGAACACGCTGCGAGAGGAGGTGATGTGCAATGCATATACCGTGGCAGGCGCTCGCGTGCCTGTCCCGGTCTTCGTTTCCGTCGGGAGCGGACGGACTAGCCTCAAGCTCGACCTCCGGTCGGTTTCCGCTGGTGTCTATCTGCTGAGAGTATGTGTGGGCAAGACGGTATATCTGTTGAGAATGACAAAGCTCTGAGGGAGGCTTCACATGAGAAGCAGAATCTGTCTGGCCGTCTTCTTGATGGCATTGACAGCGCTGGGATACCTGAAGTCCGTGGAAGTGCTGCCGACTCAGGCCAACTGGTCGGGTACGGTCAGTGGCGACCCGCAATATGGCGTCGGGCAGACCTTCGTCGCGAACTTCGACTCAATCACAGAGGTTTCTTTGTTCTCGGGAAGCCCTGGCGTGGGTCAGAACTACGAACTGCGGGTTCGGGACGCGGAGACCGATGAACTCATCGCGCACCAGTATAACGTGGCACCGGCTGGCGACCACAAGTGGCTGCGGTTCCTTTCTATCATCCCTGACGGCAAGTTCGTCCGGGGCAGGGAGTACTTGGTGAAGTTCACCCGTCCCAATGACAGCATCAACTGGTACAAGGACATCTTCAACAAGTACGCCTACGGCCACATGGTCGGCGGTTTCGCCGATGGCCAGCCACCGCCGCAGAGCGGGGACGACCTCTGTCTGCGCATTTACGGCAAGGCGCGGGTCGGGGATGAGTTCGCCGTTCACTCGAACATCGTGCTTGACCGGGGAGTTGCGGATTCCGCCAATTGGCTGGCATGCATCGACAAGCAAAAGGAGGTCGGGGTCAGGCACGACAAGATTGGCTATGGCTACTGGGGCAACGTGCAGCCAGACAGTGCCAATCAGTGGAACTGGGGCTGGATGGACTACCTAATGACGCGGTTCTCCCTCGACAGCATCCAGCCGATAATGTCATTCAGGGGTACGCCAGCCTGGGCGTGCTGTGCACGCCGTCGGGACGGCACGCCAGATGGCATCCCTGTTGGTCTGTACCAGGGAGTGAAGTCGGGTGACAGCATCAATCCCAACAACTACTATGCGAAGTACATCTACGATTTCGTGCGGCGATACGGCCCCATCGGCCACGCCTTCAATGGCTCGCTATCTGGGACGTTCTGGCTCCAGACGGGAAGCTCGCCTCATTACGTGCCGATTGTGCTCTTTGAGGGGTATCCAGGGAAAAGAGGGACACTTCCCTATTTTATTGACAGCCTGCGGCCTTCGGCTATGCTTGGGACGTGCCAAGGATAGCGCGTGTCGTCGCAGTAGGGGGTTGCCACACCACGTCACCCAGCGCG
>Ga0163202_1000248_pt1 | contig 10300 bp, 4 predicted proteins | sample PL_2010_300m_FD_113540 | JGI IMG/M metagenome (GOLD analysis project Ga0163202, IMG submission 113540) | Freshwater microbial communities from Powell Lake, British Columbia, Canada to study Microbial Dark Matter (Phase II) - PL_2010_300m | ecosystem: Environmental > Aquatic > Freshwater > Lake ... | reverse complement strand
TGTCGGCATCAAATGGTGAAGAGAACGGACACCAGCGGGGAATTCCCTTGTCCGGTACCTTTCGGGGGCCTGGACTGACAAGCGCCCGGGCAACTGAGGCCAGTTCTCCGACGGACTCCTAGGGCCATTGTCGAGCCCGCGGACGTTGTCGGTAGTCCAGCTCTGGCTATCGTGGGTCCACTGGAGCCAGGCGTCCGGAATGCCGTGTCCGGCATACAGCAGTACGCCGGTTCCGCTGTTGACTTTGTCGGTGACCGTCTGATTCGTCACCGAGCTCTGCCTACCCTGGATCGTGTCTACGTCCGGCGTGAAGTAGTTGCAGCGGTTGTTGATGTACTCGGCCACGCCTTGGATGATTCGCGGGAAAGGTGGGTCGGCCGGCTGGCGATGCCCTACCAACGTCGTGCTCGCCAGCCACGAGTCGGATGGCGGTGACTTCATGTAGCCCACTATCTTCATCACCTGCCGCGTCAGGTCGTCAGTGTCGACCACGGACAACCGGCTGATCCCAACTTCCGCGAAGTCATCGCAGCTATCCAAGTTTGGGTGGCTGAAGTCCGCGTACCAGTGGTCGCAGGCGCCCACGCTGTCTCTGCTGTTGGTCCACTTCTGCTTCGTAAAGCCCGGTGACGGTATGTCTTCAACGTCACCGACAAGCAAGACCCAGCGCAGAACGTGGGGCTCGTGACTCAGGTATTCGGTCTTGATGCTCTGTTTGATGGCAGTCGGGCTGACGCTGGACAACTGGACCGTATCCCACTGATACCCGCGTTTGTACATCCAACCGAGCAAGGAATCGGTCAGCCAGAAGTTGCTCGCGTACTCCGGAGGAAGGAACACGAGGCAACGCGTGCCGGGCTCGTCGTCGTCCGAGTAGGGAGTGATACCCAGGCTGTCATAGTTGTCTACCAAGTCTGCGCACATTGGCGCGAGCCAGGCGGGCACGACTTCAGTCATGACCGTTCCCGGATGGTTGACGGTCACCCGCAGCCGAGACACTACGACAACCGTCTCGCGGTCCGGATTCACCTGCACCGGGTACACCTCGATCCTCAGCAGCCTTAAATCGCACCAATCGGCAGGACTCTCTCGGGCCTGATCGTACCCGGGGTATACCGTGTCCTTGGTATAGAACTCCCGGTCTATGTAGAACTGACCCAATCCTGGCTGCTCCGGTGGATTCTCCGGCTGCAGGGGATAGACGTTGGGAATATTGAAGCAGACGGTGTCCTTTTGGCTTGTGTCAATCGACACGGAAGTGGCATTGCGTGGTATCGCCAACAGAACGTTGACCCGTGGCAGTTCAGGCCTCCCATCGATTAGCCCGGCACTGCGAGCGCCTGGGATGCTCACGTGGTTGAAAACCTCGGTGTCCACCGTCTCCGGCGTCACCTCCATGCCGGGCACGAAAACCTCGAAGGTCGTGCTCGCCCAGCTTCCCTGCAGAATCGACACCTGTACGTCGCCGGTGCCGCCCCCTACTTCGTACCAATCGGCATAGAGGGGTGAAGCTGCCATCACCATCGCGAAGGCAGCGAGCAGGATCCTGAAGAACCCCGCCCTCCCATCATCTCGAACCTTCACCTTCATCTCATTCTCCTTGAGCGCTGTTTGGCGCTCGCTTACTCATCTCTGCTTGACGGCCTCTGTACGGACTTCGCCCACCGAAGACGGCATGACAGTGCGTCCACCGATGTAGTCACTGATCATGCTTGTTCCCGGACTGGACCGAACCCGCATTGTGGCGTCTCGAAGATACCGGTCCGGCGGCTACCGTTTGCCCCGCCGCCCTCGGAATCCCTGGCGCGGGTTGCTGCACGTAGGACCATCCCTCGCCGTCGGCCACCGATTGCAGATTGCGCCCCGAAGTCACGCGGTATTGTCTCACCATGGCCGCCCATTGACCGGTGGGTGCCGATGTGGCCTCTTGCGCGAAGCCACAAGGCGCGCCTCCGTGCGGCGTTGCATTCTCCATGAATCCCACAAAGCCGCCGACGAACAGACCAAACAAGACGCCGCAGGCGAGCAGAACGAGAGAGCAGACCACCTGTTCCCGTTCCAGGCAATGCGTGTGGCTTCGGCCTGCTCCGTTCTTTGGCCTTGCTCTCGCGCCAAGCCATCCCCAGCCGGGTACCCTGAACCGCGGTACCGCGACGGGCAGTACGGCAGTACTGTTCGGGGAAACGGCCAGGCCGCCCCGAGTTAGGACACGGATACGTTCCATGCCGACCTCCGATGTATTCGGACCTCCACAGAATGATGTCGAGAAGACCGACGCGGCGGAGCCTCTGCTGCGCCGCTCTCGACGCCCTTGTCGCGACCGCTATCGCGAATCGTGGCCCGCCGCTTTGCACCTTCCGTGCCTCCGGCCGTTCACCACACATGTGACTATATCTGAATGAGAATACGTGGCTTGTAAGCCGCCCTATTCTTCCACCCCTGTTCACTCATCTGCGGCACTCGGACGAGGTCGGAAGACAACCTCTTGTCAGCAGCCCACTTCACTCACTGCGACATTGCGGCCCTTGCCGCGCAGCGCGCAAATGCGATGCACCGGACAAGCAGTGGTCCGCTGTCGGACATCACGTTTGGCTGACCGGTCCAATTGACAGCCGTTGTCATCGGCTCGCTGAGTGCATCATTCATGCCAGAGACTCACGGGTTGAGAATGCGAGACTTAGACGAAGCGGGCCGCGCAAAGTGTAACCGTCCGGTGACGGGCTGTAACCGAACGGTGACAGTGGCAGCCGGTATCCGATCTCCGACCGTTGACCCGGCGCCGCAGGTCTTCGGCCTTCCGTCGCAGGCTCCCCCTATCCAAAGCCCTCCCCGCCTGTCCGAGGGTCTGCAAACCCTGCTTTCCCGCGCTCCGCGCGAGCCCACATGGGAATCGCTCGCCACCTGTCGGTTTGGCCTCCGGGCCGCAGTTCGCTGCCTGGTTGACTTCCGGCGTCAGCCGGATAAGATGCTGCGTGGCCAAGATGAAGAACATCCGCCAGAAGCGGCCGGAGAAGAAGTTCAAGATTCCGAGCAGCGTGGTGCAGTGGGGAATCGTCGCAATAGTTGCAGTCGTGCTTATCGTGTTGGTCGTTGGGGCACTTTCTCGCCCGCCGGCCGAGCCTGCGCCGATTCCGATGCTCTCAACCGCCAAGACCGACCTGATTTCGGTGACCCGGATGCTCGGCGACGTAGTGCTTGACAGCCACACGCGCGCCATGTTTCCCGGTGAATCGGGTGCGCGGCTTGCCGGACCGGACTCGCTCTTCGCACAGCGTCGCTGGTACGACGCGCTGACGGCTCTCAACAAGATGCTCAAGGGTGCTACCCGACCCGAGTCGGCGGCGGTTCACGCCTACATGGGTTTCTGCGACTATGAGGCCGACAATCTCGACCGCTCGCTCCAGCATTTCCGGAAGTCCCTGGCTGCGAACTCGAACCCGACCGGCATTGCGCCCAGGATCGCGTTCTCTATTGGTTGGATGTTCCAGAGCCGAGGGTATCAGGACAGCGCCGTCGCGTACTATTCGCGCGCGCGCCGTGCCCTCGCAGATTCGGCCGGCCTGCTCAAGGCGGAGGCGGCCAACAACGCGGGCGCGGCTTACGAGGTCCTCAAGGATACATCCGCGGCCGGCGGCGCGTACCGCGAGGCGGCGGCCCTGCTCGATACGGTTGCCCATCCAAAGGAACTGAAGAAGATCAGGGAAAACCTCGCCCGGCTGACTGGCGACAGGTAGGACGCGGCTTCGCCGCGAGTTAGTAAGGTAGCAGTTAGTAAGTCAGCAGTCAGGGGAGCTTGGACTTCTGCATTCTGATATTTGCATCCTGACTTCTGACTTCGCCCTGCCCTATCTTCCTTCTGACTTCCAGCATCCGGCTTCTAACGTCTGACTTCGACCTACAAGGTGTCAAGCGGATCGATGTCGACCTTGGCCTTGACGCCGTCGGCCTCAAGCTGGGTCAGGGTCACCAGCCGATCCAACCGCACGTTGCGGTCCAGCTTGATTAGCACTTGCGCGACATTCGCCCTGCCGCGCGCGGGAACCGGCCCCAGCGCTTCCACGCCCCGAACTTGTCCCAGTCTTCGGCGCAGCCACTCTCCGCGTTTCTCAGACTTGGACTCGCTCCGAGCGCTCAATTCGACCAGCGCAAGTCGGCGATAGGGCGGAAACCCCAGCTCTTCTCTCAGCTTCAGCTCCTGGTCGAGGAAACGTGCCACCTCTCCGGTGGATGCGCATTGTACCGCCACGTCGTCGGGCCGCCTGGTCTGAAGCACCAGCGTGGCTCCATGCTCGGCTGAGCGTCGAGAGAACGCGGAAAGCACTTGGAACGTCCGCTCCCTTGCCCGGAAATCCGGCAGGCAGAGGTCGGCGTCAACCGACAAAACGGCAACTACCCTCACACGTTCCGGCCAGCGAATTCCGAGCAGTGCACGTGTGCCGATGACCACTGTCGCGGGGTCAGAAAAAGAACGATGAGCGGTGGACGATGGACGATGAACCGACTCGGTCGTGATTGTCACGACCGTGGCATCGGGCAGCAGCCGTAACACCTCCTGCGCCGCCATCTCGATACCCGGCGCCCTGAACCGGAAGTCATGACTGCCGCAGGCCGGGCACGTTTCCGGCGCAACGCCGCTCCGGCCGCAGTATCGACAGCAGAGGTTACCGCTGGAGAAGAGCACGAATGAGACGGCGCAACTCGGGCAGGAGAGCGGACTCCCACAGTCCCGGCACACGACGTACCGACTGAGCCCCCTGCGATTCATGTACAGCACCGCAGACTCGCCGGCAGCACGCGCTTCTTTTAGTTCGTTCACCAGCACTGGTGCAAGCACGTCGTCACGGTGCTTCCTCATGTCGACCACGATGGTATCGGGCAAGGCGGCCGAAATGACTAAGTGGAAAGTGGAAATGGCGAAGTCGAACTTGGGACTTTCCACTTGGGACTTGGGGCTTGGACTTTGCACCATCTGGTACTGGCCGGTGCGCAGGTTAAGCCAGGTCTCGGCCGACGGCGTTGGGTCGCAGAGCAGCACCGGGCAATCAGCAAGTCTGGCTCGGGCAATGGCCACGTCTCGGGCACTGAAACGTGGGTGCCGCTCTTCCTTGAAGACCTTGTCGTGCTCGTCCAGCACGACCATGCCGGCAAGATCCGACACCGGGGCGAACACAGCCGAACGCACCCCAAGGATGAGCCTGCGCTCCGCTGAACGTAACTCACGCCAGACACGCTTTCGCTCAGAGACCTTCTGGTCACCGTGGTAGAGGGTGGGTTCTATGCCGAACCTCGAACGCAGCGCCCCCGTCCAAGCGCCGGTCTCGGATTCAGGCATCAAGACTATCACCGTCCCGCGCTCGAGCGTCCCGGCGATGAAGTCGGCTACGACGTTTTCACGCGAAACAGGATCGGTCTGGACGTGCACAGAGAAAGAGGACGGAAAGGTGAAAGATGAAGGACGCAGGTCAGAGACTGCGGGACGAGGGACGAAGGACATCGGATGAGTTTGGACTGCCGTCGTGGGCTTGGTCCGGCGCAGCCCGTAGCCACAGATACCGCGTGGCAGGGCCAACCCGAGCACCTCCCCCATTCGGCCAAAGTAGTACGCGCCGACCCAACGGAGCAGGTGCAGGAGTTGCTCAGCGACCAACCGCGGCTCGATGAGCTTCTCGACCGGCAGGGTCTTCGGTACCGGGCTACGGGCAAGGACTTCCAGCACGAGGCCTTTGACTCTCTTCCCGCGCAGGCGAACCTGCACACACGCACCGGGCGCAAGTTCGGGGAAGCGTTCCGGCTCGAACTCGTATGTCAGTTCGCGCAGCCGGGTATGGGGTATCGCGATGTTACAGAACCGGAGGCCCGGTGCCGGGTGCGGCTGGTCAGGTGCCGGCGGTCGGCCCATCAGTAGCGGAGCTTGAGCAGATAGCGAAGCGAGGTCCGATATTGGTCGCCGGAGGTGCCTTCGGCGACAATCTGGTTCTTGCGGTTGATGTAGTACTCGACCCGGAAGGACGGGGTCATATCGCCGGCGAAGTTCTGCGTGTAGGATATGTACAGGTTCCGGCCCACGTACTTGCCGACCGTAACCCTGGCCTCCTTGCCGGTCAGCCACCCGCTCTCGAACTCAAGGTAGTCGAGACTGACGAACCCGCGCGCCCGCTTCGACACCTGGGTCTGGAAGTAGCCGAGCAGCCGCTGGGACAGCAGCTTCGTCACCGAATCCTTCTGCGCCATGGCCGAGAGCTGTCCGGGGGTTACATTAAGCGTGAGATACGAGGCGACCTCCACCTCGCCCCAGCCGGCCGGCTCGGACCGGAACTCAAAGCTCGGTTGTTCAAGCGTACCGGTGAGAGCCAGAATCACCTTGTCCGGCGTACCCGCGCCGTCCGACCCCGCTCGAATCGGCAGTTCGGCCGTGATGTTGAAATCCGGGTTCACCGTACTGATGTTCTCAAACCGCACCGAGCCGCTGGTCACGCGCAGCGTGTGGTCAAGGTAATAGATGGTGCCCTGCCGTGAGGTCAGCTCGCCTGAGAAGAGCATGTCCGTCGTGGTCTTGCGCACGGTCAGGTCTCCGGCGAACTCGATGTCGGCAAGCTGGTTCCTGAACCAGATGTCGCGTTCCCCCCTGACCCGGATGTCGAACACCAGCATTGTGTCCGGGGCCACGGTTCCGTTCCCGGCACTCTGGCCAAACCCGAACGCCACCAGCGCCTCCTCGATGTCGACCGTGCCGGACAGCGAGAACGGTCTGCCCATGGCCCAGTCGACGTCGAGGCTGCCGCCCATCACACCGTATATCTCCGGCATCGGGTTGACGGTCGTGCCGCTGAAATCGCCGTGGAACCGAAGCGAGTCAACCTGCCACTGCTGTCCGATGTCAACGAATCCGGTGACCAGCGCGTTGCCCTGGTTCGACCTGCCGGTCAGCTTCTCGATGTTGATGCGACTACGGTCGAACACCAGTTCGGCGTTGACCCGGTCAAAGACCGCGCCGATGACCGGCACCGCGAGCCGCGCCCGTGAAATCCGCACCCGGCCATCGAACATCGGCTGGGTCAGACTGCCTTTGACTGCCAGGTCGCCGTATACGGTGCCCTGCCGCAGTTCGATTATCGGCTTCAGGTAGAACACGACCCAGACTCCAGGGTTGCGCAGCCTGGCCCGCAGGTCGGCTGCGCCCAGTTCGAAGCCGCCGTCGGTCTTGTATTCGAGCGAACCGGTGACGACGCTCGTTTCCGGGGCTGCGTTGCTGTCCGTGTGGACAAGCCAGAGATGCTCGAACTCCGCCCGCGTCCGGCTGATGCGAACCGCACCCTGAACCCGGCTCAGCTCAACGTCGGCTGAGGGTATGCTCAACCGTTCGGCATCCATAGCCACAAGCAACGTATCGCTGCCGGACACCTCCAGGCTGACCGTTCCGGAAACGTCCAAGTCGAGCTTGAACAGGTCCTTGAGCTTTGCAAGATCCAGATGGCCTACTGCCGCCTCCACCCGCGGAGCGCCCCGAGCAGCGCTGGCAAACTTCGCCCGCACGTCTCCACCCGCCAGACCCGAGACAGCGAACCGAACGTCAAGCGAATCATGCCGCAGGCGAAGCTGGAGAGCATCGTCGAAAGTCAACGCCTCCGCGCCGACTCCGATTCGGAGCGCGGCGACGTCGACGGAAATGCTGTCTCGCGCCAGCCGGGCCGCGCCGTCAGCGACTACCTGAACGCCGGGCTGCCAGACCGCAAGCCCGAATCGCTGCTCCTGCCAGGTCAGTTGGGCAGAATCGACCGCGATGCCGCCGTAGCTCGCCCCGTCGACCGCGGCGCGCACCTGTCCTGAGAACTCCCGCCCCATCGCCACCGTGAAGCTGGCATGCGCGTTCGCCGCGCTGACGCCCGCGACCGCCAGGTCAGCCACAGCCAGCTGCACCACGGCGTCAAGCGTCTCCGCATTCCCGGTGAAGTTGAGGCTCCCGGAAGCGTGACCCGCGATCGACGGCAAGCCGAGCTTTGTCGACAACCCCAGGTCGAAGTTGTCCATGTGGACTTCAACTTGAGCTCTGCCGCCCTGCCAGGCACCATAACCGGAGACGACGCCGACCGGCCCGCTCAACTCGAACTGCTCAACCGCAACGCGCTCGCCGGCACTGATGTAGGAGCCGGCCACCGTTAGCCGGTCAATGTCAAAATCGGGAATCCGCGCCGTGACGGTTGCCGCGACTGAGTCGAATCCGCGGCCGGAAACCTCGAGGTCGGCGTCTACCCACACGTCGGGCAACGCCGAGTTGAGTCGGCGCACGCGGACCCCGGTCAGCCGCGCCGAACCGGAGAAATCGAGCTTGCGCAGGTCCAGCCGGCCGGACACATCCGCGCTGCCCAGTCCCGCGTCTGCGCCCGCCATGGTCACCTGTACCACCGAGTCCTTCAGTCCCAGCTTGCCGTTGATTGTCGGCAGCTCGATGGTCCGCCAAACTAGGCCGCCTGCCGAGTACTGCACGCTGCCCGAGGGTTTGCCCGCCTCCAGCCTCGCATCGCCCTTCAGCCGGAATCGACCGGAGACCGGGATGTGCTGTCCGACAGGGGCCACCGAGGCCAACTCCGGCAGGCTGACGGACAGACTCTCAAGTTGGACTGCGATGCCGTTCGGCTTGAATGCCATCCTCAACCCGGCACGCAGCGACGAAGCCACGGTCATCGCCACGAGGTCGGTCACTACCAGCGAATCCGGAGTGAGACGCACCTGCCCGGCCAAGTCCTTGAGAGTGACCCGCTCCCGGCAGAGCCGTCCCCGGACCTCTGACAGGCGAACCAGTACCTGTTCAGGGACCGACCTCAGACTCAGGACCAGGTCGACAGAGTCGAGGCGCTGCACCGTATCCAGGAAGACGGTCCCGCCCGCGAGGCGGAATTGGCCAATCTGAACCGTCGGGTACCGCGTCTTGCCGCTTCCGTTCTGCTCCGACCGGGGACGTTTCGAGCTCAGGAAGAGCCTGGGCTCGACCGCGCTTGCCGATGATGCCGAGAAGCTCCGATGCGTGATTGAGGCCCACGGGTCGTAGGTCAACGTCACCTTTCCCGCCTTCAGGGAATCAGGCCCGAGCTTCAGGACGATGTCGCTTACGGTGATGCTCCGCATGATGTTACCCTCGATCCGCCCGAACCTCACATCGAGCCCGAGGCGCGGCCCGACCCGAGTCAACGCCTGGCTGAGCGCGTACCTGCCGACCGGCGGCACCGACAGTATCAGCACCGCCAGGACAAGAACGAAGACAATCGGAGCGACGAGCGCAATCACGATTCCGAACAGGACGCGCCAGAGGTTAGAACGCATGCAGCAACGCCAGGTAGAGGCGGCCCCAGTCACCGGGCGGCGGATTCCGCAGGCGCTTGCCCCAGTCAAACCGGACCGGGCCAATCGGGGTCTTCACCCGGATGCCCGCCCCCGCACTGTATTCATAGGTAAACGACCGCAGGTCAAGGCCCACGCTCCCGGCATCCATAAACCCGACCAGCCCGACCCAGCGCAGGAGGTAGGGCGTGCGCAACTCGAGGTTGCCGTTGACGATGGCAGGGCCATACCGGTATCCAGCCACGGTCGAAGTGTCCGGCCCGATGGACCGGTCCGCATACCCGCGCAGGCTGCTCCGGCCGCCGAGGGTGAACGCTTCGTAGTACGGCACCGAATCACTGCGGCCGTAGGGACGCGCGATGCCCAGCATCGCCCGCGCCGCGACGACGAAGTCACCACTGACCTGCTCCAGCCTCGCCAGCACGATGCCGAGTCGCTGGTACCAACGCACGTCACCGGTCAGCCGGTAGAAGTCGTTGTCGCCCGACAACGGCCCGCCCGCGCCTTCGACCACGGCTTGGACAGACAGCCCCTGGCCCGCGTCGAAAATATCGTCGCGCGTGTCATACTGGCCGGTCAGTGCCAGTGAGTTGGTGATGCCTGACGACGTATCGGAAACGAGCCGGAGTCGGTTGGTCAGGCCGACCGTGAACTGGGGAACCAGGTTCCGGGTCATACCGGTTTCGATGCCGATCTCCCGCTGCCGCGCAGAATCGCTCAGGCGCTCATAAGAAAAGTACGGATGGGTCTGGAAGTCAATCCGGGTCAGAACCAGATACGGCACGCGGTACGTACCGTCAAACCCGACCCGGTAGCTCCAGGGAAGCGTCGGGCTGAACTCGCCACCGATGACCAACGTGTGGCCGCGGTTGAAAAGATTGGCGTGCTCCCACTCAGCCGAGACCAGCACCCGGGGTGGAATCTCTACCCCGGCACCAAGGGCCACACCCCGGTACGCCTGTTC
>Ga0163202_1000246_pt1 | contig 10337 bp, 9 predicted proteins | sample PL_2010_300m_FD_113540 | JGI IMG/M metagenome (GOLD analysis project Ga0163202, IMG submission 113540) | Freshwater microbial communities from Powell Lake, British Columbia, Canada to study Microbial Dark Matter (Phase II) - PL_2010_300m | ecosystem: Environmental > Aquatic > Freshwater > Lake ... | reverse complement strand
TAGAATCATCATCGCGAAGATTCCTCGCGGAGTTTACCCTGAGCGCCGGGCGAAGACTCTTCGCTTCGCTCAGAGTGACAGCGAGCGAAGGGCTCAGAATGACAAGAGGCGGCTTCTTCAACAACCCCACTGTCCCCAGTTTTCGGCTCGTGAAGCTGTGACACGATCCGGCATCCTGGGCGGATTCCGGTCATGTCCCTTTGTGTCCCAGACTGGCTGCGACCGACTCCGCGGCCCTGATCCCGGTTGCCCAGGCGAAGTGCAGGTTGTACCCGCCGGTCTCGGCCCACACATCGAGCACCTCTCCCGCAAAGTAGAGCCCGGAGAATCGCCGCGCCTGCATCGTCTTCAAGTCGACCTCGTCCAGACTGACTCCCCCGCCGGTCACCGTCGCCCGCTCCATCGGCTCGGTGCCAACGATGGCGAACTCGGTCGTGCGGAGCTGGCGGATGATGCTCTCCTGCTCTACCCGGCTCAGGTCGGTAAGAATGCGGTCGGCTGGAACTCCGGCCAGCGCGCAAAGCCGCGTCGCCAGCCGCCGCGCCACGAAGGAACCGAGGAACGTCCCGAGCTGCTTCTTTGGGTGGTCGGCCCGCCCGGTTGCGAACTCATCGGCCAGCTCTGACTCGCTCCGGCCCGGAACCCAGTTGATCCGCAGGACGACCTGCCTTTGCTCGGCCAGGGCTCGCGCCGCGTACCCGCAGAGGTTGAGCACGCTCGAACCCGACACGTGCGCGTGGGCGAAGATGAAATGGCCGGCAGCGGTCCGGGGTTCATCCCCTGCCACAAGCAGCGTCATCTCAACCCTTGGCTGCGTGACCCCGGCCAGTTCGCGGAGGTCATCCTTCGTCCGCAGCGAAGCGAGGGCGGGAAACCAATCAACCGTCGCGAGGCCTAGACTGCGGCACAGCGCCAGCCCGTCGCCGGTCGAACCCGTACGAGGATAACTCGCCCCGCCGGTCGCAAGGCAGACGTTTCGGGCTGACGTGATGCTGCCGTCCTCCATCCGAACCTGCCAACCCGGCCCAAGACCAGCCACCCGACAGCCGGTACTCACCTTCCCGCCATGCCCCGCTATCTCCCGCAAGAGGGTATCCCTGATGCCGGCCGCGTCGGTTCCCTTTGGCCAGACACACCCATCATCATCGGTCCGGGCCTCGATTCCCATGCTGAAGAAGTACTGTATTATCCTCTGGTATGGGAACTTACGCAGCAATGGCATTATGAACCGGGCATCGCAGTCAAACCTCTCGGCCATTGCCCTTGGCGGCTCGGCATGGGTGAAGTTCCCCTTTCCGCCACCGGTCACAGCCAGCTTGCTACCGCACCGGTCGGTGCGCTCGAGAATCGTTACCTTGAGGCCCAGCCGGCCGGCCACAACCGCGCACGCCAGGCCCGCAGCCCCGCCGCCGACGACCGCCAGGTCGGCGACCTCTTGCATTGTATGAACCTGGCTATACTCCTGTGGAACCTGGTCTCGGCCGTGAAGATTCCCCCGAACCTTCTTGAGCCCTCATGTGTCTAAGATACTTGAGAGCACGGCAGTTCGGTATCACAAACCGGCTCGGTTCAATCATTGCCGCGACACTGAGCTGCTCGTGACTCTCTTTTTTGTTGCCCGGAGCATTCCACCCAGTCAACGCAGTTGCCGAACGACCCACCGCACAAAACCAATCCACCCCGGACGCCTCGCTCCGAGGCACCGGCAGCTACGGTTTGCGAGGTTTCTTGAACCCATCGGTGTCTAAGAGTAATGAGAGCACGGCAGCTCGGTATCACAAACCGGCTCGGTTCAAACATTGCCGCGACACTGGGCTGCTCGTGACTCTCTTTTTCTTATCGCTTGGAGTACTTCTCCCAGTCAATGAAGCTGCCGAACGATTCCCCGCTCAACATGATTCCGGCGCCGTCAACGTATAGCGTGTCGGCAGTCCATCCGAGCTTCACGGAGTACAGCCGGTGTTCGGTGTCCGTGCCGATATAGGCGAGCGTCGAGTCCGTCGGCGAGCAGGCCATCGCCACCGGTGACACCGGCAAGCCGGTAACCACCCGTCCGCCCATGTTAGCCGCGAGCACTCCGTCAGGAATCTGGCCCGTCCCTGCCCGAAACAACACCCACCTGCCGTCGAAGGTCCAAGTGAAACCCGAGAAGTAGCTGTCGTCCACCGCCCCGGTCAGGTTGACCGGGTTGCTGCCGTTCCGGTTCATGACAAACACGTCCTCGCGGGTCTCGCCCTCGTGCGGATCGCCCGGCACGAGGCACTTGCTCTTCCGGTAGTACGCGATTCTGAGGCCGTCCGGAGAGAACACCGGGTTCGAGTTCGCGATGCACGTGAACCGGCTCGAGTCGATGATGACGAAGTCACTGTCACGCGTCAGTTGGACTTTGGGGTCAAACCAGTCCTTGTAGAACAGGTGCGCGGTCGCGGCTGGGTACCCCTCAAAGACAACGCTGTGCGAGACCGGCGACGCATCACAACTGTAGACCCCGTTCACGACCGAGTCTACCAACTGCGCCTGACCGTTCGGCACTTCGGCCTCGGAGAGTCTGTGGTGCGAGAGGAATATGACCGACGCGCATCCGGGTCTGAATCTGGGGAATACCGGGTTTCCGTCAGCCAAAGGCACGAATCCCGTATCGCGCTTGCCGTTGGGACGATAAACCCAGAGACTGTCGCCCGACCCGTCCGTTACCAGCCGGGACCGATACCCGACCGTGGCGAGCAACTCCTGTGACAGGTACTCGCGGCTACCGGAAATAGCGCGGGCCTGCACCCTGTGCACGCTGGCCTCGGGCAAATCCGCTACGTTCCAATGGAAACTGCAAGTCGGATCCGGATACGTATCCGCGCCCACAACCACGCTGTCAATCAGCAACTCCACGTAATGGACGTTGCGGGCAGGGCGGCACGTCACCCAGACCGTATCTACTCCGTACACCTCCCAACCGGACGACGGCGCGCCGATGGTCACCTCGACCTTTTCGCTACAGGCCCCGAGCAGGAGCAGCAACAGCAACGGGAGCAGTCGTCTCATGCCTAAAACCTAAACCCGACCCGGCCGTTTGTCAACAGGCGGCAACCTGATGCCGCAAGTACTAAGTACCAAGGACGAAGGACTAATCAACTCAGCCAAGTCCCAGAAGGACCAAGTCCGAGACCACACTTCTCAGCTCTGCTCTATCTGGCCGTGAATCCGTGTTGGCCTCGGCGGCCCCTGTCTGACAGCACATCCGTGGTTGTAGACCAAGGGTTCCCGGGTTCTGGGGTCCTGGCTCGCCGGAATCTGTCTGATTATCTGTGTTAATCCGTGGTTCGTAGCTTCTTCATCCGCTATTCTGCATTCTGGTCTCTGCTCTCTGATTTCTGCATCACCCGGGTCTCGTATCCGTGTCCATCAGTGTTCATCCGTGGTTAACCGTCTCCGTGTCCGCAATTCTGCATTCTGGTATCTGGGCTGCTGAATTCTGCTCTATCCGGTTTTCTTGGTTGCCTATTCCCCGACGATGGTGACGACGAGCTTCCGGCGGCGTTGCCGGTTGTCGAAATCGAGGAAGACAATCTGCTGCCACGTCCCGAGCGCGATTGCGCCGTCCCTCACCGGGAACGACTGCGACGCCCCGACCAGGGCGCTGCGCAGATGGGCGAAGCCATTGCCATCGTCCCAGGTGTCATTGTGACGATAGCGCCCGTTCTCGGGCGCCAACTTCTCCAGCGCCGCTTTCAGGTCCGCGACCGCGCCCGGCTCGAACTCGATTGTCGTGATGCCGGCGGTCGAACCCGGGTTCGCGATGCAGACGATGCCGTTCCTGACTCCGGACTCCGTGACGCTCACGGCCACCTGGGCCGTTACGTCAATCACGTCGCCGAAGCCCTGGGTCGAGACCTCAAAGCTGGCGCTATGAACCATCAGGCAAGTCATCCCGGAGAAGATACCACGGCAGACTCAGGACGTTGAGCCACAACGACACGAAGGGACTGAGCCGAACTTGGCCAACCACTGATGAACACGGATTCACAGGACAGATAGGGCAGAACGAAGTAGTGTGGTCTCGGACTTCGTCCTTCTGGGACTTGGCTGAATTGATTAGTCCTTGGTCCTTGATACTTGGTACTTGCAGAACCAGGCCGGAGCCTGTCGAGGCTCTCTGTGTTCTCGTGACTTCGTGATGAACTTCCATGTCTGCCCCTAAAAAGAAAAGGGGTCACGATCGGTTGCGAGTCTGGCTGCAATCTTACAGAGTGACCGAGCCATAACGAGTACGCTTCCGCCGTGCCCCGCGGCCAGAATAGCAACCCCCCTCTCGATGTCAAGTAGTGTTTTGCGGTATGTGTTTTTGCGGTACCGGGACCGTCTATCGCCGGCGTTCGGACACGGTTTCGCGCCGGCTACTTGCCCAGGTAGGACTCGGAGTTGCTCAGGAAGTCGGTGGTGAGCGTCAGCAGCGCCTTGATGCCGGTTCCCAGCACGGCTTCGTCCAGGTCAAACCGGTCGGAGTGGTTCATCGCCGTGATGCCACGCTCGGGGTTGCCCCCACCGAGGAACATGAAAAGGCCGGGCACCTTCTCGAGATAGCAGGCGAAGTCCTCGGCCCCGAGATTCGGCTCCATGTCGTCGTCTACATTGGGGAAACTCGCCCGCAGGACTTCAGTCGCCCGGCGGGTGAAGGCAGGGTCATTGACCAGTGGCGGATAGGCCGGCTCGGCATCGAGCACGTAGGAAGGCAGGGCAGGGTCCGGACCTGAAACCGCGTCTCGGGCAAATGTCTGCATCAGGCCTTCGAGGTTGGCCCTGATTGCCGCCGCGATTGTCTCTGAGTCGCGCACGTGGTAGGCGCGGAACGTGCCGACGACCTTTGCTTCGGCCGGGGTCTGGTTGTGCTGCATTCCCGAGTGCACTTCGCCGAACCCAAGCACGTATCGGGCGTTCGGGTTCAACCGCTGACGGATGTCGTTCTGGATGGTGCTGACAAACCGGGCGGCAATCTGGATCGGGTCGACGTTGTCCTGCGGGCACATATGATGCCCGGGTTTGCCCTTGATGGTGACGGTGAACGTGCGGCTTGAGGCCATGAACGGCCCGGGTCTGAACCCGATTCTGCCGAGTGGCATATTGCCGAAGATATGGGCCGCGATTATTGCATCCACCCCATGGAGACAGCCGTCGGTAATCATCGAGCCGGCTCCGCCCGGCGGCACCTCCTCGGCCGGCTGGAAGATGAGCCGGACGTTGCCCGCGAGCGTGTCCCAGTGCTCTTGCAGCCAGCGCGCTGCGCCGAGCAGCATCGCCATGTGCCCGTCGTGCCCGCAGGCGTGCATGAAGCCGGGGTTCTGCGACCGGTACTCGCTGTTCAGCTCGGTCTCCGCCTCCTGAATCCGGAGCGCGTCCATGTCGGTCCGGAGTGCGATGCACGGCCGTTTGCGGCTGCCGTAGATGGTCGCAACGATACCGGTCCCGCCGGCGTACCGATACTCGACGCCCAGGCTCGTCAGGATCTCAGCTACCTTCTCCTGTGTCTGCCGCTCCTCGAAGCTCGGCTCCGGATGCTGGTGAAACCAGCGCCTCAACTCGCTTACCCAGGAAACAAGACTCTCGTCCAGCTCAATCATGGTAACGCCTCCGATTTCTGTCTGTCACGATGGAATCGCCAAAGCTCGAAATCCGAAACACGAGTGACGATTGAATACCGAAACCCGAATTCCCGCTTGATCATTGGCAACTCGGACTTCAATCGGTATTCGAGCTTCGAGCTTGGCCTCTGCGGCCCCTGTCCGACAGTGCGTCGGACTCACTCGAAATGACAGGTCGTTTTCCGCCATCGCTCACTGCTGGCACTTGGGACAGAAGTAGCATGCTCCTCCGAGATAGGCAATCTTCTCAATCATCGTGCTGCGTTCCGGCTCCGGGCTTCGCGGGGTCGCTGGACCAGTCATGACCCGCACGGTATTGGGCTAGCGTGCGTCCGTCTTGCCCGCGGCGCCCAGTGCCGCGACTACACCGGGCGGGACGTCAAGGGTGCGAATCGGGAACGGGATGACGATGCCTTCCTGCCGGTAGCGTTCGTGCAGCGCCTTGATGAACTCGTGCTTGATAACGTAGGTGGCGGCGAAATCGGTGACCCGCAGCGCGACGTTGAAGTTAACACTCGAACTGTCGAAAGTATGGAAACGGACGAACGGCTCGAACCCGCGGACCGCGCCGGTCACTTCCTGCTGGACCCGGCGGGCGACGTCGAGCGTGACTTCCTCGACGCGACGCAGGTCGCTGGCGTAGCTTATGCCCACCGGGAAGTAGACGGTGACCTCCGCCTGCGGCAGGTTCAGATTCTGGATGACGCTGGTATTGAGCCGGCTGTTGGGGATGATGATGGCGATGTTGGCTATAGTCCTGACCCGCGTGTGGCGCCAGCCGATGTGGGTGACGTAGCCCTCTTCGCCGGTGTCGAGCTTCACGAAGTCGCCGACGCGCACCGTACGGTCGGCGAGAACGAACAGGCCGGCAAACAGGTTGGACAGCGGGCCCTGCAGCGCGAGCGCCACGGCCAGCGAACCGATGCCGAGCGACGCCACAATCGGCGTGATGGAAATGTGCAGCGCCTGGAGCAGCAGGAGCAGGCCGACAACGAGAATCAGCAGCCGGAGCATGCCGCGCACGATGCCGCGGGTGATGTCGATATAGGTAAAACGCCCTTTGAAGTACACCAGCAGCCGGTAGACGAAACGGTCGAGGAATATCAGGGCGGCCAGCGCCACCAGCACCCGGGCGACGGTTGATACGAGCTTGTCGACCTGGACGGGCAGGGGCAGCAGGCTCTCCAGGCCCCAGAGCCCGACCACGAGGGTCACTATCGTCAGCGGGATGCTGACTGTCTGAACCACGGCCGTCAGCGTACCACTGCCGGACTTCTCGGCCCGAATCCGCAGCACCCGGCGCATGATTCGCCAGAGCAGCAGGACAACGACGGTCCAGACCAGGAACAGGACCGGGGCGAGTATCCAGGGGCTCGCCGTCAAGCCAAGAAACTGCATATCCTGGCCGACTGCGGGGGCGGTCACGATTCCGCGCTCCCGGTTCTGTCCGTTTGTGTCATTGTCATCATCTGATTTTTGCCTTCCTGATTATCATCACTGACGGCTGCATGTCAAGACGCCGCGGGGGACACAGGAGCCGGAATTGAACCACCAAGCATGCCCTGAGCGTAGTCGAAGGGACACCAAGTCACGAAGAGGAAGGGACGAAGCACGGAAAGGCTGAAACGGGAAAGCCGGGGCCCGGCATTCACCCTTCATCCCTCCACCTTCATCCTTAGTCATTGTACGTCTTGTGAGTGCTATAGGATTAGCCTGTGTTGAGAGTGCTGTTTGACGAGAAGGCTGTCTCGCCTTCAAATGGTAGTAATCGCCCGCTTATCCGTAAATACATCTTGCCTTGTGCGGTCTGGGTGCTACAATATGGCTCGTGAGTACACTCAAGTCGTGGACCGTATCGGATGCGTTGTGGGAACGTGTCGGGCCGCTGATACCGAAGCACAAACGGGTCAGTGGACGCAAGTACAAACGCCGGGCGGGCGCGGGCAGAAAGCGAATGAGTTCCCGTCGGGTGTTTGAGGCTATCGTGTACGTACTGCGGACGGGCTGCCAGTGGAAAGCTTTGCCGAGGGAGTACGGCAGCGCCAGCTCGGTACATGCGTACTTCCTGAAGTGGAAGCGCTGCGGCGTGTTTGTGAAGCTGTGGCGACGGGGCTTAGCGGTGTATGACGAAATGGAGGGGATTGCTTGGTCGTGGCAGAGTATCGATGGTGCGATGGTTAAAGCGCCACTGGCGCAGGAAGCGGTAGGACGGAATCCGACCGACCGGGGGAAAAATGGGGACCAAGCGCAGTCTGCTTGTCGACGGCCGTGGAATCCCGCTGTCACTAGTCGTGAGCGGTGCCCAACGGCATGATGTAAGGCTGCTTGAGGAAAAAGGAAAAGAGGGACACTTCCCCAATTTCTAGCCGGAAGCATGTCAAGGGGATGACAGCGCCAGTCACCCGATTCCGCCCGCTCGTTTGACACACCCGCCCGCGAGTCCTAGAATCCAGCCGATGGTAGGAGCGCCGTTGCCGCTGGTTGGTTCCGATACTGAGGAGGCGACCTGATGTCCAAGCAGATGCGGTTGGGGAAGGCCAGCGAGATGATTGTGTTGGGCGAGTTGCTGCGAAGGGGATTGGACGTGTACCTGCCCGCCGTCGATGACCGCGCCGTGGACATGATCATCCGGGTTGAGCGGCCGGATGGAGTTCGGCACATCGAGGTGCAGGTGAAGAGCGTGAAGGGGCATGGCCGAGTGATTGGCGTGTACCGTCAGGCGGTGATGTCCAAGGGCGAGGAGTCCGTTCTTATCGTCCATAACCGCTACGAGAACAAGCCAGATGAGTTCCTGTACCTGACCCGCCAGCAGGTTCTCAAGATGCTGCCAGATGACGCGAAGTGGGGTGACCTGCCTCTGAACGCACCGGAGCGAGAGAAGTACAAAGAGCAGGACCTCTGGCATCTGGCTAACCGACTGCTTCACGGTGTAAAATGAACGGCTTATTGGTCCGTGTCGGTATTGACCAGACGGCGGGAGAGTGGAACAGCCCGGTCGACCCGAAGACGGGCAAGTTCATCTATGTACCTATTCCTGAAGACGATTACGGTCTGCGCCGCGGGCTCGTGCACCGATACAACAGCCTGATTCCGCGGCTTGCGCGGTTCGGAGCAACGCTCCCGAGCCATTTGCGCGGTCAGCCGATGCACCTCGACCCAGACTTCAGTACGTTGACCTACGGTGACTGCACCGGCCGTGCGACCCAGATACGTCGCCTCGGCCTTGGGGACCTGCTCGTTTTCTATGCTGGACTCACGCATGCGGACGTGCGGTCCGGTGACTTGGTCTACGCGCTGATCGGACTCTACCGCATTTGGGAGATCGTTCCTTCTTGTGAGGTACCCAAGCGCCGGTGGCATGAAAACGCACATACGCGCCGCGCGCCGGGCAGATCGGACGACTACGTTGTCCGTGCCATCCCCAGTGGGTCAGGTCGCCTTGAACGATGCATACCCATCGGCGAGTATCGGGACCGCGCCTACCGCGCGCGGCACGACGTCCTGAAAGCCTGGGGTGGCCTGAGCGTCAAAGACGGCTATCTTCAGCGCAGCGGTCGCTTACCGAGGTTCCTGGACGCCGAACGATTCTATGCGTGGTTCAAGAAACAGCGACCCACACTGGTGCGCAAGAACAACTTACCATGTGAGCGGAGCCGAGGAGGTAGGGTATCTTTAGAGCTTGCGTTTTAGGAAGCGGAAGCGACGGCAACTGCACAGCGGTCTGGACCAGCAGGACGCGGCTCCTTGTAGATGCCGGGCTGGGGCTGGAGCGCGTGCTGAGGGGGCTGAAGCGCCTCGGCTTGGCGCGAGTTGACGGCATCCTTATCACTCATGCTCACGGTGACCATGTCGGCTGGACAACACTCGAGCTTGCCCACGACAGGAAGATTCCCGTCTACTGCAACAGGACTACCTGGAGAGTGGCCAAGCGCAAGACAGACGACCTCCGTTTGTTGGAGAAGTGCCGGCCGAAGCTGGTTCGTTTCTTCGATAGCGCAGCTTTCCGAATCGGCGACCTGACAGTTAAGCCGTTTGCGGTGCCACACATGGGGTTGGGTCAGCGTAACGGAAAGGCGCACGCAGGGGCCCCGGTGGGGTTTGTGCTTAGGCACAAGAGTAACGGTCGAACCAAAGTGCTCGGATACGCCACTGATCTTGGACACGTGCCGGATGACGTGGTCGCCCATTTGGCTGACTCGGACGTGCTCATCATGGAGGCCAACCACTGCGAGCGTCTTGTTGACGAGCTAGGGGCATATCACGGCCGATGGGTGAAGAGCGACGTCGGGCATCTGAACAACTTCGACACGGGATGGGCAATCGTGGAGATTATGCGGAGAAGACCCAATGGGCCCAAGCCGCTCCGCGTCCTTTTGGCCCACATCAGCCGGGACCATAACACCAAGTCAAGGGCCCTGGGACAGGTCGGTGGGATTCTGAAGGAATGCCACGTCAGACTCGCGGGACTACACCTTACGTATCAAGGCCGGCGCACCAAAGTAATAGACATAGTGTGACGAGCCTTCCCGTGCAAGTCCCGGTGACACAGTAGGCGATTCCTGACGCAACGTCATTCAAGATTGGAGACGGCAGCCACAACTGCCGCCCCGAGGAAAGCGAGGGGTCTCATCTGAGAGGCCCGTTCGTTGGCCTCAGTGGCCCCTGTCGGACAGCCCGCTTCGCTCACTCAGGGCGACGCTACGCGTC
>Ga0163202_1000245_pt1 | contig 10343 bp, 13 predicted proteins | sample PL_2010_300m_FD_113540 | JGI IMG/M metagenome (GOLD analysis project Ga0163202, IMG submission 113540) | Freshwater microbial communities from Powell Lake, British Columbia, Canada to study Microbial Dark Matter (Phase II) - PL_2010_300m | ecosystem: Environmental > Aquatic > Freshwater > Lake ... | reverse complement strand
GGGTGCATGCAGCGTGATGCAGCATTTTTGACAAAATTGCGTCATTAATCACTTTTGTTATTTGCTGCAACATGCAATTTAATTGATACGATACTGCAAATTAAATGATGTGAGATGATTGCAATTTGTTATATGTATGATGAAATAATCATCAGGCGGGGTGGCAGGGGGGCAGGGAAAAATCCGGTAAAATCGAGGGTATAACCTCTTGCTACTGTGGTCTGACATGATAGGATGTAGAGTGAGATTGGTGCATTCCGCACCGTCCCGCTTGCGAGTGGAGATGCAACATGGCGACGAATGCAGCCGCAGTGCTGGCGAAATGGAAACGGAATGCACAGAACAGTGCAGAGGACTACAAGAATGGAGTGCGTGCTGTCACCGTGTCGCCTACTGCCAAGGCGGCTCAGAATGTGGACAAATATGCCCGTGGCGTGCAGGATGCCGTTACTTCCGGCAAGTTCGTGAACGCCTGCAATGCCGTAACGCTGCAAGAATGGCAGCAGCAGACGATGGAAAAGGGAGCACGCAATTTCGCCACCGGAATCAGTGCGATTTCCCAGTCGGCGGCGAAACGGATGGCAGATCAACAGGCATTCGCAGAACAGGTCAAGCAGGAAGTGGCAGCGATGCCGAACACCACGGAAGCCGACGCGGAAGCACGCAGCATCTACGCTCAACGTCGCATGCGGGAATACGGCAAACGAGCCGTCTGATTCACAATGCATGCCGCACTATTGTGCGGCATGCTTCCGTTTCCCTTCCATCTCCACACACACACAGCACAGGGAGTGCATGCAATGTTTCACCTCGCAGCTTTCTATTCCTCACTGGCACAGGCAGCGGCTTACGCACAGGTCAATGCTGTTGCAGACGGTGGATTGACGCGAAATGCAGCAAACCAATACGTCATGCCGCGAAACATGCGAGTACTCGCGGCACACGGTCAAGGTGTCACAACCAGTCGGCTACAGATTCAAGCACCGTCACTCCGCAATCTGGCGTATCCTGAAATCTATCCGATTCAACAGGCGGCACGCACTGCCATCGCCAATCTGCAAAATGTGCAGACCTACGGCGACAATGGTCCGCGTGTCCTGATGAATGAAGCTGTCGGCATCTATGGCAGTGAAAACAATACCGGTGCCTCGCCAACCAATGCAGCACTGTGGCTGTCAGACCGTTTCGAGCCGATTCCTCCGGGACCAATTTTCACACTGGTGGCAACGTCAACAATCACGCTGATTGATACAGCGTGGACACTCGGCACGCTGTCATTTGAGACACAGCTTGCGGCAGGTGACTACACAGTGGTTGGCTTGGAAGCCATCACTGACAATGCCAACTACGCCAGACTGGTGTTCCCCGGACAGGTGAACTACCGTCCCGGTGTGCCTGTCAATGACACATACGGAAGGGCGACGCATCGCGACCCGTTCCGCATCGGTCGTATGGGTACGTTCGGCACATTCAGTTTCAACAACCCGCCTCAGGTGGAAGTGTTCGGAGCTGCTGCCGGTTCAACGGCAGGCACATACTTCATGGACGTTATCAAGTCCTGAGGCGTCATGCCTGACGATGTTCAGAAGCCTGATGTACCATCATTTCCATATCCGAGTGATCGGATATGGTTTGATCCATCACTGATTGCAGCTGCTACAAGTGTTTACATACACGATGAAACAATCGTGTTTAATGTTATCAAGCAGCTTGCGATACCAGACGTGAGACGATGGGGGATTGGATTCAAAACGGATTCAGCAGGGTTTACGTTCAATGTAGCACCATGGCCGGATGTAAACTTGTTCGTGTTCGCAGGCGTCACTCTATCGGCATCGATTCCGTTTTTCACTCTGTTTAATTACGGATCGATTGTGTCGAATGGATGGTTTGCCAATTCATCGTTCGGCGGCAGCATTCGCGTAGTCGAGCTGTTGAGACAATAAGGGGAATGATATGTGCATTCAGGATATCAAAATTGCACGGGCAGCCGATGCTGAATCTGTCGTAACTGGTGCTTCATTCTCCACGACGACAGTAGTGATGCGAGCAAACCCGAACAGGTTTTCACTGTCCGGCTTTGTGCGGATCAATTCAATTGCCGTTGCAGGTAACGTCAATGGTGTGTTCTACGCACTGTTCGGCGGCACGTTGTTTCCGCTGATTTCATTCAGTGATGCACAACCCGGTGGCAATGTCAATTTGCAGGATGTTGGTCAGGCAATCACAGGACCGATTGTTGTCATGTCCTACGGCAGCGTCACTCCAGATGCATGGTTTGTAGGCGAATCGTCATTCAATGCACCTGTCGAGGAGCTGGTATAATGGCAACCGTCGTGCCTTCGGCGTCTCTTGAACGGTGCATGCATAAGGCACTCGGCACCTGCCAGGCCGTTGCTCCGCAGATCGAGTATCTTGAAGATTTGGCAAAAGCCTGCCCTGAGATTGACGCGTCTGTCAGTGAATTGCGTGTGTTCCACGACCATCTTAACAAGATGTGTCGCGTAGGATTGGGCAAAGCAATTGCTGACAACGAACAACACACGGCAGAACGTGCGTAAACATGACAGTTCTGCAACCGAGTGATGAAACGCCACTTCCAACAAGCGCTTCCGTATCGACAATTCCCAAAGTCGCGGCAGCAATTCCCGGCATCAAACAGGAACTAACAGGTGATATCGCTGCCATCAAAGCGGCAGCAGATGAACACATCACGCACATTGCAAACCAGCTTGGCGAAGCCTATGCAGACGTTGCAACACAGGCAAACATTGACATTGCACAGGCAAGCGATGTGCTGAAAGCTGACTATGATACTGTCATGAAGAATGCAGGCAAGGTGATTAAAAGCACAAAGAACGCACTTGACAAACAGTATGCAGATATGTGGTCTGCTGGTGTGAAAACACCTGTTACCGTTAATGACATATTGACGGATCTTGATGATGCAACGAATGCGGCAATTACGGCACGGTTCAGTGAATCATTGCCGCCACCGATGCGACCGGAAGTTGTTCCAATAGTTGACGGCGGACCAACTCTGCCACCGGGAACGATCACACACGGTGGTGTGGTGCTAACATGCCCTGTTGGTCAGCATATGTCATTAGAGTATCACCCGGAATGGCGTGATTTCTCTAACAATGATGCAGACCCTAACTATACATGGGTGTGCGTTCCTGATTTGATTGGCGACCCCGGACCGCCACTGCCGCCGCCACCAGTTGTGCCGCCGCCAACAATCATTCCGCCGCCGGGAATCGACCCCGGACCTGTTGTTGTGCCGCCACCGGGAATTGACCCCGGACCAACCACAATTCGCAAATGCGATGAATCCTCTGTTGTTACAGAGAAAATCGCATGCTATACAGTGCCGCCGCCTGTAATCAAACTAAAATATTGGGTTACAGTCGATTGCAGTGATTGCAACAATCCAAAGGTATGCGTGTGGAAGGGATTGAAGCCGCCTGTAACATATGACGGCATGTTGCAGGGTGCAACATATGACAATCCGCCGACGCAGGATCAAATCACTGCGTTTTCAAATCAGTGCGTGAACGCAGTAATTGGCGGAATTGTTTCACCGCCGCCATCACCGCCGCCCGGTGTTGACCCGCCGCCTGATGTAGTGCCGCCGCCTGATGGTGATGGTGAATGCAAGGGTGATACAGATATCTACTTTGTGCCGCCGCCTGATTCACTCACGATGGCATCGGCACCTAATGTTGTGCCACAACCAACAGGCGACATACTAGAAGATTTCTTCAAGGATGCATTCAAGCATCTCGCGCCCGGTGTTTGCATCCCACCTGCGATTCAACCGACAAAGAAACCGTGTGATACATGGTCAGGCGGTCCCGCGTGGGACAGGTATCCGTATCTCAATAAGGCGATGGAAGCCATATTAAACACGCCACCGATCAAAGCAACAAATGACACGGATATCGACCGATGGGCAAAACGGAACTTTGAAAAGTTCTTCACGTCATTTCCCACTGGCTTGATTCGTTCAGTTACGCTGTCATTCCCTACAAAACCGGTATCTGTCTATAATCTCGGCGTGAATCTTGCAATTGCTAACCGTATCGAGGCGGTTACTGGCTATCCGATGTCCTATGAATCGCAATCAACACGATACGCATATCAGTTTGGCAATCCTCAGTATCTACCCGGACAGGCCGAAGCTGATATGATGTGGCTGCTTGGCAAGATCAATGAAGAGGAATGGTGTGCACTCACCAAATCAAACGGTAACATCCCGACACTGTTTGACAGGGTACGTGAATCGAAAGAAGTGAAGCCGAATGTCAATGATGTGATATCCCTGTATCGTCGCGGATCAATCATTTCTGATGCACAATTGCAGCTCAGATTGCGTGAGCTCGGTGTAATCAAACCGAAATACATTGATGAATTCTTGAAGGCCACAGAATCAATTCCACAACCGCCGGATATCATTCGGTTCATGGTGCGTGATGTATTTGACCCTGCCGTTGTCGCTGATTACGACCTTGACGCGGAGTTTAAAGAGAAATACACAGAAACATCTGAGAAGTTAGGAAAGGCAGCTGGCCTGTCAAATGATACTGCACGCTATGAATGGCGTGCACACTGGCGCGTTCCTTCCGACACTGCACTGTATGACATGGTGCACCGTCTCAGGCCGAACCGTTTCGAGGTTCAGGAATGGGACACAATTGCTGACACTATTGGTAAGGACGGTGCAAAGCGTAGGCTTGGCGAACGTCCGCCAGTGTTCACCGTTGATGATTTGAAGAAAGCATTGAAGATCAATGATAATCTTCCCAAGTTCGTCGATTCACTGACAGCAATATCATATCGTCCAATCACGAACACCGATGCATCACGTATGTATGAGCTCGGTTCAATGGATGAAAGTAAGCTGTCGAATGCATTTCAGGACAACGGATACACAAAGAAGAATGCTGATATTCTGGTGGACTTCTACAAGTCACAGAAACTCAAGCGCCAGTCAAACCTAACAGGTGCGTTAACTCCACGCAAGGTTCTGCAATACTACAAAGCTGGTTCGCTCACGCGACAGCAGGCAGACGATAAGCTGAAAGAAACAATCCTGATTGATTTAGACCGCATGCGTGCGTTGGATGATGCCGATGTGGAGATGAAAGCCGAACTACAGAAGCAGAACTATCGAGCACTCCGCAAGGGATATCTATACGGTATCATTGATGAAGCACAATTACAGCAGAATCTAATCAACATCGGATTTGATCCTGCTCGTGTTCCTGCACTACTGGAACAGCTGAAGATTGCCAAATTTGAGCGTATCCGCGAACCACGCTTGCAGATGCTATGCGAATGGTTTACTAAGGGCTTCATGGACGTAAATGAGTACGCTCGCAGGCTTGTCAACATGGGATTCAAGCAACCGGATATCGAACGCATCATTGGTGCGTGTGCTTCCAATAACGTAACAAAGCTGGCAAAAGAAGCGGCAGCACTGGCAGACAAGCAGCGTGTTGCAATCGAGCGTACACTCCGCAATCTCAAACAGAACATGCAACAGCAGCTCAAGAACTTGGAACAGGCAATCAAAGAAAAGCAGGCCGAACTTGATGCACTCAGCGGACAGCATGCGTGATGCTATCCATTCCACGGCGATATCGTAGGGTCTGTATCATAGATATGAGACGGAACACGCCAGCCATATTCATTGATGCTGCCATCTACATACATCATGCCGAGCGAGTGCATATGCACTTCACGGACAATTTCAGGTGCAGGCGGTTTGTCGGAATACAGCAGATTGTTCTTTGTCGTGATCGATGCAACCTTGCTTTCGCCTGGATACACAGTCGGCAGGCTTTGACCACTGAGCACCCATTTGCCTGCATACCAGTATTGCTGAGGCCCAAAAAAACGTGCCGCATTCGCCGCTTTGTCAACATGCAACGATCCGCTGTCCTCGCATAGCGGTGAAGAATGCGAGTACAGTGCTGATAATGCCTGTGCCGTTGTCCATATCCCATCAGTGTCCTGCGAAACGACACTTCCGACCGGACACATATTACGCACCCATCTCATATAAACTCGACCGTAGGACGTTAAGTAGGAATAAGCCGCACCCATTGGCCGGACACACGTTTTTGCTAGTGTACGCTTCCAAGTCATGCCTGCGATTGATCGGTAATGCTCAATTTCTTGTGTCAGTGGATTCTCTTCAAGCCACGGTCCCCAGTCCGCAAGCGGGGAGATATCCGTCACTGCTGTCCAGCTGTATTGATTCTGTGCAAGCTTCCCTGACATGCTATTCGACAGTAACTTGACGAACATTTCCCATCCAGAGTCATTGCTGGATCGATACTTTTCTCGCATCGCCAGCAGCGAACCGCACGCACTTGCAAACGGCCTACCCATGATGTATACGGCAGCACTGTAGACATGCTGTACGACACCATCGCACAATGCTTGAGCAAGTTCCGGACCTGCCAGTACGGTTCTGAATGCACCAGTCGGATACTTGAGTGACGATTCTGTCCGCAGCGGGTATTCAGGAATTGGCGTGTTTAGCTGGCAGCGTGCAACTACGCCATATCGACACAGAGCATCCAGTATTTCGCCACGCGACGGATTGGCAAGAGTGAACGCATGTCGTATCGGGTAATCCATTTCCGCAAGCAGGTAAGGATACATACTTCGCACATCGCTGTGATGTATGCTACAATCCATCGCACCATGTTCACTACGCAGTGGTGCGGTGGCCTCGAATGAATCCCATTCCTCAGGTATCCCGATGTTGCCGAAATACCATGTTGTTCGCCTGCCGCCGATAATTGCATCATCTTCCATCATGCCGACGGAAGCATTATCGTGCTTCAATATCGTGTGCTCTGCTAGACGATGCTTGAGAAAATTGTACGCCATCGCTGCTGTTGTTTGTCCCCACGGACCGCCATCAATTGCAATCCACCAGTCGCACAGCTCACGATAAAACGAACACCACATCTCAGCGCGTTCATGCGGTGAGTGAATATACTGGTTAATCGATGTATCATTATATAGCCTAATACGCCATCGATGCCCGATAGATGTTGCAATCACATCCTCTGATGATTGTGTATACTGACTGTGCGAACACCACTGCATTGAACGATGGTTTCTGCGATATTTCACGATTTGTGCATTGACCCCTGCAACCAGAGTGCTAAAATGGTACAGTGACGGATCAGCATGAGAGGGATAGCTTTTCTTTGCCGTCCCCGTGGTCCGCTGCGATACAGTCTCAAGAGGCTTGCCGACAGGTGCCTGACTATCGGCGAGCTCCCTTGACAGCACGCACCCGGACTCTTCAAGTCGATTCCACGCATTCATCAGCGTGAGTGTTTCAATCACTGATGGCGTGAACAGGTACGTTTTCCGCTCTGTGCTGCGTGTCGATTCAAGCCAATCCATCAATTCATAGCCGGTATTGAATGAGTGATACGCAGTGTCACTCCATCGATGTGATTTACGATGTGATTCACTGACATGCAATCGCTTCAGTCGGCAAGTGTATTGTCGCAATTCATCATTGCTGTATGTTGTTTCAGTTTCGCAGATAACAGATACTATGCATCGCGGTGCATAGCATGATACAGCCGGTTTGATCCATCTCGGTTCATCACCCACGGATTTGACCTACTGCAAGAATCGACACAGAGTATGTGTATGATGCGACCTGTGTTCCCGGTCTGCCGCCTGCCGGTGGCGAATCGACGTGGGAAAATTCTGCACGTTTTGCCGTTGCATCCCTCTGCAAATCATCCAGTGATACAACACTGTCGCGATACACACGAATCTGAGAATTCGACATCTCACCTGTGACACTATTGCGTGCTGACACAAGCAATGTGTATTGATACTTCCCAGATTGTGCTTCCGGTCCTGCCCGCAGAGGGATGCCGAACAGTGCCGATTTGCTATCCGGTTGCATGTTGAATGCCGATGCTGCAACATTGGTTGCACTCGCAGTGCGAACCATATTGACTGTTGCGAGAAAATCATCGTTGCTTAGGTGGAACTTCTGCCCTACCTTTTGCACGACCGCTGTTTCATTGTATGTAGCCTGTCCGCCAGTCACCAGTCGCCACAATCTTGCAGCGTAATCGATGATTTGGGTTTTATCAAGTGTGGTGAATGGCACCTTATTGCCATCGGAATTGATTGGCATTACGCTTCACTCCCTTCACTGATTTCTTCCTGAACGCGACCTGCAATCTTCGCAAGCAACGGTTGCAAGTATGTGCCAACAACTTCGGCGGCGTTATTCCAGTTGTATTCCGTAATCGGCATGGACAGTGACATAACAAGCCGTCTCAGTGCGTCAACGGATTGACGGCATTCAACCAACATTTGCACATCGGCTGAGAATGTTTTGCTGTGCCTGTCGCCGCGAACAGTCGAACGGACACGCCAGTATCCAAGTATCTCAGATGCAATCCATTGTACCAGTTCATCAAGCACCCCGGTTTTCACAGTGCGTGAACCATCATCACGCACATCGAATACATGACCTTGCATGGTATCCAATTGATCGACAGTGTATTTCATGATTCACCTGTGATGATGCACTAGGAAGAAACGCTGCGGCATCATGCCGCAGCGAATGAACATCACGTCAGAACGGTGTCTTTCCGCCACGCTTGACCTTGCTTCCACCTGACGCATCATCGATGCCGTCGATAAGTGCCGTCGCGTCCTGCATGACGTAGGGAACGGCCCTGCCGACATACAGCTTGCCATCATGGGTGCGGGTTGTGACGGTGTACAGTTTGCCGATGAAGCTGTCAGGGTCGAAACCGTTTTCAGCATCAGCGACACCCATCAGCTCAGCGTGTGCCAGCAGGTGCGATTTCTCGCCGGTCTTTGGATTCTTGTAGACCGTCTCACTGCACACAATTGCAACCTGCTGTCCGTTCTGCCCTTGCGTGTCCATGTCATGCACACGGAACATGATTGCGACACGCGGTTTGCTGCCACTGTCGTATCTGTCCTTGATTCCGTACTTCACCGCGAAGCACTCGCAGATGTACGCACCGGGTTTGGTGAGCTCACGCTGCGGGTCATAATCAGTTACCGTGGGGCGAATGAATGCCATCGGATATCTCTCCGTCTGGTGTGTCCTGCATCACACACCCGGCACAATGCGTGCCGGGTGCGATACAGATACTACTTGTGCTTGCCGCCGAATGCGGTGCCGACATGTTCACCGTTGCCCTTGCCGGATGGCTTCTGCTTGCCATCAGTCGGCTGTGCAGCAGGGATGCCGGTTGCCGGTGCATCACTGGTTGGCACACCGTTGCTTCCCACTGCCTTCGTACTGCGGTCCTTCGCAGGCGGCAGGTTTTCGATTGGATGAGATGACTGCATGCGTTGCAGGAACGACAGCAGTTCAAGCTGTTCACCGACAGTGACGCCGCCTTGCCATTGAATGTCGCCACCGATGGCGATTGTGACAGGCACCAGCTTGGCAGCCTTGATGCGTCCAATCAGACTCTTCTGGTAATGCACGGCCATGCCGCACCACCCTTCACCATGTCACCGGATAACACACAGCATGCAAAATGCATGCTGTGCTATTCGGTTTACTACGCGACCGGGTTTCCGGTATCGTTTTGCTGCATGTTCGCGATAGCATGCTGTGACAGCAGCTTGCGAATGACCCTCCATGCCTGTTCTGCCGTCAGTGACTCGCACCAATCATTGATACGCTTACCGACATGCAGCACATCTGCACCCATTGACAGGTGCCAGTCGCCGATGATTTCTCCCATGCCACTGTCACTGATTGCAAGCATGCATGCAGACTGCGGACCGAATTTATCCGCGACACGGGTGTAGTACGCTGAACCCTTCACAGCAGTCCCCCTGACGCCAGTTGGCTGATGATGTAGCGTGCTTCCCTCTCAGTCAGGTCGTGCTGAATGTCGCCGGGCATTTGCCCTGACAGTACACAGCGGATTTTCAGATTGTAGCACAGTCGATCAGAGACATACGTCAAGCCATCGGCCTGTAGCTGTCGATCCAGCAATTGCCGTGCAGTGAGTTGCAGGGCGGCAAGCCTGAGCTGTGCATCCCCCATTGCATCCTCCCTTTCGTGTTGCGTCACAACCACATTGGTTGTTCCATGCTTGTATCTTACCACATCTATACTGCATGTCAACACGATTTGTACAGTCTGCACCATTTTATAACAAGATTCAACCCGCCGTTATACCATGTTACACCACACAGCATCACGCATATTATATGCACCGTGCAACAATCGGCAAGATACACAGCTGTACACCATGCAGCATACATCATGCCAACATGCATCACGC
>Ga0163202_1000243_pt1 | contig 10379 bp, 10 predicted proteins | sample PL_2010_300m_FD_113540 | JGI IMG/M metagenome (GOLD analysis project Ga0163202, IMG submission 113540) | Freshwater microbial communities from Powell Lake, British Columbia, Canada to study Microbial Dark Matter (Phase II) - PL_2010_300m | ecosystem: Environmental > Aquatic > Freshwater > Lake ... | reverse complement strand
TGGACATTGCTGGGGCCGGGACCGAGTAGAATCCGTTGCGGGGGTTTTATCTCCTGGTAAGGAATGCTGGGCATTGGCAATCACCTCTTAACTTTTTTTGAATACCAGTCCTAGAATTTTAACAGGCTACCAAGCAGTTTTTCAATAAGCGGCTCGGCTTTTTTCGCGGGCAGGCAGTAATTCATGGTGGTAAACCTCTGCCGGAGGCGGGCGACATCGTCGGCAACGTTCTTTTCTTCAAGAATGACCGCTGCCACATAGTCCGCCAGCTCGGCGAAGTCGGCTTCTTTCATACCGAATCGGGTCATCTCCTGGACACCGGTCCTCAGGCCGCTGCTGGCGGTAAAGGCCTCGTCATCAGGCAGTGCCTGGAAGTTGACGATGATGTTATTCTGCTCCAGACGTTCCGCCATATCCATGCCGCGGGCATAACCCACGCGCAGGACAACCTGGTGCGTCTCGGTGTGGTCGATGGCGGGGTCTCCCTCCACCTGAAGTCCCCGTTCCTTCAATGCCCGCGCAAAGGCCTTGGCATTGGCCAGTACCTGACGCTGGTAGTCCCGTCCGTAAGCGTTCATTTCGTAGGCGGCCATGAGCAAGCCGAGCAGAGTGCCGAGATGGTGATTGCTGACGCTGCCCGGGAAAGACCGCCGCGAAATGCTGGCCCAGAGTTCAGCATAGTCCGAATTCTGGCTCATATTGCTGGCAATGATGCCGCGCTGCGTGCCGAAAAACGTCTTGTGCGTGGAGCCGGTAATGATGTCAGCTCCTTCTTTGAGCGGCTCCTGAAAGTAGGGGCCGAATAAGCCAAGGACGTGGGCACCGTCATACATTAGAATCGGCCGAGGCTTCATATCAGCGATTAGCCGGGCGATTTCTTTTACCGGCTCGCGGTACAGAATCATGCTCTTGCCCAGGATAAACAGTTCCGGCTGGTATCTGGTGATAAGTTCGGCAGTCCGGGATAAGTCTATCTGGTACTGGTTTTCAGGAAGAACCGGGAAATTGACCACCGCCCATCGGTCGGTAACCGGGTCTATGGAGACGAAATCCCGCAGCGTGCCCATGGTCTGGGCGCTTAGGTGGCCACCTCGTCCGATGTGGTGGTTCATCACGTATTTAACTCTCCTCGGCTCGTTGTGCCGGTCGGCCCGGTTCAGGTAATCCATGATGCCGCTGTAGGTGGTGGCATTGGCCATCTGCCCGCTGAGCAGCCTCGCCTCCACTTCGGCACAGTCGAGGAATTTCTTGAGCTGCTCCTGTACTTCTTTTTCCACCTCGGCGATGAACTTTGTTCCCTGGTAGTAAAAGGCGTCAAGGTTCCCCAGCGCTTCCACCCTGCGGTGTTCGGCGTACCGGTGTGATGGGTCGGCAATAGTCAGTAATTTCACCAGCGGTGATAACGTCTGCTCCGATGGTATCAGGTTGATGGTCTGTTGCTGGCGCCAGATGGTATTATCGCGGGCTTTTTGCACCAGGTTGACGGCCAGTTCTGCCATTGCCTTTTCACCTTTTGCTGGAGCGTTGTTTCTGGCGTTGCTGACAAACAGGGGACGGGCGTAGGGGGGTGCTTCACCGCCGATGTGCCGGCGGACGATGACGGCATTTACCGGTTTTTCCCGAACGATGACCTCGACTTTCTGTCCTTCTGATAAGTCGGCATCAAGATAAGCCATACCGATGGTCCGGCGTGCCGATTCATTACCGGGAATCGCCAGCGTGCCGAGACCTTCAAATTTCCAGTAAGGCACCACCGTGCCGCTGGTAACGCTGCCCGCGGTTCTGCCGTTGACCAGTGCCTGACTGCCCTCCCTGGCGATGCCGTCACCCAGCACGGCTATCAGGTAGGCTGATTTTGGAACTAGAAGTTTATTCCGAGGTGTATCCAGTTTGCCTTCGTGCCGGAGCTTCACTTCCTGGGACTGCTTGAGCAGCGCCTCGCGTCCGACAAATTCACCTTTGACGGTATTGAAACTGACGGCAAACCGGGCGGCCGGCAGGGCAAATATGGGTATCTTTTTCCCGTCGGCATCGTTGCCAAGTTCATGGCCGTAGAGAGGGAAACCTGCTTCCAGTCTCAGTGTATCCCTGGCCCCCAGACCGACCGGCACGATACCGTGTTCATTGCCGGCTTCAAGCAGTTTGTGCCAGAGGGAAACCGCCATATCAACCGGTGGAAACAGTTCGAAACCAAGCGGCTCGCCGGTATATCCGGTCCTGGAGATAGTCATAGAGGTGCCCATGAATTCGCTACTGGTCAGATGGTTCCAGATTGGCTCGGGGATTTTGCTTCTACCACCGAGGACGGCTTCCAGTACCGCCTTTGTTTTCGGGCCCTGCAGTGCCAGCATGGCAAATTGGTCGGTAACGTCTTCCAGAACCAGCCTGGGGAACCGGGACATAAATCTCTGAAGCCACTGCCAGTCCTGCTCCGTGTTAGCCGCGTTGACGACCAGCAGGTAGTCGTGCTCACTGGTGCGGTAAAGGTACCCGTCATCTACGGCGCCGCCCGTTTCATCGGGCAGGATGGTGTACCGGGCATTTCCCGGCAGTAAAGCGGCGGCATTGCTGGTCAGGACATACTGCAGGAAGGGCAGCGCATCATGGCCGCCGATGCGGAACCGGCCCATATGCGAGATGTCAAAGAGCCCGCCGTATTTTCTGGTGGCCAGATGCTCGGCGAGGATACCCTGGGGGTAATGGAGGGGCATTTCCCAGCCCCCGAACGCCACCATTTTCGCCCCCAGTTTCAGGTGCTCATCATAAAGCGGAGTACGTTTCATTTTTTCCATTATAAGCTAATTCTTTATGCAGGGAATGGGTTTAATATTTTGGGACGTTTATTTCATACATTTTCCCGGTAACGTTAAAGACAACGCGCTCGCAGATGTTGGTCACCCGGTCGGCACAGCGCTCCAGGTTATGCGCCACCCAGAGAAGGCGCGTTGCCCGGGTAATCGTTTTCGGGTCTTCCACCATGTAGCTGACCAGCTCCCGATAGACCTGATTATAGAGCTCGTCGACTTCATCGTCTTCAGCGGCAATTGCATGGGCGGCTTTTTCATCGCAGTTCATGAAAGATTCCAGACAGCGGTGCAGCATGTCGATGGTCTTTTTGGCCATGCGGGGTATGTCAATCAAGGGCTTCAAAGGGGGCTCGTCGCCAATCATAATCACTATTTTGGCAATGCCCTCCGCGTGGTCACCGATGCGTTCCAGTTCCGTGATAACATTCATCACACTGATTAATGTCCGCAGGTCTCCCGCCATCGGCTGCTGCGTGGCGATAAGCTGAATGCAGGTCTCCTCGATTTCAAATCGCTTTTCGTTTATCTTCCGGTCATCGGCGATTATCTGATGGGCCAGCTTCAGGTCGCGTTTTTTCAGTGCTTCAACGGAAAGACTTATAGACTTTTCCACCATGCTGCCCATAGCCAGCAGTTCATCCTGTATGTCGCGCAGGCTTTTTCGGAAAGTGGTCCTTATCTCCATTGTCAGTACCTCCTTGCGCTCTCTAACCAAACCGGCCGGTAATATAGTCCTCCGTCCGTTTGTCTTTCGGGTTGGTAAAGAGCTGGGATGTGGGGCCGTATTCAACAAGCATGCCAGCCCTGTCCTTCTCCATCATGAGAAATGCGGCCATATCCGAAACCCGCGCCGCCTGCTGCATGTTGTGGGTGACGATAACGATAGTATAATCGCTGGACAGACTCCTCATCAAGTCTTCGATTCTGAGGGTGGCGATGGGGTCGAGGGCGCTGCACGGCTCGTCCATGAGAATAACCTCAGGCTCAACGGCCAGAACGCGGGCAATGCAGAGACGCTGCTGCTGACCGCCGGAAAGGGCCAGTGCCGACTGCCCCAGCTTGTCCTTCACCTCATCCCACAGCGCTGCCTGGCGGAGGCTGCGCTCAACGATGCCTTCAAGTTCACCGCGATTTATCCTGCCATGTCGCCTGGGGCCGAAGGCTACGTTCTCAAAGACGGACATGGGGAACGGGTTAGGTTTCTGAAAGACCATACCCACCCGCTTTCTCAGTTCCACCACGTCAATATCACGGTCGTAAATGTTGATATCGTCAATCACTACCTTACCGTCAATACGTGCCCCGATTATCAGGTCGTTCATGCGGTTGAAAAGGCGCAGAAAAGAGGACTTACCGCAGCCGGACGGACCGATGATGGCGGTAATTGCCTTTTCCCGGATATCCAGTGATATGTTTCTCAGCGCCTGAAAGGTGCCGTAAAACAGACTTACCTGCTCTGTTTTCAGTTGGATCTCAGCGCTGCGAACCGCTCGATTACTCAGCAACGTGTGGTCTAAGCTCATGAACCAAACCTCCGCTGTCGGATTCGCACTCTGATGAAAACCGCCAGGGAATTAAAAGACAATACCACAACCAGCAGGACCAATGCAATACCCCATATTGTGGTCTTTGGCATGCCCGGAACATGGGCCGCTGCGGTGTAGAGATGGTAGGGCAGGGCCATGAACTGGTCGAAAGGTGAAGTGGGCAGGCCGGGCAGGATAAAAGCGGCGCCCACCACCAGTATCGGTGCCGTCTCACCGGCGGCGCGGCTCATGGACAGGATGGCGCCGGTGATTATACCGGGCAGGGCATGGGGCAGGACGACATGCCGTATCGTCTGCCATTTGGTAGCGCCAACGGCGAGACTTCCTTCGCGGTATTCCCTGGGCACGGCGATAATCGCTTCTCTTGACGTGGTGATGGTTATAGCCAGTGCCTGGCAGGCAAGCGTCAGGCTGGCGGCAAGCAGCGACATGCCGAATTTCATGGCCAGCACAAATAGCCCCAGTCCGAAAAGGCCATAGACAATGCTGGGCACACCAGCCAGATTGAGAATGGCCATGTTGATAAGGCGGGTCAGCCAGTTATCGCGGGCATATTCGGTCAAGTAAATGCCGGCCAGGACGCCCACCGGCAGAGAGAAGATGAGGGCGCCGAGCATAAGGAAAAAGGTGCCCACGATGGCGGGAAATATGCCCCCGGCTTTGCCTGCCTGTGAAGGCGGCTGGGTCAGGAATTCCCAGCTTATGGCGCCGGCACCATTGACCGCAATGTAGATGATGATAAAAAGCACCGGAATGGCCACAATAGCCGTGGCCAGCACCAGCAGGCTGAAGGCGGTGCGCTGTGTTAATTCTCTTTTGGATATGGTCTGAACTGCCAAGTTAAAATTACCTCGCGAACTTCCGTTTCTGGCGCTCCAGCACCCGGTCGGCGACCAGGTTTACGGACAGTGTCATTAGAAAAAGAATCAGGCCGACGGCAAATAATGCCTGGTATTGCAGCCCGCCCCGAACGGCGTTGCCAATCCCGGAGGCAATGGCCGCCGTCATCGGCATCATTGGTTCGGTGGGCGCCAATGGCACGGCCAGAGCACCGCCGGCGACTATTAACACTGTCATGGTCTCACCGATGGCGCGGCCCACTCCGAGCATGACGGCCGCGGCAATGCCGGAAAGTGCTCCCGGAATACAGACATGCCGAATCGTTTCCCATCTTGTGGCCCCCAGTGCGTAGGACGCCTCTCGGAACTCCTTTGGTACCGCCCGCAGTGCGTCCTCGGAAACAGTGACAATTATGGGCAGACTCATCATGGAGAGCATGATGGCGGCGGTAAGGCCGCACAGGCCGGTGTTCAGGTTGAAGATGCTCTGGACGAGCGGCGATAGAAGCAGGAGGCCGATGAGACCCATGACCACGGAAGGAATTCCGGCCAGCAGCTCGACAACGGGCTTGACCGTTTCCCGGACGCTGGACGGAGCTACTTCAGCCAGGTAAGCGGCGCAGCCGACTCCGAGCGGCACGGCGATGGCCGTTGCAATCAGGGTAACCCATAGCGTGGCCATAAAGAAAGAGAACATGCCAAAGGTCGGCGGCTCCGAGACCGGATACCACTTTGTGCCGAAGAGAAATTTCAAAGGAGAGGTGTAGGAAAGTACCGGCAGGCCCTCGCGCATCAGGAGAAAGAGAACACCTAAAAGGACAATGATGGCCAGGAGACCGTTGAAAAATATGAAGCTTTCTATGAATTTCTCACCGAAACGCCAGCGGCGCCGGAGACTTCTGGAGAGTCCAGCGCTGGCAATGGCGGATGGGGCTCCCCGCTGCAACATGGGAACGATATTTTCCTTTCCGCTTGTTTTACCGGGGATATCAGTCAATTTTATTATATATTATTGCAGTGGCACATAACCAGCTTCGGTCACTTTGGCCTGGCCGTCAGGTGAGAGGCAGTAATCAACGAATGCCTTGATAATGCCGGCGGGTTCGCCGTTCGTATAGTAGAGGAGGGGGCGGGCAACCGGGTAGGTGCCGTCCAGCGCCGTCTCCACGCTGGGCAGAACCGCTGCGTCTTTTGTCGTTTTCTTAATCGCCAGTGGTTTGACTTTGTCGGTCAGGTATCCCAGGCCGGGATAGAAGATGGCGTTCGGGTTCTTGGCTACCTCGGTAACTCCTCCCTCCGTGGAGGGCAGAAAGAGCACGTCCTGACCGTATTCAAGGCTTTTGTTCTCGGTATCCAGTCCCAGCATCTGCACCACATGCTCCTTGAAGAAGACGTGGGTGCCGGAGTTGGTATCGCGGGCGATGGCCACGATGGGTGTATCACTGCCGCCCAGCTCCTTCCAGTTGGTTATTTCGTCGGTGTAGATGGCGGAAAGCTGGGCGATGGTCAGTTCCGCAACCGGATTGGAGGGGTGCACGACGACGGAAAGCGCATCCGTGGCCACCTGGATTTCGTAAGGGTCTACTCCCTTTTCCTTGGCCTGGTCGTATTCTTTTGCTTTCATCTTGCGGGAAGCCTGAGCGATGTCAGTGGTGCCGTCAATGAGGTTGGCGATGCCGACGCCTGAGCCCGGGCCGCTGACGGCGATATTTACCTTGGGATTCATATTCATGAACTCTTCCGCCCAGAGCGCGGTCAACGGGGTTACCGTATTGGAACCGGTAATCTTGAAGGTGCCTGACAGCTCTGAGCCAGATGGCTCCGGTGCCTGCGGGGCACAGCCGGTAGTGGCGAGGGTCAGCAGGCATAAAAGTAAAATAACTAGATAGCTCTTATTTCTGTACATCTACCCCTCTAATTTATAGCCGACGCCTCTGACGGTGAGGATACGCTCTGGTTTTGCCGGGTCGGCTTCTATCTTCTTTCTGAGCCACCGGATGTGGACATCAACGGTGCGTGAGTCGCCGGCATAGTCATAACCCCAGACCTTTTTCAGCAGCTGTTTCCGGTTGAAGACCAGGCCCTTATTACCGGCCAGGAAGGCGAGCAGGTCGAACTCCTTGGGCGTCAGGTCAAGAACACCATTGCCAAGGCTGGCCCGACGATTAGCAGCATCTATGGTGAGGTCGTTGATACTGATAGGAATGGTTTTCTCCATCACTTTATGCCATCAAGGCGTGCGGTGCCATTCAGGGTAACCGGTCGTGCCCGTTTCACCTCGTTCAAAACAGCCGCCAGTCCCGCAGGCCCTGCTGGATTATCGCCAGGTATTCTTTTGAGGGCGCCGCATCTTCAAGCTGACCGGTTTTAATATAAGTTATAGCTTCGACTGGTTCATCATCCTCGCCGAAAACGGTCACTTTAAGTCGGCCGTAGCCAGCTTCAAAGCGGTCAAGCCTCTGCAGACAGGCTTCCGTTACCTCATAGATGGCTCCCCGCACCCGCTCCCCTCGAAATGACTTTACGCTGGCAACACCACCCCGCCACTGCCGCGACCAGCCCGCAAATACCAGCTTGTAATTGGGCAGGACCGCGGTGAACAGCGGTTTGCTGTCCGGGCAACGTTCCTTCATCTGCTTCCGGTTGAGATTGGAGGCATAGGCGAAGTAATGCAATCTATTTCCTCAAATCGGTCAGCAATTCCATCTCCGGGTCGTATTACCCATCGGGTGGCAGGTTCCCCTGGTTGATCGTAGCCGCACCTAATTTTTCCATGTCCTGGCCGCAGCAGACCAGAGTGCCGCCACCGACCGCGGTAACCACCACCTCGTTGCCGCATACATTGCAGCGATATTTTTCACCAACTTTCTCAACCGCCATGTCTCAAACCTCCTTTCCTTCTCCCGCCCCGGGAGCTATTTCCCTGCTTTCTCAGCAGCCGGGCTCGCCAGGATGCCCGCAGCAGTTCTGCCTTTTTACAATCTTGATGAGGTTATTCCGAAACAACAGGTAGACCTTGCGCGGAAAGGGCATCGGTGCTGACATATTGGTGATAAAAGCCCGCAGAGTAGGCATAGTTATTTGCTCTCCCCGTCCTCCATTAATACTTTAACACAAATCTTCGGCCAGCTAAAAGGCATTTGACATCTGATTGTAAACAGATATAATAGGGTAAACGGCACTTCCGCTATGGCGCCGCCCGACGAGCCGAGTAGTCACCCGTAATGTGCCATTACGGGTAATCGGGTAAAAAAATTACCCAAAACAGCACAGGGGAGGTGGTGATTACGATGGAAGGAGTCGTGGCAATCATTCTGGCCGGTGGTACGGGGGAGCGACTTGGAACCCTGGCGGTGGAGAGGACGAAACCGGCGATTCCTTTTGGCGGCAAATACCGCATCATAGATTTTACTTTAAGCAACTGCGTTAATTCCGATATTTACAATGTGGCCATACTCACTCAATACCAGCCGCGTTCATTGACGGACCACATTGGCATTGGTATGCCCTGGGGGTTTGCCCGTCCCGATGGCGGAATTCAGCTCCTGCACCCCTACCTGGCGCGCGAGGAAGGTCGGGACTGGTATAAAGGCACGGCGGACGCTGTCTATCAGAATCTGCAGTACATTGAAGAGCAGGCAGCGGAGCTGGTGCTGATACTCAGTGGCGACCATGTCTACAAGATGGACTACAAGGACATGATAGATACGCATCTTAAAAACCAGGCAGATGCAACCATCGCGGTTACCCGCCTGCCGAAAGATGAGCTGATACATTTTGGCACGGTAACCGTTGACGATAATCAGCAGGTTGACGGCTTTCAGGAAAAGGTGAAAGAACCGAAGAGCGACCTCGTTTCCATGGGTGTGTATGTATTCCAGAAGGAATTGCTGCGCCGGGTTCTGGAGGATGATGCCCAGCGTCGTTCTTCCAAGCACGATTTTGGCCGGAATATCTTCCCGCAGCTGATCGGTAACTGCCGACTTCACGCCTATAACTTTGAAGGCTACTGGCAGGATGTCGGTACCATCAGAAGCTACTGGGAAGCCAGTATGCGATTGCTTGACTCACCGCCGTCCATCAGTTTCAGCGCTGACTGGCCGATTCGTACCAAGGAAGATGAGCCCAGGCCTCCGGCGGTTGTTTCCCGCCGTGGTGATGTGGTCAACAGCATGATATCGAACGGCTGCATTATTGAAGGTCGAGTGGAGAACTCAATTCTATCTCCAGGTGTCAGGGTGGCCGCCAATGCCGTGGTCAAACACTCGGTCATCATGAATGATACGGTAATTGGCCGGGAAAGTGTTGTTGATTATTCCATCCTTGACAAGGGGGTTGTCGTTGAAGTCGGAAGCTGTGTGGGCACCGGCAACGATTTTCAGGTCAACCGTGAGGAACCGGTCATACTCAATACCGGCATATCTGTCGTCGGGAAGGGGGCCAAAATTCCGGAGGGGGTGAAGATAGGCCGTAACTGTTCCATTGCCTGTAATGTCACTGAGAAAGACTTCCGCAGCTCTATCGTCCAGAGCGGTGAAACGATACGACCAAAACCGCGCCGCTCTTCGCGAAAAGAATAAAATTGCCATCGGAAACAACCTGTTTATTCAGGGGAAAGGCGAGAGAATAGAATGTCAGAACTTAGGCAGGACCCCACGACCAAGGCCTGGGTGATACTGGCTCCGGAAAGGGCAAAGCGCCCCCAGTCAAAACCGCGGGTAAGACCAGCCGATGAACTACCAAGCTTTGATTCATCATGTCCTTTCTGCCCGGGCAATGAAGAAATGACGCCTCCGGAAGTATTCCGGCTTCCCATGTCGGATAAAGGGACTCCCTGGGAGGTGAGGGTGGTGCCCAATCGATTTGCCGCGCTCACACCGGGTGAAAATGGAGATATCGTGGAGGAAGCGCGCCTCTTCCGCAAAATGGACGGCATCGGTGCTCATGAGGTCATCGTCGAAACACCCTCACACAATCTGCCCATGGCATTGATGAGCTACGAACAGGTGGAGAAGGTGCTGATTGCCTATCAGGAAAGATATAACGCGCTGAAAAAGGAAAAACACCTGAAATTCATCACCATCTTCAAGAACCATGGCTGGGCATCGGGCACTTCGCTGGTACATCCGCACTCGCAAATAGTGGCCACGCCCATCGTGGCCCCTTCCTATCACCATCAGTTTGAT
>Ga0163202_1000239_pt1 | contig 10433 bp, 13 predicted proteins | sample PL_2010_300m_FD_113540 | JGI IMG/M metagenome (GOLD analysis project Ga0163202, IMG submission 113540) | Freshwater microbial communities from Powell Lake, British Columbia, Canada to study Microbial Dark Matter (Phase II) - PL_2010_300m | ecosystem: Environmental > Aquatic > Freshwater > Lake ... | reverse complement strand
GACTGGAGGCGCGTTGTGCAGACAATCAGCGTGGCCGTTGGCGAGCTGGTGCGCAACGTACTCGCCACGTATCCGCCAAAGTCGGGCCGGGTAGTCTGGGCAAGCGAGCGGCAGCGGCGCTGGTGGTGGGCATCGCGCAAAGAGGCGGGGTTGCCGGTGGGCTACACGCGACAGAGCGACCCGTGGAGCCAGCGGCTAGGCCCGTCGTGGGCGGTGAGCAAGCACGGCGAAGAGGGCGCAGTGGTGGGCACCCGCGCCAAGTACGCGCCGTATGTCCAGGCCGATGCAGCACAGGGCGGCATACGTCAGCAGCCGATGCACTATAACACCGGCTGGGTGACTGATAAGCAATCCGTCGATACCGTAAAGGCAAGCGGCGACGTAGATCGTATCATGCACAACGCCATAGAGCACGCGCTAAAGGACGGGTGAGCATGGAGGCCAGGATTCTGGGCCGGCGATTCAAGAACGGCAACACGCGCTATTACTGGCAAGGCAGGCCGACTGATCTGGTGCGCATTTCTGAAGAGATGGAGCTGAGGATATCCGAGTTGCCGTGGAAGCTGGAGCTGGTATCACGCGACTCCAATCGCTGGGCATATTACCGGCGCGTGGACGTAGGTGCGTTAGGAGCATAGCATGGAAGAGCAAGGCTACACTGTCAAGGCAGCAGGCGACTGGGAGATCGACATCCTGGGCATCCCTTACGGCGATCCCCAGCACAAAGACGCGCAGGGCGAATACTTTACAGCCGATACGGCCTATCACGAGGACAGGTTCCCGCTGCCGCCGCTGGTCTACTATCACGGCCTGGACGACAGCGGCAAGCCAAGCGGCGACCCGGAGTACATCGGGACCACCGTCAAGCGTTGGGTAGACAAGGCCGGCGTTTGGTTCCGGGGCGTACTGGACAAGACCAGCGAATTGGCAAAGCGCGTCTGGGAAGCAGCGCAGCAGGATAAGGCGCGAGCCTCCAGCGGGAGCATAGCGCACCTCACACGCACCGATCCTGACGGCAAGATTACCGAGTGGCCGGTCGCAGAGCTGAGCGTGTTCGAGCTAGGCGGGGGCAAACGCCCCGCCAACCCTTACGCGGTAGCCCTGCCGGCCATGCGTGCAGTCTATGAAGCGGCAGGCATTGCCATGCCGCAGGACATAGAGGCTCTAGAGGCAACGCCAGAGGGGGCGGGTTTACTCGCCTCGGCGGATGCGGCGAGCGCGACGACAACCGAACCAACAGCAGACACACAAGGAGTTATTGAAATGGACATCAGTGAGCTGAAAGCCGCTTTGGCCGAAAGCCTTGATCCGCTGAGCGCGAAGGTTGCGCAGTTGGCGACCGAGCTCGAGCAGATCAAGGCCGAGCCGCCCAAGCAAGACGAGTCCGCTGGCGTTGCGGTCAAGCGCGACGAAGCCGACGCCAAGTTTGTGAGCATGGCCGAGCAGTGCCAGGCCATCAAACGCGCCTCTACGGGCGGGCGTTTCGATCCGCGCCTTGCGCGGCTGAAGAACGCTTACGAGCAAGACACGGACGGCATGAAAGCCAGCGGAGCCAACGAGGCCGTGCCCGCCCAAGGCGGGTTCCTCCTGGAGCCCACGCTGGTCGGCGACTTCCTCAAGCCCTTGCACGAGGAAGGTCCGTTCTCAAAGATGGTTCGCAAGATGCCCGTCGAGGCCAATAGCAACTATGGCTGGATCAACGGCATTGACGAGACCAGCCGCGCCAATGGCTCGCGCTGGGGCGGCATTCGCGGCTATCGTTTGGGCGAGGCCGATGCAAAGACCGGCAGCAAGCCCAAGTTCCGCCGCATCAACTGGGAGCTCAAGAAGTACGCGGTGCTCGTGTACGCGACTGACGAGCTGCTCCAGGACGCTGGCCAGTTCAGCGCCATCGTGAACCAGGGCGCGTCTGAGGAAATGTCCTTCATGGCAAACGACGACATCCTTAACGGCGCTGGCGCAAACGGGCCGCTGGGCATCCTCAACGCTGGCTGTCTCGTGACGCAGGCGGCTGAGGCTGGGCAACTGGCCGACACCGTGGTGCAAGAGAACCTTGAGAAGATGTGGCAGCACCTCTCGCCGCGCAGTCGCGCCAGCGCCAACACGGCGTGGTTCATCAACGGCGAAGTCGAGCCCTTCCTGAACATGCTTTTGATCGCGGGCGGCGCAGGCGTGCTCGAAGCGCGCTTTGTGCAGTACGGCCCCGAAGGCATCTTGCGCGTCAAGGGCAAGCCAGTGTATGTGACCGAGTTCAACGGCGCCATCGGCGACGCTGGCGACATCGTGCTGGCTGACATGAGCGAATATCTGTTCTGGGAAAAGGGCGGCGTCCAGATGGCGCAGTCGATCCACGTGCTGTTCCTCTATGACGAGCAGGTATTCCGCTTCGTTTATCGCTGCGACGGGCAGCCCGCGCTGGCTTCAGCGCTGACCCCGTACAAGGGCACTGCAACGCAATCGCCGTTCGTCGCGTTGGCGGCTAGGTAGGAGGTAAAATGAGCTACTCTCACAGTTCGCAAGACCTGCACATTGTTCCGGTGTTTACTCCCGTTAACACGACCAGCGTCACGGCGACCAGCGACGTGATCGACGCCGGCGAGTACCAGCACATCCAGTTTCTGATCTACTTTGGCGCGCTCGACGTGGCCGGAGTGGTGGACGTGTACGAGGCTGACGACATCGTGCCCACCAACTCGGTGGCCACGACGAAGTTCAGCTATCGCTACAGCGGCGTGATGGGCACTGACCTCATGGCCGCGACGACCGCTGGTTCCCTGGCGCTGGCCTATGCCGGCACTGAGGACGGCAAGATTCTCGTGATCGACATCGAGCCTGCGCGCCTTACGGCGGGCTATCCCTACGTATACGTGAGCGTGAACCCGACCGCTGGCGCGAACAACACCCTGGCGATGATCGCCTTGGTGACGCCGCGCTACTCTCAGGACATCGTTCCGAGCGTGGTAGACTAACGGTTCCAACTTTGGGTGAGGGGCTGGCACATTGCCAGCCCCCACCTACACGGACAATCCGACAAGGAGTAACATGGCTGGACGAACGACTGCAAAGACTGAGCTTTTCTCTCACTGGATGGGCGGCGCGCTGGTCATCGCTGACGAAAGCATGAGCACCGGCGGGCGACTGTGGGTGCATTCGGGCACCGGCGCGGCCACCACCGGCTACGGCCTCGCTCCCGACAAGCCCTGCGCTACGCTGAACCAGGCCGTGGCGCTGGCGACGGCGAGCAAGTATGACACGATCTATCTCATGCCCGGCCACGCCGAAACCATCAGCACGGCTTTGCTTTCGCCGACGCTGAGCAAGATCGGGCTGCGCGTGGTGGGCCTTGGACGCGGCGCCCTACGGCCCACGTTCACACTGACGCACGTAGACGCGACCGTTGCGGTCAGCGCTGCGAGCGTGAGCATCGAGAACGTGCGCATTCTGGCAGGCGTCTCGGCGGTCAAGATTGGCGTGACCGTCACGGCTACCGACTTCCAGATGAAGGACTGCGAGATGTACTGGGGCGGCACGACCGGCCGGGACTTTATCATCGGCGTGAACCTGGCCACGGCCAGCCGCGCGACGTTCGACGATTGCCGCTTCCTCGCCCAGCCAGCAGTGGCGGGCGCGGCGGTAGGCGTCAAGCTCGTAGGCGCCAACGACAACGTGCGCATTCGTCGCTGCGAATTCATGGGCAACTACTCGACGGCTTGCATCAACGGCATCACAGTGCTGAGCCAGGGGCTCATGGTGCTGGACAGACTGGTGCACAACACCGATGCGGGCGAGCCATACCTGGAGGTGCTGACCGGCACCACGGGCGTGATCGCCGGTACGCGCGGCCTGGCCAGTGGCGCGACGATTGCAGCCAACGCCGTGGCTGACGCTATGGCGCACTGCGAAAACTTTGTCGTGAACACGACCGGCACCATCGCCATCATCAAGGGCGCGGGCGGCTCGCCTGCTCTGGACGCCGACTAGACCTAGCATAGCAGGGGGCGGGACTACCACCGCCCCAGCCTTGGAGGGAATATGGACGATATTGGGCCTCGCGGCGCCAATCTGCAGCAGGGCGAGATTGTTACCCTGGCCGCTGCGGCTGCACGCACAGCCGGCGCAAACGGCACAGCCGTGGATCTGCGCGGCGAGCGCAAGCGGCTGGTGGTGGTCTGCGCCATTACGGCCAGCGCCACAGATGCGGGCGACACCGCCGACATCTACGTTGACTGCTCGATGGACGGCACGACCTACTATAACGCCATTCACTTTACCCAGCACAACGGCAACGCCGCGGCGATTACTGAGTTCGCGGTGCTCGATCCGAGCGCACCGGCGGCGACAGTGACAGACGTAACGGCAGACGCGGCCTCCGGCGCGGTACGGCCCAGCCCGTTCGGGCGCTACTATCGCGCGCGCTGGGCCATTGTGGACAGTGGCGACGCTAACAGCTCTTGCACCTTCAGCGTGATCGCCTACGCGGAGTAGACAGCATGGCTTACGCAACGCTAGTTGAACTGAGAAGCTACCTGGGCATAGCAGCGGCTGATACCGATGATGATGTGCTGCTGGCGCGCCTGCTGGTATCGGCGCAGAAGAACATCGACGGGTACTGTGGCTGGAGCTTTGAGGCCAGCGGGGCGGCAACGCGCTACTACAGCCCGATCACAGACACCGAGGGCGACCGGCTGGTGCTCGACATGCCGCTGCTCACCTTGACGACGCTCACCAACGGCGACGCCGATGTGATCACCGCGACGGAATACTACCTGGAGCCCGCCAACACGACACCCAAGTGGTACGTCAAGCTGCGCGCCTCGGCTGGGCTGGCGTGGACGTACACCGATGACCACGAGCAGGCCATCTCGGTGGCTGGCACGTGGGGCCATATGACAACCGCTGACGCGACGATTACACAAGCCTGCCTACGCTGGGCGGGCTACATGTACAGGCAAAAGGACGCGCAGGTGTTCGACGTAACGGCCCAGCCGGGCGCAGGCATCATCACGATCCCCAAGGGAATGCCAGAGGATGTGAAGATGACGCTTTCGGCCTATCGGAGACTGTGCTAATGACAACCTACGCCCAGTTCATCGACAGGCTAAGCTCTATGGCGCCCACGGGCGTCAAGCATGTGTTCGGGCTTGGCAGCACACCGCCGGCGGCGCTGAACACCGCCGACCTGCCGGCGCTCTGGGTGCAGCTCCCAAAGGCGGAGCACGAGGTTATGACGTTCGAGAGCGGCAAGCACTGGCCCACGTACAGCGCCGAGATCGTGGTGGCCGTGACGCCATCGGCCCAGGGCATGAGCCTGGGAAAAGCGTTCGAGGATACGGTAACTCTCATGGACAATCTGGCGGCGGCGCTCGACATCGTGCGGCCTGCGCAAAGCAAGCCGCGCTGGACCATCCGCCAGGGCAGCGTGAACGTAGCAGGTATAGATTATTGGGCCGTGATCGTAGAGATAACGGCAGCAGGCTAACAAGGAGCAAGCAATGGCGACAACGACACTGACCGCGCAACAGATTGTGTCCATTACGGGACTCATTCCCGTGTACTCGACGCCGGCCAACGTAGACCTCACCTGGGCGAACGATGGCTGCTCGTTTTTGCATATCAAGAACACCGGCGCCGAAATGACCGTCACGATCAACACGCCCGCTACTGTCGAGGGGCTGGCCGCGGCTGAAAACATCATCACGGTGGTGCTCACCACCGGAGATAAGATGATCGGGAAATTCCCAGCGGTTCCGTACAACCAGGCCGGCGGCATGATTACGGCCACACTGAGCCGTAACACCGACATGACCTGCGGACTCTTCAGACTGTAAGGAGCAAATCACATGGCACAAACCACGACCGCCCTGACGCTCAATGATAGCGTGATCGAAGTCAGCACAGACGGCACGACCTGGACGGACATCTCAGGCGCGATGAACAGCTTTGAGCCAAGCGGCGGCGACCGCAAGGCTGGCGCTGGTCACTCGCTCGCCAGCGACTCGCCCATCGTGCGCGCAGGTAAGCCCAGCGAAGTCACTGTCAAGATGAAGATTTACTACACCGAGACAGCGGGTGAGGCCGTCACGCTGGTGCAGGCATGGTATCTCGCCAACACGCCCGTGCATCTGCGACAGAAGCCGCGCGGCACTTTGGCGACCTACTGGCAGTTCAAGGGGCTGGGCTACTTCCTCAAGCCGGTGTTCCCCGGCTCGGACAGCGAGAACGAAAAGCCAGTGACGCTGGACCTGGCCTGGACGGGCTCGGACTTTATCGAGACGGTACAGGCATAGTAGGGTAGTGAGGGGAGGCGCTATGACCGAGGAACCAAAGACACAGTTCGAGTTGCACATCAATCTCGACGAGCTCACGCTGGGGGACGCTGAAAAGCTGGAATCCCCCGGCGTGAGCGCGCATGACGTGCTGGACATCCTGCAGCGCATCCTGCCCGACGATGACGTGCGCAAGATCAAGTTCTCAATGCTGCCGGACATCAAGAAGGCCATCGCGCGCAAAACGAGCGAGTGGGCCGACTCAAAAAACTGAGAGACGCGATCCGGAAACACCTGGCCTTCCCGGATCGCGTGCCCGCACCCTGGGCGTGGATCTGCTACGTGATGTGCAAAGACGTGTACCACTGCACGCCCAGCCAACTGAAGGCCGAACGGTTAGCAGACGTGATGCGCGACTTGAACTGTCGCACCGTCGAATGCGAGAACGCCGACTTGCAGCACCAGATAGCAGAGAGAGACAACCGTGGCTGACGAAGTCCTGAAAGTCATAATCAACGGTGAGGACAAGCTAAGCGGCGCGACCAAAAGCGCTGAGGGCGGCATTTCCAACCTGGGCAAGACCATCTCGACGGTGCTCACCGGCGCGGCGGTGGTGGGCGCCATTGTCGGCGTGGGCGCGTTCCTCATGGACGCGGCAAAGGCAGCGGCAGAAGAAGAGACGGGCATTATCAAGTTGGGCCAGGCCGTCAAGAACAGCGGCGGCGACTGGGATACGGCCAGCGTCGCTATCGAGGCGTATCTGGAGAAGGAGCTACAGCGCACCGCGCTGGACGATGGCGACGGGCGGGCAGCTATCCAGAAGCTCACCGAGGCCACGGGCAGCTATGAAAAAGCCCTCGACCTCATGGCTATTACGCAAGACCTTGCTGCCGCTAAGGGCATGGACTTAGCCACGGCTGGCGACATCATCGCTAAGGTAGTCGCGGGCCAGACAAGCAGCCTCACGCGCTACGGCATCGTGTTAGAAGAGGGAACGACGGCAGAAGAGGCGCTGCTCGAACTACACGCGCGCTTTGGTGGCCAGGCTGAAGCGGTGGGCAACAGCTACGAAGGCTCAATGAAGAAGTTTGACATCGCCACTGGCAACCTCAAGGAAACCATCGGCGGCGCGCTGTTGCCAATGATGACGCCGTTCGTCAACACGCTAGTTGACCTAGCGCAGCGCGCTATGCCCTACGTTGAAAGTGCTATCCAATCGTTACAGCCCGTATTCGAGCAGCTAGTGGCCGCCGTCAAGATAGGCGTCGAGTGGATTCAGGCCTTTTGGTCTGAGCACGGCGAGCAGATCATTGGCATTATCACGGCGCTTTGGGAAACGATCACGGCAATCTTCAGGGGCGCGTTCAAGATCATCGGGGGCGTGTTCGCTATCTTTTCGGCAGTGTTCAAGGGTGACTGGTCGGGCGCTTGGGAAGCCGTGAAGAAGCTGTTCGTAGACAAGTGGGAGCTGATAAAGTCGTTGTTCACCGGCATCCTAAAGATCCTCGCCGGCCTGTTCGGGACCAGCCTAGACGCCGTGCTGAAAGGGCTGGGCGAGTTCGGGACAAAGGCGTTGGCTGCCATCAAGAAGCCGTTCCAGACGGCCTACGATTGGCTCAAGGGACTGTGGGACGACATCAAGAACTTTATCTTGCACGTTTTCGATAACGTCAAGATTCCACTTCCCCACTTTTCATTGAACTGGACAGAGGTGCTGGGTATCAGAATCCCCAGCGGGGTAAAGGTAGACTGGTACGGATCGGGGCTTGACGCGATGTTCAACAGTCCAACGCTGATCGGCGTTGGCGAGAGTGGCCCGGAGCGCGTGCAAGTGACACCTGCGGGCAAGAGCGGCGGCGGCGGTGGCGGCGGCGATACGTGGAACATCAACATCTCGCCACGCCAAGACGAGGTAGGCACGCTGAAGAACCTGCTGACCCTGCTGCAAATGGGGAGGGCATAACGTGGGCGTTTTGGATCAAGAGACCATCACGCTTCGTAACAGCGCGGGCACGTCTGTGGCGCTGACCGGCCCTATCTATGTCACGGCGCATCAAGGGCTGGGCATGGTAACGCCTATCAGGTCCCGACAGAAGGGGCCGTATCAGCACGGCTACACGCTGACAAGCGCCTCGCTCGGCGATCGCGCCATAACGCTCAAGCTGCGCGTGGCGGATGATGACGACGCGGCGGTGGCGGCTGACGTGAGAACGCTGATACAGTTGCTCAATAACATCTGGTCGCCGATCTACCTGGACGTGACCACGGCTGACGGGCTGACGCGGCGTCTGGACGTGTACTATACCGACGGGCTGAGCCTGCCGCACGACGCCGACGAAGCCTATGGCAACCTGCCAGACGTGGTACAGTTCACCGCTGACAACCCTGTGGCCTACAACCCAGCAGGGACGGGCGTGGCCTTTGGGCTGAGCGGCGGCGGCACAGGAATGCCCATCCCTATGATTATTCCGTTCACGCTGGGCGCGTCGGTGCTGGATGAATACCGCACGATCACTTATCTGGGCACATGGGCCGCCTATCCGATTATTCGCATCACCGGCCCCATTGACGATTGTGTGATCACCAACGTCACGACCGGCGAGAAGCTGGACTTTACCGACTTTAACCTGGGCGCAGGGGAGTGGCTGGAAATAGATTGCCGCTATGGATACAAGAGCATTACGGAGGACGACGGCGATAACCACCTGGGCGACCTCACCACAGACAGCGACCTTGCTACGTTTCACATCGCGCCAGCCGACGGGGCCGCAGGCGGAATCAACGACTTTCACGTAACGGGCACAAGCGTAACAGGCGCAACGGCTGTAATGATGCGTTATAACGGGCAATACCTGAGCGCCCTATAGGAGAAGAGCATGGCAGAGAGCAGCATCGGCTGGACTACAGACGGGACGGGGGACGGGACGCTGACCGGCTACACTATGGCTCAGTTCCTCAACTGGATTCAGCTTCTCGTGATGGACGACAACGACGAGGACGAATACGGGGTAGTCTACGGCTATGCCAACGGGCTGGCGGTGACGGCCACGGGCACGAACCACCTGCAAGTCGACACCGGCGGCGCATTCGTGATCGGCCTCCCTTACTGGAACACCGCAGCCGTTGACCTTACCGTGACCACGCCCGTTGTAGATACCACCGGCTGGCGCGTGGTCTTGCGCGCTGACTGGACGGCGCAGACAGTGCGGGCCACGGTGATCGAAAGCGCAGACGGCACGGCGGCCATTCCCGCGCTGACACAAACCGAAGCAGTGACGTGGGATATTCCGCTGGCCCAGGGCACGATCACAGTAGGCAACGCTATCACAATCGCCAGCGATGATCGCAAGTATATCCAGGGCACGGCGCGCTGGGACGCGACCACGGTAGGCCGCAATCGCATGGCCGACGGCTGGTTCGTTGCGGCAACCGTGCTTGCCAAGTTTGCCGAGAACAGCTTTACGACAGCCAATCTACGCTGGCTAATCCCTGCTGACAACATTACTAACGCGGCGCTGCTGGACGTGGTGCTGGACGGGGCTTTCCAGAACGATGCCGCAACGCGGGCGCTGTTCGCAGATGCTATCTGGTCGCTGGCAAAGATCGCCAACGGAACGGCTTGCTCGGTGGTTGGGCGCAGCGCAAACAGCGCGGGCGTGTATGCAGACATGGCGGCGGGCACTAACGGGCATGTGCTGCGTCGTTCTGGCAACGTCGTCGGCTTTGGCACTATCGGCGCAGACTCGCTGGCCGCGAGCATCGACGCCCAACCAATCGCCTTCAACGCCGACTCGGTGGATGGCTGGCACGCAGCAGGCCTTGTTGCAGGCAGCGTGATAGTGGGGGCTATCGTGCTCTGGTCAGGCCCCCTTGGCGGTTCGGACGGGCACCGCCCCGTATGGTGGGGAGTTGCCAACGAGGCCTGGCACCTGTGCAACGGCGAAATGGTCGGATCGGAGCAGACGCCGGACCTGCGCGACAAGTTCATCGTGGGCGCTGGCAGCGGCTATGCCAAGGGCGCCACAGGTGGGGCTACCACAGCCAGCCACAGCCACACAGCGGGGGCGCTGGCGGGACCCAGCCATACGCACAGCATCGCCACGGCTCTAGTCTCTTTCACCCCCGGGGCTACGCCGGAACAAATGTATACGCCGACCAACACAGGGG
>Ga0163202_1000238_pt1 | contig 10453 bp, 9 predicted proteins | sample PL_2010_300m_FD_113540 | JGI IMG/M metagenome (GOLD analysis project Ga0163202, IMG submission 113540) | Freshwater microbial communities from Powell Lake, British Columbia, Canada to study Microbial Dark Matter (Phase II) - PL_2010_300m | ecosystem: Environmental > Aquatic > Freshwater > Lake ... | reverse complement strand
CGATATGCCCGTGGGCGACCTGGGTTTGTGCGATGGCAAAGGAGATAGCCACGACGCTGAGCAGGTAAGCCTGCTCAGCGTCGTGGCTATCTCCTTTGCCATCGCACAAACCCAGGTCGCCCACGGGCATATCGAGGTCGAGATGCTGGTGAGGAAATTGCCGCGCGCGCCGCAAAAGGTGATCTCTGCTATCGTTCATTGCTTCAGTATCTGCCTTTTCCTTATCCTGGCCTGGCAGAGCTACACTTACGGGCTGGCGCTCCAGGCCAGCGGGGAAGTGTCCATGACGCTGCTGATACCTTACTATCCCTTTGTCTGGGGACTGGGGTTGTGCAGCCTGGTGGTTGTGCTGGTGCTTATCATGCAGATGATCAAGATGCTGAGGACGTCGTAAATAAATGGACAATATACTCCTCGGCTTACTCGGCGTAGTAGTTCTGGTGATAATCTTCCTGCTGCGCATGCCGGTGGGCTTCGCCATGGCCTTTGTCGGGCTCATAGGGTTCAGCATAGTAGTTACACCGGCAGCGGGCATGAATCTCGTTGCCCGCGATTTTTTCGATATTTTTTCATCGTATTCGCTGACCGTTATACCCATGTTCACCCTGATGGGCTGCATCGCCTCCGAGTCCGGTATGAGCAGGCGCCTGTATGACGCGGGCTACGTGCTGTTCAGTAAATTCCCCGGCGGGCTGGCACTGGCCACCGTTATCGGGTGCGCCGGATTTGCCGCCATCAACGGCTCGACCAGCGCCACCGCCGCCGCAATGGGAAAGGTCTGCATCCCCGAGATGAAACGCTACAAATACGACGATTCAATCGCCACGGGGATCGTGGCCGCGGCGGGCACACTGGGCATCATGATACCGCCCAGCACCATCTTCATCGTCTACGGCATACTCACGGAGCAGTCTATCGGGAAACTGTTCATGGCGGGCGTTTTCCCCGGTCTCCTGATCGCCGTGCTGCTGCTGGCCACTGTGGCCATCATCTGCCGGCGCAATCCGAAGCTGGCGCCCGCCGGCGAAGCATCCACATTCAAGGAGAAGATGGAGGCGCTCAGAGGCATCATCGAGATGCTCTTTCTCTTTTGTTTTGTGATACTGGGCCTCTTCTTCGGCTGGTTCAGTCCCACTCAGGCAGGCGCCGCAGGCGTGGCCGGGGCCGTTCTCATCGGATTGATAACCAGGACACTTACCTGGGCGGGCTTTATCAATGCCCTTAAGGACACTGTTCGCATCACCTGCTTTGTCATGATAATCGTGGCAGGGGCTACCGTTTTCGGCCATTTCATCGCTATCACTACCATACCCATGATGCTCACGGAGTGGGTGGGTTCTCTACCGTTGCCGCCCGTGGCTATAATGGGCATTGTCGTCATCATCTATATGATCGGCGGATGCTTCATGGATTCGCTGGCACTTATCACGCTTACCATACCTATATTTTATCCCGTTGTGCTGGCGCTGGGCTTCGATCCCATCTGGTTCGGCGTCATCATAGTGCTGGTGACCGAGATAGGTGTCATCACTCCCCCTGTGGGCTTGAACGTGTATGTCATCAAGGGTATCGCCCCTGACATACCGCTCGAGACCATCTTTAAGGGCATCGCACCCTTCCTGGCTGCCCTGGCCGTGGCAGCAGTCATCCTGCTGGCATTTCCACAGATTGCTACATTCCTGCCGAGCCTGGCAAGATATTAGCCGGGCGAGCCGTACCATTCTGAGGTTATGAGATGATGATCACAATTCCGGAGATGTTGGCCAGAAACGCCAGGATGTACCCGGACGATTGCGCTTTGGTAGAGCTAAAGCCCAGCCGCAATTACCGGCGGGAGATAACCTGGCGGCAGATGGATGACGAGGCCAACCGCGTGGCCAATGCGCTGATCGACACGGGCGTGAAGAAAGGCGACCGCGTCATACTGTGGATGATGAATTCCATCGACTGGTTAACAGTCTATTTCGGCATATTGAGGAGTGGGGCATGGGTGGCGCCGCTCAACTTCAGGTTCACCGGCAGCGACTTCCAGTATTGCGCGGAGATATCCGGCGCCAGGTTCATGATCATCGGTGAGGAGTTCATCGAGAGGGTCGATGCGGTTAAAAAGAATCTTCATGGGGTGGAGGGCATTCTCGCCTTCGGCGGCAATCTGCCGGGATACATGACCGGGTACCGCCCCTGGGTTGACCGGCGTCCCACGTCACGTCCCTCTGTCGATATAAGCTGCAATGAGGCCTGCAGCCTGTACTTTACATCCGGGACTACGGGCGCGCCCAAGCCTATACTGCTGACACACGATAACCTGAGGTGCGCCGCCATAACGGAGTATGCCCATCACCGCCAGGAGAAGTCGGACAATTTCGTGCTGATCCCGCCGCTTTACCACACGGGATCGAAGATGCACTGGTTCGGCAGCCTTATCACGGGGGGTAGGGCGACCATGCTTGGCGAGGTCAGCCCGCGCAATATACTGGAGACTGTGCACAAAGAGCACGGCACGATCGTATGGCTGCTGGTGCCCTGGGCCCACGATATACTGGTTGCGCTGGAAGACGGGAAGGTGAGAAAAGAGGACTACGACCTGAGCTGCTGGCGGCTGATGCACATCGGGGCGCAGCCAGTGCCCCCTTCGCTGGTCAGGCGCTGGATGGCGGTCTTTCCCGGCATGCAATACGATACAAACTACGGCTTGAGCGAAGCCAGCGGCCCGGGATGCGTGCACCTGGGCGTGGATAACATCCACAAGGTGGGGGCTATCGGGAAGGCGGGATTTAACTGGGAGACTAAAATAGTCGATGAAAACGGTGATTTACTTGAAGACGGAAAAATCGGTGAGCTGGCGGTTAGAGGTGATGGCGTGATGAAGGAATACTACAAAAACCCGGAGAAGACGGCGGAGACCCTGCGCGACGGCTGGCTCTTAACTGGAGACATGGCTACTATTGACGGGGACGGGTTTATCTATTTAGTTGATAGGAAAAAGGATGTGATCATCACGGGCGGGGAAAATATATTCCCGGTCGAGGTGGAGGATGCCATTCACAACCTGGACGCCGTGAACGACGTGGCCGTAATCGGAATTCCCGATCAAAGGCTGGGTGAGATCGCCATAGCCATCGTGGATCTCAGGCCGGGCGCCGGCATCAGCGGAGATGAGATTATCGAGTACTGCAAAAAGAACCTGGCCCGGCACAAGGTGCCCAGGAAGGTGATATTCGACAAAGTGCCCAGGAATCCCACCGGCAAGATAGAGAAGCCCGGTTTGCGCGAAAAATACAGAATAGCCAATACCGCTGACTGCTAACCCCGGCCGCTCCTTTCCGCTCGCACATGCGGCCATGCCCGGCCGACCCCCACTTTGTGAATTATAAACGTATTAAGATATAATTCTACCCCCGGGAGGATATTTTGCTTAAAAGTCATAATTGCGGTCAATTGCGCGGGGCCAATGCCGGTGAAGAGGTCACCCTGGCCGGATGGGTGCACAGGAGAAGGGACCACGGCGGGCTGATCTTTATCGATCTGCGCGACCGCGGGGGCATCACCCAGGTGGTCTTCAATCCGGAGCTTGCCCCCGATATCCACGCCACGGCCAACGGGCTGCGCAACGAGTACGTAATCCAGGTTGGCGGCAAGGTGTCCCGCAGGCCGCAGGGAACGGACAACTCCAGGCTGCCTACAGGTGAAGTCGAGGTACTGGCCGGCAGCCTGAAGATATTCAACGCCTCGAAAACACCGCCGTTTTACATAAATGAAGAGGTGGATATCGACGAATCGCTGCTGTTGAGGTACCGCTACCTGCACCTGAGGCGGGCGGGCATGCGCGACAACCTGATGCTGCGGCACCGCGTGATCAAGTACATGCGCGATTTCCTGGATGACCGTGGCTTCGTGGAAGTTGAAACCCCCATCATGATTAAAAGCACGCCGGAGGGCGCGCGCGATTACCTGGTGCCGAGCCGCATCCACGCCGGGAAATTTTATGCCCTGCCGCAATCACCGCAACAGTTGAAGCAGTTACTGATGGTGGCAGGAATCGAGAAGTATTACCAGGTGGCACGCTGTTTCCGCGATGAGGATACGCGGGCCGACCGGCAGCCCGAGTTTACACAGCTCGACCTCGAGATGAGCTTTGTCGATGAGGAAGATATCCTTGTATTGCTGGAGGAGATGTTCACCGGGCTGGTGGAGACCGTGAAGCCCGACATGCGCCTGGTCAAGCCGTTCCCCAGGATGTCCTACGCCGAGGCGCTCGAACGGTACGGCACGGACAAGCCTGATATCCGCTTCGGGCTTGAGCTGAGGGATATCTCGGACGTCGTGGCGGCCAGCCCGTTCATCGTGTTCAAGTCAGCCATTGAGGGCGGCGGCAGGGTCCGGGGCATCTGCCTACCCGGCTGCGCCGGCTATTCGCACAAACAGGTCGAGGAACTGACGGAGCTGGCCAAATCGTGCGGGGCAAAAGGGCTGATCACGCTGGCCTGGCTGCCCGGCGAGAAGGCGGAGAGCGCTGAGAGCGCCAGCATCGAAAGGATCAAGTCTGTGGCTGCCAGGCACCTGGATATCGGCCAGCTGAGGCAGATATTGGGCAGGTTCGAGGCCCGGCCGGGCGACCTGGTGCTGATTGCGGCGGGCGAGGCCGGCATAGTGAACAAGGTGCTCGACGAATTGAGGCGCGAGATGGGCAGGCGACTGGACCTGTGCGATCCCAATTTGATGGCCTTCGTTTTCATCACGGATTTTCCGCTGTTTGATTGGAACTGCGACAGGAAGATGTGGGATTCAATGCATCACCCCTTCACGGCGCCCTACGAGGAGGACATCCACTTGCTGGACAGCGACCCGGGGAAAGTGCGCGCCCGCCATTATGATATCGTCTGCAACGGCTGCGAGCTTTCCAGCGGGAGCATCAGGATACATAACCGCGCCATGCAGGAAAAGATCTTCGACATTCTCGGTTATGCGAAGGAAGAGACCGAGGCCAAGTTCGGCAATTTCCTGGAGGCGCTGGAGTACGGAGCGCCACCGCATGGCGGCGTCGCCCCCGGCATCGATCGCTTCGTCATGATGCTTACCCGCAGTAAAAGCATCCGGGACGTTATTGCTTTCCCCAAGAACCAGGCCGCCGTAGACCTTATGACGGATGCGCCTTCGCCCATATCGGATGAGCAGCTCAAGGAGTTGAACCTGAAAATAATCGAACCCCAGGTTTGACAGATAGCTTTTTGAAGACCGATTTTGCAATGTTATAATAACTCAAGGTGAAAGGTTAATATGAAGACTACATCGGAAAAGATCGAGAACTGCCAGGTTGCCCTGAACGTCGAAATGGAGGGCACTGAAACCGATAAATACATGGGCATCGCCCTTGAGCACCTGGCCAGGAGGGTTGTCCTTCCCGGCTTCAGGAAGGGTAAAGCCCCTGTTTCCCTGGTCGAGCAGCACATCGGCAAGCAGGCCATTATGCAGGAGGCCCTCGAGCACCTGGTGCCCGAAGCCTACGAAGAAGCCATCAAGAACGAGTCCATACTTGCCATCGACGAGCCCAAGATAGAGCTGGTGCAGCTAGAACCTATTATATTCAAAGCCATAGTGCCCACCAAGCCCGAGATCACGCCGGGCAATTACCGTGACATCAGGATGGAGATGGGCAAAAAAGAGATAGGCGAAGACGATATCAACCAGGTTATAGAGCAACTGCAAATGCAGTTCGGCACGCTGGTGCCCGCCGACAGGGCGGTGCAATTCGGGGATATTGTGACGGTTGACATTGAGGGAAAGCGTGGGGAAGAGACTATTCTATCGCGAAAGGACGCAGCCTATGAAGTCAACCAGGGTTCCAAGTACCCGGCGCCCGGTTTTGCCGAGAAGCTTGAGGGGATGGTTAAGGATGAGGAGAAGACTATTGATTTAGCCTTCCCGGACGATTACGAGATCAAGGAGATCGCCGGTAAACAATACTCTTTCAATGTGAAAATCAGGGAGATCAAGGAGAAGAGCCTGCCCGAGATCAACGATGATTTCGCCGTGAATGCCGGTAGCGAAAACCTGGAGGACCTGAAGGAGAAGATCAAAAATAGTCTGCAGGCGCGCGCAGATGACAGCCTTAAAAAAGAGTTCGAGCACAAGCTGATCACCGCGCTTATCGAGCAGAGTGCCATAGATTTTCCGCCCGTACTGGTCGAGAGGGAAGTAGACCATATCGTCAATGAAGAGGCCAGGAATTTCCCGGACGGGGTCAAGGGTCTGGAGGGTTACCTGGTCAACGCCAAGAAGACGCTGGAGCAGCACAGAGAGGAGCTTAAACCGGCGGCATCCGACCGGGTTAAGGCTTACCTGGTTACCAGCAAGATCGCTGAGATCGAGAACATAACAGTCAGCGACGATGAAGTGAACGAGTCGATCGATAAGATGGCCGGCGAAGAGCAGGGCAAGGCCGAAGAGGTGAAGGCATTGTTTAACCAGCCAAGGCCGCGTGAATCGCTGAGGGATATGATGATCATCAACAAGGCCATGGATTTTCTGATCAAACTGGTCACCGGACAGGATAATAATATAAATATGGAGGTACCGGATGAAAAGGTCACCACTTAATATAATACCAACAGTTGTTGAGAGCAGCGCCAGGGGGGAGCGGTTCATGGACATCTACTCTCTGCTTCTCAAGGAGAGGATCATCTTCCTGGGCACGCAGGTAGACGATCAGATATCCAATGTTATCGTCGCCCAGTTGTTGTATCTGGCCAGGGAGGACCCCGAGAAGGATATAAGCCTGTACATTCACTCGCCGGGTGGGGTTGTCACGGCGGGACTGGCCATCTACGATACGATGCAGCTGATCCAGCCGGATGTATCCACAATCTGCGTGGGCTCAGCCTACAGCATGGGCACTGTCCTGCTTTGCGCCGGCGCAAAAGGTAAAAGGTATGCCCTGCCCAACTCCACGATCCACATGCACCAGGGCCGGGCCGGGACACAGGGACAGATTACGGATATCAAAATCGCAGCCAAGGAGTTCGAGAGGTTGGATGAGCTGGTGGCCAAAATACTCTCAACGCACACCGGCCAGTCGCTGGATAAGATCCGCGCGGATACCGACAGGGATATTTATTTCGATACCAGGCAGGCGGTGGAATACGGGCTGATCGACGATGTGCTCGCACCGTCGGCCAAGAAAGACAAGAAGTAACTACTCGGATATCTGACGGTCGATCTCGGCAGTCAGGTCGTAGCCGGCGATGGGCAATCCGCGGCTGTCCAGCAGCCTTTTCTGACTATCTATCTTGATCCTGCCCCGGCTGAATGAACGCAATGTATCGATAATCAGCGGTGTCTCCCTGATGAAACCACGCTGCCTGATCAGTTTGAACAGCACATTATCCTCGCCTTCGGCCTGCCTTAGTGCGTCCACTGGAAGGTCACCCAGCGAATCCCACAGCGCATCGAATTTCTCACCCCTGATCGGGTATTTGCAAAACGAGATGACGGGGCCCCTGTCCAGTTGAGGTGTGACCAGGTGTATCATCACGCCCGACTCGGCCGCCCTCTCTCTCATCAGTTGCCAGATGACCTCCTGCCAGGTGCCCTTGGGACCGGCGGGCAACGCAGGATGAAGGTTGATCATATTGAACCTGCTGCACATCTCGTGGCCCACGATCAGCATGTAGCCTGCCAGCAGGCATATGTCCACCGTGAAACCTTCCAGCCCGGCCATGACCTGCCGGTCATATTCCAGGCGCCATCCGGGGAGGTCACCGTCTTTCACGCCGACCTGCTGCCTGAAGCTGCCCGCGAACTTTTTAACAGAGGAGGTTACCAGCGGGATTGAGTATTCCCTGACTTGGGCCAGAAAAATATCCGTCTTCTCCGATTCGCCGGGTTCACGGCTGCAGAAGACGAACTCGATGCGGGCATCAAGCCCGCCCTCGCGGATTGTAGAGACCACAGTATCCAGCAGCTTTTTAGAGCTGTCACCCCGCGCGGTGGAAAACCAGCCGATTCTCAGCATCCTTGCTATTCCTGCCTGGTGAACTTTATCAGCCTTGCCGTGGTGGTGATGAGGTGTATCAGCGGGCTGGATTTCCTGCCGAAGAGTTTGGCGCATGCCAGCGAGTCCAAATATTCGCGCGGGCTGTTGAAATCCGGCATTTCCACCAGCGCGTAGCCTATCTCCGCAGGGTGATGGGCGTCCGACCCGAAGCTGATCAGCTTGCCGTGCCGCCGGGCAAGGCTGCGCGCCTTTTTTTCGGCGCCGGGGAAAAGGGTGCGCGAATTGAATACTTCGATAATATCCACCCTGTCCGCCAATTCCTCCAGCATCTTTTCGTTGCGGAAGGCGGAGGGTCTGACGAGGTCGTAGGGATGGGGGATGCAGACCAGGCCACCCTGCTCGCGGATGCGCCTTATGGCCTCGTCGACAGGGATTTTGTCGGGTATATCTTCATGCAGGAACATGCCCATTATCTCGCCGTAAGGGGTGCGCACCTCTTCGCAGATTATGATCTTTAAAGGGGCTATCTTGCTGAGTTCCCTGGCACCCAGCGTGGTGCCGTGGTCGGCCACGGCAACGCAATTAATGCCCTTGGACTGGCAGGCTTTAATCAGTTGCTGATAGGTCATGAAGGAGTCAACCGAGCGCCTGGTATGAACGTGCAGGTCGGCCTTGATCAAGGATTAACTGACCCTTTCCAGATATTGCCCTGTCCTGGTATCGACCTTGATGGTATCGCCGGTGTTGATGAAAAAGGGTACCTGGATGGTGATGCCCGTCTCCATTTTGGCCGGCTTTCCGCCGGCGCTGGCTGTATTCCCTTTGAACCCGGGACCGGTCTCGGCTATTTTCAACTCGACCGATATGGGGAGGTCCACTCCTATGGGGACACCCTTGTGCGTGAGCAGCTCCATGTTCATGTTCTCTTTGAGGTAGTTGACGGTGTCGCCCATCAAACTCTTGTCCACAGCCGTCTGCTCGTAGCTTTCGTTGTCCATCAAGTGATACAGGTCGCCGTCGTTGTAGAGGAACTGCACCTGTCGCCTCTCGAGAAAGGCCTTGGTGAATTTTTCGCTGGCCTGAAATGATTTTTCCACGATGTGCCCTGCCTTGACGTCCCTCAACCTTATCCTGATCTGAGCCGAGCCTCTTCCCATTTTGATGTGCTGGTAATCCAGCACCTGGTAAAGTTGACCGTCAAGCATGATGGTTATACCTTTCTTTAGTTCACCGGCGTCGATCATAATGATTTACCTCCATATAAACGGGACCTTTTGCCCATGTTGGTCAGGGCCAGCGCTTTGCCGCCGGAGATTACGACGGTATCTTCAATCCTGACCCCGCCCCACCCGGGCAGGTAGATCCCCGGCTCGATTGTGAAGGCCATATTCTCTGCCAGTATATCATCGCTGGACGGTCCCAGGCGCGGCCATTCGTGAGCATCGAGTCCGACGCCATGCCCCAGCCCGTGGCCGAATGAGTCGCCGTAGCCCGCTTTATCAATAATATCACGAACCAGGCCGTCCGCAGTACCCGCACCCATACCCTCTCTGATCAAAGCTATGGCTGATGTTTGAGCGCCCAGCACCGTGTTGTAGACATTATTGAACCTTTCATCTCCCTTCCCGATAATATAAGTGCGCGTCATGTCGCAGCAATAGCCGCCGTGCCTGGCCCCCATATCGATGATTATGGGCTCACCCCCGGCGATAGGTTTGTCCGTCGGCCTGGCGTGAGGCAGCGCGGAGTTGGGTCCCGAGGCTACGATTAGCTCGAAGGGAAGGGGCTCGCTCCCCTGCTGCCTGATATAGCTTTCGAGCTGCCAGGCCAACTGTTTTTCCGTTAAGCCCTCCTTGATCGAGGGCACTATCTGCTCCAACGCCCTGTCCGCGATGGCGCAGGCCCTGGTTATGTCGGCCAGCTCATCTGCGTCCTTGACCGCCCTCAGAGGCTCGACCGGGCTTTTGACGGGTATGATATGGAACTTGTCTCTCGATGCCTGAGCCGCCCGGCAGACCGACTGGTAGACGGTCAGTGATATGTGATCGGACTCAACGCCGAGCCTGTCGATACCCATGCCGGCCACCAGGTCGGCAAGCCATCCGCTGACATCGCCCTTAATATATAAAACTTCGAAACCGGGCGATTGTTGTCCGGCCTGCTCCACGTAACGGAAATCGACGGCCAGGCAGGATCTCTGCGGTGATATCACGAGCCAACCTGCGCTGCCGGTGAAACCGGACAGGTAGCGTCTGTTGCTGGCGGAGCCGATGAGCAGGCCGTCTATCCCGTTTGACGCGAAACTGTCGCGCAGTGAAGATAGTCGGCTCAAATTCTTGCTCCCTGTGTCAGCAGTGGCATTCAGCACCAATAGTCAATGTGTCAGGACTTCGCCTTTCGGGCATGGTAGGTTTCACGCTGCCCGAAAATCTTTTTGGTCGTCTTGCATTCCGGGTATTT
>Ga0163202_1000237_pt1 | contig 10479 bp, 8 predicted proteins | sample PL_2010_300m_FD_113540 | JGI IMG/M metagenome (GOLD analysis project Ga0163202, IMG submission 113540) | Freshwater microbial communities from Powell Lake, British Columbia, Canada to study Microbial Dark Matter (Phase II) - PL_2010_300m | ecosystem: Environmental > Aquatic > Freshwater > Lake ... | reverse complement strand
GAGGCGATGCTGGTTCGTACAGTAAATTTGGCGGATTTGCAATGCTGGGTTACTCCTATAAATTCTGAGATGGTTTTTCAGTTCATTCAGGATGATTTACCTGTGCCGCGGGATAGATGGATGTGAATGTCTTCCTGCGGCACAGAAGTTTATGCTCCGGGAGCGTTAGATGGAAGCGTGCCGGAACAATGACATCAAGTAATACCTGTGCGGCTTTATGAAAGCAGCCACATCATTTTTGCTTGCCTTTATCTGCCTTTTCGCCCTTTCCCTGCCGAGTCAGGCGGGCGAGAACAAGGCTATCCTCATCGGGATCAGCCAGTACGAGGATCCCGACATGAACTGCCTTGCTTACGCCGATGAAGATGTGAAAGAGTTTTCCTCCATTCTGACAAACTATGCAGGCTACAGCTCTTCAGATCTGATCGTGCTTCTCAATCAGACGGCAACGAAAAAGCGAATCGCGGACGCCATCGAGCGCACCGTGAAGGATAGTCAGAAACAACCGCTCGATCACTTCATCCTCATGTTTGCCGGTCACGGGCTGCCGCCCACTATCCAGTCAAACAGGACTAACAGTTTCCTGGCTCCTCATGACGCGAGGGTCAATGCCTTCTATGCCGAGGAGGAGGGCAGAATTAACAATGACACCTTCATCAATAAAGCCTGGCTCACCCGGCAGTTGACGTCGGTCAAGGCCAAATTTATCGTTCTGATCCTCGATTCCTGTTACAGCGGCGCCCGGAATTTCGGGGAACTCGTCGCCAGGAACCTTGGATTCAGCATCAGTTTTCAGAAAAGCAGCGATTCCAAGAGAGGTGTCGTCATTATCCGGAAAAAAACCGAACTCGAGGTGCTCGAAAGCCGCATCGCCTTCATCGCATCAAGCAATGAGAATCAGCCGTCGGCGGAATACAACGAACTCAAGCACGGCGCCCTGAGTTACTGCCTGTTCCAGTATATCAACGCCATTCGCAAGGAAACGGAAGACAGCGACCGCCGTGATATCTCTATCGGCACCATGTACGACAATATAGCCGCCCTGTTCGACAAGGTGCAAGTGAGGGGAGCCGTGCTGTCCAATTTTCACCAGCCGGTTCTTTTCCCCCTTCCCAATTATGATCAGGTGCGGAACATGACATTCGTTTCCGTCCAGGGAAGCAAGAAACCTAGAATCAGGACCGGAACGCTGGAGATCATGACGGATCCGGAAGGGGTGGAGGTTTCCGTGGACGGCGTGCGAACGGGAAAAAACTCAAACTGCACCCTGGAGCTGACGGAAGGCAAACACACCATTTCTCTCTATATCCCCAGGACGAACTACAACCACAGCTTCATGGTGACCATCCGGGATGGTCAATTTGAAAAGAAAAATATTTCCCTGCGGGGTTCCCTGGAAGTGGAGTCCTATGCCGAGAAAATCTGGAAAGCAGCTCCGACCCTGGACGTGTATTTGAACGATGGGTATGTGGGGAAAACGGGATTGCATTTGAGAGATCTTATTGCCGGGACGCACATGCTGGAAGTGCGCGTGGAGAATGTGACAAAGAAGAGACAGGTTGAGATCAGACCGGATTCCCCTCTCCTCGTGAAATATAAAATCATCCGGGAGGCCGCCGCGACGCCCAAAGATGATAAAGGTGTTGGAAACGTTGTTTTTTAAAACCTGCCCCTCCATCCTGCCGCCGCACACCCCGGAACACCCTTAAAAAGTAATGGAATTTTGGCCAAAAGATGATATTCTTCAACGATACATTAATTTTTTACTATTCCTTTTTGTCCCTGGGAGGGCTCGATGAAAAAATTTTTATACGGCCATAGAAAGTCGATTTCTTATGTTGCCGTCATTGTATCCGTGGTCTGCTTTATTATCGGATTCTACAGCGACAGCCGGGTCGCCGCTGTGGATCAGGACACCTACAAAAGCCTGAAAGTATTCAACGAGGCGCTGGACATCATCGATAAGAATTACGTGGAGAAGGTCGACCCGAAAACTCTCATGCAGGGAGCGATCAACGGAATGGTGAAGTCCCTTGACCCGCACAGCTCCTTTCTCACCTCCGACATGTACAAAGAGCTCCAGACGGAGACCCGGGGAAGCTTCGGCGGCATCGGCATTGAAATAACCATCCTCAATGATGTCCTGACGGTCGTGTCTCCCATCGAGGATACGCCGGCTTTTGTCGCCGGAATCAAATCGGGGGATCAGATCATCAGGATCGACGACAAATCCACCAAGGGCATGTCGATCCTGGAAGCGGTGAAGATACTTCGGGGCCCCGAAAACACAAATGTAAAAATGACCATCATGAGGAAGGATCTGGCCCAGCCGAAGGACTACACGATCACGCGCGCCGTTATCAAGATCAAGAGCGTCCGGCATAACATTTACGAAGGCAGTATCGGCTATATCCGGGTCTCTTCATTCCAGGAAAATACTTCGGAGGAGCTGAGAAAATCCCTGATTGAAATTGAGAAAAAAGTGAAGCCACTCACAGGCATCATTCTGGACCTGAGAAACGATCCGGGAGGTCTTCTGGACCAGGCCGTGAAGGTATCGGACGCCTTTCTGAAGTCGGGCACGATCGTCTCCATCAAGGGACGGGTGAAAAACCTTGAAAGCAGGTTTACCGCCCGTGATGACGGCAATGAACCCACCTGCCCCATGGTCGTCCTGGTCAACGAGGGAAGCGCGAGCGCATCCGAGATCGTGGCAGGCGCCCTTCAGGACAACGGCCGGGCCATTGTTCTCGGCACGCAGACCTTCGGGAAAGGTTCCGTGCAGACCGTCATCCCCTTTGAGGACGGCTCAGCCATGAAGCTCACAACGGCCAAGTATTACACCCCGAAGGGAAGGTCCATTCAGGCGGAGGGGATCACCCCTGACGTTCACCTTGAATACGCCAGGTCCCCGGAAGAAAAAGATCTCGATTCCGCTTTAAGGGAGAAAGACCTCAAGGGACATATTCCCGGCGAGAACGAGAAGACGGAGAAATCCCGGACGGCGAAAAAAGCGGCTGACAGCCTTTCAAAGGACAACCAGTTGAAGACCGCCGTGGACCTGCTGAAGAGCTGGAAGATTTTCGAAAAGATGAATAGCAAGGGTTGATCCGGCATCCAGTGAAAAAAAAGAAGAGATCTTTCAGATACAAGAGAATCTCGGCGGGATTCTTTTTTATTCTCCTGACCGTTCTTATCGGATTCGCGATCTACGACGGGCTTAAAAGGCCGACAAACGAGAAGGAGCGCGGCCATGTTCAGGACGACCGGACGGTTCGGGAAAGAAGCGAGGAACGGAAAACCGCGAAGAAGGTGCTTCCGTCCGGAAACATTCAGAAGATCGCCATCATCGTGGATGATATCGGTTATGACCTGTCCCTGGTGAATGAGCTTCTTAAAATCGACATTCCGCTGACCTTTGCCATACTTCCTTTTTGCCCCCACTCGGTTGAGTCCGCAAGGAGAATCCACAAAGCGGGAAAAGAGATTCTGCTTCACATCCCCATGGAGCCGCTTGATTATCCGGAAAAGAACCCCGGAAAAGGCGTTCTGCTCGTCCGCATGAATGAAGAAGAACTCCGGCAATCCCTCGAAGAGGAACTGTCGGCGGTTCCTCATGTGTCAGGGGCCAACAACCACATGGGATCAAAGTTCATGAGACACAGAGAAAAGCTGGCTGTGGTATTCAGGACGCTCAAGGGGAAAGGCCTCTTCTTCGTGGACAGCCTGACGACAGGGAATTCAGCGGGCCGCGCCATGGCCCGGGAAATCGGACTTCCCTTTGCCTCGCGGGATATTTTTATAGACAACAGCCGGGACTCCGGTAAAACGAACGGGGACCTCCTGAAACTCATTAAGGAAAAAGGGAGGGGGAAGAAGCTCGTCGTGATCGGCCATCCCTACCCGGAAACCATAGCGGCCATAAAGGAGTCGGTCCGGCGATTCAGGGCCGAGGGGATAAAGATTGTGCCGGTCTCGCAAATAGTGAACAGTAAACAGTGAATGGTATTAAAAGACCAGGTACCTTTATCTTGTCATCCCCGTGCAAACGGGGATCCAGTATATGAACGCCCTCTATCCAGGCAACCCCAACCTTTCTGGATTCCCGCCTCCGCGGGAATGACAAGAAGGGAAGTGGGAATGGTAATCTTAAAGACAGTGAATAGTGAATAAAAGAAACTGACATGATGAAAAGATGGATTTTGACGCTGATCCTTTTGCTGCCGCTCGCGGCCTGCGCCGCGCTCCTTGAGCCGGAGAGGAATCAATTCGGGACGGCAGAGACGGACAGCGCCTCCATTGAGGCGACCTATCATTACTCCCTCGGCGTCCAGCATGCCCTGAACGGGAATCTCCGCGGAGCGATAGAAGAGTACGAGGCCGCTTCTGCTTCCGACCCGAAGTCTCCCCTCCTTGCCGTGGAACTCTCCGCGCTTTACCTTCGAAGCGGTCAGCAAAAAGAAGCCCTGTCTCTCTGCGAGGCTTCCCTCGTCCACAATCCTGATTACGTCGATCTTCATCTTCTTCTTGGGGGTATTTATTTTGAGAGGAAAGAGTATCAAAAAGCCGACAAGGCGTTCCGCCAGGCTGTGAAACTCGACCCCAGATCGCTTGAATCCTACCTCTACCTCAGCGTGATCTACGCTGAACAGAAAAAATATTCGGAATCGGTCATCATTCTGAAAGATCTTCTCAAGATTGATCCGGACAATCTCATCGGCCACTACTATCTGGCCAAGAGATACGCGGACATGAAGATGTACGATGAGTCTGAACAATGGTTCAAAAAATCCATTGCCATCAAACCGAATTTCGAGTCCGCCGTCGTTGATCTTGGAGCGCTTTACGAGGCACAGGACAAGTTCAACGAAGAGACGGGGGTCTACAAAGCGTTCCTGGAACGTTATCCCAACCGGGCCGACATGAAACTCCGGCTGGGAAAGGCATACCTGAGGCATAAGAAATATCTTGAGGCCGCACAGATCCTGGAAAATATCCTGAAGATAGATCCTCTGAATCGGGAAGTGCGCCTGACGATGGCTATTGCCTACTATTTCTCCGGACCCACGGGCCACGACCGAGCCATCCTGGAATTTCTCAATGTGCTCAAGGCAGATCCCTTTGAGCACCGGGCGAGGTATTTTCTTGCCACGGCCTACGAGGAAAAGAAACGCTATAGTAACGCGCTGACTGAGTTCGGCAAAATTCCGGAGGCCTCCGACCTCTTCGGAGACGCCCGGATCCACATGGGAACCATTCTGAAAAGAGAGGGAAAGCCGGTTCAAGCCATCACAATCATCCGGGAGGCCCTTGAAAAGAAAAAAGGCGACGTGGGGCTTTGCAGCTTTCTCGCGTCCCTCTACCAGGATGAAAAAAAAATCGCCGAGGCGGAAGGCATCCTGAAGGAAGGGCTCATCTTTTCCCCCCGAAGTGAGGAGCTCCACTATCGGCTCGGTGTCGTTTACGAATCGGCGAACCGGTATGTTGACAGCATCCGGTCGATGGAGGAAGTGCTGAAGATCGATCCGGAACATGCCGATGCCCTTAACTTTATCGGGTACAGTTACGCGGACAGGGGAATCCATCTCCTCAAGGCCGAGGAGATGATCAAAAAGGCTCTTCGGTTGAAGCCCGGGAACGGCTATATCACCGACAGCCTCGGATGGGTTTACTTCAAACAGAGCCAGAACGATCTCGCGATCAAATACCTGAAAGAGGCCTCGGCGATCATACCGGACGATCCCCTCATCGCGGAACATCTCGGCGACGCCCTGGCAAAAAAAGGGATGATCGAAGAAGCCCTCGAGACTTACCGGCGGGCGCTCAAACTGAACCCGAAGCTGGTAGGCATATCGGCGAAGATTGAGAAACTCCTGAAAGAAAAATGAGAGCCATCAAAACCCCTTTCCCATCTTCTCATCTTCCCAGCTTCTCAACTTCGATCTTTATTCTGTGCCTTCTTCTCCTAACCTCGGGATGCGCACCGGGAAAGGCGGCGCCCATCAAGCCTTTTCTTCCGCCTCCCCCCAATATCATCGAAAAAATATCCCGCTCGGATCTCCGGGAAAAGATCCTGACGGGTACCGCCCACATGACCGTTGAATCACCGGAGGGGTTTTTTTCCGCGAACTGTGCCATCGCCGTCGGATATCCCTCGTCCCTTCGGTTGGAAACGATACCCCCCCTGGGTCCACCGGACCTTTACCTCTCCCTTCGCGGGGACTCCCTGAAAGTATTTCTGCCCCGCAAGGGAGAGTTTTACATCAGCCGGGATGCGGAAAGGAGCTTCCCCCGTTTTATTCCTTTCAGTCTCAACGTCAAAGAGGTCATCCCTCTTCTCGCGGGAATGCTGCCGCCCGGCACTCTGGAAAACAGGACAACCCTGAGGGGTGAGAAAGAAGACCTTCTTTACCGGATTGACACCTTCTCAGGTCAAAAAAAGAGGCTCCGTTCGATCTGGCTGGAGCCTGCAAAAACAGAGCTGGCGCGATTCGAGGCCTTTGGATCCGACGGGAGCATCCTCTATACCGTAACCTTCAAAGATTACAGGACCGTCCAAAAGATTGCTGTTCCTGAAAGAGTCGAGATCCGTGCGGGAGGGGACAAGGGAAGGGATGCATCCATCATTCGCATCCGCTATTCTGATCTTCAGCTTTCCTCCGGAGAGGAGGACAAGGACCTCTTCGACCTTGAAATCCCCTCCGGTATAGAGCCTATAATACTGGATTAATTTTACCAAGCCGTTGAAAAACATTCATCTGCGTCGTTGCACTACGTCCCTCGTCATTCAACGTACGTCCGTGTACACCTCATTCCTTAGGTCTTGCGCGCCTCGCATCTAAACGTTTTTGAACAGCTTGTTGAAAAGCGGGTTTTTCAACACCCTTTTACTCTTTTAGTGCCTTCAGCTTCGCCTTGGCGATCCTCGCCTGACCGGTGTTCGGGAAATCCTTGACCACTTGCTGGAGAAGCAGTTTCCCGCTGTCTTCGTCCCCGAGCTTCAGAAAAGAGAGCCCCTGTTTGAGCAGTGCGTGGGGTACTCTGTCCCCGTCGGGAAAGTTCTTGATCACCTTTTCGTATTCTAGGATGGCCTTTTCATAGTTGTTTTCCAGATAATAGGTCTCCCCGATCCAGAACTGCGCGTTGTCCGACAGATCCGTATTGGGATTCTGCTCCAGGTATTTCTGGAAACCCCTCCGGGCATCCTCATATTTGGCGCTCTTGAAGTCCTGATAGGCCAGCGAATAACCGTTAGACTTCCCATTGTTTCCGTTCTTGGCGGCCCGATGGGAGTTGCCCTTTTTTTCTTCTTTTCTGGCGGCGTTTTCTCCCTGTTCGGACTTTTTTCCGACCCCGATGAAGTTTTCGATGAATCCGATTCTGAGGCCGATGTCTTTCATCTTCGCGTCCTTCTCTCTGCGCTCCGCCTTCAGGTTATCGAGATCGCGCCTGAGCTCTTCGGTCGTGCCCTGCAGCTTCTTGACCTGCTCCCGCAACTCCGTCAGGTCCGCTCCGGTATCCGCCTGATTTTTCCGCAGGGACTCCTCAACCTTCCTGCCATCGTCAAGCCCTTTCTGAAGCCGGGCCGTTTCCTCCTTAAGCGCGTTTATTCTCTGATCCACATCATGGCGCGTCCTCTTCAGGTCATCGGTGGTTGCGCACCCCCAGAAGACAAACCAAACCGCCAAAAAGAACACCCAAAGGAATTTCTTCACTCGCAGACCTCGCTTCGAGCTTTCCGGTTACTTTTCAGTTACCACGAAGTGGTCTCGCCTGTTTTTGGCCCAGGCGTCTTCCGTGTGTCCGGGATCAAGGGGACGTTCCTTGCCGTAGCTGATGGTCTTGATCCTTCCTTTATCGACACCCAGATCGACCAGGAACTTCATGGCGCCGAGGGCTCTTTTTTCCCCCAGGGCGAGGTTGTATTCAACCGTTCCCCTCTCGTCACAGTTTCCTTCGATCACAACCGTCACGTCCTTGTTGGCCGTCATGTAAGCAGCCGCCTTTTTCAGGGTCTCCCGCGCCTCAGGCTTCAGATCAAACTTGTCGAAGTCGAAGCGAAGGTCCGCAAAGGCTTCCGCCATCGCCGCAGCCGCCGCCTCTTTTTCCTTCTGCGCCGCCAGAGCCCTTTCTCTTTCCTGTTCCTCTCTCAGGGCCGCCTCTTTCATGGCATTCTCCCGCGCCAGCCTCTGCTCTTCCGTCTCAGCGGGCTGTGCCGGGGTGGCGGCCGCTTCCTTCTGCACGGTCGCTGTCTTCTCCTCGGCAGTCTCTTTCACGACCTTTTTCGCGCATCCCACAGTCAGGATGAGCCCCAGTCCCAGAATCACTACGATGAACCCAAACACGACCAGATTTCTTTTCATATCAACGGCTCCTTTCAAGAAAGATTTTTAAACCCAAAATCAATGCATTTATTCATAACATATCGACAAAAAAGTTCAATATAAATTTGAGCGGGAGGACCAGGAGGTATTGGCATACCCTCCCATTCCTTCGTGCAATATCCGCACGTTCGAGCCATTGGCGTTCATCACGCAGAGTCGGTTCCTGCCGTTCTTTATCGACGCGAAGGCGATATACCTGCCGTCGGGCGACCAGGAAGGCGATTCGTTTCTACCCCCTTCCGTGGTGAGCTGGGCAAGATTTCCCCCGTCCTCGTCAATAGAGAGGATCTGAAAGGAGCCATTGACCATTCCCTCAAAGGCGATCCGCTTCCCTTTCGGCGACCAGGAAGGCGATGTGTTGTAGTTGCCCTGATAGGTCAGACGCCTTTGATTATCGCCGTCGGCATCCATGACGTAAATCTGGGGTGAACCGGCACGGTCGGAGACAAAGGCAATCCTTTTGCCGTCCGGCGACCAGGTGGGAGAGATATTGATGGAGTAATTGTGCGTCAGGCGTCTTGCTTTCCCCTCTCTGAAATCCATCACGTAGATCTCCTGGTGGCCGTCCTTGCTCAGGGTCATGAGGATCTTCGTCCCGTCCGGCGACCAGGGAGCCGCAAGGTTGAGGCCGCTGAAGCCGGATATCTTCCTCGCCCTTCCGCTGGACATATCCATGATAAAGAGATCGGGATTCCCGTCCCGGTATGAGGTAAAGGTTATTTCCCTGCTGTCCGGCGACCAGCGGGGGAGAAGCGTCAGGGATCTAAAGTTCGTAATCCTCGTGAGCTCGGAACCGTCGAAATTTATGGCATAGATCTCCGAAATCTGCCCCTTTTTGCCCGCAAAGGCAATCCGCGTATCAAAGACACCTTTTTCTCCCGTCAGCTGCAGAAGAACCTCGCTGGCAAACTTGAGCACCATGTCCTTTCTGTCGCTCACCTTGCCCGTGTACTTTTTCCCCGAGATGAGCTTTCCCTGGATGACGTCAAAGAGACGGAATTCAGCGACAAGTTCCTTCCCGTTCACTTGGAAGCCTCCTTTGATCAGAGACTCGGCGCCGATGCCGGTCCAGTCGGAAAACCGGATACTGTCCGTGGTTATCCCCGCCTGGTTGGGGTCCTCTAGAAAGGCGTTCCTCTGAATGATGGTGAAAAACCCCGTCACCTGAAGGGCCTTGCCCAGCGCGTCGGGGAACCACGTCCCGAGCTTATCCTTGTCTGGATTTTTCCCAAGATTCTTGAAATCAGCGATGGCAAGGGGAAATTTCTGAATGGTCGGCGAATCTATGTCGATGTAAACCCGGCCGTGGGACGGGGCGGTCACGCCGAAAACAAGAAAAAAAGCAATAACGAAGACGATTTTTTTTGTCACTCGAACCCTGTCTTTATCTCAGCTTCCCAGCCTCCCAACTTCTCAACTTCTGTCCTTACCTGAACTGCGCCGTGTGAAACCGGATCCCCAGATCAACACTGCTTCCCCTGATGCTTTCAGGGATGGGCGGAAAGGGGCTTGCCTTTTGAATCGCCCGGACCGCGGACCGATCGAAGTATCGGTTCCCGGAGCTCCTCTCAATGCTCAGGGACGTCACACTTCCGGACCGGGACACGGTGACATCCACAATTGCTTCGAGATTTTTCGAGGGGAGAATTCCCTTGGGAAGGGCCCACTCCGCCTTGATGCGCGACCAGATGGCCTCGTAATAAGCATGGACCGCCTGGTTCGTCTCCACGACGCCCTGTCTGGCCGCAGGAGCCTGTTGTGAGGATGACTCGGCCACCTTTTTTCTCACCCTTTCGATGGCCTTTTCCACTTCCTCACGGCCGCTCTCTTTCCTGACCGGGGCAAGCCGCCGGATGGGCACCTCGGACGTTTTCTTCAGGGCCGTGGCATGCTCTCTGGCGCTGATGGTGGCCACCTCTTTTGTCATGGTGGTGGTCGCTGCCCTTTCCAGATATCCCGACGGGAGACTCACGAGATCAACGGTATAGACGGGACCGAAGGTCCACTTTCGCGTGGGGAAGGAAGGCGATAAAAAGAGGATGCTCAAAACAAGGGCGTGAAGGACCAGAGAAAGAAGAACCATCCTGTTGATGCT
>Ga0163202_1000234_pt1 | contig 10509 bp, 10 predicted proteins | sample PL_2010_300m_FD_113540 | JGI IMG/M metagenome (GOLD analysis project Ga0163202, IMG submission 113540) | Freshwater microbial communities from Powell Lake, British Columbia, Canada to study Microbial Dark Matter (Phase II) - PL_2010_300m | ecosystem: Environmental > Aquatic > Freshwater > Lake ... | reverse complement strand
GTATTGAATTAGATGAGTTTAAAGATAAAAATGCTTCTGAGTATCGGAAATTTATTCATTTAATGGATGAGCATAACCATACAATAGCCAGGATGAAAAAAATGGTGATCACATCGGTAAAAGGTTATGCTATTGCTAATGGAGCGGGTTTGGTCTATGCCAGTGATTTTGCCATTGCTGCCGAAGATGCTAAATTTGGTACAACGGCCATTAATCTTGGATTGATCTGTTTAGGACCTGCTGTTCCTTTGTCCCGATTGGTTGGAAGAAAAAAGATTTTGGAGTTAATTCTAACCGGAGATATTGTTTCTGCAGAAGAAGCGCAAAAGTTAGGTTTAATAAACCACGTAGTTCCCTCCGAAGAACTTGAGGGGAAAACGATAGAATGGGCAGAAAATTTTGCCCATAAAAGTCCCCTTGCATTGCAAATTGGTAAACGTGGCATCTACCAGATGCAGGATTTGCCATATCATCAAGCGATAGATTATATGGGTGAACTTTTTGCTTCTTTATGCATGTCTCAGGATGCAAAAGAGGGAGTACAGGCTTTTCTTGAAAAGAGGAAGCCTTTATGGAAAAAGTACTAAAGATTACTTTTTGAAAAAAAGAGAAGAGAAATAATAAAAGAATGGATTACAGATAAAAAATATGTTTTTAAATTATATCAGGAGATAAAAAAATCTTTCCCGAATTCCTAAAGACATATATTAAATTGAAATAGACAAGTTAAGAAAATTCTAAAAAAGAAGGATTTTTAAAATAAATTTAGTAATAATAAACATAATTAAAAATTAATCTTCATAAACAAATATTATACCCGTATTTATATTTTTAAAACTTACCGACAACTTTTAATGCCACAGGTATAGTTAATTCGACAATTTTATGATTTTTATAATTTTTTTTCTAAAAAAGAAGGATTTTTAAAATAAATGTAGTATATATATAAAAGTAGCTACTCTAGATGTTTACATTACAAGGAGTAAGTTGCCTAGAAAAATAAAATCCTAATAATCCTATTGAAATGTCTAATAGGGTTTTTTAATGGAAAAAGATCTAAATTAATAAAATAGCGAAACAAAAACTATAAATAGGGATGGGTTTTTAATTTAGGCAAAAAAAAGAAGAAAGTGAGGTGAGAATTTCTTTAGGAACATAGGAACACAGTTTTTTAGTTAAAATAAATTAAAATTATTTAAGGGGGATTAAAATGAATATTTTACGCAAAAAAGTATTGATATCGTTAATGGTTTTTGCACTTGTTGTTATGCTCGGCTCCTTTAGTTCTGTGGCCGCTGGTACTTCTAAAGAAATTAAAGTTGGGATAATTGGGCCTATGACAGGATGGGCGAGTGTTTATGGGCAATATGTGGTTGATGGCGTTAAGCTTTTTTTTAAGGAACATAACGACATGTTTAAGGATCGTCCAATTAAATTTTATATTGAGGACACTCAAGGCCAAACTGAGTTGACAATAGAAAAGTTTGATGTCTTGAAGAATCGTGATAAAGTTCATGTGATCATAGGGCCTTCTTTAGGCAACGAGGGTGAAGCAGCTTCAGATTGGGCAAACCGTAATCAGGATATGCCTATACTTATAGGTTATTCTGCACCAGAAGATTTGACTATGCGTAATCAAATTAAAAATCTCATACGACCGGGATGGACAGGAGCTCATGATACATTCTACTTTGGGGAATTTTGCGCTAAGACTTTGGGCTATAAAAAGATAATTACAGTTGGACAGGATTATTCTTATCCATGGGATCAAAATGCAGGATTCATAAGAGGCTTTATCGAAAATGGCGGCGAAGAAATATATCCAATATGGCACCCAGTAGAATTACTTGATTTTGCTTCAATTTTGTCACAATTACAAAAATTAGCTTCAAATTACGATGCTGTATTTTATAATGGGGCCGGATCCCAAGCTATTGCTTTCTTTAAGCAATGGAACCAATTCGGATTAGGCAAATTCTACCCTCAGGTTCTTGGTGGAGCGAATTTTACTGATCCCGCGATTCTTCCAGAGTTAGGTCCTAAAGCAGAGGGAATTTATTCATCGATGCATTATGTGGATGGCGGACAGACTAAGGAGAATATAGAATTTAGAAAAAAATGTAAAGAGGAGTATGATAGATATCCTGGTGCCGTTGAAATGCAGGGGTTTGACTGTGCAACAGTACTTTATAGAGCTTTGGAAGCCATAGATGGAGATATTGAAAACACTGAGGCATTTATTGATGCCCTCCATAAAGTTGAGATGCCTGATTCGCCAAGGGGTCCATGGTATTTTGATGAATACGGTCAGCCTGTTCAGAATATATATATTCAAAAAACTATAAAGGTTGGCGATTATTTGATGAATGTTCCTGTCAAAACATATATGGCAACTAGTCAGTTTGGCCCATATATAGGTATGGAAAAAGAGTATATGTCACAACCACCAAATAGACGCCTCTATCCTCCTGGGAAACGTGATGAGTATATGATAGAGATAGAGAAATACTTTGGTAAAGAATATATTGAAAATTTAGAGAAAAATGAAGGTTGGAAAGAGTAATAGAAATGACAGAAAATTCTAATCAGGAAACAGTTTTATTATTAAAAGAACTTTATAAATCTTTTGACGGTGTAGATGCTGTATGTAACGTTAACTTTGCTATGAAGTATGGTGAAAACTGTGCTCTGATTGGACCAAATGGAGCTGGAAAAACCACTTTATTCAACTTAATTACAGGAGAAATTCAAGCGGATAAAGGTGGTATCTGCTTATTTGAGAACGATGTTACTAATACCCATGTCCAGCATCGTAATATGCTGGGCATGGGCCGAACCTATCAGATATCGAATCTCTTTTTGAAACTTACAGTCAAAGAAAGTCTTTTCTTGGCTTTATGGGAAAAACGAGGTAAAAGGTCATTACCGATATTTCGATCTTGGAGTAAATATACAATGGAAAATGAGCAAGCAAGAGAATTTGCCCATATGATAGGCCTTGAAAGTAAATTTGAAACTACAGTAGAGAAACTTTCCCATGGTGAACGAAGAAAGCTTGAATTAGGTATGGCAATTGCCTCTAAACCAAAAATTATTTTAATGGATGAACCCACAGCTGGTTTATCATCCACAGAACGCACATCTATGATTAAACTCATAACTAAACTTACATCAAAAATGATGATTCTGTTAATTGAACATAATATGGTAGTTGTACATAGTATAGTGAATCGTGTGATAGTAATGGATAGAGGATCCATTATTGCTGATGGTAGCCCAAAAAGTATTTCTTCTGACAAACAAGTTCAGAAAATATATATGATAGGACCTGAGGGGAAAAATTAAACATGGTTGAACCGCTTTTAAATATTCATGATTTAGACAGTTATTACGGCAAAAGTCATATCATCCATAATCTTTCATTGCAAATTGGTCGTTGTGAATGCGTTGCAATTCTTGGTCGCAATGGCATGGGGAAAACAACGCTTTTGCGCTCGATTCTTGGGCTTAAAATAGTAACTCGTAATGGTAGTATTCGGTTTAACGGGGAAGAGCTTATAGCTAAAAAAACATACGAAATTGCAAGAAAGGGAGTTGGGTATATTCCTCAGGGATGGCAATTGTTCCCCTCTTTATCTGTTGATGAACATTTAGATTTTGCATATCGATCTAGTTGTGGAAATAGCGGTTATGCCTGGACTGCTGATGCAGTATATGATCTTTTTCCAGAACTTGCGGAAAGAAAACAGATTAGCGGGACAAAATTGAGTGGAGGAGAACAGCAGATGTTAGCCATAGGGCGGGCGCTTGTTACAAATCCAAATCTTATTTTAATGGATGAACCATCAGAAGGGTTAGCTCCAAATATAATCCAACGAGTAATAGAAGTATGCAAACATATGGCAGATAAGGGAGTAAGCTTACTTTTAATTGAACAAAATTTGGAGATGGCTAAAGCAATAGCTAAACGAGTATATATTATGTCCAGTGGCTATATAGCCTACGAAGCATCAATGAAAGAGTTCGCTGCTGACAGGAAATTACAACATCAATACCTTGGGGTATAGAAGATTAAGATACAAACAATGATATATTTTTGTTAAAAATTTATTAATTTTATTATTAAATCGAAGAGAGGATGTGAAAGTATAATGCCTAAGACTATAGTTATTGCAGGTGCTTTTGATACTAAAGGAAGTGAATTTGCTTTTGTAAAGGATTTGATTAAAGCACATGATATCAAGACACTTACTATTGATATTGGTGTAATTGGTAACCCAGGATTTACGCCTGATATTAATAATGGTGAGGTAGCAAAAGCTGGGGGGAGTACTATTGAAATTTTAAGAACAAAAAAAGATAAGACAAAAGCAATGAGAGTTATGAGTGACGGGTTGTCGGTTATTGTAAATCGTTTATATGAGCAGGGTAAATTAAATGGTATTTTAAGTATGGGGGGAAGCGGTGGCACTGCCCTTGTTACAGCTGCTATGCGTGAACTACCAGTTGGTATACCAAAAATAATGGTGTCAACCATGGCTGGTGGAGATGTTAGTAGTTATGTAGGAACAAGTGATATTATCATGGTACCTTCAGTGGTTGATGTCGCTGGCATCAACAGGATTAGTCGAAAAATTTATTCTAATGCAGCTGAGGCTATTGCTGGTATGGTTAAAGTTGAAAGTTCATCTCCTGTTGAGCAGAAGCCACTTATTGCTGCCAGCATGTTTGGCAATACTACAAAATGTATTGACCAGGCATCTGCAAACCTAGATAAAAAGGGTTATGAAACGGTAGTTTTTCACGCTGTCGGCACTGGTGGTCGGACAATGGAAAAGTTAATTGGAAATGCTTACTTTGAAGGTGTGCTTGACCTTACTACTACTGAGTTAGCTGATGAAGTTTGTGGTGGCGTTCTTTCTGCTGGGCCTGATCGTGTAAAAGCAGCTCCAAATGCTGCTATACCAGTTGTTATTGCTCCCGGATGTGTAGATATGGCTAATTTCTTTGGTAAGGATACTATGCCAGAAAAGTATAAAAATCGAAATCTTTATGAATGGAACCCTAATATTACTTTAATGCGTACTAATATAGAGGAAAATATTAAAATTGGGCAAATGATTGCAACAGCTGCCAATCTTGCCAAGAAAGGGAAAGTGGCAGTTATTTTACCGCTAAAAGGGGTATCAATGCTTGACAGCAAAGGAAATCCTTTTTGGGATCAAGATGTAGATCAGGCTTGTTATAATGCGATAAAAGATAATTTACGTTCAGATATTCCTGTTATTGAAATAGATTGTAATATTAATGATCAAGAATTTTCTGATAAAGCTACCGAATTATTAGAAGAAATGATAAAAAATAAGTAAAATATATTGAAATAAAATGTGAAAGAAGGAGGATTATTATTATGAGTTTTACCCGCAAAGAAGCTTTATCTTGTTTACGTAAGACTATAGCCGAAGGAAAGCCTATTATTGGCGCTGGTGCTGGGACTGGTATTTCAGCAAAATTTGTCGAGAGAGGCGGAGTAGACCTTATTATTATTTACAATTCTGGCCGCTATCGTATGGCTGGTCGAGGTTCTCTCGCAGGTCTTTTACCATACGGTGATGCAAATGCTATCGTGGTAGATATGGCCAGGGAAGTACTGCCAGTAGTTAAAAATATTCCTGTGTTAGCTGGTGTATGTGGTACAGATCCTTTCAGGCTAATGCCTGTTTTTTTGAAACAGCTTAAAGAAATAGGTTTTTCCGGTGTACAAAATTTTCCTACAGTAGGTCTTATTGACGGGGTATTTCGCCAGAACTTAGAGGAGACTGGAATGGGTTATAATTTAGAGATCGAGACTATTCGTATTGCCCATGAGTTGGATATGTTAACTTGTCCTTATGTTTTCTCTGAGGAGGATGCTCGTAATATGGCTAAAGCCGGTGCCGATGTTCTTGTACCTCATATGGGTTTAACTTCTAAGGGAACCATTGGTGCTCAAACTGCTCTTACCCTTGAGGAGGCAGCAAAGCGAGTACAATCTATGCATGATGCAGCCAAGGAAGTTAACCCAGATATTTTAGTACTTTGTCATGGGGGACCTATTGCTGAACCAAAAGATGCCCAATATATTTTTGACCATACTAACGGTATATGTGGCTTTTTCGGTGCTTCTAGCTTAGAACGTTTACCAACTGAGGTAGCCATTCAGAAGCAAGCAGCTAATTTTAAGGCCTTAAAGATTTAAAATTAGTATTTTAATGATTATGTTTTACACCCCCCCCATAAGAAGAATTGGGGGGGCAATTTTTAAAACTAGAAATTTTTTGTAATTCATAAAAGGAGGAGCAATGTTTCTCTTTAGTTTAGCATTTTTAAATGGATTGACATTGGGAGCTTTGTTGTTTTTAGTCGCTAGTGGCTTAACTCTTTCATTTGGTTTAATGCGTATAGTAAACCTCAATCATGGTGCATTTTATTTAACAGGAGGTTATATTGGACTGAGTTTTTTAAAAGCTACTGGAAGCTGGCCATTATCTATATTAGCTGCTGGATTGATCATTGCACTATTAGCTTTTTTTGAGGATCAGTTTCTCCTTAAGCGGTTTCGAGAGCAGCCACTCATTGTAACACTAATAACACTTTCTATAGCAATAATTATAGCTGATTTGGATTTAGTTATATGGGGAGGGAAGCCACAGTTACTTGATGTTCCAGAGATAATTAATTCACCAGTATCTTTATTTGGTGTCATGTACCCTGGTTATAGATTATTTATTCTTATTTTAGCAATTATAATTTGTATTGCACTTTGGATTTTCCTAAAAAAGACAAAAGTAGGCATAACTATTCGAGCAGGTATCGATAATTCTGAGATGGTAAATGCTCTTGGTATTAATGTAGAAAAAATTTTTACTTATGTTTTTGTAATATCCGGTTTTCTAGCGGGTATTGCTGGTGTAATTGGAGGATCATTTTCAATGGTTGCTCCTGGTCAAGACTGGAGTATGCTTACATTTGCCTTAGTCACAGTTATTATTGGTGGTATGGGAAGTTTTGCTGGTTCAATATTAGGCTCCTTAATTACGGGCATGACTTTTAGTTATGCAAGTGCTTATATCCCTGAGCTTTCCAATTTATTTATATTTTTGCCTGTTGCTATAATTATAGCAGCCAGAGGACGAGGTTTATTAGGGAAGGAATTACAATGAATCAACAACATGCAATTTTATCTTATCGGTATCTATCGATAGCTGGTGTTATTTTAGTTTTAATATCTTTTCCTTGGTGGGCACCCTTGTTTTATCTTAACTTAGCAATAAGGATTCTTTTTTTTGGTATAGTAGTTATGGGGTTTTCTTTCTTAGGGGGTCAACTTGGTTTGTTATCTCTTATGCAATCATTTTTTTTTGGAATAGCTGGATATACAGTAGCAATTCTTCAAGTTAGATATGGGATTTTATTCCCTATTCCACCTTTGATTGGGTTGTTTGCAGCAATTTTATTAGCTATTTTTTTTGGTTTTTTTGTACTCCGCACGCAAGGGGTTTACTTTCTAATGCTTACTATGGTCATTGGACAAATTGGATGGGTATTATCACTTCAACTTACATCAATAACACATGGAACTACTGGAATAATTGGTGTTAATGCTCCAGAAATACTCCATGGGTCACAAATAGCTTTCTATTTTGTACAACTTGTCATATTCTTGATTTGTATTGGATTTCTTTTTAAGGTTATGAGATCGCCATTTGGTCTATTTCTCCGTGGCATACGGGAGAGTGAATCACGAATGATAATGCTTGGATACCCGGTATTTTTTATTAAACTTGCAGCGTTTGTATTATCTGCGGCATTAACAGCAATAGGAGCAATATTTTATGTCTACTTTTATGGAGTAATGAATCCGGACGCTATTTCTTTAGCAGCAAATGTAAATATTATGCTTGCTTCGATTTTAGGAGGCATGGGTAGTTTATTTGGCGCAATTTTAGGATCATTTATCGTTAAAACGCTTAATATGTCGCTTAGCGCAATAACCGCGCGTTATATGCTTGTAACTGGTTTACTTTTCCTAGTTGTTATAATGTTCTTCCCTAATGGTATTATTGGTGGTTTAAGAGAGGTAAAAATTTCTTCATTTAGAACAATTTGGCAGAGAGTTACACAGCGAGAAACTTTTCAGATCTCTAAAAAGCAAAAAGATAAATATAAATAGTATAGAAAACTACTTATTTTATCAACCAGAAGAGCAGAACACCATGGGCACGCCTGCGGTATCTACTTTATAAGGAGAAGAGCGGGCTAGAAGGTGTAAAACAGATAAACATGTTATATTAGCCACATGACCAGACCATTACGCATAGAATTTAAAGGGGCAGTCTATCATATCACCTCCAGAGGAAATGCCAGGCAGGCCATCTTTCTTACCGAGGAAGACTTTGCTGATTTCCTCAGGGTCTTATGTTCTGTGGTAAAAAGATATCGCTTCCTATTGCATGCCTACTGTCTGATGAATAATCATTATCATCTAATGATTGAAACCCCAGAGGGTAACCTATCAAAAGGAATGAGACAATTAAATGGTCTCTACACCCAACGGTTCAACCAAAGACATCAGAGAGTCGGTCATCTTTTTCAAGGGAGATACAAGGCCATCCTGGTGGATAAAGATAACTATTTACTTGCCCTCTGTCGCTATGTAGTGTTAAATCCGGTAAGAGCAAGCATAGTAAAAGACCCGGGAGTCTGGAGGTGGAGCACTTATCGAGCAACTGCCGGTCAGGAAGAAGGGATCCCCTGTTTAACCACAGATTGGATTCTCTCTCAATTTGACAAAGAGCAAAAGAAAGCCGCTAACCTTTATCAAGCCTTTGTCCGCTCTGGAATAAAAACAGATTCCCCTTTAAAGGCGATAAAAGGGCAATTGTTTCTCGGCCAGGATAATTTTGTAGATAAGATAAAAGACTTGATGAGAGGGAAAGAAAAATTAAAGGAGATAACCAGAGAACAACGCTATGTAACCAGGCCGCCCTTAAATGAGATTTTACCCCAGGAGGACAAGAAGTCAAAAGACTAAGCAATGTATGAGGCTCACCAACAGTATGGCTATACCTTAAAAGATATCGCAGAATATATCGGTGTACATTATACTACAGTGAGCAAAGTGATTAAAAGAATCGAGGGGGAAAATAAAAAGTGATATTTCAAGACCTGGCCCTATTATACCTACTATTATACCTATTGGTGTAAAAGAGGGGTTGGAAGGATAATAATTAATGAATCAGATAAAAAGAAAAAATAGTAAACTGAAATGGCAAAATATTAATGCAACAAGAATGTCAGTCTCAGCATTCGGTGTTCTTTGTGGATTGACTGGTATTATAGCTGGTTACTTTGAAACACTTCAAGGTAATGTTGCCCCAAGCGGCTTTATAATAAGTAGCATTGGTCCGACGTATGGCATGTGGGATACTTATGGTATATGGGACTTGTGGGACACATATAGTGCCATAACCATCATCCCCAATTTTTTCTTAACTGGAATAGTGGCAATCCTGGTGAGTTTTCTTGTTATCATATGGTCCGTTGGATTTGTACACAAGAAGTACGGCGCCATGATCTTTTTACTTCTTTCAATCATACAATTCCTTGTTGGTGGAAGCTTCGTCCTTGACCTAGCATTAATAGCTGCTATTGTTGCAACCAGGATTAATAAACCGTTAACCTGGTGGCGCTCACATCTGCCTATAAACCTACGGAGCTTGCTTGCCAAATTATGGCCGTGGTCTTTCATAGCCTACGTGTTGCTATCTCTCATCATGCTAGGAATAACTATCTTTGGAGTAAATGATGCATCTCTATCAGATCTTTTAGGAGTTCTTGCTGCCGCTATGTTTATACCTTTACTATTAATGATCTTTGGTGGATTTGCATACGATATCCGGAGGCAGACTCATCTTAATAATGACCCGACAAGGAGTAAGTGACTTGAATAAAAGCGAGCTGGAGTGTATGAATTGATATGTTAGAGACAGAGAGCAATTTAGTAATAAATCGCCCTCCTTGGCTTACCTTTTTATGCCGAATTTCGGCCCGGCCAACGCACAACAGCGTATATATGCTTCGTTACCTGTCGGTCGTCGGGCTTCGCTACATTTTACCCTTCAGGCAAACGTCACATATGCTCGGGAGGTTAGACGAAAGTCTAAAAAAATAAAAGAAATAAGGAGAATAAAATGTCATCAAAAAAAACTTATGGTTACGAAGAAGCTAAATTTATCGGAGAAAAACTTGGAATAAAATGGAACAAATTTGATGTTGAACAATTTAGAATGGGAATGGACGTTGAACTTGAGCATGGGAAGATTAATGAATTAACAAACGTAACAACTGATGATCCACTTTTAACTGGCAAAATTGCACTTGCGCATCTTAATGAATTTCCTGATTATTATGATAGATTAGAAAATATGGAAAACGAAGCTGAAAAATATTGGGACAATAAAGAATAAT
>Ga0163202_1000232_pt1 | contig 10542 bp, 7 predicted proteins | sample PL_2010_300m_FD_113540 | JGI IMG/M metagenome (GOLD analysis project Ga0163202, IMG submission 113540) | Freshwater microbial communities from Powell Lake, British Columbia, Canada to study Microbial Dark Matter (Phase II) - PL_2010_300m | ecosystem: Environmental > Aquatic > Freshwater > Lake ... | reverse complement strand
CCTCTGTTCGACGACGCTGCCCTTCGCCGATCGCCAGAACGCGGGAATCCTCTCGACGGCCCTGAACCTCCGGGACGACATCATCACCGCGGACATCACCTCGTCGCTCCGCGCGGGGACGACGGGCCTGCTCACCGCCCTCGAGGTCGTGCAGGGGGAGAGCCGCAGGAGCCTCCTCGTTGCTGCCGCCGACAAGCGGGAGACAAAACCGGCCTATTTCTACGAAATGTGGTTCGGCGACGGCGCAGCCGCCCTCCTGGTGGGGGAGAAGGACGTCATCGCCGAGTTCAAAGGCGCCTACACCGTCTCCTACGACTTCGTCGATCACTACCGGGGCAAAGGGGCCTCGTACGACTATATGTGGGAGGAGCGCTGGCTTCGGGAGGAGGGGTATTCGAAGTTCATCCCCGAGGCGGTGGGCGGCCTCTTCAAAAAAATCGGCATCACGATGGACGACGTCCAGAAGATCGTCTTCCCCTGCCTCTTCCAGGCGGAGCACAGGGCCATCGCAAAGAAGCTGGGCGCCGCCCCGGAGAAGGTCATCGACACGATGCACGAGGTCTGCGGCGAGACGGGGGCGGCCCATCCGCTCTTGATGTTCGTCGCCGCCCTCGAACAGGCCAAGCCCGGCGACGGAATCCTGCTGGCCGGTTTCGGACAGGGGTGCGACGCCCTGTACTTCAAGGTCACCGACGCGATCGCAAAGCTCCCCGCGCGCTCCGGTCTGAAAGGCGCCCTGGAGAACAAGAAGACCATCGACAATTACATGAAGTTCCTGAAGTTTAGGAACCTCATCCAGCCCGAGATGGGGATCCGGGCGGAGGCCCCGACTCAGACGGCGATGACCGTCCTCTGGCGGAAGCGCAAGATGCTCACCGGCCTCGTCGGGGGAAAATGCCGGGACTGCGGGACGCCCCAGTTCCCGAAAATGGACATCTGCGTGAATCCGGCCTGCGGACACGTCAACACCCAGGAGGACTACGAATTCGCCGACGTGCCCGCCCGGATCAAGACCTTCACGGGCGACCTCCTGGCCGTATCGGTGGATCCGCCCGCGATCTACGGGATGGTCCAGTTCGAGGGGGGCGGCCGCTTCATGGCCGATTTCACCGACTGCGAACTGGCCGACTGCAAAGTGGGGCTCCCGGTGAAGATGGCCTTTCGGAGGCGGTTCACCGATGACGAGCGGGGCTTCTCCGGCTACTTCTGGAAGGCGATCCCCCAGCCCGGGGCGGCGGCAGCCCTTCCCGAGATCCGGTTCGACGGAAGGGTGGCCGTGATCACCGGCGCCGGCGCGGGCCTCGGGAGGACCTACGCCCTGGAACTGGCCAAGCGCGGCGCGAAAGTCGTGGTCAACGACTTCGGCGGCGCCAGGGACGGCGCAGGAAAGGGCTCGCGCAGCCCGGCCGACCGGGTGGTCGAGGAGATCCGGGCGGCGGGCGGCGAGGCAGTCGCCAACTACGACAACGTCGCCACGGCTTCGGGGGGCGAAGCGATCGTCCAGGCCGCCGTGAAGGCGTTCGGAGGGGTGGACATCCTCATCAACAACGCCGGGATCCTCCGGGACAAGAGCTTCCTCAAGATGGACCCGGAGAACTGGGCGGCGGTCATCGCCGTCCATTTGAACGGCGCCTACAACGTCACCCGGCCGGCCTTCGCCGCTATGCGGGAGAAGGGCTACGGTCGGATCGTCATGACGACCTCCGCCGCCGGCCTCTATGGGAACTTCGGCCAGACGAACTACAGCGCGGCGAAGATGGGGGTCGTCGGCTTCATGAACACGCTGAAGCTCGAGGGGGCCAAGTACAACATCAAGGTCAATACCATCGCCCCGGTCGCCGCCTCGCGGCTCACCGAGGATGTCATGCCGCCCGATGTGTTCAAGCAGATGCAGCCGGACTTCATCGCCGGGATCGTGCTCACTCTCTGCTCCGAGAACTGCGCGGAGACCGGCGAGATCTTCAACGCGGCGGCCGGCTTCACCAGCCGCGCCGCGATCCTGACGGGACCGGGAACGATCCTTGGCGGACCGGAGAAGATCCCCACGCCGGAGGAGATCCGCGACCAGTGGGCGGCCATCGACAGCCTCGAAGGGGCCAGGGCGATCGGCGAGGCGAACACGGCGATCCTATCCTTCCTGACGCCCCCCGCCCCGAAAACGGAGCAGGCAGGGACCGTTGCTGGAGAGGGCGGGGCGCCCGACGTCAAGGGGATCTTCTTGAAAATGCCGGAGGCCTTCAACGCCGCTGCGGCGGCGGGAAAAGACGTCGTCTTCCAGTTCTCCATCTCCGGCGCCGGCGGGGGCGACTGGATCGTCGCCGTCAAGGATGGGAGCTGCAAGGTCGAGCCGGGAAAAGCGGAGAAACCGACGACGACGATCAAGATGGCCGACTCCGACTTCCTTGAGCTCATCGCAGGGAAGCTCGATGGGATGCAGGCCTACACCTCGGGGAAGCTGAAGGTGGAGGGGGACATCATGAAGTCCCAGCTCATCGGAAAGCTCTTTAACTTCGGGAAATAAGAGGGAGGAATCATGGCATCGGGAATTAAAGACAAGGTAGCGATTCTCGGGATGGGGTGCAGCCGCTTCGGGGAGCGCTGGAATATGGGGGCCGAGGAACTGCTGGTCGAAGCCTTCCAGGAAGGCCTCGCCGACGCCGGTATCGAAAAAGACCAAATCCAGGCGGCATGGCTCGGCCACTGCCTGGAGGAGACCGGTCTGGGCAAGTCCTCGACGCCGCTGGGGGTGGCCCTCCGCCTTCCCAACCTTCCCATCACCCGCACGGAAAACTTCTGCGCCACGGGGACCGACGCATTCCGGGGGGCCGTCTATGCGGTCGCCTCCGGGGCCTACGACATCTGCCTCGCCATCGGCGTGGAAAAACTCAAAGACACCGGATACGGCGGCCTCCCGAACGCCGGCTCCAACTTCGGCTCGCTCTCCTGGCTGTGGTTCCCCAACGGTTCGGCGCCGGGCCTCTTCGCCCAACTGGCCTCGGCCTATGCCGCGAAGTTCCGCGTCTCCGATTGGGACCTCAAAAGGGCGATCGCCCATGTCTCGATGAAGAGCCACGCCAACGGCGCCCTCAACCCCAAAGCCCACCTGCGGAAGACCGTCACGCTGGAGCAGATCCTGGCCGCCCCGATCATCGCCCACCCGCTGGGGCTGTTCGACTGCTGCGGGGTCAGCGACGGCGCCGCCTGCGCGATCGTGACGACGCCGGAGATCGCCAAATCCCTTGGGAAAGATGACCTCATTTCCGTCAAGGCCCTCCAGCTTGCCGTCTCCAGCGGCTACGAGGCGGGATTCAACGAGTGGGACGGCGAGCACTTCGTCACGACCAGCAAGTGCAGCACGAGGGCATACGAGGAGGCCGGCATCACCAACCCCCGTGAGGAGATCAGCATGATGGAGCTCCACGACTGCTTCTCGATCACGGAGCTGGTCACCTACGAGGACCTCCACATCTCCGAGCGGGGCCAAGCCTGGAAAGACACCCTCGACGGCTTCTACGACCGGGACGGCAAGATCCCCGCTCAGGTGGACGGGGGGCTCAAGTGCTTCGGCCACCCCATCGGGGCTTCCGGCCTCAGGATGCTCTACGAGATGTACCTCCAGCTCCTCGGGCGGGCTGGCGAGCGCCAGCTCAAAGACCCGCGCTACGGGCTCACGCACAACTTGGGCGGCTTTCCGCACCAGAACGTCTGCGCGATCTCGATCATCGGCCGCTATGAAAACTGAACTGGGGGGCGCAGCAGTCTTCGCCGGGGCGCTGGACATTTTTCGACCCTGCACCTCCTCGCTGCGTTGCCGGGAAAAAACTCGCGCCTGAAGGCGCTCAAACATTTTTCCCGGCGGGCACTCCGCTGCGGGGGCAAGGGTGCCCCGAAAAATCTCCAATGCTTCCCGGCGAAAACCGCTGTCTCCCTGAAATAACCGTGTTCTAAAGGGGGAACCACCATGGAAATTCTGCAATACACCGATGAACACCGGATGTTCAGGGATGCGCTCCGGCGCTTCCTCGCGAGGGAGATCACCCCCCACGTCGAGGAGTGGGAGGAGGCCGGGATCGTTCCCCGGGCAGCCTGGAAGAAGATGGGAGAGCAGGGCTTCCTCGCGATGAACGTCCCCGAGGAGTACGGCGGCCTGGGCGCGGACTTCCTCTACTCCGTCATCGTCATCGAGGAGCTGATCCGGACGAACCACTCGGGACTCGCCGCCTCGCTCCACACCGACATCATCGTCCCCTATATCATCTCCTTCGCTACCGAGGAGCAGAAGCGCAAGTACCTCCCCGGCTGCATCTCCGGCGACATCATCACGGCGATCGCCATGACGGAGCCCAACACCGGGAGCGACCTGGCGGCGATCAAGACGACGGCGGTGGAGTCTGGCGACGAGATCATCCTCAACGGCCAGAAGACCTTCATCAGCAACGGAATCAACTGCGATCTCCTGGTCCTGGCCGCCCGCGACCCGTCCACCGAAAACCCCCACGCCGCAGTCGACCTCTTCCTCGTCGAGGCGGGGACCCCCGGGTTCGAAAAGGGAAAGCGGCTCAAGAAGGTCGGCTGGCACAGCCAGGACACGGCGGAGATCTACTTCACCGACTGCCGGATCCCGAAGGAAAACCGTCTCGGCGACAAGGGAACGGGCTTCCTCAAGCTCATGATGAAGCTCCAGCAGGAGCGGCTCGTCTGCGCGGTCGGCGCCGTGGCGGCGGCCGAATACATGCTCGAGATCACCATCCAGTACTGCAAGGAACGGACCGCCTTCGGCCGGCCGCTCACCAAGTTCCAGAACACCCAGTTCGAGATCGTGGAGATGGCGACCGAGGTGAGGCTGGGGCGGACCTTCGTCGACAAACTGATCGCCGATCACATGGAGGGAAAGAACATCGTCGTCGACGTCTCGATGGCGAAGTACTGGACGACGGAGATGGCCTCCCGCGTGGCCGACCGCTGCATGCAGCTCTTCGGCGGCTACGGCTATTGCGAGGAGTACCCCATCGCCCGGGCCTGGCGGGACATCCGGGTGGCCCGGATCTTCGCCGGGACGAACGAGATCATGAAGACGATCGCCGCCCGGTTCATGGGGCTGTAGGGAAAAGATCCTATCTATAGAACAATATAGATATACTTTCTCCTTGACAATAATAGAAGCAACTTTTATGAAGTTGCTCAGAAGGAGGTTTAATATGAGCAGGAAACGTATTTCTCCGGTGCATCCCGGCGTATATTTGAAGGAGTTGTTGGATGAGCTCACGTTGTCGCAGTATCGCCTTGCCAAAGACATTGGCGTACCGGCCATGCGTATCAACTATGTAGTGAATGGCAAACGTCCTGTAAACGCCGAACTTGCATTACGTTTGGGAAGATATTTCGGGCAGGAGCCTCGTTACTGGCTTAATCTTCAAAGCCGATATGACATGGATATTGCGGAAGATACCTTGTCAGACAAAGTCCAACAGCAAGTGCAACCGCTTTTGATCGCAGTGTAGTTCCTTCCTGAAATGTTGTTTTTCAAATTCTGTATGCCCATAAAACATTTCTATCGAAAATCTTTAGCGAGAGGCAACGAAAAAGGCAGAGGCAATATGATCCTGCATGTTCCTTTCAGCTCCTCATATGGAAATATCCGAAATATAATGAGTTAAGAAATATAGATTCACTTTCTGTGTTTGCATAATATAACACATGCAAAATATTGCTTGACATACAACATAACATCTGTTATCATTTGCTAAATTAAAACAAAAGAAAGGAGATATGCAAGATGAAAAGTATATCAGTAATTATTGGCAAGAATGCAAAATATTCTATTGATTTGAAGGACGAATACCAGTCAGAAGAATTTATTAATTTTTTTCAAGAACAGATGCAGATAATTAAGAAGATTATACCTGGATCATCCACATCTGATGTACCGGTAATAGCAGATAACGCAACTTTTAAAGGAAACGTTTTGTTCGACCAGTTGGATATAATGGTAAAGGGGTTGGGTAGTGACATTGAGACGAAAGAAAATCGAACGATGAGAACCTATACTTCAATAGTAAAATCAAAAAATAAAAGAAGAGGGCTTGTGTGGCTACAACCTATTGGAAGCGCTCTTTTAATACATCTGCGGACGATGGATTATAGTGAGATTGATAAAAATGGAATAATTGTCTATTCCAAACCAGGGAAAACCACATTTGGGAAATATCCCACGTTGACGATAAATCAAAAATCTGAGCTTGAAAATTCTTTAAGAATAATAAAGCATGCATACGAATTATGAAAGGGTAATTATGTGCATAATATTCACCTGTCAGCATATAGGAATAATTCTTACGATAATAGGAACAGCCTGTCTTGCTTTTTCTGTAAAAACAGAAACACAATATACAGGTGATAAATTAATGGAGGATTGCGTTGAGAGGGCAAGGAAGGATGGGAGATTCGTTCCAACGTATACCTACATTGATAAAAAAATATTTTACATAGGATTGGCTTGTGTGGGAATAGGATCTTTGATGCAGTGGTGATATTATCGCTATTGATAGAGCCAGTTCCATGTCACTTTGAAATGATAATCTTTACTTTACACAGATTGATGACAGTGAAGGCTTGTAGGTGAAAGAGTGAGTCATTTCGAAAGTATAACTCTTATAAAATCAGAAAAGTACGCGTGAACCGGATGAACCCGAAAAAAGATCCTGAGCCCCGAACGAAGACTCGTCTCCGAAATCCATGGATAAAGGTATTGGAATGGCCGGACCGTTGAAGGGGTTGAAGATCCTCGATTTCACAACGCTCCTGCCGGGGCCGTACGCGACGATGACGCTCGCGGACCTCGGGGCGGAGGTGCTCCGGGTCGTCTCCGGATCCCGACCTGACCTGACCGCGCTTCTCCCCCCGTTTCTCGCCGGGACGGACCTCTCCTGCGCCGCCGCCTGGCTCGGGCGGGGGAAGCGCTGCCTGGCGCTCAACCTGAAGGATCCGCGGGCCGGCGGGATCATTCGGAGGCTCATCGCCGATTACGACATCCTCATCGAGCAGTTCCGCCCCGGCGTCATGGGAAAGTTCGGCCTGGACTACGAAGCGCTCAAGCCGGCAAATCCGGCGCTGATCTACTGCTCGCTCACCGGCTACGGACAGACCGGCCCCCTGAAGGACCGGGCGGGCCACGACATCAACTACCTCGCCCGTTCGGGGATCATGTCCTACTCGGGCCGGAAGGCCTCCGGCCCCTGCCTCACCGGGATGCAGATCGCCGACATCGCCTCGGGTTCGAACAATGCCGTCATCGGCATCCTGGCCGCCGTCGTCCACCGGCAGCGGACCGGCGAGGGACAGCACATCGACGTCTCGATGACCGACGGCGTCGTCGCGTTCAACGCCTTCGCCGGCGCGGCGTTTCTCGCGGACGGGTCAGAGATCGGCCGCGAGGAGGGGTTTTTGAACGGCGGTTCGCTTTACGACTTTTACGAGACGAAGGACGGTGGGTACCTCAGCTTCGGCGGCCTGGAGCCCCAGTTCTTCGCCGCCTTCTGTGAAACCATCGGCCGTCCCGATCTGACCCCCGGCGGCGTCGCTCCCCCGGACCTTCCGCGCGTCAAGGAGGAGGTCCGCCGGATCCTCAAGACCAAAACGCGGGCGGAATGGATGGCCCTCTTCGAAAAGGTGGGCGCCTGCGTGGAGCCGGTGCTCTCGCTCGGCGAGGCCCTTCGCGACCCGCATGTCTCGGAGAGGGGGCTCGTCGTGGAGGTGGATGTCCCCGGCTGCGGGAAGGTGAAGCAGCTCGGCCACCCCATCCGCTATTCGGCCACGCCGCCCGAGTACCGGTCAGCCGGCTGCACCGCGGGGATGCACACGCGGGAGGTCCTCCGCGAACTCGGCTATACGGAGGCCGAGATCGGGGAATTCGAAAAAACGCAACTCTTCAAATAAGGATTCCCTTAGCGTGCTCGACGGGATTTTCAATTCTCTCGTCGCGCCGGTGCCGGCGAGGCCGGCCAAGGATTGATTGACCCTGTTTCTCTTGACTCCCCGTTGCGCCTTATCATAGGATGGAACCCTCTCGGGAAGGAGAATTGACCGAACATGCAGGGCCTGCCGGCGGCGGCAGAAGCGTTGGAAAGGAGGCAACATGGCGTCATCGAAAGTCTGGTATATGGATGCCCGGGCCAGGCGTTTTCTGGAGTCGACGGCCATCAAGGCCCGCCAGCTCCTCGAACATTCCGGCTGGCTGGAGAGGCTGCAGCGGGGAGATATCGTCGCGGTGAAGACCCATATGGGCGAGGCTTACAACGTGGGGTACCTGAGGCCCGTGATCATCAGCACGCTGGTGGCTCTTCTGAAGGAGAGGGGGCTGGGGCCAACGAATGCATGGTTGAAATTCTGTCGTACCTCAGAGAAACCAAGCCGCTAAAGGAGAAAACAAACCTCAACCAGCGGCATGTGGAGAAACTGGCCTTACTCAACTTAAGAAATTCGCCTTTAACCTGACCCGCGGCCCATTAAGAGGGATAAGATGGCCCAAAAAACGAAGATTAGACGCAGAATCATTTCTTCAATATCCAATCGTGGTCTTCTGGCCATCCTCGTCTCGGTTTTATTCATCGCACTTATATCGATTATAGTCGCCTATCATTTCAAGGCTCCTGACCAGTTGATTATGACCACCGGATTTGAACGTGGAGCTTATGCAAGTTTGGGTGAGCGCTATCAGCAGATCCTGGCGCGTGAGAAGATTCATCTTAAGTTGCTCTCCTCCTCAGGTTCTGTAGAAAATCTCATGCGTCTTAACGATAAATCCTACAGGGTCGATGCCGGTTTTGTCCAAGATGGAACGAGTTTACCCACAGAGGCGAATAATCTCGTTTCCCTCGGAGCCATAAACTACGCACCTCTTTGGGTCTTTTATCGAAGCCAAGAGACTTTGAACTACCTATCCGATCTCAAAGGAAAGAAAATTGCGATCGGACCGGAGGGGAGCGGGGTGCGCAAATTTGCCATCGATTTGCTTAAACTAAATAATAGTGCAGCTCCACCAACCGTGTTGCTCGGCCTTTCCAGTGCTGCTGCCAATAAAGCTTTATTGGAAGGGACGGTAGATGCGGTAATGATAATCGGGGCAGAGGATAATGCCCTCGTTAAGGAACTTTTGTATGCCCCCAATGTGAAGCTGATGAATTTCAGGCAAGCTGAAGCATACACCCGGCTTATCCCTGCTCTATCGCACGTCGTGTTGCCCCAAGGCATACTGGATGTTTCAAAGAAAATGCCCTCCCAAGAGGTTCATCTTTTAGCAGTAACAACAAGTCTCATTGTACGTAAGGACCTGCACCCTGCTTTAATATATTTGCTTCTGGACGCTGCCGTTGAGATTCATAGCAACGCAGGTTGGGTGAATAAGAAGGGGGAGTTCCCCTCACCAAAGGAACTGAGCTTCCCCTCCTCCCATTATGCGGAAAGATTTTATAAATCTGGACGGCCTTTCTTGCTCGACTATCTTCCATTCGGGTTAGCTGCGTTTATTGACCGTACGATTTTTATTTTGATCCCGGCAGCCATCATCCTGGTCCCTTTAATCCGAATCATACCCTGGCTGTATTCTTGGCGGCATCGCCGGAAATTCCATAAATGGTATAGAGAACTTAAAAATCTAGAATTAGAAGTGATGAAAAGTCCCGGACCAGAAGATATATCGGCTTATCATGAAAAGATTGACAGGATCGAGACATCGATCAATAGAGTTCCGGTGCCTTTAGCTTTTTTTGACGAGGTCTATAGGCTTCAAGAGCATGTTGATTTGGTTCGGGGGAAACTTATCAGGTTAAGCAAACAGTCTAAGTAGCTCAATACGTAGAATGAATTGTGTGCGGTAACGGGGTACGTCGTCTATACAAGGTCTTCCATGACTCTCTTATAAGTCGCTGCACACGGAAGGCAATAAATGCATTCATTGTTGTTGAGCATTACAAAATATTCTTACTTCGAAATTTTCATTGCTCTGGGACTTGGCATTGTTGGTTTGCCTATACCGGATGAGACATTGATGGCATATGCAGGTTTTATGGTTTTTCAAGGTAAACTGAAGTTTCTTTATACCATTGGGGTTGCCTTTACGGGAACTTCATGCGGCATTACAATTGGGTATGTTCTTGGCAAGACATTTGGCAACCCGTTCATAAAGAGATACGCATCTAAGATGCACGTGAATCCGGATGACGTTCAAAATGCAGAAAATTTTTACAAGAGATATGGAAAATTCGCGTTATTTATTGGTTACTTTATTCCAGGGGTACGACATGTGACGGCAATTTTTGCAGGCATCTCACTTATGCCCTACCCTACATTCGCACTGTTTGCCTACACCGGTGGTTTCTTGTGGACGATTACTCTGGTGAGTCTTGGTTATTTCCTGGGAGAGAAATGGCACCATGTTTATATGTACACGCACCGCTTCATCACCCCTTTGGTTCTATTATCCATTATAGTTTTACTGATAGCCGTTTACGGGAAAACGGTGAAAGCAAAAAGGGACCATGACAT
>Ga0163202_1000228_pt1 | contig 10587 bp, 4 predicted proteins | sample PL_2010_300m_FD_113540 | JGI IMG/M metagenome (GOLD analysis project Ga0163202, IMG submission 113540) | Freshwater microbial communities from Powell Lake, British Columbia, Canada to study Microbial Dark Matter (Phase II) - PL_2010_300m | ecosystem: Environmental > Aquatic > Freshwater > Lake ... | reverse complement strand
GTATAGTACACATTCCGTCGGCCTAAGGGAAAGGTCCTAACTTCCCTAATCCCAATACCCTAGCCCCTGTTCCCTTTCCGACCCCTCCTATGCCTCCCCCGTGGCTTGGACACGGCCAGGTTCAGGTAGAGGTAGAGGTTGAGAACAGGCCACTTCGCGCGGGACGACGCGAGGAAGATGAAGCGGAACAAGACCGGAAGCGATGAGCGGAACGAGTTCGGTAACAACTTGTGGTACAGCGCCGGACACAGGTCGAGGTCAAGGTTGAGGTCCAGGTTGAGACAGAGCGAACGACGCAGTTGCCGGCGCGGGTGAATGCACAACTGACGATACTTCTACCGGTACTTTCTGACGAATAATGACAGGTACTTCGTGAGACCCAATCTTGCTTTTGGCGCGAGGTATCAGTTTCCGTGTGTCAGTTGCCGGTTCGGCAGGCTTGGGACACGATCCGAAACCTCCGAGCCGGTTTCGGTCATGTCCCCGCCCTTGGCGTTCTTGGCGGTTATCTGATTTCCGACTTACGATTGTCGAGCGTCGATTGGCCGACAGCTTGCAGCCTGGAGCTGAGGACTTGACGTTTCCTCCTCACGTCTGGACTTGCGCCTTTCACTGTGGGCGCTATACTTGTCCCGCATCAGGAGCGGCCGGTAGCCCAGTCGGGCCGCCGGCACGGCAACCGAGCTTGAAGGTGCTACGGTGCCCGGGCAGAGGTCCCAACGTGCTGAGTGATGAGCGCTGAGGGACGGACTCTGAAGACCGGAAACGCTGATCGATGAGCGTTGAAGGTCAGATCCTAAGACTGCCCGATGCGGCCACACGGGGCAAAACGGACCTTCCGGCCGGCAAGCCGCCTGATACGCGGGGCGGCGTTTTGTTTACGCCCAAGGAGTAGCTTTGCACATTACCGAGCTCATCGCGCGGCGGAAGCAGCCGCTGGTCTCAATCGAAATCACCCCGCCCGAAAAGGGGCAGTCGATTTCCGAGCTGTTCGGCTCGGTCGACCAGGTGCTGCCCTTCAAGCCGACCTTCATCACCGTTACCTATCACCAGCAGCGTATTGTCTACGAGGACGCGGGGGCCGGCCTGACGCGGAAGATACCGCGGCGGAAGAACCCGGGCACGGTCGGCATCTGCGCCGCCATCTACAACCGGTACAAGGTCGAGACAGTGCCGCACATCATCTGCGGCGGGTTTGACAAGTACGAAACCGAGGACGCGCTGATTGACCTGCAGTACCTGGGCTTCAAGAACCTGTTCGTCCTCCGCGGCGACCCCGCGCCGGGTCAAAAGGAGTTCGTGCCCGAGCTGGCCGGTCACCGGTTCGCTTCGGAGTTGACTTCCCAGATTGCAGCGATGAACCGTGGCCGCTACCTGGAGGAGTTGGACAATGCGGTGCCGACCGATTTCTGCATCGGCGTCGCCGGGTACCCGGAGAAGCACTACGAGGCGCCGAACCTCGCCGACGACCTGCGCCACCTGAAGGAGAAAGTGGACGCCGGTGCGGACTATATCATCACCCAGATGGTCTTTACAGCTCGGCCTTTCCGCGAGTTCGTAGACCGGGCTCGGGCGATCGGCATCAAGGTGCCTGTAATCCCCGGCATCAAGCCGGTCACGACCGCAAGGCAGCTCGTCACGATACCTCGCGAGTTCCACGTTGACCTGCCCGAGGAACTGGTGAGCCGCATCACCCGCGCGGCCTCGCCGGCAGACGCTGCCCGCGCCGGGGTCGAGTTTACGACCAGGCTCTGCCGCGACCTGCTCAAGCAGGACGTACCCGGGCTGCACTTCTACACGATGGGCAAGAGCCGGGCCACCGCCGAGGTGCTTAAAGCGCTGAACGATGAGTGATGAGCTACGGGCAGAGAGCGATGGACGAGTAGCGATGAGTGATAAGCGATAAGCGATGAGTGATCGGCCATAAGTGATGAGTGATGAGCGCGGAGCGATGAACGATGAGTGATAGGCGAAGAACGGCGGCTGGAACTCAGCGCTTAGCGCTCAGCACTGGCCGTGCTTCCGATTCCGGAACTCATCGCTACGCACTCAGCGCTTCGCGCTTGCTTGCGCTTTGCCGCAAGCGCATCGTCGTCTTTGACGGCGGGCTGGGCACGGCGCTACAGGCGGCCCAAAGGCCAGGTTTTGGGGACAGTCCCCATTCGGGGACAGTCCCCCTCCAACCGTGTAACGAGTTGCTCGTCGAGACGCAGCCGGACTTGGTGCGCCGGGTGCACGAGCAATTCCTGGCTGCCGGCGCCGACGTTATCGAGACCGACAGCTTCGGCGGAGCCCGGCACACGCTGGCCGAGCACGGGTTGGGGGAGAAGTGCTTCGAGCTCAACCGCGCCGCGGCTGAAATTGCCCGGCAGGCGGTGCGCGGGTATGCGACGCCGGCAAGGCCGCGGTTCGTGGCCGGGTCAATCGGGCCGGGTTCAAAGCTGCCGAGCCTCGGCCACATCACGTTCGCCGCTCTGGTTTCGAGCTTCAGGCCCCAGGTTGACGGCCTGCTGGCCGGCGGCGCTGACTGCCTGATACTTGAGACCAGCCAGGACCTGCTGCAACTGAAGGCGGCGCTGGCGGCCGCGCTTGATGCCTTTGAATCGGCCGGCCGATCTTTGCCTGTCATCGCGCAGGTAACGCTGAACGAGCATGGCCGAACTCTTACCGGGTCGGACATCGGGACTGTGCTGGCGGCAATCGAGCCGTACCCGGTTGCGGCCATCGGGCTCAACTGCGGACTCGGCCCGGAAGGAATGAACGCCGCGGTGCGCTATCTTGCCAGCCACTCTTCAAAGCTGGTCTCGGTGATGCCCAACGCGGGTCTGCCCCGCATCGAGTCGGGCCGCATGGCCTATGACCTTTCGCCGGAGGATTTCGCGGGCCGGATGAAGAAACTTGCCTCCGGGCCGGGCCTGAACATCGCGGGTGGTTGCTGCGGTACCTCGCCCGAGCACATCCGGCAGTTGAAGATTGCGCTGGAAGGTGTCGCGCCGCGCCGGCCGGCTCCGGCTGTGCCGCGAGTCTCGTCGCCATATGCCGCGCAGGAATTGAAGGTGGAGCCGCGACCGCTCTTTGTCGGCGAGCGCACGAACGCGAGCGGCAGCAAGCGATTCCGTGAACTGCTGCTTGCCCGCGATTTCGACGGCATGGTCGCGGTGGCGCAGGAACAGAGACGCGAGGGTTCGCAGGTGATGGACCTGTCGGTTGCGGCCGCGGGCCAAGACGAGGTGGCGGATATGAAGGAGCTCGCAGTTCGCCTGAACTCAGGTGTGGACCTGCCGGTGATGGTCGACTCGACGAGCTATGAGGCGGTGGAAACGGCGCTCGAACGGCTCGCCGGCCGCTGCATTGTCAACTCAGTCAACATCGAGGACCCGGAGCGCGCAGAGAAGACGATAAGGCTCTGCCGGAGAATGGGTGCGGCGCTGGTGCTGATGACGATCGACCGCAAAGGAATGGCGATGACCTGCGAGCGGAAGCTCGACGTCGCGAAGCGGCTCTACGACCTGGCAGTACGACGCGGCGGCCTAGCCCCGCAGGAAGTTTTCTTCGACTTTCTCACCTTCACGCTCGCCAGCGGCGACGAATCGTTGCGCGACGCCGGGGCCGAAACGCTGAAGGCCATCCGCCAGGCCAAGCGCCGGTTCCCGGAGAGCTTCACGCTGCTGGGCGTCAGCAACATCTCTCACGGCCTCGCGCCCCAGGCGCGCCGGGCGCTCAACACCGTGTTCCTTCACCACGCAGTCGAGCACGGGCTTGACGCCGCCATTCTCCATGCCGGTAAGATCGAGCCGCTCTCGGCGCTCGACCCGGAGACGGTTCGGCGGTGCGAGAACCTCATCTATGACCGCCGGCGCGGCACCGACTCGCCGCTGGAAGCGCTGCTTGCCCACTTCAGCGCCCGGCCATCGGGTGCCGGGCGTGAACTGCCGGCCGCCAGCCGTCAGCCGTCAGCGGTCGGCGATTTCGTGCTCACCGGGGACCGAACCGGTATCGCTCAAGCCGTCGCCGTGCTGCTCAAGACCCGGCCCGCAACAGATATCATCACCGAGGAACTGCTGCCGGCTATGGCCGAAGTCGGCCGGAGGTTCGAGTCCGGCACGATGCAGCTCCCATTCGTGCTCCGGTCGGCGGAGGCGATGCGGGCCGCGTTCGATGTCCTGAAGTCGCACCTGCCTGCGGGAGGCGATAAGGGACGCGGGACTCTGCTCCTCGCGACCGTGCGCGGCGACGTCCACGACGTAGGGAAGAACCTGGTGGACATGATCGTGTCGAGCAACGGGTTCAACGTCATCAACCTCGGCGTGCGTCAGACGCCGGAGGATATCCTCGCGGCGGCGCACGAGCACCGGCCGGACGCCATCGGCCTTTCCGGGTTGCTGGTCGAATCCGCACGCGCGATGAAGGAGTACGTGGAGGTTTTTGCCGGGGCCGGCCTTGCGACCTCGGTAATCTGCGGCGGCGCCGCACTCAACCGCGCTTATGTGGAAAAGGAGCTTCAGCCCACCTATCCGGGCAAGGTGTACTATGCGAAGGATGCGCTCGAGGGTCTGAGAATCATGCAAGCCATTTGCGGCAGCGACAGGAGGCTTATGCCAGGCAATAAGGGGCAGAGACGGAGTAGTGTCGGGAAAACGAGAATCCGCCGGCAGCGACGCAGAACGGAACCGGAGGCCGGATGGAATCGGCCCCGCGTTCTTGGCGGTTACGCTCGGGCTCTGACCAAGATAGTCCACGTCGATATCCGCAAATACACGCCATTCATGGACCGGGACCGGTTGCTCCGAAAACGGTGGCGCATGCTTGGACCTGGAGCGACGAAGTCGGCCCGGCTTGAGGCCGAACGCTTCCTGAACGAGCTGCTGGGCACAACCCGCAAGCGCAGGCTCTGGCACGGCGCGCTGGTGTACGGTCTGTTTGAGGCGAGTGTCGGCGGCAACGAGCTCGTCGTGGTCCATCCCGGGACAGGCGAAGAACTGGCTCGCCTCACGTTCGCGCCCGCCTTTGGCCGCCGTCTGCAGAAGAAGCACGGCAAGGAGCGTTTCCACATTGCCCTTCAGGTCGTGACTGTCGGAGCAGCGGCGACACGCGAGGGTCGCAAGTTGGCCAGACTAGGCCGGGTTCACGACCAGTTCTTGCTGCACGGGTTGAGCGCAGAACTGACCGAAGTGCTCGCCGAATACGGCCAGCGCCGGTTGCCGAAACTGCCGGACTGGAGCAAGACCGTTCGCTATAGTCCGGGTTACCCGGTGTGGCCAGACCTGTCGGAACAGAAGAAGGTTTTCGCCCTGCTCAGGCCCCAACGCATCGGGGTCAGGCTCACCCATAGCTTCCAGATGGTACCGGAATACTCCACCTCGGCCGTCGTCCTGCCGGCATAGCCCCTCCGGACCGACCGGAATAGAATCCGCCGGGCAGCGGTAGATACGGTTGAATGGTCACCGTCTAAAGGAGTAATCATGAAGCGAAGTCTCATCGCTGTAGCGGCTCTCGTGCTGCTACTCTCAAGCGCGACGTACGCGACTCCGCGGCGGGCGCGGCGGCGCGCCCCGCGCGCACGGTTCTGGGGCACGCTGCTGTGCTGGCTCGGGCACAGCCATCATCACGGGCACGAACGTTGCGCGCCCCGGCACGAATACGGGAGAACACCGCCCGGTTACAGGGGACGTCCGAACCCCGGCTGGCACTGGGGCTGGCAGAACGGCCGGCACAAAGGCTGGGACCGGAACGACCCACATCGCCGCGAGAGACGCGGATCCGATCGACCCCACGAAAGAGAGCGGGGCAGAGGCCACGGTGGAGGCCATGGCCGCGGCCGCGGATAGCCGGGAATAGGCTCGGTCTGGCACAGGGCGGGCGAGAGCCCGCCCTGCACTTCTTCGTCTCCCTCCCCGTTCTTCACTCGATCCCTCGATCTCTCTATCCCTTTGTCCCTATTCCTCGCGCCCTGAATCCGATATTGAACCACAGAGCACACAGAGAATTGGAGAGTACGGAGCGGAATTCCGATCCTCACCAACTCTGTGCTCTCTGTGGCTAATCCTATGTCGGTTCTTGGGTCGCGCCAGTCTCTTGACCCTTCGACTTCCGGCCGCTACGCTCTCCTTGCCGTGGTCTTCAAAAGTATCCTCACCCATGAGCGGCCGCACGTCGACGAAATCGTGGCAATCTGGCTCCTGCGCAAGTTCGGCGAGCAGCGGTTTCCCGGCGTCGGCACGGCCACGGTTTCTTTCACCTCGATCCGTAGACTGGCGGAAGCCGGGCTGAAACCCGAAGACTACGAGGCGCGGGGAACGCTCTTGCTCGGCATCGGCGGCGGCCGATTCGATGAGCACCCGACGCTGGAACAGGACCGGAAAACGGGTGACTGCGCGACTACGCTCGTTGCGAAGGAACTTGGCGTCAGTGACGACCCGTCCCTCGCCAAGATTCTCCGGTTCGTCCGGGCCGCGGACGTCGAAGGGAACGCGTCGCCGTTCGACATCTCATATGTAGTCAAACTGCTGCACGCGAAACATCCCGACGACCCGCACCGGGTAATCGAATGGGCGCTCGTCGCAATCGAGGCTAAGTACCAGGAGCAGCTGCGTTTCTTCACCGTGGTCAAGCCAGAGTTCGACGCCAAGGCCGGGATCGAGGAAGTCACGGACGGAAAACGGCGGCTGAGGATGGTTACCATCGACTCGGACGAAGATGGAATCCACAAGTATGCCCGGTCCGAATATGGCGGACGGGCCGCGATTGTCATCCAGCGAAGGGCATCCGGTAACGTGGCGGTTTTCGGCAGCAAGCAGGCCGGCGTGGACCTGCGCGAGGCGGCGAAACTCATCCGCCTGGCCGAGCGGGAGGCCAAAGGGCTCAAGCTTGCGGCAGACGATGAACGGCTACTCGCCGAAGGCTATGCGCCCGGCGCAGAGGAGTGGTTCTACCACCGGCAGGGGCAGATGCTCCTGAACGGCAGCCTGACCCAGGCCGACGTGCCCGCGACGCGGCTTAGCCTCGACCGGATTGCGGAACTAGTGAAGACGGGCGTCGATTCCACCCGCCTCAAACCGCTCTGCCAGTCAACCGGCCGCTGCGTCGGCGAAGTCTGCGACTGGTACGCCTGGTCACTTGCCCGTTGCGTCAAGCTCCGTCGTCCGACTCCGGATACAGCCTGAGCCCTCGCTCGTCTTCCTTCCGAGATTCCGCATTCCGGTCTCTGGCTTGCCCGCCACTAGAGTCTCTGGTGCCTCGAATCCTCGACCCCTCGCTGTTTTCCTTCTGCTGTCTGCTTTCTGGCCGCTGAATCCTTCGCTCTCCTCCCTCTCCCGTTGCGCAAACCGAACTACAGCATACTGCTCAGCTTGACACCTGCTCTCTTTCCGGTTATAACGTCCCCGTGCCAGACCGTGTAACGCACAAGCAGGTTGCCGGGAAGCTGCGCCCGTTACCAGGAATAGGGCATCGCTGCCCCGACGGAAGGACTTCCGGATGAAGCGGGCGGGCATCCGGCGCGGCGACCTAAGGGGATAGGGGATTATGGAATACCTCGACGGACTTACGAACGCCCTGCCGCCGGTCAGGACCCCGTTCGAACTGGGGCGGGCGGCGATGAAGGGCTGCAAATGGGACAATGCGATCCTGCTCTTCAAAGTGGCGACGCAGCAGGCGGCCGGAGCCGAGCTCGTCGCGCTCGCGAGCCTTACCGGACTGTGCCACGAGGCACCGGGCAGGTGGCTGGAGGCCATAGACCGTCACGAGGAGTCGGTCCGGCTGGCAGAGCAGTTCGCAGACCTGCAGGGGAAGGCCGTGGCCCTCACCAACCTCGGGCGGCTCTGCTATGCCAAAGGCGAAACCGACAAGGCCCTGAAGTATCACGAAGAAGCCCTCGCGATGGCCGGCGAGCCCGCGAATCCGCACCTGCAGGCCGAGAACTTCTGCAGCATCGGGCTTATTTCCCTGGCCAAAGGCGAAACCGACAAGGCCCTGAAGCACTTTGAGCAGGCGCTGAAGGCATTCCGCGGGATCAAACACTGGCAGGGCGAGGCCGAAGCCCTCAGCAACATCGGTTTGGTCTGCCAGACCGCAGGTGAAAGCGCCAAGGCGCTCAAGTTACACGAGCAAGCGCTCGCGATTCACCGCGAGATTCACCATCAACCGGGCGTGGCAGCAACCCTCGGTTACATCGGGACAGCCTATCAGGACGCGGCCAAACCCGACAAGGCTCTCGAGTACTTCGAGAAAGCGCTGGTGCGGGCGCGCGAGGTGGCGGACCTGCAGCTTCAGGCAGACAACCTCGGCAACGTCGGGCTGATCTACCTGGGCCGGCTCGAGACCAGCAAGGCCCAGGTGAACTTCGAGCAGGCGCTGAAACTGCACCGCAAAACGGGGAACCAGTTGGGCCTGGCAGTAACCCTGAACAACGTCGGGCTGCTCTACATGGCCACGCGTCATCCCGACAAGGCCCTGATGAACTTCGAGCAGGCGCTGGCGATCGGGCGCGCGATCGCGAACCTGCAGGTACAGGCAGCAAACCTGAGCGGCATCGGGACGGTCTACCAGGGCAAGGGCGAAACCACCAAGGCGCTGAAGCACCTTGTGCAAGCCCTGGTCTTGTTCACGAACATGGGCGCGCGGGCCAGGGTTGAGCAGACCGTCAATACACTCAGACCGCTGCTGGGGCAGATGGGCGGCGAGCGCTTCGTGGCCGGTTGCGTCGAGGCCGGGATGCCGAAGCCTGAGGCCGACAAGCTGGCGAGGCAGTTGGCACCAACGGCCGCGGAGAAGCCGGCGGTCGAACGCGAGGCACCAGAGCGGCGTGCCAGTGAAGAAGCCGAGGCCAGGGTCCGCGTCGAAGCGGAACGCAAACTCGCCGAGAACCGCCTCCAGTCGCTGGCCGAAGCCAAGGTCCGCACCGACGCCGGACGTGGGAAGCGGGTGGAAGAGGACCGCAGGAGTGCCGCTCAGCGTGCCAAGGAAGAAGCTGAAGCCAAGTCCCGCGCCGAAGCCGAACGCAGGAAGCGCGAGGAAGAGGACCGCAGGACCGCCGCGCAGCGCGCCAAGGAGGAAGCTGAGGCCAAGGTCCACGCCGAAGCCGAACGCAGGAAGCGCGAGGAAGAGGACCGCAGGACTGCCGCTCAGCGCGCCAAGGAAGAAGCTGAGGCCAAGGTTCGCGCCGAAGCCGAACGCAGGAAGCGCGAAGAGGAAAAGCGCGCGCGGGAAGAAGCCGAGGCGAAAGCACGGGCCGAAACCGAGCGCAAGCGGAAAGAGGCAGAAGCACGCCGGCTCGCCGAGCAGCGCATCAGAGAAGAAGCCGAGGCGATGGCACGGGCCGGAGCGGAGATCAAGAGGTTCGAAGAGCAGGAGCACCGGCTCGCCCAGCAACGAGTCAAGGAAGAAACCAAGGCCAAAGCCCACCTCGACGGGGAACGCAGGAAACTCGAGGACGCGGAACGCAAACACGCGGAAGAGGGGCGCAAACTCGGGGCGAGGCGGGCGCAACTGGAGGCCGAGGCTAAGACTTTCGCCGACGCGGGAAACAAGCGCAGGGGAGAGGAACGTAAACTCGCGGAAAGGCGGGCGCAACTGGAGGCCGAGGTTAAGGCCTATGCCGAAGCGGAGCGCAAGCAGAAAGAGGAAGCACAGAGGATTGCCGCTCAACGTGCGAAGGAAGAAGCCGAGGCCAGGGCGCGCATCGAGGCCGAGCGCAAGCGGAAAGAGGAAGAGGAACGCAGGAAGCGCGAAGAGGAGCAGCGCGCCAAGGAAGAAGCCGAGGCCAGGGCACATGCTGATGCGGAACGCAAGCGACTCGAGGAAGAGGAACGCAAGCTGGCCGAGAAGCGCGCCCGGCGGCAGGCCGAGGCCAAAGCCCGCGCTGAACAGGAACGCAAGCTCGCCGAGCAACGCGCCCGGGAAGACGCCGAGGCGAAAGTCGGCGCCGAAGAAGAACGCAAGCGACTCGAGGAAGATGAACGCACACTCGACGAGCAACGCGCCAAGGAAGAGGCCGAGGCCAAGGCCCGCGCCGAGGTGGAGCGGAAACTGGCCGAGCTGCGCGCTAAACAGGAGGCCGAGGCCAAGGCCCGCGCCGAAAAGGAGCGCCGGGTTGCCGAGCAGCGTGCCAAGGTAGAGGCCGAGGCCAAGGCCCGCGCCGAAAGGGAACGGAAGCGCGCCCAGGAGGAGGCCGAAGCCAAAGCCCGCGCCGAGGCCGAACGCAGGGAAGACGAGGAAGAGGATAGGAAGCTCGCCGAGAAGCGCGCCCGGTTGGATGCCGAAGCCAAGGCCCGTGCCGAAAGGCAACGCAAGACCCAGCGCTGATACCGTTGCTTCCTGGCCGGCCCTGTCCGTCAGTCTGCAATCTAAGACCTACAATCCAGAATGGCCTTGGCTGGTCACTTGCGGCCCACGGCCCGGCGGATCTCCAATCCTGAATCTGGAATCACGAAGGCGCGCGACCGGGACGGCCTCAAAATGGGTAGCGTGGGGCTGTTGAGAAACCCCATTCATGTCACCCTGAACGAAGTGAAGGGTCTTCTAACTCTCGTAGAATCATCATCGCGAAGATTCTTCGCTGCGCTCAGAATGACAAGAGGCGGCTTCTTC
>Ga0163202_1000226_pt1 | contig 10624 bp, 9 predicted proteins | sample PL_2010_300m_FD_113540 | JGI IMG/M metagenome (GOLD analysis project Ga0163202, IMG submission 113540) | Freshwater microbial communities from Powell Lake, British Columbia, Canada to study Microbial Dark Matter (Phase II) - PL_2010_300m | ecosystem: Environmental > Aquatic > Freshwater > Lake ... | reverse complement strand
GGCTGATAGCGCTCCCGGCCCGGGCCGGGTTCGGGTGCACTGTGAATGCCGCCGGGACCAGTCGGGGCTGCGGTGTTGCTTCTGCCATTCCCGCGGTCGGTGAGGAATAGCGCTCGAGCGGGAGGCCGGGAGTCAGGTCGCGGCCGCGCAGGCCCGGATAGTCGGGCGCGTAGCGCGCCACGCGGAACGTGCTGTTCAGTCGGGACCAGGTGGCTTTGGGAACCGTGTCGCCTTGGAACAGGCGGATTGAGTCGGTCACCGGGTTGACGTAGCACCAGACTACCTGCGAGTCGGGCGTCACCTCGAAGAAGAGTCCGCTGTCGGCTTCACAAATGAGGGTGTTGCCGTTCGGCAGCCGGCGTGCACCCGCCATGTACTTCGAGTAGAAACGTTTCGGCCACTCACCGGCGTAAGACCAGCAAAGGTCGCTCGGGCCAAAGGGAGTTCCCGGCGCGGGCCTCGGGTAGCTGCCCGTGCTGTCGCAGGCGGGGATGAACTCGTCCACCGTCGAGTAGTTGCCGCCGGGCCGTCCGACCCCGTTGTTGAATACCGTGATGTTGCCGGCGCCGGGCCGGCCCGGTTCGACCCAGACCGCCTCGTGATGGCCGTAGAGCTTCTGGTCCGCGGCGCCGCCGGCGCGGTACACCTGCGGGTTGCCCCAGCGGTAGAGAATGTCGCCACCCATGCCGTAGCGACCGCCCGAGTGGCCTCTTGCTTCTTCGGTAGTGGTCGAGTGGTCGATGACCCAGAGTTCACCGAGGTCGCGCACATTAATGATGACCTGGTCGAGTTGCGGGTTGTAGCTAACCGTGTTGCTGTGCATCCAGTCGGCGGAATAGACGCCGGGCCGGACGTAGTTGATGTCAACCAGTTCCGAGTGGTCGGCCACCACGCCGTAGTTGGCCTTGGTGGAATCGTAGTCCTGCACCAGGTGGTCCCAGGCGTGCCACTCCCAGACGATGCTGTCATTCCTGGGGTTGACCTCAATGATGTGGTCGGGCCAAACCTCGTTCTCCCAGATCTTGCCTGGGTCCCGGCCGGCCGCAATCGCCTCGGCCCGCGTCTTCAGTTCCCAGGCGAGCATCAGGATGTTGCCGTTGGGCAGCGGCGCGAGGTCGTGGTGCTGGCAGTAATCGTCGCTCGAGTAATCGTAGGCCCAGAGCAGGTTGCTTTCCCAGTCGAGCAACTCGACCCGGCCGCCGGCCCAACCTCCCTTGAAGTGGGTGTTGCCGACCGCCGCCGTGCGGAGCAGGTTGCCGTCCTCAAGCAGATAGATGGACAGGGCCGGCAGGTACGGGCTGTACCACGAATGGACTAACCGGCCTTTGTTGTCAATGAGATAGGTAAAACGGGACCGGCTGGACTGGAACAGCGTGTAGCCGACGCAGGCGTTCGTGTCGTTCTGCAGCAGGCCGATGGTCGTGGACTCGGCCGAAAGCTCGACCACATAGCCGCGGAGGGCCGTGTCGAGGCTGCTGACGTCGTTCCAGGTCGAGAGCCAGCGGAACTGGGACTCGCCGAAGTGGATCGCGTCCTGGTCGCCGAAGTTGTTCGGCTGGCCCGGTGACCAGTTGACAAAGCTGAGCGTCTCACCGCTGACCCATTCCCAGCCGCTGTCCGGCTCGGGCGCGCCGGCCCGCTGCCTGCCGCCCAGCCACGGCCCGGCCCAGAAGTGCGAACCCGGCCGTGTATACCAGTAAGTCCAGGAGCAGACCAAGTCGAACACGAAATCGTTCTCGTCCTGCGATGTAAGGGTGGCGAGGTACCCGCCTTGTTGCTGCGCGGAGTCCGAGGCCGCGTGCCAGTTGATGCCGCACGGAGCAGCGACTGCATTGTAGTAGTGAATCGAGCCGTCCGGGTGGACCCAGGGCTCGGGTTGGGCTAGTGCCTGCCCGTCGATGGCGAGCAGGAACAGGCCCGCTGCCAACGTATATATTGCTTTCACAAATGGCCTTGCGACCGTATTGTGACAACAACCGCACGCAAGTCAACTCCAGCGTTTCTCGGACAATCGCCCGCCGCACCCCGGACCTCAACTGCACAGGCTTGCTCTGACTCGTCGCCGTCCGCACACCTCGCGCCTCCGGCGCTGCCGTTGGCTCGCGGTTGACAGCGAGGCTGGCTGGACTAACATTGCGCCATGAGATTCGGTCCAGCCGGCGCCGACAGAGGAGTGATACACGCATGGTGTGGATAGTCTACTGGCCGCTGCTCTTGGTGGCCGCGGCTGCGGTGGCGGCCGGGGTCGCGATTCTCGTGCGCAAGCTGCGGCACAAGGACGACAACCCGTTCATAGTGAAACGCTGAGCCGCTGGCCGACTTGACACGCGGCCGGGGGATATTAGAATCGCCGAGTACACCCCCATGCGGGGGAAAGGAGCGAGTATGCAGAAGCTGTTTGTGTTGGTCGCGGTAGCCCTCCTCGCGCCGCTGGCGCTGGGTGTGACACCGCGTTTTACCGGCCCGGAGCTGGTTGAAGACAACGGCACGCCGATTGACGTCGGCTACTACGGCGCGCCGGTGATGTTCGACTGGAACAAGGACGGGGCCAAGGACCTGGTCTGCGGCCAGTTCACCTCGGGCATGATTCGGTTCTACCCCAATCTCGGACCGGACACGGCCCCTGACTTCAACGGTTTCAGCTACCTGGAAGCCGACGGCGTCCAGATAACCCTGCCCTCGGGCTGATGCGTGGGTTCGAGTCCACAGGTTGTGGACTGGAATTCCGACGGAGAGATGGACATCATCTCCGGGGACCGGACCGGCTACCTCAACGTCTTCGTCCGTGACGACACGACGATGACGGCGTACACCCAGTACAAACTGATGGATTCGACGATACTCAAAGTCGGCGCCAACTCGCAGCCCGCAGTCGTCGACTGGAACGGCGACGACAAGAAGGACCTGCTGCTCGGTTGCGAGGCAGGCCAGGTGTTCGTCTATCTAAACCAGACGAGCGACTCCTGGCCGATGTTCCAGGCCGGCGAAACCCTGCTCGCCGCCGGCGTGCCGATAGTCCTCAATCGCGTCAATCCCTACGTGTTCGACCTGGACCGGGACGGGGTGCACGACCTGATTTGCGGGGCCAACGACGGCTACGTCCGGTTCTACCGCAACACCGGCTCGAACGAGGTGCCGGAACTCGCCGCCGAAGAGACCTTGAAGCTCCTGGACGGCACGCCGATTCTCGCGCCCGGGACCTACAGCGCCGGCTCGCGCTGCGGTTTCGGGTACTGGGACGCGGACACGCTGCCCGATTTCCTGCTCAGCGCCTATGACGGCACCGTGGCGTTGTACCGCGGTGGGGTCCTGACCGGGGTCGAGGAAGGGAAACCGACACCGGTGCGCCTCGCGCTCCACGCCGGGCCGAGCCCCACGACCGGGAGCAGCACGATATCGTGTGAAGCGCCGGGGAGCGCCGAGTTGGTTGTCTGTGACAATCTGGGCCGCGTGGTGCGGCACCTCGGAGTCTTGAGCGGCCGCAGCGTGCAGTCGTGGGACGGCCGGAACGACTCAGGCGTCCGGTTGAACAGCGGGGTCTATTTCTGCCGGCTGACCGGTTCCGGGCAGACTGCCTCCGCGCGCATCGTGCTCAGCCGCTAACTCCGCTTTCTTGTTCCTGCCCCGCCCGGGAAACCGGGCGGGGCGCTTCTTCGTCGGGCGGGCAAGCCGGGCACCGAGGCGGCGGGCGAAGTCAGATTCCAGAGTCAGAGGGCAGAAACCAGAAACGGGCGGGTTGCCCCGCCCGTTCACTGAAATCAGCCTCGGTCTACCAGCGGTTGCCGGGAGAAGAGGTGCGGCCGCCCGAGCGGCCACCGAAACCGCCGCGCGAACCACCCTCAGTGCGCTCGCGCGCAATGTTGATGGTGAGCGGGCGATTGTCGAGCGAGTGGCTGGCAAGGGCCGCGATCGCGGCGGTCGCCGCTTCGGCACTGCTCATCTCCACGAACGCAAATCCCCGGGAGCGGTCCGTGAACTTGTCTTTCACTATGCTGACTGATGCCACTTCGCCATGCGTTGCAAACAGCTGGCGGAGCTGGTCTTCGGTTGCGCTGAAGGGAAGATTCCCAACGAAAATGCGCGTACCCATTATAGAACCTCCGGACGTGTTGTGCTTGGGTCGTTGCGGGACTAGGAGACCAGTGAAACGAAGCTCACGAACTCATAGGACCTGAACGGGACACAAGCGGTTATGGGGCCATGTCTTACAGTACGTCGGTGGCGAGGCCCCCGTTGCGACCGACGCGATATGTTAACCGGGAAGCAACCCATGTCAAGTTAAGTCTTGTCCCCTAGAACCGACATAGCTCTTGTTTGTCACCCCGAGCGAACGAAGTGAGTCGAGGGGTCTCTCAGGCGAGATTCCTCGACTACGGCGAGGACGCCTTCGCTCGGAATGACAACACCCGTCAGGTGAAGCCGCCATCCAACCTGGCAAGGCACGTTCACAGGTTCCTGCGGTACCAATGTCGGATTCAGGGTTGTCAGACACAGGGAGCCCGGTGGCAGGGCCTCTCTGCCTTCGGATGTCCCATGGCGAGCGCGGCAGCGTCGTCGGCTCGGGCTGCTGCGTGGAGCGGCGCGACGCTAGCCGGCGACCTGCAGGTTGCCCACGCGGATCGTCGCCGGGCCGTAGTAGCCGTCCTGCGCCATGGTCTCGGACGAGAGCTTCATGTCGGCCAGCGCGTCGAACCAGTTGCCGATGAGGAGTCCGCCTTTGAACGACTTCTCCGTTCCGTCTTCCCGCACCTCGCCGAGCCTGATTTCGGAAGCGAAGTCGCCGGAGGTCGGGTCGGCGTGGAAGTCGGAGAACGCTCTGATCACTACCGTCCGGCCGGGGCCGAGGAGTTCGGCGGTCCGGTGCTGCCCGGCCGGCACGACCGTGTTGCCCGCCGGGCCGGAGGGTTTCTCGCCCTGGTCGAGCAGGCCGAGGTAGTGGTAGTATCGCAGGCCGCCGAGGATCTCGTCGTAGCAGCCGTCCTTGAGCAGGCAGATGCGCCGGGCCGGCTGAGCATCGCCTTCGATGCGGGAGCCCGGGCCGAACGGCACGAGCGGGTCAGAGAAGATTGTCACGGCATCGCCCGCGAGCGGCTTCTCGCCCCAGGCCGGCTTTCCCTTGGCGTAGCGCGACATCTTCTCGTAGACCGCGCGACCGGCACAGTGAAAGGAAAGCGGTTCGGACTCGAGCTTCATGAAGTCGTGCGCGGCCGCGCCAGCGAGCGCGACCGGACCCGAGTGCTGCACCGGCGGGCCCGCCTGGGCGATGCCGCGCGCGTGTCCCGAGCCGGCCAACACGAGCCGTTCCGGGTCAAGGTCGCGGAGCCGGCGGGCGTGCGGGCGGGCCGTGTGCTCGGCGACCTTGTCACCGAACCGGGCGATGAAGCAGATCTCGGCGTCGGCCCGCGTGGACGGATACTCGAGCGCGATTCCGGAACTGGTTTCGACCCGGCTACGTATTCGCCTCACGAACACCTCGAGGTTCGATACTTCGATGCCGAATTCAGGCGCAGCCGCGGTCATGACCGCTTCGGAGAACCGCTGGACCCGGGCGAGCAGCGCGGTCGAGGACAGCTCGTGCAGTTCGTGGTCCGTGAGCTCGACCTGCGGGAAGACCGCTCCGCTGTCGATGAGAGGGTAGGGCTTGTTGGGCTGGCCGCAGGCAGCCGCCGCCAGCGCGGCCAGTGTCTCCTTCACCGCCGCCTCGTCGTCGGACACGAACTGACCCACTGCCTCGCCCATGTACTCGTTGCCGTCGGCCTGGTGCCGGCCGTAGACGGTCACCCAGACCTCCTCGCTCGGCGCGGTGATGACTTCACGCGGGTGCGGGTTTTGTTGTCGGACGAACTTGCCTTCGCGGGTCGTGTAGATACTGGGCAGACGGATGACCGTGGTCGCGTCGGTCTCGGTGCGGCGCATGTACCAGCCGGCCAGGCCGTCGGTCTTCGCAACTATCGCCTTGATCTTGTCATAGTTCATTAGCTATCCTCCCTTACGGCGAGATCCTTCGACTCGCTGCGCTCGCTCAGGATGGGATTCGGCTCTTTCATCGCCTCATCCCAACTTCATGCGGCATCGGACATAGGGGCCGCCCGATGATACGCGGACCCATTCCTTGTGACCTTTGCCGCAGCTCCCGCCTGAGCTGACGTCGAGGTCGGTCGTCAGGCCGTCAACGCTCGCCAGCACGTCCGGCACGTAGCCGGTCAAGCCGACCTGGTAGTAGAGCTTGCCGGTCAGCTTCCCGGCTTTGATTTCCCGGCCGCGGAGCGCCTGGAGCTGCACGCCCCAGCCGAGCGGGTCTTCCATTCCGCTCGTCAACTGCTCGACGAGGATGGCGTCGCCGGAATCGGCAATCAGGTCTTCCCTGGTCATCCCGCCCTTCTCCTTCGCGAGCGGGAGGAAGTAGGTGTTGGTCATCCGCGCGTAGATTGGATGGTCGTAGGCCTGGAGTCGGCCGTTGGCCGAGAGCTTGAGTCCCGGCAGCCGTTCGCGCATGTGGAGGTAGGAGTAGAGGTCGGTCATCAGGGTCGGTTGGAGCATGCCGTCTTTCACGAGCACCGCGGGTTCCTCGGCCAGGACCCCGTCGTCCGAGAAGAAGATGGAGCCGTGCCGGCCGGGCAGGCCGCCGAAGTCGACGATGTTCACGAGGTCCGACCCGACGCGCTTGCCGACGTAGAGCGCGGCGCGGGCCGCGCCCCGCATCAGGGCGTCCATCTCGCAGCCGTGGCCGAATGACTCGTGGGCGAGCGTGCCGGTGATGTCGGGGTCGAGAATGACGCGGTACTCGCCGGCCGGAATCTTGTCGGCAGACAGGTACTGCACGGCCAGGTCTGCGGCTTCGCGCATCTTCTCGTCCGTGACGTGTGCCGCCTCGTGGCCGGCGGCGTTAGAGGCGGCGAAGTTCATCACCTGCTTCTTGCCGTCGGAGGCGATAGGCACGAGGTAGAGGCCGACGTTGGCGACGTCCGACGAGAGCAGCCGGCTCCGGTTGCAGAAGAGGCGGTACTCGCGTCCGTAGACGTACACCGCACGCGGGGCGACAATCCGCTGGTCGAACCCGGCCAGCACCTCGAACGCATGGCGGCAGATTTCCTGGCGTTGCTGCGGCGTCACCTTCTCCGGGTCTTCTTTGAACTCGCTCTGGAAGTGACGGTCGAGCTGCTCGCCCGGGTCGGGCATGGGGCCCTGCTTGACTTTGATCGACTCGACCAGTTCGCGCGTCAGCCGGAGCAGGTAGTCGTGGTCGCTGACGCGGCTGGTGGCGGCGGAGTGGAACGTCGCGCCGTCCCAAACCGAGATGCGGATGCCGGGCCGCGGCGGTACCGGGTTCGTGCGCTCGTCGGCCGGGCTCTTTGAGACCGTCTCGCCGGCGGACTGGGTGACGAGAGCGGAGGCGTACGGTACCTTCTTCTCCGCCTCGGCCACCAGTTCGGGCAGAAACCCGCGCAGGCGCTCGAGCGCGGGCGGGAGGTTATGGTTCATTGTCGGTTACTCCTTTCTGGAGAAAACCCGAAGAGAGCCACGAAAACACGAAGCCGGATGAAACGAACCTCCGGTCATTCGGCGCCGATTCGTTTCGTGTCTTTCGTGCCTTCGTGGCATCAATGTCGGTTTCTGGAGAGAATGTCGTTCGGGCTGGCAAAGCCCATCGTCATCAAAGGTTCGAATCCGAGCTTCTGCCAGCACGTTCCGCTGGGCGGGTTGTTGTTCGCCCAGTCGAGCATTACCATCGACACGTGGCGGTCGGCAAGGAACCGGGCCGCGGCGCGGGTCAGGTTGCCCATCACACCCTGCTCGCGCCAGTCCGGGTCGACCCAGGCGTCGTCGATGCGGCCGAACGGACGCGGGTCCATGTTCGGATTGTCGAGGATGCGCACCATCAGCATTCCGACCGGCTTGTCGTCGGGCGCGACCGCGACCAGGAGATGGTTCTCGTCCTTCTCCATTATCCTGGCGTAGAATTCCTCGAGGCTGTCGGTCAGTTCCTGGCTCAGCCGCCAGACCCGCGGGTCCCGGCCCGCGAGCAGGTCCTGCAGCGCGATGCGCATCCGCTTCAGGCCGGGCAGGTCGCGCGCCGTTGCCCGGCGGATGGAGAACTTCATGTTCAAACCTCGCGCCTCGGCTCCATGTCATTCCGCTCGTTTCCACGGTGCGCCGAGCACGGAGTCTGACGACGAGGAATCTCGTTTGGCATTCCGGCTGGGCGAGATTCCTCGCTGCGCTCGGAATGACAGATGGGATCTCGATCGCGAGGGCGCAGGTTTTTGGTGTCATTCCGCGGAGCGGAGCGACGAGGAATCTCGTTTGCCACAGATGCAGGGGCGAGATTCCTCGCCTTGCTTGGAATGACAGGCTCGAACCAGTCCGCCGCCAAGTCCAGCCAACCAGGGTTCATGGAATCGACCAGCGCGGTCTTCTTCGACCTCCGCCAAGCCTTGATTTCCTTCTCGCGCGCGATGGCCGAACCGACGTCCGACGTTTGCTTGAAGTAGGCGAGCCGCGTCACATTGTACCGACGCGTGAAACCCGGGACTTGCTTGTGGCGGTGTTCGAAGACCCGGCGCGCGAGGTCGTTCGTTACACCGGTGTAGAGCACGTGCGAGGGGCTGGAAAGGATGTACACGTAGTAATGCCTCATTGAATGAGTGTCAGACGAGATTCCTCGCTGCGCTCGGAATGACAGATGGGGACGACGCGCAAGTCATAGTCCTACTTGTCATTCCGAGGAATCTGATGCCGAGGAATCTCGTTTGCGATTGCGTCAGGGCGGGTTTCCTCGCTGCGCTCGGAATGACAGGTGGGACAAGGGGCCAAGTTACGAACCTCACTGTCATTCCGAGGAATCTGATGACGAGGAATCTCGTTTGTCTTGACGGCAGGGCGAGATTCCTCACTTCGTTCGGAATGACAAGGGCGCGGTGGGAAGACAGGGTCACAGCAGATGGAGAAGCTCACGTTCGGGTTCGACGTCCTTGCGCTCCTCAATGTTACAGCCCTAGAGCAGCAGGCAGCCCTTTTGCTGGTACTCGGCAAAGAGCCGTCCCCAGCCGGTGTCGCGCTTCCACTGCTCGTATACCTTGCGTTCCTTGAGCGGCCAGCGGATGCGGTCGTGATACGTCTCGGAAACGAATATCGGGAAGTAGACGATGGGCGTGTGGAAGAGCAGTCTCTGCAGGAACCGGGTCGGGCCGTACCATGACAGCCAGCCCATGACCCGGTGGAAGTTCCAGCCGACGTCAAAGCCCCAATTCTCACCCGATACGTCGTCGCCCACTAGCTCGATTTCCCGCGGGTCACCGACCCCGAGCCCGGCCTCATGCGCGAGCCGGATGTACTTGATGCTCATCGGGTCGAATCCCATCAGCTTCGCGGAAATCGCGTCAATCGCGGTCTGGTCGCCGGACGCGAGGATGACGTTCTTCACCACCGGCTTCACCGTGCGCGGTCCCTGACCGTCGCCGGCGGTGGTGCCGTCCATCACCGCGAAGATGCCGGGGTGGATCTCTTTCTGGATGGCGAGCAGGTCGACCAGCACCTCATGAATCCAGGTGTGGGTGTAGTGGCGGTGGGCGCAGAGCAGGCCGCCGAAAGCGTTCTTCATCGCGCCGGTCGTGGTCGTGTAGATGTGGCACTTCATGGTCGGCAGGTGGACGATGTTCTTGCCGAAGAAGTAGTCGGGGATGCACGGCCCCTTGGGGTAGACGCGGTCGAGCGCGAGCATCTTCGCCTTCGGCTCAAACGGCACCCACTTCATGTCACTGTCCTTGAAGTTGTACAGCACCGGCAGCCCGCACTTCCGGAATATCGGGACGTACTGGTTCAGGTCCTCGCCCTTGTACGTGTCGATGACCACGGTCTTGTTCTGCACGCACGAGAGGTCGTTGTACCCGAGGTCGTGGAGCCCGAGGATCGTGCCCTCGAGTTGCCACGGCGTCGTGTTGGCCGAAGGCATCGGGTAGTGCCACGAGATGTTGTCCTTGAGAATCGTCGTCTTGCCCGGAGCGAGGAACTTGTCGGCTTCGCCCAGCTTCAGCAGCCGGCGATAGTCCTCGAGGACCGATTCAGGCTTGGTGCGAAGGACCGCGACTTTGGCGCGAGCGCTCATGCGCGGTCATTATAGCGACATCCCGCCCGGCCGCAACCCGGCCTTGCGGGTACGCGCAGGTGTTTCGGAACTGTTGGTCGGGAGCTTCGGTTTCAGCGGCCCTGACGGCTGCAGTTACTTGTCGGTATGTCCGCCGGCGACGAGCCACGACTGCGTGACTACCCGCCGAGCCGGTTCCGCGCCATCGTATTTGGCCAGTTCCTCGTACACTCGCCAGGGCTGGCCGGGTGACCAGAATTGAAGGCTCTGCGCACGCGGCAACTTTGCCGGCTTGTGGTAGCTGCGTAGCTCGTCCCGTACCCCGTAGAGCTCGCCGGTCGGCCGCAGCACCGGTTTGCTGATACTGTCACCGGCATCGAACAGTCGTCGAACGCGGGCCGAGTCGGCGATACTGGCCAGCTCCATTAATGTGAGTGCGGAATCGTCCGGTTGCTCCCGCCGGAAACGGATGATGGTGCTGTCCGCAAGGCGGAGGGGAAACCGGGGAAGACGCGGCTCTCCCTCGAATGGGCCGAATAG
>Ga0163202_1000224_pt1 | contig 10634 bp, 13 predicted proteins | sample PL_2010_300m_FD_113540 | JGI IMG/M metagenome (GOLD analysis project Ga0163202, IMG submission 113540) | Freshwater microbial communities from Powell Lake, British Columbia, Canada to study Microbial Dark Matter (Phase II) - PL_2010_300m | ecosystem: Environmental > Aquatic > Freshwater > Lake ... | reverse complement strand
GCATGATAGTTATGAATGAGCGTGGTGTAGTTGTTTAGATTTAACAGTTTTAATGGTGCAGCAGTGCTTTGTGTCTTTAGTTAAGGGGCTCACAATTGATTGGATTGGCTCCCCGACTAGGACTCGAACCTGGAACCTGGCGGTTGCATGACCTACCTGGTGTTCACTTGAGACTTCGACGCGACATATAAAACCGGCGGTTTCTTAGTTCTGTCTAGCTTTAGAGCAAACGTCTCCGGATAATCCTTGATAAGCGATTGTAGCTTGGGGTGTTTGTACGTCCGGGAATCAAACGCCGGATCCAATTGCCGAAGGGCGCTACCCATTGATGCCAAGTGAACCCATTCCTCTTCCTTCGCAGCCATCTCAAATCCTTGAATTAGAAGAGGTAGAGGGTCAGGCGTATCAACCTTCTCTTCTTTTCTCGGCTTTTTCCCTGGTTTCCTTCTCGGCTCCTTGGTTACGGCCAGATTCTCGCTATATATAAATTGGTTGCAGGCGTTCCTGAAGGCTTCCGGAGTCTTCTTTTCTCCTACTCCAATGACGAAAAGCCCTTCCTCCCTGATTCTTGTCGCCAGCCGTGTGTAATCACTGTCGCTGGAGACTATACAAAAGCCGTCAACATCGTTACTGTGGAGTATATCCATTGCATCGATTATCATCGCGCTATCCGTTGCGTTCTTGCCTACTGTATTTCTGAACTGTTGCATGGGCTGAATAGCGTGTTTGTGAAGCGAATCCTTCCAGCTATTCATCTGTGTTGTGGTCCAGTCTCCGTATATCCGCTTAATCGTTATCAGGCCGTCTTTACTGACTTCAGCCAGGATTTGGGGAAGAAGAGACGCCTGAGCATTGTCGCCATCAATCAGGACTGCGAACTTCTCTTTCTCAGATCGCTCACTCACATTACACCTCTCTGCTTATCATCTGATGCTTAACAATTAATTATACAGCATAAGTTTCTGTATAACATATCAAGATGTACAATAACTGCGATGTGTACCGCTCCCAAAACCACAAAAACGCGCCATAATAATGGCATAGGCACGAAAAAAGGAGGGGAAAATGATAAGGGAGGGGAAGTCTGGCTCCCCGACTAGGACTCGAACCTAGAACCTAGCGGTTAACAGCCGCCCGCTCTACCATTGAGCTATCGGGGAGTGCGCTTGAAAGGCCAGCTTCATTATCGTAATTCTGACGGCTAAAGTCAAGGTGATTATTCCTGCCTGCCGAACGACCATACGGCGAGTATAATCATCACCGCCCCGAATCCGGCCAGAATGGCGATTTCGTTCCAGAGCGTCAGCGTGTACCCGAACAGGCTGATACCGTAGGTGGCGTCCGGCGTGGTGCCCAGCACTACCTGGCGGATGGGAGCGATACCGTAGGTGGCCGGATTGACCTTCACCAGCACGTTCATCCACTGCGGCAGGCCCTGTAGCGGGAAAAAGGCGCCGGAAAGAAATACCATTGGGAACATCAGCATCTGCATCGTGGCCTGGAACGCCTCCATGGAGCGGATTCGGGTCGCCAGCAGAACGCCAAATGAACCCAGAGATACGGCCAGCAGAAACATGAGCGGCAGGAGCGCCAGCACCGTACCGAGGGAAAGGGAAACGCCGATAAGCGGGGCGAAGATGAGTATCAGCACGCCCTGAATCGAGGCAATGGTGGCTGACCCCAGTGTTTTGCCTATAGCTACGGCAGCGCGACTTATCGGCGCTACCAGCACTTCCTTCAGGAAGCCGAATTCACGGTCCCAGACCAGGGAGACTCCGGACATGAACGAGCTCATCAGTACCGTCATGCCAATAATGCCGGGATAGATAAATTGCGTGAAGTCGAAGCCGCCGCCGAGAACGCCCATTCTGGCGCTGAGCCCGCTGCCGAAGACGAAGAGGAACAGGAGGGGAAAGGTAATTGACCCCAGCAGGCGCAGACGGTCGTGCCAGAAACGCAATATATCACGGTACCAGATAGTGTAGACACCACGCAGTTGATTCATATCATCCTCCTAGCGCCGCATACGGCGGCCATGCTGTCGCACCATGGCCTTGAAGGTATTGCTGACGTCCTCCTCCCGTATCTCCCTGCCCGTCAGCTTGAGAAAAACGTCGTCGAGGCTCGGGCGGCGCATGCTCACGCCCAGTATATGGGTGCTGAATTCACGCAGAAAAACGGGCAGGAACTGCTCCCCGTTGGCGACCTCAAAGCAGAGCCCTTCGCCGTCATGCCTGGCTTCAATCTGGTAACGACTTTTGATTTCTGCCACTGCTTTGTCATTATCCTCGGTCTGCAGCGATATGATGTCCTTGCCCAACATTCTCTTTAATTTGGCCGGCGTATCCATAGCGATGAGCTTGCCGTAGTCAATAACGGCAATGCGGTCTGCTTTATTGGCCTCGTCCATGTAGTGCGTGGTGAGAAAAATGGTCGTTCCCTCCTGCTGCCGCAGTTCCAGAATATACTCCCACATGCGATTCCTGGTCTGCGGGTCGAGCCCGAGCGTCGGCTCATCGAGGAAGAGGATCCTGGGGTGGTGCAGCAGTCCTCGCGCCAGCTCCAGGCGCCGTTTCATCCCGCCGGAAAAGGTCTGTACCTTGTTATTGCGTTTGTCCCAGAGCTCCATCATGCGGAGCAGCTGTTCCATGCGCGACTTGCGGACCGAGGCGGGCACGCTGTAAACGAGGGCATGAAAACGCAGGTTTTGTAAGGCGCTGAGCCTTTCATCAAGGCTGGGGTCCTGAAAGACGAGGCCTATTTGCTGGCGCACCTGGCCCTGCTGGCGCACCACGTCCAAGCCGGCAATGCTGGCCCGCCCGGAGGTCGGTCGGGACAGGGTGCAGAGGATGTTGATGGTGGTGGTCTTCCCCGCCCCATTCGGGCCCAGAAAGCCAAAGATTTCCCCCGGCGCCACGTTGAAGCTGATGTCGTTCACCGCCAACAGGTCGCCGAATTTCTTGACCAGATTTTCTACTTCAATGATAGGTTCACTCATGTTGCCACCCCCTCGATAGTATTCTAACATTTCAGGTTCGTCGTTGTTTAGTCGCGGCAAAATACGTTATTATGAATTGGATAGTTATATCAGGAGAATTAATCATAAATGAGAGTGAGATATCGGTACGATTACGGTTCTAGCTTCGGCCCGGTGCTTACGCTGATTACCGTTAATTTACTGTTTTTTATCATTACATCTATATTCCCGTCCCTTCGCGTTTCCCTCTCATTGCTGCCGATAGCAGTCTTATCACAACCATGGACGATTCTTACCAGCATGTTCATCCACGGTGGACTCTGGCACATCTTTGCCAATATGCTGACCCTTTATTTCTTTGGCAGCACCCTGTTAAGGATAGTTGGGCAGGGGCGTTTTCTATCTGTTTACTTTTGCGGAGGCATAATAGCCGGTATTTTTTATATAGTCATTACATTCCTGGGTGCTATTTCAGGCATTGCTTTCCTGGGTTCACCGTTTATACCGGTAGTCGGCGCTTCCGGCGCCGTGTTTGCCGTCGCCGGCGGGCTGGTAGTACTGCGGCCAAAGCTGCCGGTGATGATTTTCCCCATACCCCTCCCTATCCCGCTCTTTGTGGCAGTCATAGGCGGCTTCCTGTTTCTCTCTTTCATGCCGTCGGTTGCCTGGCAGGCACACCTCGGCGGACTCATTGTGGGGCTTATCGCCGGCTATATTTTCCGCAGAAGGGGGAGATACTTCTTCTAGCCGGGCGGGCTTCATCAGCTTGACTTTTACCTTCGCCGTTCCTTATAATAGCTTGCTGGTCGGCTTATTGTTGACCACGCTTTCGCCTGAGTAGCTCAGATGGTTAGAGCAGCTGTCTTGTAAACAGCAGGTCGTGGGTTCGAATCCCCCCTCAGGCTCCGGGAATCGAGGTTGTGGAGGGGTGCCGGAGTGGTTAATCGGAGCAGTCTGTAAAACTGCCGCCCTAAGGGCTACACAGGTTCGAATCCTGTCCCCTCCACCAGTATGCAGATTGCCGGGGAGCGTATCCCGTTCTGTTAGAAACGGGACGGTGGTTGACTTTTCATAGCATATACCCTAAAATTAGCTTTGTAATCATGCCCACATAGCTCAGTTCGGTAGAGCACGTTCTTGGTAAGAACGGGGTCACCAGTTCGAATCTGGTTGTGGGCTCGGTAGAAAACGGAGGTTGAAATGGCAAAACAGAAATTTGAGAGGACCAAGCCACATATAAACGTGGGGACCATCGGTCATGTTGACCATGGGAAAACAACGCTGACATCGGCGATAACGCTGGTGCTGTCCAAGGCAATAGGTACCACCAGTTTCCGCGCCTTTGACTCGATTGACAATGCTCCGGAGGAAAAGGCGCGCGGTCTGACCATTGCCATCGCCCACATTGAGTATGAGACGGAAAAGCGGCATTATGCGCATATCGACTGCCCTGGTCATGCTGACTACATCAAGAACATGATCACCGGTGCCGCCCAGATGGATGGTGCCATACTCGTGGTCAGCGCTCCCGATGGCCCGATGCCGCAGACCCGTGAGCACGTTCTGCTGGCGCGCCAGGTGATGGTGCCCCGAATTGTGGTGGCCTTAAATAAAGTGGATGCCATGGAGGACGAGGAGCTGCTGGAGCTGGTGGAGATGGAGGTGAGGGAGCTGCTCAGCAGCTATGAGTTCCCGGGAGATGAGATACCGGTGGTACGCGTCAGTGCTCTCAAAGCGCTGGAGTGCGGCTGTGGCAAAAGGGAATGCCAGTGGTGCGGTCAGATTCTGAAATTGATGGACGCCGTTGATGAGTATATACCGGTTCCGGTCCGGCCCAAGGACAAGCCGTTCCTGATGGCGGTGGAAGATGTCTTCAGCATCAAGGGCCGCGGCACGGTGCCCACCGGCAGGGTGGAGCGTGGTGTTATCAAAGGGGGAGATGAGGTTGAAATCGTCGGCCTGCACCACGAGCCGAAGAAAGTGGTGGCGACCAGCCTGGAGATGTTCCACAAGACGCTTGACTACGCTGAGCCCGGTGACGCGGTGGGCATACTGCTCCGGGGCGTTGAGCGAGAAGACATCGAGCGCGGTCAGGTTCTGGCCGCACCCGGCTCGATTAAACCACATACCTATGCCGAAGCCAATGTCTACGTCTTGACCAAGGAGGAAGGCGGCCGGCATACTCCGTTCTTTAATGGTTATAAGCCGCAGTTCTACATCCAGACCACCGATGTTACCGGCTCTATCGAGCTTCCCGAAGGGGTGGAGATGGTGATGCCCGGTGACAATATCACCATGAAGCTGAAGCTCATCTATCCGGTGGCTATGGAGCAAGGTCTGCGCTTTGCTATCCGGGAAGGAGGCAGGACGGTAGGGTCGGGTACCATCAGTAAAATCATAGAGTAGGTTTATGGCCAAAAAAAGTGAAGCAAGGGGTATAATCCATCTCGCCTGCACTGAGTGCAGGGAGAGAACATATACCACGACGAAAAATCGTAAGAACGATTCCCAGAGACTGGAATTGAACAAGTACTGCCCTCGTTGTCGCACGGTGCGGCTTCATCGCGAGGTCAAGTAGTACGGCATGTTGGAGAGGTAGGGATGCCTGCGGTGGGACATCATTCAGCAACAACCAAGCGTTCACGAATCAGGTTTATCGGTGAGATTATCACCGAGTTGAAGAAAGTGGTCTGGCTTTCCCGACGAGAGGTTATTTATTTATCAACTCTGGTGCTGGTAATCTCGGTGGCCGCCGGAATATTTCTAGGAGCTATTGATTACGGCTTTAGCGCCCTCGTCGAAAAAGTTTTTGTGGGCCACTGAACGCTTGTACATATCGATGACCGCAGAGAAGACCGCATCATGCGTAAGCCAAATATAACCGGTGAGGTAAATCGTGGCCGATAACGGAGCCATCTGGTATGTCATCCATACCTACTCGGGCTATGAGGAAAGGGTGCAGAAGAATCTGGAGCAGCGGCGCAATTCAATGGATGCTGCTGATGAAATACTCAAGGTCGTCATACCCACCGAGGATGAAATCGAGGTGAAAAACGGCCAGAGGCGCACCGTGACCAAGAAAATACTGCCCGGCTACGTCCTGGTGCAGATGAAGATGACCGATAAGAGCTGGGGCGTGGTGCGGAATACGCCCGGTGTTACCGGCTTTGTGGGCAGCGGCAGCAAACCGACGCCGCTTCAGGAGGAAGAGGTCGGGCAGATATTAAAACAGATGGAGTCCGAGGTGCCCAAGGTAAAGGTCGGTTTCCGCCGCGGACAGAGCGTCCGCGTAACCGATGGGCCGTTCATTGATTTTGTGGGCCTGGTGGATGAAATCAATTCTGAAAAGGGCAAGGTCAAGGTGCTGCTGTCCCTTTTCGGGCAGGAAACGCCGGTAGAGCTCGACTTTTTACAGGTAGAGAAACTTTAGCTGATTTGAGGAGATGATATGGCGAAGAAGGTCAGGGCGATAATCAAACTGCAGATTCCCGCCGGGCAGGCTAATCCGGCACCGCCGGTCGGCCCGGCTCTGGGCCAGCAGGGCATCAATATCATGCAGTTCTGCAAGGAATACAATGACCGCACATCATCGCAGACGGGTTCCATCGTCCCGGTGGAGATTACTGTCTTTGAGGACAGGTCCTTCACCTTTATTACCAAGACACCGCCGGCCACTGACCTGCTCAAGAAAGCACTCGGTGTGGAGAAGGGGAGCGGCACCACCGGCCATGAAGAAGCGGGCACCATTTCTCGCGCTAAATTACGTGAAATAGCGCAGGTTAAAGCTAAAGACCTGAGCGCTAACAGCATAGAACAGGCGGAAAAAATAATTGCTGGCACCGCCAGGAGTATGGGAATCAAGGTAGGAGAAGATGGCTAAACGCGGTAAGAAATACAACGAAGCAATCCAGTTAATCGACAGGGCAAAAACTTATGCGCCGGATGAGGCAATCGAGCTGGCGAAGAAAGCGGCGCAGCGCAATTTTGACGAAACCGTGGAACTGCACCTTCGCATGGGCATTGACCCGCGCAATGCCTCGCAGCAGGTCCGCGGTGTGGCGCTGTTACCCTACGGGCTGGGCAAAAAGGTAAGGGTCCTCGTCTTTGCCCAGGGGGAAGCGGTAAAAGCTGCCGAGTCCGCTGGCGCTGATTTCGTTGGTGGTGATGAACTGGTCAAGAAAATTGAGGATGGCTGGGTGGAATTTGATACTGCCATCGCCACGCCGGAAATGATGGGCAAAGTGGGCAAGCTGGGCAAGATTCTGGGTCGAAGGGGGCTGATGCCCAATCCCAAGTCGGGAACCATTGTCCCGGCTGATGACCTCCCCCGCGTTATTGAAGACTCAAGAAAAGGCCGCGTTGAATTCAAGCTGGACCGCACCGCCATCATCCACGTGCCGCTGGGCAAGGCCAGTTTTGATAACGAGCAGTTGATGGGCAATCTGGCGGCGCTGGTCGAGGCGGTGATGAAGGCCAAACCCGGGAGCGTCAAAGGGCAGTATGTCAAAACGGCCGTGCTGACGACGACCATGGGGCCGGGAATCAACCTTGACCTCAAGCCGACCCTGGAGCTCACCAGCAGTTAGCCAGTTTACTTTTCGGTTTGGACCGGCTATAATAGATACGACAATTGAATAGTGTGTCCCGAGACAGCGGGTGCCGGTGACGGCTTAATAAGATTGCCTGCCGAGGATAGTAAAAAATCTAGTGTAACTGGATTTACATATCCCTGTGCGGCGGGCGCAGGGATTTTTTAATGACTTGCTCAGGACGTTCAGGAGGTATTAAAAATGCCGCGAGAAGAAAAAGTACAGCTTGTTGATGAACTGAGTCAGCTGCTTGCGGAATGCAGTATCGGCATATTGACCGACTATCGGGGCCTGACCACCGCCGCAATCACTGACCTGCGACGTCGCCTGAGGAATTCAGCGATAAAATACCGCGTGGTGAAAAACACGCTGGCGCGATTTGCCGCCGAGAAGGCGGGGAAAAAGGAACTGGCCGGATATTTTGAAGGACCGATAGCGATTGCTTTTGGCTACGGCGACATAGTATCGCCGGCCAAGATTCTGGCCGATTACATTCGAACCGGGAAAACAACCCTGGCCATCAAAGGAGGTTTTGCCGGTGATGAGATATTTACGCCAGCGGATATCGAAAGCCTGGCCTCGATACCGTCTGCTGAAGTGCTGCTGGGTAAAATATTAGCCGGAATGCAGAGTCCTATTTACCGTTTGGTCAATTGTCTAGCCAGCCCCATGAGGGGACTTGTGGGGGTACTGCAAGCGAGAGCACAACAACTTGAGGGAGGATAATATGGCGAAAGAGAAAGAAGCAAAGGCGAAAGAGGCAGAGGCGACTCAGGAAACTGCCGAAGCTGAAGCACAGGTAGAGGAGCAACCGGCGGCGGAGAAGGAAGCAGAAACCGCGCCAGAAGCAGCTGCGGAGGCAGCCGAGGCTCCGGCGGAAAAAGAGGCGGAGGTAGCCGAGCCCAAGGCGGAGGAAGCCGCCGAGGTCAAGGAAGAACCGCCCGCCGAGAAAGCGGAAGCAGCTGCTGAAGCAGCGGAAGCACCGCCTGCCGAAGAAGCGGAGGAAAAGCCAAAAGCAGAGGAGAAGCCCAGGGCGGAGAAGAAAGAGGCCGCACCAGCGCCAGCACCGCCCGTCAAAGAGAAGGTCAAGTTATCTCCAGCCGGTGAGAAGATAATGGACTCAATTAAAAAGATGACCGTGATTGAGCTGGCAGACATGGTCAAAGCGCTGGAAGCCGAATTCGGCGTTACAGCGGCAGTTCCTGTAATCGCGGGAGCGCCAGCAGCGGGAGCATCGGCCGAAGCAGGCGCGGCGGCTGATGAAGTGCAGACCGAGTTCAGTGTTATTCTCACCGAGGTGGGCGCCAACAAAATCGCCGTCATCAAAGCGGTGCGCGAGGTTACCACACTCGGTCTGAAGGAATCCAAGGACCTGGTGGAGAGCGCACCCAAGCCAGTGCGGGAAGGCGTCAACAAGGAAGAAGCGGCGACGATAAAGGGAAAAATTGAGGCCGCCGGGGCTAAAGCAGATATCAAGTAATCCCGCCCTCACCCATCCGGTTGAAAAAGAGGCCGGAATGGCCTATAGTTACCACTAATGAAACTCCGGCTTACAGAGGGTGGTGGGGCATGTCGGTACTGGATTGTCTAATACTGATTGGCGCTGGCGGTCTGTTTCTGGTCATTGGTATCGTAGTTTATACCTGGGGCAAGAGGGAAGAAGAAAGCTATTACGGTGAAGTGGCCAAGCGCCCCGGTGATACCCGTGAATTTATGGAACGCTGGCCGCCGCGCCATCAGCCCGGCGCTCTGAAGATGGGAGGCGTTATCGCCATCGCCCTGGGCGCAATTTTGCTGGTGGTGGGCGGAATCTTCTGTATTCTGGCCCTTTAGCGCTTTACTCGGTGGGCAGTGACGAACTCAATTCCTGGAGGTCGGCTTCAATTCTGAGCGCGTTGGCCTGAAGTCGATTCGACGGTATCACCCGGCCGTCCTGATAGACGAACCAGCTTGCCTGCTGCCAGTATGGCTTCTCTTTCCAGTTTTTAACCTCGCTCATGTCCACCTTGACGTACCAGATGCTGCTGCCGTCTTTAAAAAGCTCCGATTTGCCGCTCCAGTTATCGCTGGCGGCGGAAAACTCGGCAAGATATGCCTTGGCCTCATGGCTCTGCGCCAGGCCCAGCAGATGCTCGTAGACAGCGAGGACAGCCCTGTCCTCGGAGTTGATGTAGGTGGTCGAGGCCGGCTTCTCCGGCTCCTGCGTCTGAGGCTCGGGGGTGGGGAAAGTATAGTCCTGACAGCCGGCTGAACCAGCAGCCATAGCCATAAGCATAATAATTACCATAAATTGTTTATAATATCTCCCTGTCCAGCGCCTCATTTTCTCCTCCAGAATGATTGACTTATATCTCCGTTCTTCTCGGCCGGTACTGAATGGCCTCGGCCACGTGGTGAGCTTTAATTATATCAGAATTCTCCAGGTCGGCGATAGTCCGGGCCAGCTTGAGGACACGGTGGAACGCCCGCGCCGACAGGTAAAGCTGCTTCATGGCTGCTTTGAGCAGTCCCTGGGCGGCGTCTTCCACCTGGCAAAAACCCCGGATTTCCGATGGCGTCATATCGGCGTTGCAGGTGAGGTTCGTTCCCCGGAAACGCGCCAGCTGGAGGGAACGAGCCGCCGAGACCCTTTCCTGCACGTTCGCCGACGGTTCGCCGAGGCGTTCGTCGGTCAGCTTCTCGTAGTCAATGTGCGGCACCTCGATGAAGATGTCCACCCGGTCGATGAACGGGCCGCTGATGCGCCGCTGGTAGCGTGATACCAGACCCGGCGAGCAGGTGCACTTGCGGAAAGGGTCGCCGTAGTAGCCGCACGGGCAGGGGTTCATGGCGCCGACCAGCATGAAACTGGACGGGAAGGTAACCCGTCCCTGCGCCCGGCTGATGGTAACGGCCTTATCCTCCAGCGGCTGTCGCAGCACCTCCAGCAGCGAGTGGCCAAACTCGGGCAGCTCGTCGAGAAAGAGCACGCCGCGGTGACTGAGGCTGATTTCACCCGGCCTGGGCCAGTGCCCGCCGCCAACCAGCCCGGCATTGGAGATGGTGTAGTGCGGGGCACGGAAGGGCCG
>Ga0163202_1000223_pt1 | contig 10655 bp, 19 predicted proteins | sample PL_2010_300m_FD_113540 | JGI IMG/M metagenome (GOLD analysis project Ga0163202, IMG submission 113540) | Freshwater microbial communities from Powell Lake, British Columbia, Canada to study Microbial Dark Matter (Phase II) - PL_2010_300m | ecosystem: Environmental > Aquatic > Freshwater > Lake ... | reverse complement strand
GTAGTATTATAGTTGAGTAAAAAAAGTGAATTTTTTTTTTAGTGGAAGAAATGTAGGTTTTAAAGGCCATATAGGGGATGAATGGAGAAAAGGGGCTTCCACCGGTCTCCTATATATACAGACCCCCATTATTTGTACCCGGAGGTCCACTTTTCGCCCTGGTATAATTCCATAACATACATTTCTTACATAAAAAAAATAAGCCCAGCGTGGTCTCCGATAAGAGCACTTTTTTAACACGATATTTTATATGGTGTGATACAGTATTACGATTATTGATATTTTACTTATGCTCACCAATAGACTTTTGCGCAGAATGTGTATTCTACGCAATCCTTTAATTTGCCCCAGGATTTAAAATTGATTGGTTGTATAGAGATGTATCTAGGGTAATTTGCGTATAGTTGATATCATGCGCACCCCTGGGTCCTAAAGCGTTTTCCTATAGTTGAATCGAAAATTGGCCTAGGGGGGACCGGCATTAGCATGTGAGAGTGCTAGAGATGTATCTACGATAGTTTGCGTAAAGTTTATATAATGCGTGGGGTAGCAAAAGTGGAGTTTGTGTAACAAATAATCGTATTACTGCGTGTTACTACTTACGACTAATGTAATACTTTTAAGACATACACTATTCTAAAAAACAATAGTATAAATAGTAAGTATGGGTTGTGTTACCACAACCTGGTTGAGTAACTACTTATGTTTTCAGACATCCTCCGTATCTTCTCTAGATCCTTGAGTAACCTAATCAGTTCACGTTCCACCGCATCAGTGGCAAATCGCTTTCCAGATTGAGCTATCTCAATGTTCAATCTAATAGTCTGTACCTCATGCAGTACTTCATGTGCGAGAATTATTGAGTATGCCATTATAACACTTCTAATAACTCAAAGTACTTCTTTTCGGTTCCTTTGAGCAGCTCATTGATATAGCGAGGTCTCTTTCTCATATTATCACCATAGCATCTACCACATAGACGACAAGCACCAATACAATTGATGTTGATATCGTTCTCTGCTGCATATTCTGGGGTGAACACAGTAAAGACCTGGTCTGTTGAAGAACTAACCTCTTCCTCGAATTGATTGATCATAAGAGAGGATTGCACGACTGTGTAGTTCTTGGGCCTGTAGGAGTCCATCCTCTCTACAATGTCACAATTCTTGGTCCATGTAGTGCATGTTGCATAATCAATCATCCAACACAACTCCATGTCAATCCTCACGTCATGCTCATCCTGATAATCTCCATTCCAGTTTGATCTCCATGTTGGATCTATACTGGTAAAGATCGTAGGATCATCATGAAGATCCTCAATTGTGAGATCTCTATTCCTTTGAAGAGCATTGCCTACTGATGGATACACCTGATTGATCCTGACAGCATAGCACTTTTGACATATCGCACCATCGATATTATGACGTGATTCACAGCGATCAGTCATTGGTCTACCGATGGATCTCTTACCATACATCTTACCAGACATCCTGGACCAGTGAACACACCCTTTCTCAAGGAATAGTTTCTCTTTACCGAGGATTTTCCTGACTTCCTTCCTCATCTCCAATTCTTTCTTTAATTGTTCAGGTTTCATTCTCATACTCCTGGGCTCATCCATTTCTGGAATCATTGCCCAGGAAACTCATTATCAGAACTACGAACTGAAAAATAAGCAGGTGGTTATTTATCTAAAACGACTACCTTCTTATGCTCGCACGTAGTCTTAGTGAATGCGTGTGATACTTCGACTCCTATAGGACTAAGAAGTATCATGTCGCCGCAGTATGGACAGTGTGCTCTGGCATACAACTGTATCCTATCTGTGGGAGGATATGCATTCCCTGACATATGGAACCTTGTTATTGTACCTCGTTCGCACGATGGACATAGAATTCCTCCCATGTACATCTCTTCTATTTCATCTTCTTTCATAGATTCCTCTACCTTCATCAGTCATACCTGATGAAGTTTATAGGGAAAAAATTAGACGTGAGGAAAGTATTCTTCATCTGTAAGAACTTCATTCAGTTTCTTACATACTTTCCCGGTTGCTTCATTACGTAGGTCAAAGTAGTCTTTTTCTGCTTGTGCCTTAATGAAGCCAACTACTATTCTCATGAAATCCTGTTGAAGGGTAGGATGGTCATGAGCTAACAGCTCACCGACTGCATTTCCATCATATCCCATGACGTTTATAGCACGGGATATAGACTGATAGATGTTTTGTTCATGTAATTTACTCATAATCAACACCACTCCTTGCCACAGGATGGGCATTTATAGACATTTCTATATCTAACCTTTCTCTTCTGGTAAACACCAAGGACTCCACAATCGGCACATGTCTTTGACTTGAGAAGGTTATCCTTCTGCTTCTTCTGCCATGCTTTGTTCTTCTCGTGGTCCTCCCTGGATATGACATTAACCAGGATGTTAACCATGAATAGATCAGTCATGATATCATCTTCAAGATCCTGTCGTCCAGATGATTTTTTGACTAACCAATGCAGGTTATCATAGTATTCATTATATTCAGATGAATACCTCCCATATTCGTCAACCATGGGGGAAAGAATATCCGGATAGATTACACACACTTCTATCCAATTGTAAGCTGTACCATTTCCATGCCTACAATACACGATTTCATAGCCCTCTTTTTTGAGTGCTGCACGCACATCCTTCACTGCGTCGTTTGTCGTTTTCATGTTTTTCTCCACCCTAGCTTTTACACTAGGGGTGGATAACTCACGTTAGATCGAACTATACTTCTAAAAAAGAGTGAGTTAAGGTAATAGATGAGTAATCATGGGGTAATGGTGAAATGAATTGTTACGCTTTAACGTATCCCATATACAGAATGGGTATCCCGCATCCATTTCTCCTGCATCTTCAATCATCTCTTCGGTTACTCTATCATATCTCTTATTCCATTCAGCTTTATACTTGTAATGAGGTGGTTGTCTCTTGAATGGTGTACGATGGACTGCTTTCAATTCTCGTAACCGGATAGTTTTACCTCTTGAGATGAGGCAAATTCTATGATCATAACTTTCAAACCATGTGTATTGCATGTTCTTCTCCACGCATACAGGATTGACCCTGTATGCTTTATGGGAAAAAATTAGGTTACTGGAATGGTTGTTCCATATGAGTAGGAACATAATGCGTATAATCGCAGACCGGACATGTGTATTCATAACAGTATGAACATCCAGGTCCTTCCGGAGAAGATAAAATAGGTGATCTAAATGATGTCATGTTCTTACAGCATGGACATCTATAGAGATCAGATGGTCTGCATAACTCAGATCTAAGACTAAATGAATAAATCCCATCATCCCATCTAACAAGTACCCATCTTGTTGGATCACATCTAGTTGGATATGGGTTCTCAACAACGATTCCACTCTTTGTAGTGCTAACCACTTTGGATCCACATCGTAGATATCTAGCCATTTTGTACATCCTGGGATTGTTTACATATATCATCAACCATAATTTCCATAAACTTGATGAGAGTATTTTCCTTCTTGAAGTACTGATACATCGTATTAACTATGTAATCGTTACATTCGTTTCCAAGGTCTATACAGAAATAATCTGTGGTATTCTCCAGATGAATAACAATCATCCTGGAATCTATAGGACCGAGAACTGCATCGTGTCCAAACGCATGGATTACATTTTCAACAAATTTCTTTCTTTTAACACAATCATTATCGATTTCCCTCAAAAATTCGTCCATAGATAACATAATATCATCGAATATCTTCAGATTGTGGTGATTTATCAGTTTATCAATTACTCTGAAGCGATAATTATCTGCCACATAATTGACCACATCAGTTGGTAACATCCTATCCAAGACAAATTCAGCACCTTCTTGATATATGATATCTGTTATCACTTCATCATTGGTATCGGAGTGAATAGCATTATCTTCTAGCCAGTGTTGTGCATCTTTCTTGCCAAATGCATCATCTCTGAAAATTCTGTACTTTCCTGTGTGTTCGATTTCCAGAACTGCATCTAATAGATTGAGTTTTGTTGTAAACTCCACTTGTTCTTGTTCCATGTTCGTGTTTCCTGCTCCCTAGTGTTACCTAGGGGCAGATACCCTATTGTAGATTGAACTATACTTCTAAAAAGAATAGGTTGTGTAAATTACACTTGCCTGAAGAGACCTTTCAAATAGACAATCTCTTCGTCTGTCAGAAGGTGAGTTAACCATTCATTTCCATAGGCATATCCCCTGTCTATATACAGGTCGTGCTCTTCCAGTAAGATACATGCTTCATCATAATCCATTTCGCATCCAATGATTTCTCCCTGTTTCTTTGTTCCAGCCTTGAGATCATTAAGATGGAAATAATCCCATACCAGAAATATCAACTTTAGATTGTCAGAAACATCATCTACACCATAGGACATGTTTATCTGTCCAAATTCATTCTCCATATAACCACAGATTGACACTCTGTAATATGGTTCTGTAACTACTTCCAGAGTCTCGTAATTGTGCTGTTTATGGGTTGGTGTTCTCGTATCTATGTTACAGGTAATGATAGCGGGTTCGCCATTTACAAGTCCCTTTATAGATGCTGAATACGGTTTCATTTGTTTTCTCCATACCTCATGCTGTCACCATGAGGATGGATAATTCTATTGAGATTGAACTCTACTTCCAAAAAAAGATAGAATTATTCTTCCAGAGTGAGATATCGAGATAACTCACTACTTTCTGTTCCATTGTTCCATTTAACCCATGCAAAATGCCTATTCCAATGCTTTGTACTTCCGTATAGTTTAAATGGTGGAGTGGTTAACACTCCATGCCAATTTAGAGTGTCTATGTAGCCAGACACCACCCTGTTGCCTGGTTTAAACATCAGCAGTCTCCTTAACTACTACTGGTGTTTTCTTTACAGGGACCTTGCGTCGCACTGGTCTTCTTATTGTTGCCTGTTCTGCTTTTATAGTCATGATTAGTAATTCCAGTGCCAGGAATACAGTTACTGGAGGCACTGCATACATAGTCATGGTTAATACTGAATCAGTGTGATATACTGATGCAATATTGAATCCAACTGATGCTATCATGGTTAATAGCACCAGCGACCAAGGATAGGTAGTTGGTTGTTTCAATACGCTAAATCGTATAACAGCCAAACAACTTACTATCATGAACAGGTCAAGGCATAGAGGCCATAACCATGCTAACCATAGTGGCATACCATGGTTAACAGCCATTAACACCAGTGCATGATATGACAGCACAAACGAACTAATGCTAATGATGATTAGTCCAATTGTTAGCATATCCGCTATGCTCTTAGATTGCTTTGTGATCTTCATGTTTCATCTCCGTGCATGAGACAGTTACTTCCCATGCAATCCGGGATTAAAAAAAGTGGTTATCTCTCATCAACTATTACTTTGATGAGAACGGAAACCGATTCTGTTGTCTTATTAACCAGGTCAGTGACCTTGATTAATTGAGTTAGAGTATCTCTATTGTTTTCATCTTTAACTAATGATTTAGCAACTTCTAATACTCTAATTACCTCATTTAACTGACCTATATTAAGGTCAATTGTTTGCTTGTTCATTTGGTTTCATCTCCTGGGATACTAGTCTCAACTAGTACCCTATCAGGGAAAAAAGATTAGTCGAATGGTGAGGGTTCAGTATCCTCACACATCATTGAATCTGCCTCCTCCAGTTGGAGGTCTATCAGATCACCTATCCTGGATGCAAACCTCTCCAGGTTATAATGCAAACACCTAGCTTCATCTACTGTTTCTGGTATAAAGATCTCGCCAGCATACTCATCTATGATAGATGCCATCTTTAGCATCCTTTGTTCAACAAAGTCCTCTGCTTCAGCAGAGTTGTGAAACTTAAACATATCATCGTATGATGGATACATTTAATCCACCAGTTGTGATCTAGTGTATTTGAGTAAGGCCACTGCATTATCAATCCTACGTTGATAATCATCTGGATCACCGGTATCACCATAGACTTTTATAGCACCACCCTTACCAGGTGTGCCAATATCAATGGAGTCTTGATATACAGCCTTCATTGCTACTGCAAGGCTGTGATCGTGTCTTGCTATAAGCCTATGCTTAAACATAGCACATCGCCTCCATGACCATATCTACGGATTTCAGGGTATACACCATAGAGGTCGCACTTATCCATGCCTCTGTTGTCTCTGCATCAGAGTAATATAGGTGAGTTCCGTTTTGGTATCTCTCCACCCATTCCTCAAAATAACCTCTTGCGACATCACCAAATCGTAATGTCATAAACACACCAACCACTACGGCATGTGTTTCCTTCAGACCAAGATCTCTGGCCATACTAATGGCCTTGAGCAGTGTTGTTTGTTTGTTCATTGTTTTCATCTCCTACCCTAGCCACATGCACTAGGGGGAGAAGGACCGCATTAGATTGAACTATACACCTATAGTGTGCGGTCTCCAGAACGTAAACCAGAATATCTATACTGTTGTTTTGGTATAGATCTGCCTGGTATCACGCTCATTGAGTTACCTATGAAACCTAGTTGTCATCCCATGGTAACTACTATATATGGTCTGATGACTGTATCTGTTAAACATTGTATAATGTGGTGTATTATACCACTGTGTTTTCATACACTCTTTTACCTACGATGATTAGGTCAAGAGGGTGTTGCTCTACTAGCCTCTCTACACTGGGTGTGTAGACTCCATTAGGATCTATCACTCTTGATAGTCCTAGTGCTCTGTAAGCCTCCTTCAGGGTTACATAACCCTTCTTAGAAGTTTTTACCTTATCGAGCAGTACTCTGGATTTCTCATACTCCAGATATGCTGCAGGTAACGCTCTCATCTTAGGTATCCCATTGTCACCACGTGGTGGTGACTTGATTACCAGATACCCATCTGGTACGGCATTTGCCTTTCGTCTCATGTTTCTCTCCTACCCACTAGACTAATGCTAATGGGGATACTCACATTGTCATTGAAGACTACATCTAAAAATGGTGTGAGTTATTACATCCTCATTAAGAGGCATGTTGGACCATGTCTCATTACGGTATCACCAGCTAATCTGGGTAATAGATACTCGACGTAGTCCTCATAATATGAGAAATACTTGGTTGATACACCAGACTGTGGTGTTCTTTCTATTATCCTGAATGCCATGATACCTTCAGGGTTCAGGCAGTTGTGCTCATGGACACACTCTGCCCATGTCATTACTTTCTGTGTTGTCGTTTTCATTTTCATTCTCCTGTGAGCAATACAGGTATATGTGGAAGAAAAAACGTAATCTATATACACCCATATCCTCACTGATCCTCCACAATAAATCAATCATCAATTTTACCATCCTACTTCCACTTTCTCCATAATGCCTGCCAAAAATTTTTTTCCCATTTTAAAATTCTACTTCCACTTTCTCCACCACCATTTAATTTTATTTATCAAATCTGGGTTTATTTAGTTTATCCGGGGCACAATCCTTAACTTACCAGCCGCTAACTATTGTATATGAATCAGCAACCTTCTGACGAAAAATCGGTTGAGGAAAGACAACTAAAACTTCATAAAAGAGCTACTAAATCCATACGATCGTCTGCTACCCCTCCTCGGCACAAGTAAATGCCCAACACATTTAAATAACGCAAATGCCAACTTAATTGTATGGCACAGAAGCAATCCGGATCCCGGACAATCTCTAAACGTAAGCCATCGGGTGTGGGAAAACCAGGTAAGCGACCTATCAAAAAGTCCAGAAAGTAACTTTTTTCTCTCTATTTTATTACATTACCCGGTTCCAAAAACTCTAAATTAAGTGAACTGCCCTATTTTCTACTATGTATGATGAACACTGTCCAATGTGTCAGAATCCCGTGAGATCTATGTCATGGGTTCGGCTAATCATCAATAATCGCAGAAGTTCTCTGGAGTGCGCTACGGCGTTTGGTATGACTCCCGAACAGGTAAATGATCACGTTTATAATCATTTTGATGCCGAGGGGGAAATGAGTCCTGATAATCCGGATTATATCCGCAATAAACTCCTTAAACTCATCCAAATAATCGAAATATGGTTTGATGAAATCGTCGTTAGGGACGATGTAGATCGAAATGCCATAGATGCTGCGCTCTCCATATCCAAGGAGATACGCAGTGCCTTAAAACTGATTGGTGAATTGGATGGCAAATTAAATCAGGGACAGGCGGATTTCCAACTTATCGAACTAAAAAGGCAATACAAGATGTTAACAGATACGGTCATGATGGAGTTGTGTCCGGAATGTCAGGATAAAATTCTGCATGCCGTGGAGCAGAAGGCCCTGACAACATGACATTATCTATGGAATTAGAATGCACCAGTGGCGAAACCCTGTTGAAGCCTGGTGAACATCTGGATGGTAAGGATTTCACTGATTATATGAGTGGAATGGTTCGTGGGTCTCGTGATCCGGTATGGTTTGCCAGAACGATCCTTGGATTCGAAGTGTTATATCCGTGGCAGGAGCACTATCTTCGGACTTTATACCGGCACAAATATGATCCATCTGCTAAAAAGATACGAAATATTTATCTTTGTGCTGGTCAGCGGTCTGGCAAAACCATGTTGGCATCCATTATTGGATCATTCTCGTATTTCGACATTGCCCGCTTGCCACATCCCCAAAAATACTACAAATTACAATCATCTCAGAAATTATTCCTGACTATGATGGCAACATCAGAGAAACTGGCGCTTGATGGTATATTTGCCAACATGTCATCCACAATGGAGGAAAATGAATGGTTAAACCAGTGGTTTGACTTCAAGTTTAAGAACGGCAGGATAGATTACGAAGCAAAACATATCCATGCACAGGTTCTTGGGTCGTGGATTAATACGGCTGTTGGTCGTACAAACTTTTTCGTCGGTATTGACGAGATTGACTACTTTGAAGAGACCAAGTCAAAACGGTCTGGTTGGGAAATTTACACCAGGATGTCTAAATCCCGTGATACTCTTGGTATTGATGGCAAAATGATGGTCATCTCATCACCAAAGACGACATCCGGTCCTATAATGACCCTGGCAAAACGAGCACTTAAGGCAGAAGAGACGTATGGACTTGCTAATACAGATTCTGTTGGATTAATAGGTCCAACCTGGGATTTAAATCCCAATCCGGAATTCTCAAAAAAAGTTCTATTTGAACAGTATAAGGATGACCTGGTTACACTATGGCGTGACTACGGGTGCAGACCGGAACTTGCTGGCGGGGTGCAATTCCCTGAAGGCATCTATATGGATGCACGGATTGCCAATATATTGCGCGACGGTTGTAGACCAGCTGAACATTATCCTCATGTAATGACCATTGATCCAGCAGTAACATCGGATAAGTTTGGTGTAGCCACGGGATATAAGAGGCCACGCGGCAACGTCATCATCGACGGGGTGTACTACTTCAGGAAGTTAGAAGGAGATCCATATATCATGCCGTCTGATGTTTTGAAGTTCATCCGCGAGGCCATTCCAAGATGTAACGTGTCATCATTCGTTTTTGATGCCTGGATGTTCCCGGAGATCATTGAACAGGTACATAAGAAGCACGGAATAGTGGCCGTAAAACACATTGTTGGTAAAGAAGATTATGATAGGTGGAGATCTTACCAGAGCCCACAAGCAGAATATCCAATGCAGGTATGTTGGGACGATGAGTTAAAAGAGGAAGCTGATATGCTTGTAGTTTCCGAATCAAAGGCCGGAAGACCAACAGTTAATCACTTATGGGATAAACACAAGGATATGTCAGATTGTGTGGCTAATGCACTGTGGTATTTAGTGGAAGGAATAAACGAATTCGAAGAAGTGGCACCACGATATGCCGGAGTAAAATTCGCAAGGTATAATAGAGGATAATGACTAACAACGACGGACTTAACAAAGGAAAAACCAGGAAAACTACCTGGTTGGAACCAATGTTGTTTGTTGGGCACAACTATGTTGTACGCAATAGGTTATATTTATTTTGTATACAACTTCCACATTTTCCATTGTATTAAATAATAATTATATATGGTGGGTTTTACTAATCTGTTTTCATGGGTATTCGAGGTGGTTTAAAGAAGATACAGGAAGTATTTTCTTCTGGTTTTTCGTTACGTGATAATATAAAACCTGTATCTACTTCTACAGCAAATGTCACTTCTAATGATTACACCAAGTTCTTGCTTGGTATGACATCTGATTGGATAACTATTCCGGAAGAAGAGATTTTTACTCAGATGTATATATGGGAATCTGAGGTTGGTTCTGCTGTAGATAAAATAGGTACTATGGTTGGTCAGGCATTCATGGGATTCGATTTTATAGATCCGGATGAGATTTATCTTCCTTCTGGAGATAAACCAGAGGTGGATATACTGGTAGACATGAAGAATGCTGCAAATTATCTCCGGATATTGTATGATGTAGATGAGATTGTCAGGGTATATGGAGAGTTAATACAGTTATTTGGAAATTTCTATGTATGGGAGGATCCGGATATATTAAAACTCTATATTCTACCAAACCAAAAAGTTACGTTATTAGATAATCTTGACAGGATTAGTGGTAATTCCGAAGATCTTGAGAAT
>Ga0163202_1000222_pt1 | contig 10676 bp, 10 predicted proteins | sample PL_2010_300m_FD_113540 | JGI IMG/M metagenome (GOLD analysis project Ga0163202, IMG submission 113540) | Freshwater microbial communities from Powell Lake, British Columbia, Canada to study Microbial Dark Matter (Phase II) - PL_2010_300m | ecosystem: Environmental > Aquatic > Freshwater > Lake ... | reverse complement strand
TGCCAGGAATATGACAGACGACCGTTTTTCCGCTGCCGGAGGGCAGCCTTCCCCGGTAGAGATAGAAAAGGCGGCCATGCCGCCCCTTCCGGAAATGGAAAGGGAAATTCACCCCGAGATTGAAAAGGATATCTCCCTTGAGGGATTGGAAATGGGAATGGTATCGGAGAGCCTCGGCGGTTCGGTCACTTCTGGCGAAAAAGAGGAGGATATCGAAGAGGAGGAAGAGGACGAGCAAGAGGAGTTCGCCGAGGATACAACGGGGCGAAGAAGATGGGGGAGGACCCTCCTGAAGCTTTTCTCTCTGGTGTTGCTTCTCGCGGTTGTTTCGGGAGGGGTCAGCCTTTGGATCGTTCCTGAGATCAGGACCCAGGCCTTGGAGTGGGCATCTTCCTGGATCCAGGGCGTCCCTGGGATCGAAAAGCTCTTGGGCATGGAGCCCAAGGGGCGAGAAGCCGCCGTGTCGCCCGTTCGGATCAAGGACGTCCGTCAGCGTACCGTGGCGAATGTCCTCGCAGGAAACCTTCTTGTCATCGAAGGGGTTGCCGTAAACCAATCCTCTTTCCCGTTGGCAAGGATCAGCGTCCGTCTTACCGTTGCCGACGCCTACGACGTGAATCTCGGGGAGAAGATCTCCTACTGCGGGAACATCCTGACGGATACGGAGTTGGGCACCCTCGCGGAGGCCGAAATTCAGCGGGAACTATCGACTCCCCGGGGGACCGATGCCTCCAATGAAAGGATTGAACCGAACATGGAGATCCCCTTCATGATCGTTTTCAACCAGGAGAAGGCCGGGGTGCTGAAAACGAGAGTGACCCTTGCCAGCGCGGAACGGATTCCTTAGACGTCCTCAGTATGGGGTTTTTTTAAAATCAGATTGCTCCGCACTCCTGCCCTATTGATGAAAATACGGAAGGATCAAGGCGCGGGAATGCCGAGCGCCAAGAAGATCTCGGCGCGAGAGACAGCGCCCTCTCGGAGGATGAGGGGGGGAGAGGTCGTCAGGTCAAGGATCGTCGAACCCGGTCCCCCCGGCGCCGGTCCCCCGTCGATGACCGCATCGACATGGGTTCCCAGGGCGCGGACCACCTCTTCGGCAGTGATGCATTCAGGTCCGCCGGAGAGGTTGGCGCTCGTGGCCGTCAGCGGTTCGGACAACCCCCCGGCAAGGAGTCTTGCGAGGGGATGGCTGGAGACACGGATGCCGATCTTTCCGGTGCCTCCGGTGAGACGGGGGGAAATGAAAGGGGCGGCCTGAAAGACCAGAGTGAGCGGGCCGGGCCAGAATGTTCGCATGAGTATTTTACCTGCCTCAGGAATCTCGGTCACCAGGGGGAGCATCTTCCGGTCGTCATCGATGATGACCGAAACGGGACTCCGAAAGTTCCGACCCTTGATCCGAAAAATCTTTTCGACGGCAGACTCCCGGTTCGCATTGACGCCGAGACCATAGAAGGTCTCTGTGGGATAGGCGACGACGCCTTCCCCTCTCAAGATCCGCACGGCTTCGGCGAGCGCCTTTTCGTCCGGCGTTCCGGGATCGATTTTCAGGAGGATTGGCATTTCAGGTTTTCGTGCTTCCGCTCGACCTCCTGGGCCATCTTTCTGACATGGGCATGCAGCTTCTTCTGGAGATCGGCGTTCTCCGCGGCGAGGATGCGGACCGCGAACAGGGCGGCGTTCATCGCCCCTGCCTTGCCGATGGCCATCGTTGCCACGGGGATGCCTCCGGGCATCTGAACCGTGGCAAGGAGGGCGTCGAGTCCTTGAAGCGATGTGGCGTCAATGGGAACCCCGATAACGGGAAGAGCGGTCTGCGCGGCGATCACTCCGGCCAGGTGCGCAGCGGCCCCGGCGCCGACGATGATCACACGAACCCCCCGTTTGGCCGCCCCGCGGGCGAACGCGGTTGTTCGCTCCGGGGTTCGATGGGCGGAGGTCAGGAAGAGTTCGTGAGGGATCTCGAAATCCGCAAGAACCTTGACGGCCTCTTCCATGATCGAAAGATCGGAATCACTGCCCATGACGACGCTGACGATAACTCCTGTCTTTTCTCGCATGTCTTTCACTCCTCTAGAAACCTCCGATTTTCAGAACTTCCTCTTAATGTTTGAAATGGCGTATTCCGGTAAAGATCATCGCCATGCCGTGTTCGTCCGCGGCCTGGATGACCTCGTCGTCCTTGATCGACCCGCCCGGTTCGATGATTGCGGTAATTCCGGCTTCATTGGCCATGTCGATCCCATCCCGGAAGGGGAAAAAGGCGTCTGAACCCAGGACGCAGCCATTGGTTGGCAGGATGGCCTTCATTTTCGCGATCTTCACCGAATCCACGCGGCTCATCTGGCCTGCGCCTACGCCGACCAGTTGGTCCTTCTTCGTGTAGACGATGGCGTTCGACTTGACATGCTTGACCACGCGCCAGGCGAAATCGAGGGCCTGGTATTCGGCCTCCGTCGGCGCCCGCTTGGTCACGACCTTTGCCTTGCGGATATCGAAAACATCCATGTCCCGATCCTGGACGAGAAGGCCGCCCATCACCCGTCTGAAGTCGTAGCCGGCGGAGCGCTTGCTGCAGGCAGCAGGGATCTCCAGTACCCGGAGGTTCTTCTTTGTCGCCAGGATCTCTACCGCATCCGCTGTAAATCCCGGGGCGATGATCACCTCGAAGAAGGTCTTGATCAACTCCTCCGCCGCTCTCATATCCACGGGGCGGTTCAGGGCGACGATGCCGCCGAAGGCCGAGACTGGATCGCCCGCCATCGCTTTCCGAAAGGCCTCGGCCATGTCTCCGTCGGAGGTGGCTGCGCCGCAGGGATTGGCATGCTTGATGATGACGACGCCGGGCAGGAGGAGGTCCGTGGCGATCTGCCAGGCGGCGTCGCTGTCCATGATGTTGTTATAGGACAGCTCCTTCCCTTGGATCTGCCGCGCGTTGGACAGGGCCGAAAGCTGGGGATCGCTTTCCCGGTAGAAGGCGGCCTTCTGATGGGGGTTCTCGCCGTAGCGGAGGTCCTGCGCTTTGGCGAACTGGCACGTGAAGGTGTCGGGGAAATCCCGCTTCCCTCCGCCTTCTGCGCTCAGCAACCCGAGATAGTTTGAGATGGCGCCGTCGTACCTCGCGGTGAGCTGAAAGGTCTTTTTCGCCAACTCAAAGTTGGTCGCCTCCGAGATCTTGCCCCCTGTCCGTTTCATTTCCGAGAGTATCTTCTGGTAATCTTCCGGATCGGTCACGACGGAGACAAAGCGGTAGTTCTTGGAGGCCGCACGCAACATCGTAGGGCCGCCGATATCGATGTTTTCGATGGCTTGCTCGAGCGTGCATCCCTCCCTGGCGACCGTATCCTCGAAACGGTAAAGATTGATGACCACCATGTCGATCAACTCGATGCGGTGTTCCCGGAGGGCCTGCATATGTGACTCGTTATCCCTGAGCGCGAGAAGGCCGCCGTGGATCTTCGGATGGAGGGTTTTGAGCCTTCCATCCATCATTTCCGGAAAACCGGTGTAGTCGGAGACGTCGGTCACCGGGACCCCGCTTTTTCTCATCTGTGCCGCTGTTCCTCCCGTGGAGAGGATCTCCACGCCGAACGACCGGAGCCCCTGGGCAAATTCGACGATTCCTTTCTTGTCCGTGACGCTGATCAGTACCCTCTGGATGTTGTTGAGATGCATATGATTCTCCTATTTAATGGGATTCTTTGTTATTGCCTTCATGTGATCGATCCTCTTACGGATAAGCGGTCCCGTTCCGATGTCGGGCCGGTGGTCCACATTCCCGCGGATGGCGGAAACGGCGCCTTCGGCAATTCTTTCCGCCTCCTCCAGCCCATCGGCGATACCGACCACGCCGATCGCTCGCGACGAGGTCATATAAAGCCCATCAGGTCTCTGGTCGATGGATGAATAGTAGAACCGAGCCCCTTGCACGTCGCCGATCTCGATCCTGGACGACGTGGAAGCGGCCTCGGGGTGGCTCTGAGGGAGGCCGTAGCCCCTCGGGACGACATATTTGCACACTGTGGCCTTTTTTTCAAATACTATATCGAGGCTCTCGAGAGAGCCGTCGATGATCGCCCGGCATACGTCGACGAAGTCGGTCCGAAGGAGAGGAAGGATGTTCATCGCCTCCGGGTCGCCGAAACGGGCGTTGTATTCGATCAGCTTCACCCCGGAGCGGGTGATCATGAAGCCTCCGTACATGACCCCTTTGTAGGGGACGCCCGTCTCCCGGCGAATCGCCTCGGCGACCTTCCTGGTCATTTCGAGGCCCTCGGCTACGGCCGCCCTGTCCATGAAAGGAAGAAGGTGGTCCGGGCAAGAATAGGAGCCCATCCCGCCCGTGTTCGGTCCTTGGTCGTCAACGAATCGCCGCTTATGGTCCTGGACCGGGGGGGTTGCCACGACCGTTCGGCCGTCGCAGAGGCACTGCAGAGAAAACTCCTCTCCTTCCAGTTTTTCCTCCACGGTCACACCGGGATGGCTTTTCAGGATTTCGCCGCAGTGGTCCAGGGCCTCCTTCCGCGTTTTGAAATGATCCCCCTGAACGAGGACCCCTTTTCCGCCGGTGAGCCCGTCCGGCTTGAGAACGATACCGTCAAGTTCGGCGAAGAAGTCCTTGATCCCTGCAACCGTTGTGAAGTTTCGGAATTTGGGATTTCCGTGGATGCCATACTTATGCAGCAGGTTTCTCGTGAAGGATTTGGACGTCTCCAACCGGGCCAGATTCCTGGTCGGCCCTACTGCCGGGATTCCCGCTCTCGTGAGCGCATCGACGACGCCGTGGCTCAGGGGCTCCTCCGGGCCCACAATGGCGAAGTCGGCGCCGCAGTCCCCGGCAAAGGCGACGGCAACCTCCGGCGCATCGTACCGACCGATGCAGACCTTCTCCGAAAGGGAGGAAATGCCGGGATTGTTGGTTTTCATGAAGGAGTAGATTCTGGGATGGCAACCCGAGCGCATGACCGCTTCGGCTATCGCGTGTTCCCGGGCGCCGTTGCCGATGAGAAGGATCTTGGTCATAGGGAGGTCTCCTTGAAACCGCTGATTTTTTCGGCTACACATATCGGAAAAAGCGGACGGAGTCAAACAAATCAGGCGCCGGAAGGCATCAGACAAATCGTTTGTCTTTTTGAGGCGTGATCTGCTAAATTCAATATCAGCGTTTTCATCCGGCGCAATGATGCAAACAGTAAACACGGGGTGTATGCCGACACGTAACGAGGAGGACGCCAGACATATTCCCTTTTTTAAGGATCCATTCTGGAGTGGCGCCCCCGTGCAAAGGTAGGAAAGAGTGACGGGTGCCGGGGCATGAGAGACGAGGTCGATTCCATGAAAGAGGCGAAGGACGGGTTTTGTACGATCATTCTGGCGGCGGGCAAAGGAACGCGGATGAAATCCGATCTGGAGAAAGTGCTCCATCCCCTTTACGATGCGCCGATGCTGAGTTATCCGATCGCGGCGGCCCGCGCAGCGGGGACGGAGCGAATCGCGGTGGTGATTGGCCATCAGGCGGAGCAGATCCGCAAGACATTCCAGAATCAGGGGCTGATCTTTGTGGAACAGAGAGAACAGTTGGGCACCGGTCACGCCGTACTTCAGGCCCGCAAGGTCTTCCAGGGATATAATGGCCCTATCGTCATCCTCTGCGGCGATGTTCCGCTGATCCGGCCGACGACCCTGCGCTCCCTCTATGAGAGACACCGGTTGGGGCGGGCGGTGGTGACCGTCCTGACGGTTCTTCTGGAAGACCCCTCGGGTTATGGCCGCGTCTTTAAGAAGGATGATGGGAGCGTCGTGAAGATCGTCGAGGAAAAAGACGCCACGATCCGGGAGAGGCAGATCCGCGAGACCAATACGGGTACCTACTGCGTGGGGAGCCGTTTTCTTTTTTCGGCGGTCTCCGGACTCGGCAACCGGAATGCCCAGAGAGAATACTATCTTACCGATATTGTAGAAACGGCCTGTAAGAAGGGGATGAGGGTCGAATCTTTGCTGGCCGACGACCCGCTGGAGGTGATGGGGATCAATACACCCGAAGACCTGGAGAGGGCCGCTCGGTGTATGAAATCGCGGGACCGGAGAAAATCCGCAAACGGGGCGTGTGATGAATATAGGGCGCTTGGTTCTGAAGAACAATGTCTTTCTCGCTCCGATGGCGGGGGCGACCGATCTCCCCTTTCGGACGATTGTCCGTGAATTCGGCTGCGGACTGGCCTTTACGGAAATGGTGAGTGCCAACGGCCTCCTGCGGAGAACGGAAAAGACCTGTCGTTATTTAGACTCCTCTACCGCCGACCGGCCGTTGGGGGTTCAGCTCTTCGGCTCTGATCCGGAGACTCTGGCGGAAGCGGCAAAGATTGCGGCGGAGAGGGGCGCCGACCTGCTGGACATGAATATGGGTTGTCCGGTGAAAAAGGTGATCAAAACCGGTTCGGGTGCGGCGTTGATGCGTGAACCGGGCAGGGCCGCCGCCATCCTCCGCGCCATGAGAGACGCCTCGGATCTTCCCCTGACGGTCAAAATCCGCGCCGGATGGCGTTCGCGGGCCGTCAACGCTCTGGAAATCGGCCGCATCGCCGAGGAATGCGGCGCGGACGCGCTCATTCTCCACCCCCGTACGGCCGATCAGGGGTTCAGTGGAAAATCGGACTGGGGACTCATTGCGGTTCTCAAGGAGCAGTTACGGATCCCCGTTATCGGCAGTGGAGACATCCGCTGTCCTGGGGACGCAGCCCGGATGTTCCGGGAGACCGGTTGCGACGGAGTGATGGTAGGGAGGGGCGCCCTGGGGAATCCCTGGATCTTCAGAAGCATCCTCTCCCATCTGTCCGGCGGCGATTTCCAACCGCCGTCCCTTGGAGAGAGAAAGAGGGTCATCCGGAGGCATCTGGAACTGGCCATCGATTATTACGGAGAGAAAGTCGGGACCAGGGATTTTCGGAAACATCTTCTCTGGTATACGAAAGGGTTGCAGGGTGGAGCGCAGTTCCGTCAGACAGTGGGAAGAATCGGCGACCGGGCATCGGCATGGGAGGCGCTGCAGGAATATTTTCATACTCTGGCAGACCCGGCGGGATCAGAATAAGACCTGAAATAAGATCTTGACTTTCACAGGTTCGGTTGTCATAATCACTCCCCAGAATGTGGGACCCCATGGTCCGGTTGAGGCGGATCGGGCGGGTGATGAGAGGCAAAATGGGTGAGATTGTGGAATTGATGAAGTTTGATGAGTTGGAGAGGAAGATAGCCGGTCTGATCGAGGACTACACTTTACTGAAAAAGAGGAATCTGGAATTAGAGGAGCAGTTGAAACATAAAACCACGGAGCTTGAAGAGGTAAGTAAAAACATAGGGGGGTTCAAAGAAGAACGGGATGCCGTACGCACAAAGGTGGACTCGCTTCTTGATTTGCTTCAGGAGATTAAGGCGCCTTAGAACAACCCTTGGAGTCGTCCATTGAAAAAGCGCTTTGAAGTCAGGATACTGGGGCAAAATTTGTCAGTCATAAGCGATTCGGGGGATGAGCATGTAGAAAATGTGATCAGGTATGTCAGTGAAAAGGTGACGGAGGCGGGCAAGGCCACCGATAGCAAGAACGCCTTAAACATTGCCATTCTGGCCGCATTAAACATTGCGGATGAGTATTTGCAGATGAGGGGAGCAAAAGAAAACAGTTACAGCCAATTGGAGAACAGATCGGAACAGTTGATTCATTTGATCAATGATATAAGGTAAATAAATCATCCCCTGCGATGTGCGTGATTAACATTCGTTTTTTGAGCCAACACCTTGGAACCGGGGGCCTTTTCTTGTCGTCGTGAGCATGTCCGCCGGTGCCCCGCAACAGCGGGCGGTGGAAAGCCTGAAGCGGCAATAATGGCGCCCACTTTTCGACTGGTTCAAAAAGGTGGTTGACACGGCATTGTGGGGGTTTTTTTATCACTCCCCCTGCCCATCGGTTCGAGCATTTTTCTTCCCCCGATCCCCCCAGATCAATCCGCAGTAAAATCGATGCGTGTTTGAACATGAAGGAGGTGGAAACTTTGTCATATAACGGAAGTGTGTGGATGCCGGTCATTATATTGGCGCTGATCGTGGGTCTGGCACTGGGGTACATCGTCAGACAGAGGCTTTCCCGAAAAAAGCTTGAATCCTGCGAGAATCTGGCGGCGAGGATCATCGATGAGGCCAAGAAGGAAGCAGAGACCATTAAGAAGGAGGCCATCCTTCAGGCCAAAGAAAACCTACTCAAGGCCAAAACCGAGTTCGAAAAGGATACACGGGACAGGAAGATCGAACTGGATAATTTGGAACGGAGACTGAGGGCGAAGGAAGAGAATATCGAGCGTAGGTCCGACCTTCTGTCCCAGAAGGAATTGGCTGTGGAAAATCGGGAGAAAGCGATCCTGAACAAAGAGTCCCTGCTCAATGAAAAACAAGAGCAGGCCGACCGTATGCTGGAGGAGCAGAAACTCAAATTGGAGCAGATCGCCGGCATCACCTCGGAAGAAGCAAAAAACTTCCTCATCCAGGCGATGGAAGCTGCGGCAAAACGGGATGCCGCCCTGATGATCCGGAAGATCGAGGATGATGCCAAGCGGACGGCGGATAAGGCGTCTCGAGAAATCATTTCCTATGCGATACAACGTTATGCAGGCGATTACGTAGCCGAGAACACCGTATCGGTTGTGAACCTCCCCAATGATGAGATGAAGGGAAGGATCATCGGTCGGGAGGGAAGGAACATCCGGGCTATCGAGGCCGCAACGGGGATCGATCTGATCGTTGACGATACGCCGGAGGCTGTCGTGCTCTCGAGTTTCGATCCGGTCCGGCGTGAGGTGGCTCGGCTCTCACTGGAGAGACTGATCACCGACGGCCGGATCCATCCGGGAAGGATCGAAGACATTGTCAAGAAGGTGCGAACGGAGGTGGACTCGATCATTAAGGAAACGGGAGAGCGGATCTCCTTTGACGTAGGCGTTCACGACCTTCATCCCGAGATAATCACCCTGCTCGGCAGCCTCAAGTTCAGAACAAGCTATTCTCAGAATGTCCTTCAGCATTCCATCGAAGTAGCCCATCTGACGGGAATGATGGCGGCGGAACTGAAGATGAACATCAAAGAGGCGAAGAGGGCGGGGCTTCTCCACGATATCGGGAAAGCGGTCGATCACAAAGTGGAAGGGACGCATGCGGCGATCGGCGCGGATTATGCCAAGCGGTTCGGTGAATCGCCTCGCATCGTTCAGGCGATCGCCACCCACCATGACGACGGCAGGACCAATACCCTGCTCGGTGTTCTCGTTCAGGCGGCGGACACCCTGTCGGCTGCGAGACCGGGGGCAAGGCGGGAGATGTTGGAGAGCTATGTCAAACGTCTGGAGGAACTTGAAAGTATCGCCAATTCTTTTAGCGGCGTCGACAGGTGTTTCGCGATCCAGGCCGGAAGGGAAATCCGTATCTTTGTGGAAAATGAGAAGATTTCAGACAACGACGCGGTGATGCTCTGCAAGGATGTCATCAAAAAAATCGAGGCGGAACTTGCCTATCCCGGACAGATCAAGGTCACCGTCATTCGGGAGACGCGGGTTTCCGATTTCGCGCGATAGGGTGTCTCCATGAAAATACTTTTTATCGGCGATATCGTGGGAAAGCCGGGGCGAAGGGCCGTCCGCGAACTGCTTCCCGCGATCGTTGAAGAACGCCGGATCGATTTCGTGATTGCCAATTGCGAAAATGCGGCGGCGGGACTGGGTGTGACGGCCGATATCCTTGAAGAGTTGTACGGCGTCGGTATCGATATCCTGACCTCCGGAAATCACATCTGGGACAAGAAGGAGATCATGGAAATTGCGGATGATTGTGGGAGGCTTCTCAGGCCGGCGAATTATCCTGACGGAGCCCCCGGTCAAGGGAGTGTGGTAATGCCCACCCGCGGCGGTGTCGATATCGGAGTGATCAATCTTGCCGGCCGGGTCTTCATGCCTCCCCTCGACTGTCCCTTTCGAACCGCCGATCGGGAGATCGACAAAATGAAGAAAAAGGCGCGTACAATCCTCGTGGATATGCATGCGGAGGCGACCTCGGAAAAGATTGCCATGGGGTGGTATCTGGAGGGCAGGGTCACGGCTGTTCTGGGGACCCACACCCATGTCCAGACGGCCGATGAACGAATTCTGCCCGGTGGCACCGCCTACATCACGGATGTGGGAATGACGGGACCCTTCGACTCCGTGATCGGGATTAGGAAAGAGGCCATCCTTAAGAGATTTCTTCTGCAGATCCCCGTCAAGTTCGATGTCGCCAAGAGGGATATCCGTCTTCAGGGGGTCATCGTGGAAGTTGCTCCGGACGGACGCGCACATTGCGTGGAAAGATTGAATGTGGCGTTGCGGGAAAGGGAAGTGGATTTTGAATCATAGCCGTTTTTCGAGGATTTTCGGCCGTCGGAAGGCCCCGGGGACTTTGGAGGGAGACATTGAAGAGCGTCTACGAAGTATTTAAGGAGAGGGGATTTATCGAACAGATCACCGATGAGCTGCTCATCGCCGGTGTTCTCGAATCCAGACAGATCACCTGTTATATCGGCTTCGACCCTTCGGCGGCCAGCCTGCACATCGGTTCTCTGGTGCCGATCATGTCTCTGTCCCATATGCAAAGGCATG
>Ga0163202_1000220_pt1 | contig 10734 bp, 10 predicted proteins | sample PL_2010_300m_FD_113540 | JGI IMG/M metagenome (GOLD analysis project Ga0163202, IMG submission 113540) | Freshwater microbial communities from Powell Lake, British Columbia, Canada to study Microbial Dark Matter (Phase II) - PL_2010_300m | ecosystem: Environmental > Aquatic > Freshwater > Lake ... | reverse complement strand
GAGCGGATGATGTGAATCCCGGCCGCGCAGGATGGACAGAAGGGGAGGGAGGCGTGGTTCTCCAGGATGACGCCGCAGCTTGTGCAGCGGGGGGGAAAGATCAGGTCGGCGAGCCCGGTGAGGATCTCTTTCAAGCTGACATCCCCCGTGTCAGCGCCTTCAGAGAGTCCGTCTCATCGGCAACGGCCATACGGGGCGCCTCCGCCCAGAGCCTTTCCAGGTCATAGAAGGTGCGGACGGTTTCGAGAAAGATATGGATGACCACGTCGTCGTAATCCAGGAGGATCCATCTCCCCGCCGCTTCCCCTTCCACGCCCAGGGGGAGGATCCCCGCTTTTTTCATCTTCTCCTGGATGGCCGATGCGATGGCCCGTACCTGCCGGTCGGAGCTTCCGCTGCAGATGATGAAATAATCGGCAAAGGCGGAGAGCCCCCTGATGTTAAGGATGACGAGATCCTTTGCCTTTTTTTCGAGGGATGCGTTGGTGCACAGAAGCGCCCTCTCCCGCGACCCGCTTTCCTTTTTTCTTGCCAATCTTCCTCCTCTGGCGTTTGTGCTGCAACACAGGCTCCAGGGGCCCCGTCTCCTCGTCCCGTGGACGTTTTCGAAAATAACTGTTTGTTTTTCATAGCAGAACGCGGTGTGCCTGTCAATGGGCATCGGGCCCGAATCGCCGGTTGTGAAAAGGGGGCGCTTGTGGTAAACGGAGCGCTATTAAAAATGTCGGTGAAATCTGCATGCGAGACATTTTTAAAAAAGTCCAGGTTCATGTGCCCTTCGGCGGGATGCCGGCGAGGGTTCGGGAGCGAAACGTCAAGCCGATCCTCACCATCGAATCCCACTCGGAAGAAGGTCTGCGGCGGATGGCGGGGAACACCCGCTCCATGAGACTCCTGGAGCGATTTTAAGGGCGGGAAAGATGCTCCGCTACATAGCAAAAAGACTGATCTTCATGGTTCCGCTCCTGATCGGGATCACGGTCATCTGCTTTGTCGTGATGCACCTGGCGCCGGGTTCCCCCACCGATCTTCAGACCCAGATGAACCCGCGGGCCTCGGTGGAAATGAAGGAGCGGCTCCGGTCGATGTACGACCTGGACAAGCCCCTCTATGAACAGTACCTCAGATGGGTGGGGAAGTTGGCCGTTCTCGACCTGGGGATCTCTTTTTCGACGGACCGCCGGCCGGTGGCGGACAAGATCCTGGAACGACTGCCGATCACGATCCTCTTGAATGTTCTCTCCATGCTGCTGATCTTCCTGATCGCCATCCCGCTCGGGGTGATCTCCGCCGTCCGCCAGAACTCCCTCTTCGACCGGGTCACCGGCGTCTTCGTCTTTGTCGGCTTTGCCGTTCCCACCTTTTGGCTTGCCCTCCTGTTGATGATCCTGTTCGGCGTCCATTTGGGATGGCTTCCCATCTCCGGCATCCGTTCCCTGAACTATGAATATCTGCCTCCGGGGAGGGCCTTTTGGGATCTGGTGCGGCATCTCGTGCTGCCGGTGCTCCTATCCGCCTTCGGGGGGCTCGCCGGACTGTCCCGTTACATGCGGGCCAACATGCTGGAAGTGGTCCGACAGGATTACATCATGACGGCGCGGGCGAAGGGCCTTTCCGAACGGATCGTGATCTACAAGCACGCCCTGAGAAACGCCCTGCTTCCGGTCATCACCATCCTCGGCCTTTCCGTTCCGGGGCTCATCGGCGGGAGCGTGATCTTCGAGACGATCTTCGCGATTCCGGGGATGGGGCAACTCTTCTACATGGCCGTCATGGCCCGTGATTACCCAGTTGTCATGGGAATCCTCTTCATAGGCGCCGTGCTCACCCTGCTGGGCAATTTGATCGCCGATGCATCTTACGGTCTGGCCGATCCGCGAATCCGGGTTTCTTGATGGGGGAGACGATGGGGGATGATTTTGGTAAAAGATTTTTAAAGAACCGGATGGCGGTCGCGGGGAGCGTCATCGTCCTTTTGTTGTTCTGCGTTTCTCTTCTCGCCCCCTGGGTTGCCCCTTACGATCCCAACGCGATCGACCTGAAGAATGTTCTGGCCCCCCCTTCGGCAGGACACCCCTTCGGAACGGACCCGCTTGGGAGGGACGTGCTCTCCCGAATGATGTGGGGGGCGGGGATTTCGCTCAAGGTGGGTTTCGTTGCGACCGGAATCGCCATCCTCATCGGGACGGTTCTCGGCGCCCTGGCCGGTTATTACGGCCGCTGGGCCGATGCCCTGATCATGCGGTTCGTGGACGTCATGCTCTGTTTCCCGACCTTTTTCCTGATCCTGGCAGTGATCGCGATCCTGGAGCCGTCCATCTGGAACATCATGGCGGTCATCGGCCTGACCGGTTGGATGGGGGTGACAAGGCTCGTCAGGGCGGACTTCATCACCCTGAGGGAAAGGGACTTCGTCCATGCGGCCCGGGCGATCGGCGCAAGCGATCTCCGGATCATCTTCCGGCACATCCTTCCCAATGCGATGGCCTCGGTCCTGGTGACGGCGACCCTCGGTGTGGCGGGGGCGATCTTGACCGAGTCGGCACTCAGCTTTTTAGGCATCGGGGTTCAGCCGCCCACGCCGAGCTGGGGGAACATTCTGACGGCGGGAAAGGACAATATCGACATCGCCTGGTGGCTCTCCCTCTACCCTGGACTCGCCATACTGATCACCGTCCTGGGGTACAATCTTTTAGGCGAGGGAATCAGGGACGCCATCGATCCGCGCCTCCGAAGATAGAGGCAGGGCGGCTTGCGGCGGTTCCCCATCCCGTTTCCGGGTTTCCGTCTTTCTAAGGGGCGCTCGTGGGAGCGCCGGGTTTCTCAAGCGGGGCGATTCTGACCTTCAGGATGGATGTTTCCGTCACCTCCTCGCAGGTCAGAAGGTAATCCTGCCATTCCATGGTCTTGCCCTTCTCGGGAAACCGTCCCAGCCGGTCCAAAATCAGACCCGCCAGCGTGTCGTAGCGGAGACCCTCCCCGAGGTTGATTCCGAGCAGATCTTCCAGTTCGTTGACGGGGATGAGCGCGTCCACCAGCAGGCTTCCGTCGGGGAGCTTCTGGAACCGGCGCAACTCGCCCACATCGTGTTCATCCTCGATTTCGCCCACAAGCTCTTCGAGGAGGTCCTCCGTCGTGGCGAGACCGCTCAGGATGCCGTACTCGTCCACCACCAGCGCCAACTGAATTCGCTTGCGCTGCATCTCCTTGAGGAGGCTGCTCACCTTCTTTCCCTCAGGGACGAAAAGGGGGGCCCGGATGATCCCGGCGATGTCGAAGTCGGTTCCCGAGGAGACCCCGCCCAGCAGGATGTCCTTCGTGTGGACGAAGCCGGTCACGTGGTCCAGGTCGCCTCGAAAAACCGGATACCGGGTGTACATGTTCTCCTGGACGGTCCGGAGGATTGCCTCCCACGGCAGATCGAGGTTGAGCGCGACGATGCGGGTCCGGGGCACCATGACCTCATGAACAGAGGTGTGGCTGAACTCGAAGATATTCTTGATGTACCGGTGTTCGGTCTCGGTCAGTGCGCCGGTTTCGCTTCCCTCCGAGAGAACCTGGTGAACCTCCTCGCGGGTGACGAATGCCTGCCCTCCCTTCGGGGTGATCCCGAAGACGGCCAGGACGATCCGGTTGGAGAAGGTGAGGAAGCGGACGATGACCGCTGCGACGTTCGAAAGGAAGTAGATTGGCCGGACGACGTTCATGGCTATCCGGTCCGCGTACTGCAGGCCGATGGTCTTGGGGGCCAGTTCGCCGAGGACAAGGAAGAAATACGAGATTCCGACGACCACGATCGCAATGGAGAGGGGTTCCGCCGCATGCCGGACAATCGGGAAGGGGGTGGCCCGCAGCAAGGGCTTGAGGTACTGGATCGCCGCAGCGCCGCCTACGGCCGAGGCGAACGAGCCGATGACGGTCACCCCGATTTGAACCGTGGCGAGAAAGCGGTGGGGGTCCCTCTGGATCTGTTCGACGCGCTTGGCCTGCGGATTGCCGGCCGCTGCCAGGCTGGCGATCCGGCTTTTTCGCGCAGAAAGGACAGCCAGTTCAGAGGCGGCGAAAAACCCGTTCGCCAGGATCAGAATAAAAATGATGAAGATTTCATTGAAGACCAATTCCAAACTATCTACCTCCTTTCTCCTCTCAGGGATCTTTCTTTTTCCTCACCAGGTTGAGGAGTTCCTCGTGGTAGTAATAGGCCAGAAGCACGACCAGGGCGCTGATCCCGAGTATAGCGAACACGGCGAGGCGCTGGTTGTTGCGGGCGCAGTTTCCGCTGATCGACAGCATGATGGTCCCCACGAGCCGTCCCGCCGTACAGATGGCCAGAAAGGTCGACATCTTCATGCGGCTCAGTCCGATGAGGTAGGAGAGGGCGTCCTTCGGAAAACCGGGGATGAGAAACAAAAAGAAAGTGACGAGTATCCCCCGGTGTTCCATGAAGTAATCGTACTTCTGGATGATCTGGGGGGTGATCACCTTTTCCACAAAGGGAAGGCCAAGCCAGCGGGCGAGGACAAAGGCGAGCCACGAGCCGAGGGTCAGGCCGACGGTGGAATAAAGGGTCCCCAGGAAGGGGCCGTAGAGATACCCCCCGATGAAGCCGTTGACCTCTCCCGGGATTGGGGCTACGATCACTTGGAGGATCTGGAGCCCGATGAAGATCGTCACGGAGAGCGGGCCGAACGAGTTCACGAAGTGGATCACCTTCTTCCGGCTGGCGAAGAAGCTGTAGAGGTCGTAATGGTAGAAAAGGAAAACGCTGGCGACGATCAGTGTAAGCAGGATCGTGATCTTAAGGGTGGCATGTCTGTTCATGGGTCCTCTAACTGTTGCTCTTTCCCGTCCGGGTGATATCGTTCCTCCCGGCCTTCCTCCTCTGTTTCCCAGTAATGAAAATTAATTAACAAAAGGAGGGGCAATTGTAAAGAGGGATATTTGCAGATAAAAAAGTTGACAGGACTTTTCCTTCTGTAGTAGGTCCGATATCCTCCCATAGCCGGGCGCGAAACTTCCGCTCCCGGTGAGAAGACAGCGCGGAGACTCCCGGCGCGGTCTTATCAGGGGAGCAGGGTGAGCGATGATGGCAGGTTTTCTGATCGGTCTGATTACGGGTTCTCTCGGCGGTCTCGTCGGCATAGGCGGGGGGGTGATCGTGGTGCCCCTGATGACGGAGGCGCTCAAGTTCCGGCAGCATGAGGCACACGGGACGAGCCTTGTCGCCGTCGTCTTTACCTCCCTGGTGGGGTCGGTCATCTACTATCTCTTATCTCTACGGTTCGGCGGACATTACGGCAGCGGCCGTTTTGTCCGGCATGGCCCTTTGCACGGTCCGTTTCGGGGCGAGGTACTGCTGTTTCCTCCCCGAATTGCAGCTGAAGCGCTACTTCGGCCTTTTTCTCCTCTTCATCTCTCTCTTGCTGATCCTGAAGCCTTTTCTACCGAACGCCTTGGCGGGCTCATTGCCCCACTGGGTCAAGTGGATGGTCCTGGTCCTCCTTGGCGCTCTGACCGGTTTCGTCTCCGGGATGATGGGGGTAGGGGGGGGGAGCTTCATGGTGCCGATGATGGTCCTGTTTGCCGGCATCGCCCAGCATACCGCTCAGGGAATCTCCCTCCTGGCGATGATTCCGGCCTCCACTCTCGGGGCATGGACCTTCTGGAAGTTGGGAAATATTCGGACAGGAATCCTGCCCGGCCTTGTCATCGGCGTGCTCATGGGGGTCTATGTCGGGGGAAGCGTTGCCCACCTCATCCCGGAGAGGGAACTGGGGCTTCTTTATTCGACCCTTCTGGTCTATACAGCCTCTCGGTATCTGCGGGCCGAATCACGAACGACGCCGACCTGCACGCCATCCTAAATATTTCTTGACAAATGAAAAACGGAAGGATAAGAACAGACAGTATGATGGTCCTACCAGCAGTCCAATAGTGGAAATAGGGGTTCTTCATGTCGGATGAGTCTAAAACCAATACAATCGAGCTGAAAGTCGCAGAGATTTTTATCGAAGATGTGGGCAAGGGATTGGCTCGCTTTGATCCCGATGACGCCAAGATCCTGGGCGCTTCTCTTGGTGATGTCGTTGAAATTATTGGAGAAAAAAACACGGTCGCCAGAATTTCCGGGATCTTTCCCGAGAACCTGGGTAAGAAACTTGTCCAGATCGACGGGAACACCCGCAACAACGCCGGGGTTCAAATAGGCGGTAAGGTCAGGATTAGGAAGGTGCCCCGGCAAACCGCAATGACGATCGTGCTCACACCCCTGGATGCCGGCAACTGGTGGCCGGATGAAAACGAGTTGGGGTACATCGGTAAGGTCCTTCAGGGGTTGGCCGTTATTTCCGGCGACAAAGTGAACATTCCGCTTTTTGGGGGCAAGGACCGTTTCTTCTCCGTTGACGGCGCTTCACCTGCCGGGCCGGTGATCATCAACCTGCAGACCAAGTTCAAGGTCAACAAGCCCGACTATACCGAGGCGGCCAACGCCCGTGTTTCTTACGAGGATATCGGCGGACTGGACCGGGAGCTGAGATCCGTCCGGGAAATGGTGGAAATCCCGTTGCGTTACGGGGAGATCTTCGACAGACTGGGCATCGAGGCGCCCAAGGGACTGCTTCTTTACGGACCGCCGGGAACAGGGAAAACCCTCATTGCCCGCGCCATAGCCGGGGAGGCGAAGCTCCACTTCATCCGGATCAACGGTCCGGAAATCATCCAAAAATATTACGGCGACAGCGAGGCCAGGTTGCGTGAGATTTTTGAAGAGGCGACGCGCAAAGCGCCGAGCGTTATCTTCATTGATGAGATCGACGCCCTTGCCCCCAAGCGCGCCGAGGTCGTGGGGGATGTGGAAAAGAGGGTGGTGGCGCAACTTCTGGCCCTCATGGACGGTATGGTTCCTCGCGGTCACGTACTTGTGATCGGTGCGACCAATGTCCCGGAAATGATTGACACGGCGCTGCGCCGACCGGGCCGGTTCGATCGGGAGATCGGCATTTCTATTCCTCACGCGGAAGGACGCCTGGCCATCTTGAAGATCCACAGCCGCCGCATGCCCCTTGCACAGGATGTGGACCTTCAGCAGTTGGCCCAGATCACCCACGGTTTTGTGGGGGCGGATATAGAGGCTCTGTGCAAGGAAGCGGGAATGGCTGCCGTGCGGAGATACCTGCCGGTGGGTGCGATCGGTTGTTCCGACCGCCTCCCCGTCACCCCTGAACGTATGCAGGTATTGATGGAAGACTTTCTGACGGCCCTGCGCGAGGTTGAACCCACGGCGACCCGTCAATTCTTCAACGAGAGGTCCAGCTTGAAGCTGAGCGACGTCGGAGGGCTGGCGAGGATTAAGGAGATACTCATCTCCATCGTCGATTGGCCGCTGAAGTATCCCGAACTGTTCGCCTTGGGCAAGGTGTCGTCACGGGGTATCCTCCTATCCGGCCCCTCCGGCACGGGGAAGACCCTGATGGTCAAGGCCTTGGCCGGAGAAACCGGTTTGAATTTCATCCCCGTCAGCAGCTCCATCCTTTTTTCCAAGTGGCTGGGGGAATCGGAGAAGACGTTGCACGAGATATTCAAGAAGGCCAAGCAATCCGCCCCAACCATCCTCTTCTTCGATGAAATCGATGCCTTGGCGCCGAAACGGGGTGCGGAAACCGACACGGGGGCAGTTGAACGGGTGGCAAGCCAATTTTTCAGCGAGCTGGATGGGTTGAGCGACCTGTCTCAGGTCATCGTCATCGGGGCGACCAATCGTGAAGACCTGTTGGACCCGGCCTTGATGAGGCCGGGTCGTCTCGATTATATTCTGAAGTTTCATATGCCTGACGAAGCGGAACGATTGGAGATATTCCGAATCAACACCGCAGGAAGACCCCTGGCCAACGATGTGGACCTCGAGGATCTGGCAAGTATGACGGAGGGAATGGTCGGGTCGCACATCGCCTTTATCTGCAAAAGGGCGGTCATGCTGGCAATTGCGGAGTTGATTCATGGGCAGTTGGGGAAACCCCCCGATACCCTTTTGGTGTCTGCGGCCCACTTTAAGGCCGCGCTGAAGGAGCTTGGGGAAAGTGAAGCGCCCCAAACGCAGGACGGGGTGATTCAGGTTTTAAGGTTTCATAAGAATGAATAGCCAGACCATGCTGAAAGTGGTTGAGAAGAAGAGGGCGTATGAGGACATCGTACAACAGGTCCTTGTGCTCATCGAAGAGGGAAAATTGAAACGCGGCGATCATCTCCCCTCGGAGCGTGAATTGACAGACATCTTCAAGGTCTCCCGCACCACGGTCCGGGAAGCCATCCGCACCCTCGAATCGATGAAGCTCCTTCAATGTCGGCAGGGAAACGGCACCTATGTCCTGGCTTCAAGCGAAGAGGCGTTGATCCAGCCTTTGGCGGCGGCCCTTTTTAATAAGAAGGATGACATTCGCGACATCTTCTTCATCAGGAGAATCATCGAGCCCCATGTCGCTCAACTGGCAGCGCAGAATGCCACGTCGAAGGAAATTGAGGAGATGGAAGGGATACTCCGGGAGCAGGAGGAGCGAATCGGAGAACGAAAAAACATTATTGAGAGCGATTCCGCTTTTCACAGCCTCATGGTCAAAGCGACGAAGAATCATGTCATGGAGCGCCTTGTACTCGCACTGATCGATCTTTTAACACAGTCGCGTGAACAATATTTGACGGAGGACGGGGATGACGAGCGGGCAAACAGATCTCTGGAAGGCCATCGGCGGATTCTTTCCGCCATCAAAAACGGCGACGGCGAAACCGCCCGAGACTCGATGCTGAAGCACCTGGAAGAGATAGAGGGATTATCTTTCACGGATAGGGAGGGGGTGGTTGATGTTATTGTCTCATCAATTTAGCGACTTTCGAGAAAGTAAGGTAACATGATTCCTATTTACCCAGAAAGTTAAGGAGGTGTGTATGGCAAAGGTACACGAAATCACTGTTTGGGCGCGGGGTGTGATCATGGACAAAGAGGGGCGGGATGTCATCAATATTTTTGCCGAGGCCGCCCAGATGGAAGGCAAGTACGTGCAGGCATTCGATAATTATGAAGACCTGCCGGACCGCGTGCTTGTGACCGTCCGCAAATACGTACGGCTCAGCGATGAAGAGATCGAACACAAGTATCTCTACGGCAATGAGCATCCCGAGGTGGTTGTCGTCATTGAACCGACCATTGTCAAGGGGATCAATATCCTGAAGGGCATGGAGAAGGGCGGCACCCTCATCGTCAATACCAACCGTTCCGCCGAGGAGATCCTGAAATTCATTCCCAATAAGGATTTGCTCAGCACAATCGCCACGATAGACGCCGACGCGATCACCGGCGTCCGAACCATCGATTTTTCCGGTTCGGAAGGCGGCGACGATGCCTCCGGAATCGGCAAGGGCATTGCGGCGCCGATGGTCGGCGCCATGGCGAAGGTGACCGGCATGGCGAAGAAGGAGAATCTTGCCACGATCGTCAAAGACGTCCCCGGTATGGAACGGGGATACAACGAGGTGAAGATCAAGAAATTGGGATAGGCCCGCGCCGGGAATTCCGGGGCTGGTAAGCGGAAATCCTGGAATTAAACACAATAGATGAACAAGGAGGATATCATGGCAAAAGAACTTCCCAGCTACGGGACCATAAATGTTCCTAAAGATAGAGAAGTGCCTTTTGGTGCCGTCACTCCGGCGCCGGTATGCGTCCAGGATATGTTTCAGACATCCAACTGGCGGATTGTCCGCCCCGTCAAGGACGATGAGAAATGCACCCGTTGTCTGATCTGCTATCTGTCCTGCCCGGACGCCTGCTGGGTGTACAAGGAAGAGGAGGACGTCATGGAGTGGGTCAACAATTTCTGCAAGGGCTGTCAGATCTGCATCCAGGAGTGTCCGTCCGGGGCGCTCACAGCAGTACCCGAACTCGACTTCCCGGATGGAGTGGTTCGTTTGGAGAAACCTTTCTAAAAGGAGGAACAATACTATGGCGAAAGCAAGAATGATGACAGGCTGCCGCGCATCTGCAGAGGGTGCAAAGGCGGCAGAAGTGGATGTAATCTGTTCGTTCCCCATCCGCCCCTATACGGCGATCATGATGGAGCTTGCGAAGATGGTGGCCAACGGCGAACTGAACGCGGAGTTCGTCCACGGCGAAGGCGAGCATGCACAGTTATCGGTGGTATTGGGCGCCTGTGCTGCCGGCGCCCGCGCCTTTACGGGAAGTTCGGGAGTCGGGGTGACCTACGCGATGGAAATTTACAGCCCCATGGCTGGCGGCCGTTATCCCGCGCATATGGTGATCGCGGATCGGACGCTCGATCCCCCCGGCGATTTCGGCTCCGAACACACGGATGCAATGTGTACCCGGGATCAGGGCTGGCTCCTGGGATGGGCCTGCTCTCCGCAGGAGGTGTACGATAATACGCTGATGGGTTACCGCGTTGGCGAAGACCACCGCGTGATGCTTCCCCAGATGATGTGCCATGAGGGTTATTTCGTCTCCCATATTCCGGACATGGTCACCTTGGGAGATATGTCCCAGGTGAAGGAGTTTTTACCCCCCTATCGGCCGATCAGTCCCCTGAGCCTGACCCACCCGGTTTCCCACGGCCCGCAGATCCGGCCGGACCAGGGCGCTCCGATGGATGCCATGCGGGCAGAGGTATTTCTGGCGCTTCCCAAGGTCATCGAAGAGGCGACGGCGGATTTCAACCGCATCTTCGG
>Ga0163202_1000219_pt1 | contig 10737 bp, 10 predicted proteins | sample PL_2010_300m_FD_113540 | JGI IMG/M metagenome (GOLD analysis project Ga0163202, IMG submission 113540) | Freshwater microbial communities from Powell Lake, British Columbia, Canada to study Microbial Dark Matter (Phase II) - PL_2010_300m | ecosystem: Environmental > Aquatic > Freshwater > Lake ... | reverse complement strand
GGTAAGATATATTGTAATATTTTACCCCTTATTACACTTATTATATTTATTTTTCTGTAATTATTTTATTAGATTAAATTATACTGCTACAACTTCTTTTACTTCGGGAACTTCTTCCTTTAATGCTCTGCCAATACCCATCTGTAAAGTCATCTCTCTCATGGGGCATCCGCTGCAGGCACCGATCAATTTTACTTTTACTACTCCATCTGTAGTTACTTCTACCAACTCAACATCTCCGCCATCTGCCTGAAGAGAAGGTCTTATTTTTTCTAAAGCTGCTGCCACTCTTTCTAGCATTTTCTCCTCCTAAATATAAATTATTGATTACTCAGATCGATATCACTGCCAATCTGATTTCCTCAATTACAACTAAAATATGTTAACATATAATCAAATTGATGTCTATTGTATTTTGAAAATTTAATTAAAAAAGCCCTTTAGTAATACAAAGTTACTCAAATGACAGTTCGAATCGCTGTTCGTTAACCTCTGTGCCCCACTGTATTCCTTTGTACTGCTCACCGAGTTTGAAACCGCACTTCTCGTAAAGGTGTTTCGCAGCATCAAGACCCTCAAAAGTCCAGAGGTATACCCGTCTGTATCCTTTGTTTCTACAAAAATCGAGAGCTTCGTCAATAAGTTGATTGCCAACCCCTCTTCCGCGCAAGACATCGGATATGATGAACCACCGAAGGTGAGCTCCCTCTTTTTCGGCGTGAATCCCGTCGATGGTAATAGACCCCTCAACGCGGCCATCAAGTGATGCGGTCCAAAAACCATCGTTTTTCTCGTTGTATCTCCCGAGGAACTCTGAAAGTTCGGCAGCTACTTTCGCTTCAAAGAATACCGTAAAATTCCAATGCTGGTGGTAGTAAGTACCATGAAGTTCAGCAACCCGGCCGATTGAACCAGGGATATAACCCTTTACTATTTCTACCTTCGACATACCTTACCTCCCAATTAATTCTTCTCGACTCTTATCAATCTATAGAACCTTTTTTGAAAAACACTGCTTTAGTTAAATTACTATAAAAACTTAAAAAATCCTTCTTTTTCTATAAAAATATTTATAAAAACATAAAGCCCTTCAGCTTGATTGCCAAAGGGCTTGAAATTGTCAGGCTCCCCGGGCTATAACATAGACAGAACTTTTACATATCAATTTTGCTTTCAAACAGTAGTTAAGAAATCCCCCACTATAAATAAACTTGAACAAATTGGAGATCCGATGGATAAAAAGGTAATATCTGAACGACAATTGCGTATCAATAGATTTTAGAAAATAACAAAAAACCCGAGAAACTTCTCGGGCTAAAGTGGATTACACTTCGTATTATTAGATTCGGAGATTATAAAAATAAATCTTCAACTTTTTACTCTTTAAGCTCACATTCCTTATAAATTGTTTCACCATCAACTTCCACCGTCGCCTTTCCTTGATGTTCCCAAAAGACAACTGTCTCATCATCATTTGCATACCTTGCTCCAGATGCACTTACGACTCGATTAAGTTCATACTTTTCTCCTTCAACAAAAAGAGAAGCCGAATCACTTTTTTCATGATAGCTAATTTTAATTTCGTTACCAGAAGGACAAACAAAAGTAAAAGTATTATCATCTTTTAATTGATATATCCAATAAAATATTCCTACAGCAACTATTATGACAGCAATTATTAAGATAATGAAAAGAATTTTTTTGTTCATAATTTTAGTAAAGATTTATCTTTGTTTTTAGAAAAATCTAATCCTCCAATCCTGTAATAGTTTAGTTTTTCCAAAATCTTATTTTAAACATATCACCTCCCCCCTTAACTGTCAAGCGTTTTTTGGGATTTTTTTCATATCTTTTGGAAAATAATTTATAAAAAAATAAAGCCCTTCAGCAAAAGGCCAAAGGGCTGGGAATTATCAGGCTTCCCCTATTGGAAAGGTTTGGAACTTTTAAAGGAAATATTTTATTAAATCAGTTAATTTTTCAATATTAGAGGTAATTTTCAAAAACTATAATCTGTAAAATGTATATAAATAAAAACTTAACAATTTTATTAACAAAGCTCTAAGGTTTTAAGCTTGGTGGAGACTGTTAGACGAGTTTCGCAACTTTTGTATAAGTGATGAAGCTGAAAATGTATATCAAAAGTTAGAAGAAATTATAAATACTTAAAATTATTATTAATTATAAATCCCCTGCAAAAAGTTAGAAAAAGTTACCGATTTATTGAGCTATTACAACTACTTACCGGAAAAAATTCAGTTAATCCTTGAATTAATCTTAACCATATTAATGACACATATTCACCTAATTTTTAGATAATTCATCAAATATCATCAAACTAATATTGTTAGAATGATCTCCAATTCTTTCTAAATTATTGATTACATCTAAATAAATAACTCCAGATTCAGGAAAACAAATACCCCGATTTAATCTATTGATATGATTATCACGAAGTTCTTTTTCTAGTTGATTAATCTCATCTTCCTTGGAAATTACTTCTCGAGCTAAATCTATATTCCTGTTTTTTAATGCCGAGACTGATGTATCTAAAGAAGATTGTACTTTTGTAAACATAAATTTAAGTTCATCTAATGCTTTTTCACTAAAAGGCAATTTTTCATTTATTTTTTCTTCAGCTAATTCAGCTAAATTTTCAGAAATATCCCCTACCATTTCTATATTATTGGTTATATTCATTAAGTCTTTTAATATTTCTGATTGTTCGATACTTAGGGCTTCTTGCGATATTAATACTAGATATTTAGTAATTTCTTTTTGTAGAGTATTTACTACATCTTCTTTTAAATATAAATTTTTTAAGATATTTATGTCATTCTGCAAAAAAGATATGGTTACATCATTTAACATACTTTCTACCATTTCGCCCATCCTAACCAATTCTTTAATTGCCTGATCTAAGGCTATAGAGGGAGATTTTACCATATTTTTATTTAAATAGAGTGCACCTTTTTTGATTATTACTTCTTCGCCGGGCATAATTTTAACAATAAATTTGATATATAAACCAATCAGAGGGAGTAAAATTATTGAGGTTAAAACATTAAACATTGTATGGGCATTGGCAATTTGTCTGGGAATGCTTGAGGAGGTTAAAGAGATCAGGTGGGTATATTGATTTAAAAAGAATAGACATATTATAGTTCCAGTACTATTAAAAAGTAGATGATAAAGGGCTACTCTTTTTCCTGTGATAGAGCTTCCAATACTGGCTAATGCAGCAGTAGAACAAGTTCCGATATTACTTCCTAATACTAATGGAATAGCAGCTTTTATTCCAACCATTCCCTTAGTAGATAAAGCAATTACAATTGCAATAGTAGCGGTACTAGCTTGAATTATAGCGGTAAAGATTAAAGCTACTAAAACTCCCAATAAAGGATTATTTGAAAAATCTTCAATAAGTTTTAAAAAAGGAGGAAAATTTCTTAATGGGTAAACACTATCTGACATAATCTTTAAACCTAAAAATATTATTCCAAAACCAAGCAAGGTTTGACCAAAATATTTATAATTTTTTCTCTTCGATAACATATTAATTGCCAGGCCTATGCCAATGGCGGGAAGAGCATATTTGTCTAAACGAAAAGCTACAATTTGAACCGTGATAGTGGTTCCTATATTGGCTCCTATGATTACACTTATAGCTTGTTTTAAGCTTAATAAACCAGCGTTTACCAACCCAATCAATATAACACTTGTAGCGCTACTACTTTGAACAATAGCAGTTATTAAAGTACCGGTTAAAACTCCTATTATAGGTTTGTTGGTTAAGGATTCTAAGATTTTAGGTAATTTATCACCAGCGCTTTTTTGTAGACTATCACTGAGCAATTGCATTCCGTATATAAATAATCCTAATCCTCCAATCATACCAAAGATTATTTCAATGAACATAAAACATACCTCCCGTTTAGATTAAAAAGCCCTTCAATAAAGGCTAAAGGGCGTAGAGTTGTTAAGCTCTCCGGATTGGTCAGCTTCAGAACTTTTAAGGGGAATCTGGGAATAGATAATATTAAATTGAATCAGGTAATTCTTCAATATTAAAAAGTATCAAAAAAACAGATTTCTTTATTAATTTTTATTAATCCTTTTTACCTCTTATTTCTTCAGGACCAATAATACCTCCTGAAATTACTATTTTCATAGCCTGTTCTACGCTCCACCCGGGTTCAATTACTTTCGATTCCTTAAGAATAACAAATATGCCAGAGGTGGGGTTCGGAACAGTCGGAATGAAGACCTTCAGGAGCTTTTTATTATTTGCTTTATCTAGGATGGTACCTGTCACAAAGCCAATGGTCAAGGTTCCTGGTCTAAAATATTCAACCAAGACAACGCGTTTAAAGATCTGTTTTTCAGGTAACGAAAGAGCAACCGATACCTGTTTACCAATTTGATAAGTTGTTTTTATAATGGGAATCCGGTTTAATATTTTCTCAACCAAGTTAAAAAAACGCTTTCCGATAACATTGCTTGCTAAATAACCAATTAAATAAAGAGTAACGAGAATAAGAAGGATCCCAAGACCAGGGATACGAAAACCAATAATTTTTTCAATGACACCAACAACTTTTTGATCAAGATCCACATAAAAAAACTTTAACACCAAAAAAGAAAGACCAAGTGGAACTAAGGCTAAAAAGCCTCTAAAAATATAAATTTGTAAATGCTTTATGATTTTTTTCATAGTGCTCCTTTCAAGTTTATTATTCTTATTCAAAAAAACAAAAAATATAGAAATTATTTATGTTCAGCAAAACAATTCTCTATCCTCTATTTATAAGAAATATCACATATACTACGTAAAATAAAATATAAAAAATCCCTTCCCATCTGTCAATCAGATATTTTTTTCCTGTAAACATACTTATAAATAGGATAAAACTAGCAAGAATTGTTATTCCGGCATCTATATTGAAATTAGCAGAAAAAGGTAGGGGGTTGATGACAGAGCTCAGGCCTAATATAAAAAAGATATTGAATATATTAGACCCAACAATATTGCCAACAGCAATGTTTGCATTTCCCTTACTGGCTGCAACAACTGAAGTTGCTAGTTCGGGAAGTGATGTTCCCATAGCAACTATAGTTAATCCGATTAATTTTTCGCTCACCCCTAATTTGTGGACTATAGAAACGGCACCATCTACGACTAATTTTCCGCCAATGCATAATCCAATTAAACCGATAACTATCCAAAATAATGATTTTGCCAATCCAAACTGCTTGGTAACTACTCTTTCTACTATTATATCATTCCGCTTCAGAGTACCTAATATGTAATACATAAATACTATAAAAAATGATAAAAAAATTAGGCCATCTACTCGTGATAATAAAGAGAAATTATTTTTATCAATCAATTGATCATTTCCTAAGATGAAAACAAGAATTGGAGCTAAAAAGCTTAAGGGAATTTCTTTCCAAACGGTATTGTTGGTTACTGTCAAAGGAAAAACAACGGCAGATATTCCTAGGATAAATAAATTATTGAACGTATTGCTTCCTAAAATATTACCGATAGCGATATCAGTATTGCCCTGAATAGTAGCAAATATATTGACCACTAATTCTGGGCTGGATGTTCCAAAAGCAACCACAGTAAGCCCGATAACTAATTCCGATATCTTTAACCTTTTGGCAAGTGAAGACGCCCCATCAACAAGGAAACCGGCGCCTTTAACTAAGAAATAACATCCCAATATTAGTAGCACAACTGATATCATGACAATTCTCTTTCCTAAAAATCTTTCCTTACCGCGAAATTTGAATAAAAAAGCATATAAAATAATCTAATAATAATGGATATAAATTTGTAAGAAGTTACATTTTTTTGTAGACCTTCTATTGCTGTCTGGGATAGGTTCGTAGATAGTTTCCTATACTCTCAAAAATGCTTACTATATCTAAAAAACTAGCCTAGAAAGCACATTACATTTTCCTTCTTCAAGTTGTTACATGATTATTCTTTAATCTGTCTCTTAAGATATTTATCCGAAGTTCTTGATCTAGAATAAATTTTTATTCATCTATATTATTCAATTTTATTGCGTTGATTGATCTGTTAGTCACTGCATTTAATATAGGGCGGCATTATTTCTAACTACGGATAGATGCATTACTGTGTTTATCCTGCTAAAATAACATGATTGCTGCAATATTGCAGCGGATATATCTTAGTATCGTTTAACCTCTTTAAGACTAAACTGTTAAATAGACTTTTGCTCATTCTTATAGACCATCTATATCTACAAGAAATTTTTTCTAAATCCTTCTTTTCCAGGAAAATAATCTAAAAAAAGCCCTTCAGTAAAAGCCAAAGGGCTGGGAATTGACGAGCTCCCCCTATTGGACGCGTTCAGAACTTTTAAGGGAAATATTGCAACTGAAAATATTAAATTAAATCAGTTAATTATTCAATATTAAAACAAGCTCTTAAGTAGTGCTTATTAAATTACTTTTTAAATCAAAATTATGAAAGGAGAACTAATATATTAATATCTTAAATTTTCTCCAACTAATATAAAAGTAGTCTAAGTACATTTTAGGTGAGGTAATAGGTATTTTTATTCAATTCATTAAGGATTTTAAAATGCTTCCAATCTTTCTGGTTCTTGACATATCAGGCTAATAACTAATACTCATTTTTTATCCAATTATGCTAACTCCTTCTTTCACCTGTTTTTAATACTTAATCAAGTTGCAAATATATCTCGTGCATTATTCTTTACTAAATAACGATTGATTATTTTCTATTGTTATTTTTTGGGTTTTTTTACTGAGACTGTTTCAGTAGCGATTTTGGATTGCTCAGCAACCTTCTTAATTATTTTTTTCTTTTTTTTCAACTTTTTCGGATTTTTATCTCCCATTTAATATCACCCCCTTTTTTTACTTCAACTATTTTACTAAATAAACGTAATCCAATTTATTATTTATTATATACTACAAGCCTATTCAAAAATCCTTTTTTTTCTATAAAAAATAAAAAAGCCCTTCAGCAAAATGCCAAAGGGCTGGAATTAGCAAGCTCCCCCTATTGGACGCTTTCAGAACTTTTTGTTGGGGTGAAATTATCGAAGAATTACAAAAAACCTATAAATTAAAGGAGTTAATTAATTTTCCTGTAAGAGTTCTAAATAATATCTAGTTAGATATAAACCCTTGCTTATATTATCAAAAATATGTTAAAAATAAAGAGCTAGTACTAACTTAAAATATGAACGATTAATGGGGAGCATTACAAAGCTATAAAGGATTATTCTAAAATAAATCACATATCAGAGAGTATATAAAATATATAAAAACTGTGAACATTTCATTTCTTGTTAAAAAATTATATATATTTATATTGAAAGTTTTTTTAAGAAATTTAAATATTTAATTTTATACTAATTTATAAAACTTAGTTTTATTCAAATTATATTTTATTAATATCTTCTTTTAATATATAACCAACATATTTAATTTGGTTTTTCTCTCTATCTATTGGGGGGAGTACTATTACTTGATAATATTTATCTTTAGAATCTAATCCCCGCACTTCTTTAAAAAGAAATACTTTATATTCTAAATTCCTTTTCAATTCATACTCCACTTTAGCACTTAAGGAAGCTTTTCGCAGTATGCTTATTTCCTTATTTTTAACTGTTACTGGATGAAAAGTACTTTTAGAAATACGCTTTTTTCTCTCACTATTTTTTTGTTCAGTCAATAGTATTTCAACGGTTTTTCTAAAACAATATTCAGCATTTTGCTGATTATATATTAATCCCCCTGTATATTCGCTAATCGCCCATTCTTCTTCTTTTTCAAAAAGATATACTTTAGGAGTTAACATCCTTACATTTGAAAAGCTTACTAAATCAATTCCGTTGCTTAATAATTCTCTCCATATTTCATTATAATCAATTACAATAAAGTCTGTGGGTTGTTCCACATTTTCTTTAATATATTGTTTATTTTTAACATGTGTAGGTGCTTTTGACTGAGGTCGAGATAGGACTTTTTCTAAAACATTTGTATTTTTAATATCTTCTTCATAGTTTATAAAAGGACGAATATCAAATTGTTTTTCGAAAACTAAATATAATGCCTTTCTACAACCTATTTGACATTCTCTATAATCAAGTTCTTTTAAATCGACTTCGGCCTGTTTCATTATAGTTTTTAATTTTTTTTCGCTTATTAGGTTTACAAGTGAAACAGAATCAAAATCTATCTGTAAATGACTTTTGCTTGTTTCTTTAAAAAAAGAATACACGTTTTCATGAAAGGTTTTACAATCATCAATATATGGTCTGATACCATAATGCTTTATAGAAACTCTCTGCTTATTAAGCTTTAACATATCATCTTTAAAGGGAATTATTTTGCCTGGAACTTTTTCCTTTATTTTACTAAAATACTCAATAAATTTTAAATTTAATCTATTTTCTACCTTCACATGCTCACAAATAGCTATTAGAAATAATTCTACTGAATCTTGCAATAAAATTATTCCAACTCCTACTCTCTCGATATTTTCAATTATTCTAAAACAATCACTCGCTAGTTCGTAAAATAACTTTGCCATTTGTATTTTTTTAATAACGCTTTCGCTTAAAGAATTACCCATAAAATTCATACCTTTCTTAAATAGGATTAAACAATATTTGTAATCTTCTGAGAATGATAGGTCTAACATAGTGAGTCAATGTAAGAATAATTTCAAGATAGGAAAAAACACAATAAAATTATAGCAGAGAACTATCTTCTGTCTTACATTTTTCTTTTTTGTTTAACAATTTCTAATAAACCTTTTTGCTTTTTTCATTAATACTCACTATCATTTCTAAAGTTGATTTACACAAATCTCTAATAACAATATAGCATTTTTCTATATTACTACATGCAGCATTATAAGTACTTTCTGTTATACCTGGAACAATTGAAGTTCTATAAAAAAAACTAACTTCATCGATAATTTCATTTAGATAATTGATTTTGCTTCTTATATTAATAGCACTGAAGCGAACTTCTTTATCTAATAAAGAAAATAAAGAAATATTCTCTTTCGAAAACAATAAATTAAACTTCATTATTGCTAGCGTGTGTGAATTATGATGCTTCTCATTTAATAACTTTATTTCTTTGTCATCATATTTTAAATATTTTATAATTTCATCATCAATAGAATCCAATGATTTACTATTTTTTTTAGAAATTATATTATGCATCCACTCTAAATTCTCTTTATTTAACTGTCCTGTTCCTTTTGTAATTTTATAATAAATACCCACAACTTCTGGATAAACTAAATCAAGTTCTGTAAATAAAATTCCCTCGTAATCTTCTTTGGTTTGTTTTCTTTTTTTATTTTCTAAAAAAATTGAATAGAAAACTCCTAAAACCCAACCAAAGAATATAAGAATTACTTGTTGCATTTTACATCCACCTCACTTTAAATAACTTGTTAAGAAAAATACATTCTTCCCTTTGAATATATTTTTTGAATATTGCTAACTATATGAAGTTTAGCTTTTGCATTTTAGTTAATTAATTATCAAATAGATTAATTCTACATTATTATAAAATAATCATATTACAAGAATTCCAAACTTCTTCCACTTATCTATTTAAGTATACTCCCTATTCTTATTCTAACCATATATTATATAAAATTATTATTATTTTTAAGGAAAATTTTATTAGATAATACTAAAATACATTTGAAATTGAAGTTGAAACATTCCTCTAAGATGACGATAAAGTCTGGTAATTATCTATATAATTTAATTGAAGAAATTATAATTTTCCTTTTAAAATTATTTCATCCAAATTTTTTCCTAAATATAAATCTCTTTCCTTAAAAAAAATTTTTAACGAATCTTTTGTTAATTCTCTGAGTTGGAATACTCTTTGCTCGTCTAACTCTTGAATTTCACCCCCATGTACTATTTTGCTCCTAATATCATATGACTCTTTAATAAAGTTAAATATTTCTTCTCTTTTTTCCTTATCATTACCACCCAATACATATGCCATCCTCATGCTCAATTTATATTTTAATTCTTGATTTGTATTTCTTAAAAATAAATTTTCTAAAACAATCATAGTGTCTAAAAATATATTAGTTAAAAAATGCTGACTATAGCTTCTATTAAAATAACTAACAGCTAAGTCAAATTTTGAAGTAGAAAATATATCATATTCTCTGAAATATTTTTTCAATAATTCAATTTCACCATTGTCTATAACATATTTTTCCTTTTCTATCTTTCTATCTATAATCAAATAAGAAAGATTTACTGCAGAATAACCATACGTTGATGTATTAGCTAAAGGTTCGACAATAAAATTAAATCCAATAAACTCTTTTTTAAATAATCGAAATAGAATCATTGCTTTTTCAAACTCAATAATTGCTTTATCAAAAAATTCATATATTTTCTCTGCAGATTTATTTACCTTTATATAAGTCCTCAAAAGGTATTCAGAAGAAATAATAATCTCAAATCTTTTAATTAATTGTTCAAAAACCAATTCCTTTTCAAAAGGAGTAGGCTTTTCAATAACAAATTTATCTCCTATCTCTATTTTTTCTTTGTTTGTCATAAAATTGATTAGAGGCACCCAAAATTGTATTTTATGGCTACACATATAGTAATTCTCCCAATTTACTTTTTAAAATATATATATTTATTTTACATTTTATATCCTATCCAGTAT
>Ga0163202_1000216_pt1 | contig 10849 bp, 10 predicted proteins | sample PL_2010_300m_FD_113540 | JGI IMG/M metagenome (GOLD analysis project Ga0163202, IMG submission 113540) | Freshwater microbial communities from Powell Lake, British Columbia, Canada to study Microbial Dark Matter (Phase II) - PL_2010_300m | ecosystem: Environmental > Aquatic > Freshwater > Lake ... | reverse complement strand
TGGAACCGGGCAAAGGCATTAGCAGAGAGCGGGGCAAAGAGCTTGGGAGAGGCATTGCCAAAGAGTCTGCCAAAGACCTTGGCAGAGAGCGTGCCAATGAGCTTGGGAGAAACCTTGCCAGAGGCTCTGCCAAGGAGCGGGGGAAAGCCATTGCCAGAGTTCTTGGTAGAGACCTCGCCAGAGACCTTGCCGGAGAGCGGGGCAAAGACCCTGCCAGAGACTTCACCAATGAGCTTGGGAGAGGCATTGCCAGGGAGCTTGCCGAAGGCCTTGGCAGAGGCTCTGGCAGAGAGCCTGCCAAAGACTGGGGGAGAGCCTTCCCCCAACGGGGGTGTCATTTCCGGGCAGTGGAGATTAGTGGATTCAGAATTCAGAACTTACAGGAAAGAGCGACACGACGCGCATGATAAGAATCCTTATCATAAGCATGATCGTCCCGAGGCGTGGAGAGGCCCAGAAACCGGGACGACTGCGACAGGGAACTGGGCGGGCGGCTGCGCGAGCGCAGCCTCAATGCGGCCTGACGCAGTCGGTGCTGCAGGCCATCCGCACCGACGTCTTCAACGTCGCCGCGCCCATCGCGCCGTAACGGCTTGGTCTGCAAAGCGGGCGGGGTTCCGCTGCCGGACCCCGCCCGTCTTCCAGGAGGGGATACGTCCACGGAGCGGGAAGCGGGGACAGTCCCTGGGAGTCGCGCAGGGCCCCGCGAAGGGACAGTCCCCGTTTCGGCTCGACGCGCGGATGTGTCCCCTTGGGCATCGAGAAGGAGAAGCGGGAGGCGTGAGGCCTCCCGCTCTACGTTGATTGGCAGCGCTACGCGAGCAGCGAGCGGGCGATGACGATGCGCTGGATTTCCGAGGTGCCTTCGTAGATCTCCATGCACTTGGCATCGCGGAAGTAGCGCTCGACCGGGTAGTCCTTGGTGTAGCCGTACCCGCCGAGTATCTGTACCGCCTCGCGGGTGACCTCGACCGCGGTCTGAGCCGCAAAGAACTTGGCCATCGCCGATTCTTTGGAGAACCGCTGCTTGCCCGAGTCTTTCTGGAAGGCAGCGTTTAGCACGAGCAGCCTGGCCGCCGCGATGCTGGTAGCCATATCGGCGAACTTGCCCTGGATCATCTCAAACTCGCAGATGGGCTTGCCGAACTGCTTGCGCTCTTTGGAGTAGGCGAGCGACTTGTCGAGCGCGGCCTGGGCGATGCCGACCGCCTGCGCTCCGATGTCAATCCGCGATACGTCCAGCGTGCCGAGGGCGACTTTGAAGCCCTGGCCAACGCCGCCGAGGACGTTTGCGGCAGGGACCTCGCAGTCCTCGAAAACCAGCTCGCAATTGGCGGTAGCACGCAGGCCCATCAGGTTCTCGTGCTTGCCGAGGGAGAAGCCCTTTGAGTCACGGTCGACGATGAACGCGGTTATGCCCTTGGTGCCGGCCGCCGGGTCGGTCTTGGCGAAGATGATGAAGACGTGGCCCGCGCCGCCGTTGGTGATGAACCGTTTGGCGCCGTTGAGGATGTACTTGTCGCCCTTGAGCACGGCTTTGGCCTCCATCGCGCCCGGATCGGACCCGGCGTTAGGCTCGGTCAGGCCGAACGCGCCGAGCAGTTCGCCGGTGGCCATCTTCGGCAGGTACTGCTGTTTCTGTTCGTCGGTGCCCCAGTTGGCGATGGGCCATGCGGCCAGCGAGTTGTGGACCGCGGTGATGACGCCGGAGGAGCCGCAGGCACGGGAGATCTCTTCGATGGCGATGGCAAGCGCCTGGAAGTCGAACTGGGCCCCGCCGTATTTCTCCGGGATGGTCATGCTGAGCAGGCCCAGCCCGGCCATCTTCTTGATGGACTCGTGTGGAAACTCGCCGCTCTCGTCAATCTTCGCGGCCAGCGGTTCGAGTTCCTTGGTGGCGAACTCGCGGGCCATGTTGCGAATCATCGTCTGGTCCTCAGTGAGACTAAAGTCCAATCAAGCCTCCTAGCAGGTTTCCTTCGCTTCTTTGAGGATTTCCTTAGCAATAATCATGCGCATAACCTCGGACGTGCCTTCGCCGATTTCGCCGAGCTTGGCGTCGCGAAGGGCCCGGGCAACCGGCAGTTCGTCGGTAATGGCAAGCGGGCCGATGGCGTCAATCGCCACGCCGCAGGCCCACACCGCGGTTTCCGAGGCGAAGAGCTTGGCAAAGGCGCACTCCTTATCCACGCGCACGCCGGAATCCTTGATCTGGGCGGCGTTGTAGACGAGGAGCCGCGCCGCCTCGACCTGCATGGCTACGTCGGAAAGGGCCTTGGACTGAAGCTGGCTCAGCTTGCGGTCGCGGAACCAGCCGATCATCGTATCGAGCGCGCACTGGGCCATGCCAAGGCAGAACGCGCCGATCGAGATGCGGCCACCGTCCAGGGTCTCCATGAAGATGCGGTAGCCGTCGTGCTCTTTGCCGAGCACGCTATCGAGCGGCACCAGCATTTCCTCGAATACGAGTTCGACCGTGTCCGAGCCTCTGAGGCCCAGCTTGTTTTCGTGGGACGCGACCTTGAATCCCGGGGTCTTGGTTTCGACGATGAAGCAGGTGATGCTTTTGCGGCCGAGCTTGCGGTCGAGCGACGCGGCGACGATGACCGTTCCGGCATAGCTGGCCGAGGTGATGAACCGCTTGCTGCCGTTGATGACGTAGCCCGGTTCGGTCTTGTTCGCGGTTGATTCGATGCCGGCGGCGTCGGACCCGGCGTTGGGCTCGGTCAAGCCGAACGCGCCGAGGTATACACCCCGGGCCAGGCGCGGGATGTACTTCTCTTTCTGCTCGGTGGTCCCGAACTTGTAGATGGGATACGTGCCGAGCGAAGTATGGGCCGCAAGGGTCAGTCCGGTCGAGGCGCAGACCCGTGATACTTCTTCGACTGCAATCGCGTAGGACTGGTAGTCGAGCCCCATGCCGCCGAGTTCTTTGGGCCAGGGGATGCCGAGCCAGCCGCGCTCAGCCAAAGCCTGAACGTTCTCTTTCACAAACTCGCCGGTCAAGTCGTGTTCGGTGGCGCGAGGCTCGATGACCTCGCGGCAGAACGCACGCGCCTCCCGGCGGAACCGCAAGTGCTGGTCGGCCAGAATCACGCCCGCCTCCGGTCCGGCTCTGTCATCCCGAGCTCGTCGAGGGATCTCTCAGGCCGGCCCTGAGCTTGCCGAGAGAGGGAGATTCCTCGGCTCTTCGCGTCGCTCGTCGCTCGGAATGACGATGGTGTCAAATGTAGTACTTGTCCTTGTCGATTTCTTCTCGGAGCAGGCGCAGTTCCTTTTCCGTCGGCTCAGGGTTGGTAGTGACCTTGTCCGCGACCAGCAGTTCGAACCCGGTAGCTTTGACTACGTCCTCGGGCTTGACCCCGGGATGGGTGGCAATCAGGCGCATGCGCTTTGTTACCGGCTCGAAGTCCATGAGCGCGAGGTTGGTGACGACGCGGTAGGGGCCGGCTCCCGGCGGCAGTCCGGCTTTCTCGCGCGCGCCCGGGCCGGTAAGATAGCCCGGAGTCGTCACAAAGTCCACTTTGGGCACGAATGCGCGGGTGTCGTGCTTGCGCATGATGACAATTGTCTTCCAGCAGAGTGAGGCGACGTCATTGGCCCCGCCCGAGCCCGGCAGCCTTACCTTGGGCGGCCAGTACTTGCCGATGACGGTCGTGTTCAGGTTGCCGTAGCAGTCGATCTGGGCACCGCCGAGGAACCCGTACTCAATGAACCCGCGGGATGCGGTCTCCATGATGTCGCAGATGCCGGAGGCGGCGACCGCCTTGTGGAACGTGCGTGAGTCGCCGACGCCGAGCGGCAGCTTCTCCATCGACGCGCCGGTCCCACCGAACTCGAAGATGGGTACAAGGTTCGGGGCGTGCATCCGCTTGGCAAGGGCCCCGGCCAGCATCGGGATGCCGGTGCCGACGAACGCGGTGGTCCCGTCCTCCATCAGTTTGGAGGCGAGGCAGATGAGGAACTCGGATTCGTTGTAGTTGGCCATTACCGGCCCCCAATCTCGGACTCGAGCTTGCGCAGCCGGTCCATGCCGACAAGGTCAACGTACTCGGCGTGGTTCTTCACGCCGTAAACCCACTTGTCGAGGTAGGCTTTGGTCTTGGCCGGGTCGGCCGAGTCTCTGAGGAACGTCTGCAGGTGTTCACCGTCGCGCCAGTACCGGTAGCACATCTCGCCGGGATGGGATGCGTACTTCGCCTCGACCACGGCGTCGACGAGGTAGTAGGGGATGACGGTCTGTTCCGGGTACGTGCGGATCTCGTCGGTTGAGACAATCTCCTCGGCCGATACTAGGAGCTTCTTCGAGGCGCGGGACATCTCGTGGACGAAGCCGGAAATGCCCTCGACTCGGCAGTTGCCGAACTTGTCGGCCTTGTGGACGTGAATCAGGCCGACGTCGAGAGCGAGGGCCGGGACAAGGCAGACCGGCTTGCCCGTGAACGGGTCTTCAACCACCTTCGCTGCCGAGTACTTCAGCGTGTCGGTGCCGAGCATCGAGCGAATCGGCAGGAACGGCACGCCCATGGCCGCGGCCTTGAATCGCCAGGTGATGCCGCCGTTGGACCAATCGGTTGTCTTCACCCGGCCGGACTCGACCGCGCGGCGCAGGCAGGAGGAGATGCCGTAGACCTCCCACGCGATGTAGGTGATGTCGAGCGTGTCCACCAGGTCGGCGGCGAGCAGCAGGTCAATCTCGTGGATGCCCTGGCCGGCCACGCGCAGGTGCTTCTTGCCCTGGCGGATGGTCTCGCGCACCAGCGACATCGGCGCGCGGACCGTGCCGTAGAGCTCGGTGCCGATGTAGTCGCCGTCGGCGACGAACTTCGCGACCGCATCCTGCTCGGACATGACCTTGTCCACCATCTTCGTGTTCTTCCGCGTGTGGACCCATTCGCGGAAACCATCCGGGTCCGGCGGCTGGAACAGCTCGCCGACGCCCGACTCGATCACGTTCATAGGTGCGACCTCCGGCGGTTCAGTTGAGTTGATTGACAGCGCAAACTAGTGCATCTTAGGGGCGAGAGCGTGAAAGTCAACAACGGCCGCGGCAGAGTGAAACAGCGCGGGCGGGCTCGCGCCCGCCCGCTTGAGAACTGGCGAGAACTACCAGCGCGGGCGGTTGAAGTCCTTCTTCTCGTCCCGGCCCCGGCGCGGGCCGCTGCCCGGACGACCGCCGCCGAACCCGCCGGGGCGCGGACCGCCCTCGGTTCGCTCGCGGGCTTCGTTGACGGTAAGGGCCCGGCCGTCGAGCTGGTACTGGTTGAGGGCCGCGATTGCCGCGGTCGCCGCTGCGTCATCACTCATTTCCACGAATGCGAACCCGCGCGAGCGGTTCGTGAACTTGTCGGTGATGATGTTGACGGACGCGACTTCACCGTGCGCGGTGAACAGGCCGCGCAGCTGGTCATCGGTAGCGCTGAAGGGCAGGTTGCCCACGAATATGCGCTTTGCCATTTCGTTCCTCCGGTCGTTTCTTGCTTGGGATTCGGTACGGGACCAGCCTGCGGACTGCTCAGGCGTATACACACGTGGACCTCGCGCACGCTTCTCAAGCGGTTCCGGGACCTTGATTTTAGTATGTCGCCGGGCACAGGTCCCGCGTGTCCGGCTGACGATATTAACAACGGGCCAAGAGATGTCAAATCGAGGAGATGGAAAGGGATGAAGGGATCGAGGGATCAAGGGATCAAGGGATCGAGAGGCGGACACTCTATCCCTTTGTCTCTCTATCCCTCTGTCCCTTTACGTGCGTGGCCGAGGGCGCCGACCATGTCGATTGCGTCGGCCGGGCAGACCTTTCGGCATTCGCCGCAACCGATACACTTGTCGGCTAAGACCTTGTGCTGTTTGTTCGGTTCGCCCTCGATTGCCTTGAACGGACAGGCTTTGACGCATGCCTGGCAGCCCGTGCACCGGGGGTTGATGACGGCTTTGGGCCGGCCCGGGGCGCGGTCGATGAAGGACTTGGTGGGGCACTTGTGGATGCAGATCCCGCAGTCGATGCACTTCGTGAAGTCCATTACGGGCAGGTTGCCGACCATCGCCAGTGCCTGGGCCGGGCAAACCTTGACGCAGAGGTTGCAGGCGGTACAACCGACTCGGCAGACGTCTTTCACCGCTCTGCCCTTGTCGTGAGAAACACAGGCGAGGATGACCAGTTTGGACCGGGGGACAAGCAGCAGCGTGCCCTTGGGGCAACCCCGGATGCAGTTGCCGCAGCCGGTGCATTTCCTCTCGTCAATGACGGGCAGTCCGTTCCTGCCCATCGTGATGGCGCCGAACGGGCAGACCTTGGCGCAGTGGCCGAGACCGACGCAGCCGTAGACGCACGCCTTGGGCCCGCCGAGCAGCAGGGCGGCATGGCGGCAGTCGGATGCACCCTTGTACTGAAACCGGGCGGGGGCCACGTCCTTCCCGCCGCGGCAGACAAGGACCGCGACTACGGGTTCGACCGCCCCGGCCTCCTGTCCCATGATGTCGCCGATGCTGCGGGCGACATTGGCTCCGCCGACCGAGCACTTGTTGAGCGCGGCCGACCCGGAAGCGACCGCGGCCGCGTACCCGTCGCAGCCGGGGAAGCCGCAGGCCCCGCAGTTGGCCCCGGGCAGCACCGCGCGAACCGCAGCTTCGCGTTCGTCGACCTTGACGGCGAGCTTGACCGAGGCAATGGCAAGCACGATCCCGATGATGAGCCCGAGTCCGCCGAGTCCCGCGACCGACGTCAGGATCAGCGTCCAGTCCATCGCCTGCTAGAGGGAGATTCCGAACAGGGAGGTGAACCCGAGGAACGCGAGCGACACGAGCGACGCGCCGACAAAGGCGATCGGGTAGCCTTTGAACGAGGGCGATATCGGTGAGTCCTCGAGCCGCTCGCGGATGGCGGCAAAGAGGATGATGGCCAGCGCGAAGCCGAGCGACGTGCCGACTGCGAAGAGGGTGGACTGCAGCAGACTGAACTCGTAGTCGATGTTGAGGAAGGTGACGCCGAGGATGGCGCAGTTGGTTGTGATCAGCGGAAGGTAGATGCCGAGGGCCGAGTAGAGCCCGCGTACGTACTTCTTCAGCACCATCTCGACGAACTGGACCAGCCCGGCGATGACCAGGATGAAGACCGCGGTGCGGAGGAACACGAGCCCGAGGGGCAGCAGCAGCACATGGTAGAGCAGCCAGCTGACCCAGGTGGCCAGCGTCATCACAAACAGGACCGCGGCGCTCATCCCGACCGAAGTGTCGACCGTCGTCGACACCCCGAAAAACGGGCAAACGCCGAGGAAGCGCATCAGGATGATGTTGTTGACCAGGAACGCCCCCATCAGGATTTTTGCCGGGTCCATTGCTGCCTCCTAGACCTTGCTGGCGGTCAGTCGGTTGACGATGCCCTTGAGAATGCCGATGAGAAGGAACGCGCCGGGCGGGAAAATCATGAAGAGCACCGGTGCGGTGCGGAACCAGGCCGGCGTGACCGCGTAGCCAAACCAGGTGCCGGCGGCGAGTATTTCGCGCACGCTGCCCATGACCAGCATCACCAGGCCGTAGCCTGCCGACTTGCCGAGGGCGTCAAGCAGGGAATCGAACACGCCGTGCCTGTAGGCGAAGGCCTCGGCGCGGCCGAGGATGATGCAGTTGACCACGATGAGAGGAACGAAGACACCGAGCACGCGGTAGAGGGCCGGCTGGTACGCCTGCAGGACGTAGTCGATGATGGTCACGAACGTCGAAATGACGATGATGAAAATCGGGATGCGGACTGAGCCGGGAACGACCTTCCGGATGAGCGATACGACTACATTGGAGCCGATGAGGACGAATGACGTCGCCGCGGCCATGCCAAGCGCGTCGCGGGCAGATACGCTCGTGGCGAGGGTGGGGCAGAGGCCGATCATCAGGATGAGGACCGGGTTCTCCTTGATGATGCCGTCCGCGAAGTACTGCCAGCGGGTCGGTGTGCTCGTCATGGCTTCAGGTGATGCGAGTATTGCGCGAAGCCCTTCCTGACTCCGTTGGTGACTGCCCGCGAGGTGATTGTGGCTGCAGAGATCGCGTCGAGCGTGCCGTTGTCACGCTTCAGGGCCACTTCGCTTTCGGATTTCCCCCGGAACTGGTCACGAAACCAGGCCTCCCTGGCTTTGAGGCCGAGGCCGGGGGTCTCCTTCATGTCCGCGCCGATTCCGAGGCCGGTGATGCGACCGGTCGTGTCGAGGCCGACGACGACCGTAATCGGCCCGCCGTACCCGCGCGGGCTGGTTTTGAAGACGATGCCGATCCTGTTCCCGGCGGCGTCCTTCCCCGACCAGGCCGTTCCCGGTTCCAGTTCGTTAAACTCCGCGGCCCCGGGCAGGACTTCGGAAAGCGAGGCCTTCAGGGCGTCGGCGGACTGGCCGTCGATTATCGGTTTCGTGATTGAGAAGACCTGTGACAGGGCGACGGCAGCGATGGTGCAGGTCAGCACCAGCGATACCACCATCCAGGCCTTGCTGTTGACCACTAGGACCTTGCCTTGGCGCGTCGCGAGGCGCCGAACAACCGCGGCTTGGTGAGCCGGTCGATGAGCGGCGTGGCGACGTTCATCAGCAGTATCGAGTATGAGCAGCCTTCGGGGTAGCCGCCGTAGAGCCGGATGAGCATCGTGATGACGCCGCAGCCGATTCCGAATATCACGCGTCCTTTGGCGGTGACTGGAACAGTGACGTAATCAGTGGCCATGAAGAACGCGCCGAGGATGATACCGCCGGAGAAGATATGGAACCACGGGGTCAGGTTGTTGTTGGGCAGTACCAGCGCCAGCGCGATGACCGTGCCGATGTAGGCCGCTGGAATTCGCCAGTCGATTACGCGAATGATGATGAGGAAGAGCGCGCCGATGAGCAGGAGCAGGGCGGAGGTCTCGCCGAGACAGCCGCCGACATTGCCGATGAAGAGCTTCTTGAGAAGCGGCAGAGAGTTCGCCTGGCGCACGAGCTCGACCGTGTCCATTCCCGGCGGCGTCAACTCGGCTGCGCGGCGGACCAGGGCGAGTGGCGTGGCGCCGGAGATTGCGTCGAGACCGGACAACGGGCCGCCACTCGGCTTGAGCCAGAGTGAGGTCATCTGCGTGGGCCATGAGACCATCAGGAACGCGCGGGCCGCGAGCGCCGGGTTGATGAAGTTGTGGCCGAGTCCGCCGAAGAACTGCTTCACCACGATGGTGGCGAACGCGGCGCCGACAACCGGCAGCCAGAACGGGACGCCCGGCGGCAGGTTGTAGGCAAGAAGGAGGCCGGTGATGACCGCGCTGCCGTCGAGCGGGGTCGGTTTGCGGCCGAACGCTCTCTGCGCCAGCGCGTCAAAGAGAACCGAAGACGCGACCGCCAGGGCGACGACCACCAGCGACCTCAGGCCGAAGAACCAGACCGAGCCACCGAGCGCAGGCAGCAGGGCAATCACGACCAGCCACATGATGCGGCTCACCGTTGCCTGGGACCGGACGTGCGGGGACGCTGCGACGAAGAGAGAGGTTGAGGTCGAGAGGGACTGTCCCCGAACGGGGACTGTCCCCAAAGCCTGACCTTCGCTGCTCACTTCCGCTCCATCGCCGCCAGTTCGGACTTGGCGTACTTGAACTGGTGGACCAACCGGATCTTGGCCGGGCAGGCGAAGGCGCAGCACCCGCATTCGATGCAGTCCTTCACGTGCTCGGTCTTGGCTGCTTCGAGCTGGCCGCGCCGGATGAGGTTGTTCAGGCGCTGGGGAGCCAGGCCCATCGGGCAGGCTTGTATGCAGCGGCCGCACCGGATGCAGTCGTGCTCGTCGAATACGGTGGCAGCACGACCGAGAACGAGCACGCCGGAAGTGCCCTTGACCACCGGCACTTCATCGGTGCTGACCGCGATGCCCATCATCGGACCGCCCATGATGAGCTTGCCGACCTCGGTCGAGTAGCCGCCGCAGAATTCGATCAGGTTCTTGACCGGTGTGCCGACCCGGACGCGCAGGTTCTTCGGTTCCTTGACCGCGGGGCCGGTCACGGTCGTTACCCGTTCGTACAGAGGCCGGTTGAGGCGGAGCGCATCCCGCACCGCCAGCGCAGTGCCGACGTTCTGCACCACGCAGCCGACGTCCATCGGCAGACCGCCGGAGGGCACCTCGCGCCTGACCGTTGCCTTGATGAGCTGCTTTTCCGCTCCCTGCGGGTACTTGGTCTTGAGTTTTCTGACCTTGAACCCCGAAGACGCTGCCGCCGCGGTCATCGTCTTCACTGCGTCGGGCTTGTTGTCCTCAATCACGACGATGACGTTCTTCACGCCGAGAACCCGTGCCATGATGGCTACACCCTCGACAATCTCGGCCGGCTGTTCCAGCATCAGCCGGTGGTCCGCGGTCAGGAAAGGCTCGCACTCGCAGCCGTTGATGAGCAGGGTGTTGATCGGCTTCTCTTTGGGCGGCGTGAGCTTGAAATACGTCGGGAAGGCCGCACCGCCCAGGCCGACTACGCCGGAGAGGCGCAGGACTTCCACAATCTGCTCGATCGTGAACCCGGAGTAGTCTCGTTCGTTGATGGCCTCGTCCGGCGCGTCCGCTCCGTCCGAGTCGATGATGACGGTCGGGCCGCGCCGGCCCGTGAGCGGGTGGGGCAGGTCGGCAACTTCGGCGACCGTGCCGGAAACCGAAGCATGGGTTGCGGCGGAGATGCGGCCGCCCGGTTCGCCGATGAGCGTGCCGGTTTTCACCAGGTCGCCCTTCTTCACGACCGCCTTGGACGGCGCGCCCGTGTGCTGCGACAAGGGGATGAAAACCCGCGCCGGCAGGGGAAGCACCTCTACAGCTTTGTGCTCGGTTGCTTCCTTGTCTTCACGGGGGTGTACTCCGC